>PVMK01169981.1_pt1 | contig 11843 bp, 4 predicted proteins | sample 1853481 | NCBI WGS metagenome assembly PVMK01 (sample SAMN08533507, study PRJNA380276) | Marine sediment metagenome, whole genome shotgun sequencing project. | reverse complement strand
GCGGACAAGTCATCAATACCTGCGCACAAATAGCCCAGGCGCTGCATGCGGCTCACGGCATTAATGTGTTTCACCAGGACCTCAGGCCGTCAATCATCATGTTTCGGGGCGTGGCAACGCCGGTGCTTACCGACCTGGGCATGGTTCGCAACTTCGAAATCAACCTCGACGACACCGCCACAGGAGTGGTGGACAGGACACCCCGATACCTGAGCCCGGAGCAACTTCAGGGACATCCAGATGATGCACGATCCGATGTTTATACCCTGGGTTTGCTGTTTTATTACATGTTGACTGGAAAATTTCCGTGTCAGGGCAGAGATCCGGCAGCAACAGATATGCATAGAGTTTGTGAAATATCGAAACCGCTGCCGGAGGAGTTCGCAGATTTGCAGCCTGTGGTGGAGCGCATGCTGGCCGGTAATCCGCAAGAGCGCTATCAGAGCATGCTTGATTTCCACGATGACCTGAACTCGATATCACAGCTTGATGAAGCCCTGACCGCTGGATCTTTCGATATCCCGAAGACGCCTGCGCCTGCTCATCGCTCCGTTCGGACTACTGCATTGGGCAGCTTGCTGGTGATTGTGGCTGGCTTTTATGCTGCTTATCAACTCATGCCGCCCACATTCAGCGAGGCGGATGAGAAGAACGTCGAGCAGCAACTGCAGGATTTTGAATTGTCAATGGCCAGGGGGCGCATTTACGGTCCGCCTGGGGGCAATGCTACCTCGTCGCTTAAAAAAATGATGGCCATCACAACGGAATACTACAAAGTGCGGGATGCTGCGCACCGCCTGGCCGAGATTTATCTGAATGATGCCTACGACAGCTATGTGAGCAAGAATCTGGATGATGCCTTTCAACTGGCTCACAAAGGGCTGGTATTCGCTCCGGATCACGAAGGGCTCTCGCAACTGATGGCAGAAGTGAAGAAGGATCTGGATAAACGCGAACGGGAGCTAAAGATTGAGAGCCTCGTAGACGAGGGAAATCGCGCATTGGATCGGGAGGAATTTTTGCCTCCCCTGAAAAACAACGCCTACTTTTTTTTCGAGGAAATCGATTCACTCGATCCAGGGAACCGGGCGGCGGAGTCGGGTTTGAGAGAAATTCAGCTGCGAATAGCAGAGCAGGCGCGCCAGTCATGGAACAACGAAGGACTGAGCAAGGCGGAACAACAGGCCCGCCAGGGGCTTGAGTTTTTTCCGGACTCCGTTCTCCTACGCGATCTGTTGGCTGATATCGAACGCACCGAAGAATCTGAGTGGCAGCAATAATGGCGACCGCCCCGTCTCACAACTTTTACAGTATTTACCCGGCAACGAAAAAGAACGGCGCACCCAGATCCCCGGTCCGGTCAATCACATCATAAGTCGGGACCTGGTCAATTTGGTTCAGGCCTGATGAACTGACCCTATTATTGACTTCGTGATACAGGTCATTTCCGGTAATGATTCCATCATTGACCTCCAGTGCATGAATCAAGCTATTGGCAAAGATGGAATGGCCGCCGCCGCCGCCGTCCATCACGGGCTGCAGTCCGCCGGAAGTCAGTGCTTTCCGGGAGGTTCTTTTCGCCCACTTCTGGTAATAGGCGATCTCTCTTTTCTTCAACTTGCCGCGGGGCAGATTGGGCCTGGCCTGTCGCGTCAGGGTGCCGGAATAACAGGAGTCTGCAATCACCAGGATGTGTTTGGCTTCAAAGGTGTTCAAATATTCAGTAATGGTCACATTCGATATCCAGTTCGCCGGGACAGTGGGATGGGCATCCACAGGCAGCCAGTGACCGCGGTCATTTTTTTCATCCAATGCACCGTGGCCTGCGTAGTAGAGGAGGAAATTGTCGGCCTCGGTCAATTTTTCCTTGTAGCTGTTGAGGGTTTGTAACATGGTGTAACGGTCTGCATTGATCAGTACCTGGGTTTTGAATCCATATTTTTTCTCAAGGATTCGGGCCATAGCCAAAGCATCGTTAACCGGTGTTTCCAGGCTGGGCAGGTCAGGATAATCGTTGTTGCCTATGATCAAAGCGTGGTACTGGCCGAATTCGACTTCCGGGATCGCTGGGCGCGAGCTGGGCGCAAAAACTGGACCCAGTCCACGCGTGGCCGTGCTCGCGATTTCCTTGGTTTGCACCAATTGGCCACGCAGGCGATCCAGTTCAATTTCGAGCTTGTTGACCGTTGCGATCAGTGCTGCGTGTTCACCCTGGGTTCCCGCCAGATTGATGGATTGACTGCCTAGCCGGGCTTCCATTTCACGGATCTCGGCAGAGCCCATTGATTGGTTTGCTGTGCGTAGTTGCCGAATTTCTGCCTGCCGTTCAAAAATCTCAGCTTCCTGTCTTTGGATCAGGCGGTCATTTTTTACCAAACGCTGTTGATAGGATGCCAGCAACACTTCGGTCTGACTAAGCCTTTTCTGCAGGTCCTGCAGCTCCACCTGCATGATGTCGGCGTCAGCCAGCAATTGCTTCTCCCGCTGCTGGTAGGCCAGGCGTTCAGCATCCAGTTGCTGTTTCTGGTTGGCCAGTTCTTGTTCCAGGAAACTGGCTGTGTGTGCTTTTCTCTCAAGATCGGCCTGTTGTTGGGCGATAACGGCCAACAATTCGCCGAGATTTTTCTCATCAGCGTCACCGGCTGTGCGGGCATTAAGTTGTCTCCTGAGAGAAGCCAGTTCTTCATTGCTCTGACGCAATTCCGATTGACGCTTTTGCAGGCTCTGGGTTAACTGCTGGACCTGGCTTTCAAGCGAATTGATCTTTTCACGCTGAAGATCGAGCAGGGCCTGCGTTGCAACCTGGTTGTCCTGCTGTGAGTTCAGTTGTTCGGTATACTGGATTTGTTGCCGGTCAAACGCGATCCGCATTTCCGACAGTTCCTTCCGGTTGGAGGACAATTCCGATTCTTTAAGGCGAATCTCTTCATACAGAGCGGCAACCTCGGCGCTGCCTTCCCCCATGGCTTGCGCCCGCGTTGCGTTGAAACGCATTTCTTCAAGTTCGAACAAAGTGTTGTCAAGCCGGTTTTGGCTGTTGTTAAGCTGTTGTCGTGAGGAGCTCAGGTTTGCCTTCAGCCGGGCGATTTCGGCCTCACTTGTCTTCAAGGCTTCACGTAAGCCCGCAGCCTCCGCTTCGAGTGCTTCGAATTCGGTCGATGACACCAGTTCGGCTTCGCCCATTCCGGTCGCTTTTCGATACCAGTTCAGGGCTTCCAATTCATCCTGTTTAACGCCCAGGCCACGCTCATACATGGATCCGAGGTTCATCTGGGCACGCTCATCGCCTTGCTCGGCGGCTTTGCGATACCAGGCTACGGCGGTTTCGTAGTCGGGCGTGGTACCGAGGCCCTGCTCGAACATTTCACCGACATAGGTCTGGGCTTTGGGGTCGCCAGCTTTTGCATCCGGCAGCCAGACCTTCAATGATGAGGCATAGCTGGCCCGGTCATAGGCTACGTACTCGCCGCCACGAATTTCACAATCCGCACCGGTGGTCTTGATTGGCCGGCGCGCTGACATGTAACGGGCACCGCCCCCAAGGCGCATGATTTTGCCGGGCAGCATGCAATCGACAATCATCAACTTGTCTACATCCCGGGAAGGATCATCGGTTGATGAAATGACGGGTGCTGAAAATGCTGACAGCAGAACCAAAAATCCGGTTGCGAGCGACAAAACGGGTTTGCTGGACAAACGCATACTTGTATTCCTCACATAATGGGAATAGCCTGTAAGTGACTAATTTCAGGGGTCATCTAATATAAGAATAACACATGTTATAAACAGCAAAATGTGGGCTGTTTCACCTTTCCGGAGCATCTTATTGGAGGTCATCGTAAGTGATTGTGAGCATTTGACTGTCGGTTAGGTATTCTTGTGCTATATAAGAGTAAAGGGATACCAATACAGATTTCCCGGCTAATTAACCGTATTGGGAAAAAGGAATAACCCTGAGGAGAATGATCAATGAAAAACTACCTGTATACTTTTAGTCTTCTTCTGCTGTTTGTTTCAGTGCTTATTTTTTCGAGGCCTGTCGAGGCACAAGAAGGCCCAAGTGTAAGCATTGCCTGGGGGTCCAACGCGGTAGAAGATACAACTGATGGTTCATTCACGATTTCTATCAGCCAATCACCCGAAACCTATGTTGATGTCTATTATCGGCAGGCTATTCCTGGGGATTTTCAACCAGATGCGCTGGAAGGTGTGGATTTTGCAAAACTGACCCCTCCCGTTAGATTTGAGGCTGGAGGACCATTAAGCACAAGCATCCCGCTCATTGTTTTGCCGGATCGGATCGTCGAAGGTGATGAATTTGTCACGATCGAAATTAACGACGTATTTGATCCTAACGAAGGAATTTGGAGTATTGATCCGAGTACTACTGTTATCACGATTGTAGATAATGATTTCGCAACAGCAACTTTCGAAGTAATCAAGGATTTTACCGATAACAACTCTGAACAGGAAGTGCAAATCACTCTGAGTTGCCAGGGTGCGGACGTTGTAGCACCGGCAACGAAGAGTGTTTTCGGCAGCGGTTCTGTTACGTTCGACCTGACAAATGTGGGTGTAGAAGCTGAATGCAAGGCCGTTGAAGCGGTGCCCCTTGGCTACACCTGGGTCAATTCTGAAGCCTGTTCAATTGTCCCGATTGCTGCGGACAGCGTGAATAGTTGTACCATAATCAACTCACCGAATAATGAAGCAACCTTCACGGTATCCAAGATTTTTACCGATAACGCCGATCTGGGGGTGAGTGTCACTCTGAGCTGCCAGGATGCGGACGTTTTAGCCCCGGCAACGAGAGTCGTTTCCGGTGGTGGTTCAGTCACGTTCGATCTGGCGAATGTTGGTGTAGAAGCTACATGCACGGCCATTGAAACGGTGCCCCTTGGCTACACCTGGGTCAATTCTGAAGCCTGTTCATTTGTCCCGGTTGATACGGACAGTCCGAATGGTTGTGACATAATCAACTCACCGGAAAGTGATGAAATTATCTTCGCGGTTCACAAAGTCTTCGAGGATAGGAATCAGGATTTGGTTTCGGTCTCCCTGTCGTGCATCGGTGTTACTGTTCAAAATTCCCCCCAGTCAGCATCGGAAATGAATCCAGCTGAGTTCTTGCTGACCGCCATACCCGGATGGGATGGTGGAATTCCTACATGTACGGCTGTTGAAACGGTACCCGATGGTTACACTTGGGAGAACCCGGCGGCCTGTGATGAAGTTCCCTTGGGTGTGAATGATTCCAACCCTGAGTTAGGTATCAGTGCGTTTACTGGCGCCAGTTGTAGGATTCTTAACAAACCCATAACTGAAACAACCAAATTCACGGTTCACAAAGACTTCTCAGATAACAACACTGACTCGGTTCTGATCACCCTGGAATGCACAAATGCAGGAATCGATAACCCCACTTTACCGGCCAGTGAGAGTGCGCCAGCGGTATTCTTCCTGACCCCCTTAAGCAGTTCGAATAGATGCACCGCCACAGAGGAGGATGTCCCGGAAGGCTATGAGAAAGACGAAAGCGCCTGTGCCTCTGTTTCGATCGATGTGGGAGGAACGGAAGAGTGCACCATTTTTAATCAGAAGCTTGAGCCACCGCCACCAGATAAAGCAACTTTCACGGTATCCAAGACATTTACTGATGACGCCGATCTTCAGGTGGATGTCACCCTGGATTGCAGGGATGCAGACATTGTAGGACCGGCGACCAGACCGGTTGCCGGTGGCGGTTCGGTCACATTCGAGCTAAGCAACGTGGGTAGCGAGGCTGTTTGCACGGCGACGGAGTCGGATATCGAAGATTATAACTGGGTCAACCCGGATGATTGTTCAGATATTATGGTTGCCCCTGATACTGATAAAAGCTGTGAGATGATCAACGAGCCAATACCAAAACCACCCGAAGATGAATTCTTCACGGTTACCGTAGAATTTAACCCTGCGAGCACGATTTCGGTAGAGGTCACTCTGGATTGCAGCAACGCGGAAATCCTTGATAAAACCTTGCAAGCTTCAACAGCCGAACCGGCGGTATTTGAATTAAGCAACGTCGGCGAAGACAATGTATGCACGGCGACCCAGGAGGTTCCAGAGGGTTATTTAGTGGATGAGCGTAATTGTACCGAAGATTCCACCGCTGACAAAAACAACTGCCAGATGAACAATATATCGGTCAAACTACCAGAACCTCCCGGTGGCGGGGGCAATAACCCGGTAGTTTTTGACTACGTATTGAGCACTTGTCAGTTCAAAGGTGATGGTGACCAACATAATGCAGCGGACTATCAGGCGCAATGTGACGCCCTTATTGGAGCAGCGCTCAGTCCTGATCCTGCAGAAAATGCGGCAGCGGCCGTGGCAACCAAGGAAATTACGCCGGATGACACGGTTTCCACACGTTCCACGGGCATGCAGACCACCATGGTGCAGATTTCAGCAGTAGATGGGCGCCTCGGCACCCTGCGCGGCGGCGGCGGTGCTGGTTTCAGCGCTTCCGGATTCAGCATGAGTTTTGCTGACGCCATGGTTAATGGAGACCTGCTCAAGAGCTTCATTTCAGGCTTCGATCAGAACATTCCAGCCTTTATGCAGGCCAACGCCACCCAGAACACTGATTCCGGATTTATCGATCAATTCGGACGCTGGGGTGTCTGGGTCTCAGGCAGGCTGGTGTTTGGTAAAAAAGATCTAACCTCGTATCAAATCGATTATGATTTCGATACGGCAGGTCTGACCTTCGGAATGGATTATCGATTTACCGATCAGTTCGTCGCCGGCATAGCCGTGGGTTACGCAAATACCGATGCGGATATCGGATCAGACAACGGAAAGCTAGACACCGATGGTTACTCGGTGTCGCTTTACGGCACCTGGTTCCAGTCCGACAGGTTCTACATGGGTGGGTCGTTGGGTTATGGCAGCAACGATTACGATCAGCGTCGAAATGTTCGCTACAAACTGGATCCCGGTAGTAACCAGCCATTTGTCAATATCGATCAGACGATGACTGCGGAATACGACGGGAATCAATTCAGTGCCGCGTTCACCGGTGGCTGGGATTTCAACAAAAATGGCTGGACGTTTGGCCCCACCTTCAGGCTCAACTACGTAGAAGTTGATGTCGATTCCTTCAACGAAATTCTGATTCAGAATAGTGTTGGTCCCATTAGAGATGGCTGGGCAGCCCACATCGACGATCAGAGTTACAAATCATTGCAGCCAGCCATTGGATTCGAGTTTTCCAAGCCGGTCAGTCGCCAATGGGGTGTCATTATTCCGCAGGGTTACATCGACGTGGTATCTGAACTGAAGGATGGCTCCACACTGATCACCGGAAGTTTCCTGGGCGCTGGGCAGACAGATAAGAGATTCAGCATGAAAACCGATGATTTCGAGGAAACATTCGCCCGGGGTGGCCTGGGCCTTGGTTTCATCTTCAAGAACAACAAGAGTGCGTTCTTGATGGCCGATGCGGACATTGGCCGGGATATCCTGAAGACGTATTACATCAATGCCGGCTTCCGCTGGCAGTTCTAAGTGATTACTGGCCGGCCTGCGCCCGCAGGTCGGCCAGTTCTGCAATCACTCTTTCATTATTCTCGTAAAAAACCTCGGCAATTTCGATATGTCCGAGGGCATCATTGTATTTTTTGGCCTTGATGGAATTTCTGATCTGGTCAAGAACCTTTTCTATTATGTCCTCTTTGCCTTCGACTCCGCGTTGCTTCCCTCCAGGCAGCTGCTCGATATCGTCGTATCGATACCAGGCACATGACGGACAATTGGTAATGAAATCTTCATCTTCAATATGATCCCTTACCGAAACCATCAATTGGTCGATTCGTTGCCGGGTTTTTTCATCCAGCGGCTCTTCTATCGGCGCAGGGGCCCCTCCACCAAAATTTGTTATGACGACTACCCCAATAATGACAATCGTGGCAGCCAGTGCACTACCAAGGATAAACACCTTTTTCTTTGCCCAATGTTTTGGCTCGGGCCTTGGCCCAATCGATTTCTGAATCACCGTGGCATCGCTCAGGAACGAACTCGACGTGCCCGTGAACTCCTTGATTGCGTTGGACAATTCACCTGCAGTGCTGAATCGATCGGCTGGGTCCCTGGCCAGCAATTTGTAGAGCAGGGGCTGCAGGTAAGCAATCTCCCCCGGCAGTTCGGGGACCTCGGCTTCGAGTTCCCTGCGTAAATCTGCATATTTTCCTGACGTGGTCCGGAAAGGTTTACGGCCAGTAAGCAACTCGTAAAAAACCACACCCAGGCTGTAGAGGTCGCTGCGGCCATCAATGTCGGCTGCACCCAGTTTTTGCTCGGGACTCATGTAAGCAGGGGTTCCGACCGCAAAGCCCGTTTGGGTCAGTTCGCGGTTATCGGCCACCGATTTTGCAATACCGAAGTCAGTTAAAACGGCCTTACCGTCGGAGCGAAACATGATGTTGGCCGGCTTGATGTCCCGGTGGATTACATTCTTGCTGTGTGCATAGTTCAGAGCATCCGCCATTTGCGACAGCAGAACCAGGGATTCCTGGGCACTGAACAACAGTTCCGTTTGCTGCTCGCTTTCCTTTGCGAACTGTAGCCGGGCGCGCTGCCTGTCTTTTAAGGTGCCGGACTCCAGGTATTCGAGGACCAGGTAATAGTAGTTTTCGTGTATGCCAGTGGAATATATGGACACGATTCCGCTATGAATGAACTTTGCTGTGTCCTTCGCCTCAGCAAGGAATCGATCGCGGAACGAGGGATCAACCGCCAGCGACTGGCTCATCACTTTCAGGGCCACTTTACGGTCCAGAGACTCATCCATTGCGAGAAATACACGCGCCATTGCGCCTTCTCCCAGCATCTTGATAATTTTGAAGCCGGGAATTTCAGGATGCATGGATTCAGAACTCACTTGAGGAATTTATCGAATTCTCGGTGGATAGAAGCAATATCTTACCCTGCCGCTTTTTCTATTTTAAACATAAAAAAGAGTATATTACATTTGGTAAAGGTTACGTCTCAGGATTGTATTGGTTTTGCCTTTGCGACATACTGCCAAGCTAACGCCTGATCAATTCTGAGGAGAGGCCAATGAAGTCCCGGTTCATAACACTGGCTGTTCTACTTGCTTTCATTCCCGCAACTATCCTGGCTCAAGCGCCTGATTTTGAAGCATCGGTATTGTTACCGGAATCACCGCCTGATGTAGGTACACCATCGACCAGTATTTCGTTGGATGCCCCGGCAACAATCGAAGTGGGTTTCCTGATGGTCGCGGAGATTGCGACAAAAGGAAATACTGATATAACCGGCCCCGCAGGCTGGTCCCGGATCGGAGCAACTTTTGATATTCCGGTGATTTCGGATGATGGTGTTGATGGCGAGCCAGGCTCGGTGGCATTTTTTACGAAAATGGCTGAACTGGAAGATGAAAATAATGCGGGTGTTGGTAGTTATTACACGTTTAGTTGGACTGGTGGAGGAGACGGTGTCGAATCCGCAGGGCTTATCCTGGTTTATTCCGGCGTTGACCAGTTCAAGCCCGTCGAAAACTTATTTACAGAAGTGACCGACGAACCATCACCATCGAATGGCGTGTGGAGCGCTGATATCACCAGTTCGGTTGCGCGCAATGAGTCCATGGTCGTCGAGATGTATGCCGCACAGGAAAATATCGAGACCAATTCCTATATTTATGAGCCGCAAATAATACCAATGAGTTCAAGTGGCCTATCGAAAATTGAAGCAAAATTCGGGGACGATACGGCTCCATTTCCAACAGAAACTTCAAGCTCGCTGACGCCTGAAAGCAGTGTTTCGATTGGTGCTGCAGGCTTTGCAGAAAATGTTAAGGAAGATATGACCAAATATGTTTGGGAAACTTTGGATGACGGTGAACTCACACAATGGGTTTTGGGCGCTTTGATTATCAACCCGCCGGCGCGGGCTACATACACGGTTCAAAAGACTTTCAACCCGGATGAACAGAAGTCCCCAGTTACCGTTTACCTTAATTGCTCAGGTGGCGATCCTGATTTCTCATATTATGCAAGTGCGATCATTCCGGAGGTCAATGACCTTACTCCTCCGTACACAGCAGTATTTGAGATAGTAGGTTTTAATGCAGATAATCCGCCAGTTTGTGAGGTCACCGAGGAGGCATGGGGATTTACTGGTGCACCTGAAATTGAGGATTGTACCTACCAGCTTGAAATCGATGGTGACTATACCTGCAACCTTACAAACACCTTCAATGAAGCCACTTTCAATGTCACCAAAGTCTGGGCTGATGGCCGACAGGAAGAAGTGGACGTTCAGCTTATATGCAATGACTATCAGTTTGACGGGCCAACGACCACAATAGATCAGCAAGCTACACTGACTGCGTCTGGTTTTGATGTCTACACGAGCATTAATCCGACTTCCGATACATGGTGCTCTGTCAGCGAGGTGGTGCCTGATTTTCAAATGCCCGTCTATTCTGACGAGTGCCTCAATGTATGGGTCAAAAATGGGGGGGAATATGACTGCACCATCACCAACGTAGAGGCGCGAGCGACCTTCGCGGTGAACAAGTTGTTCATGGACGGCAATGACCAGACGCCGGTTACTCTGAACATCAAATGCAACACCGGCACACCACTTTCGCAGTCAATTACGGTTTTGCCAGATGAACAGGTCGAGAATGGCGGTTACGAGGTGAACTTCGTTGTGACCAACTTCACTGGAGGCGCTATGGACTGCACGGTATGGGAAGAAGAAGTACCGGATTACTCAGCTTCCTATGATTGCAGCTTAACAAATAACGCCTCGGATAATTGCACAGATGGTGAGTCTTCACCGCTCGATCAATATGGATCGGGGCCATGCAATTACGAGAATGTCAATATGACCAACGGCGAGACCGGTGAGCATTTCTGCACGATCCGGAACTACCCGGATGCAGTGCCCGTTAGCGTCAGTAAAGAGTGGATTGTTCCACAAGTTGGTGGTAATGAGATTCCAATGGTTACCGATATAACCATTTGGTGTGATTCTCCAATCGTGGGTGGTTCACAAGACAGCGGTTATTATTTTGAGACTTTCAACAACGTATCAGGTAACCAGACGGTAACTTCGTACGTAATACCAGATTCCCCGAGTTCTGATTGCTGGGCATCTGAAACCATTGACAATAGTGCTATTGAGAACGAAAGTGACTGTGGCGATGCAGACAGCCCGGGAATGACGGTGAGTGCCGCTAATGGTGATCACTGCACCATGACCAATACGGTTTTCTTCGAAGGCATACCAACCTTGAGTCAATACGGCCTGGCCATCTTGGCCCTGCTGACGCTGAGCGTGGGACTGGTCGGATTCAGACGGCAAGTCTGAACTGATTGAGGTTTGGGTGTAAGTCCTGCCGGCCCCGCGAAGTAATCGGGGTCGGCTTTTAATTCAAGAGCCGTACGTGCGTTGGTGTTCTTCCAGTTTGCCCTGTCTGGTTCGAGATATTCCGGAAACACACAAGCTGAACATTATTTTTCAGTATTGATTATCGATCGATTGTAACGTTGACTGCTGATATGGAAAGCCATATTTGGGTATCATTGTGGCATGAAGGGCAATATTGCGGCAGAGGAAAGGCATGGCGTACCACCGGATATATAAATACACGTCCATCGGGCGGCCGCTGGAACCGGAATATCCGACGAACAAAGCGGTACTGATCCTGATGCCCCTGGCGGCTTTGCTGGGGGCGGTTACCGCCTGGCTTGACGACGGCCAGGCTATTGTGGTCCTGCAGGCGGCTATTTCTTTCCTCCTGATCTGTTTCGGTTCCTGGGCCCTGG
>PVMK01155749.1_pt1 | contig 11844 bp, 10 predicted proteins | sample 1853481 | NCBI WGS metagenome assembly PVMK01 (sample SAMN08533507, study PRJNA380276) | Marine sediment metagenome, whole genome shotgun sequencing project. | reverse complement strand
TTTTCATATCCATGGAAGTAGTAGAACTACTGCAAATAAGCGGAGCTCCTGGACGAACGGCTTGGTGCATGACGACACATGCCAGAAACTCAGCGTTTTGAATCGCCTGGGTACCTGCTAAGGTAATAGGACTGGTTGCGCCCGCAAGAGCCATGGTAGTAAATCGAACGGGAATACTTAACTCAGCCGCTTTCATACCGATTTCGCAGCAATGTTTAACTAAACGCAAAGGAGTAACCGGGCAAGTCGACGCGCAAATCAGAGGGTTATCGACCAGCGTTTCTTCACCACCAGCGATAATCGCTGACATTTGATAGAGTTTTTCCAGGTTTTTACCATCACCAGCACCTAAACTGACAGGTTTATCAGTATTATTAACGAGAGCTTCATAGTTGTGCAGCGTATACGCGACGGGATCGACGTCCAAAGAAGAAATGGGACGATGACAGACTCCATAGGCATCCAAAGCGTCCATTAGCCTTGCCCCTGCAGCCACGTCTATTTTTTTTGAATCTCTGATTTCTCCAGTATTAAGATCAGCGACACTGACACCTTCACCAAAAGAAGTAAAGGTAACGCGTTTTCCTTCCATCACATAACTCTTGTTTTGGTTACGAGCACCAAGAACTATTCTGGAAGGCGCGGTCCTCGCAGCCTTTTCAACCAGATAATGAGGGATTTTGACATTTCTCGTGTCAGAATCTACACGACAGCCAATGGAGTTAAAAAGATCCAGCGCATCGTCATCATCAACATAAACACCTGTTTTTTCGAGAATTTCAAGGCTGGCATTATGAATATCCGCAATCTCATCATCTGCCAGAACTTTAAACTCACAACCTTCTAGGCGGTGTCTGCCACTAAAAATGGCACGGTTCATATTTTACCTCCTTTTTTCTACAGGTTGAGAAATAAGAATTATCATCTCCTTGTTCTAACTTTTATTAATGAGTCCGTTATTGTTTAGACACATTCTTTAATAGATCCATATGAATCAGGGTTTCTATGGCAACTTATGTCTAAACAATTGTGACCTCATTAGCAACTTCCTTATAGCAGCTTTTCAGATCCTATAACAATTACAGTCAATCACCCATATTTCTCATTGTTTGGACAACTGTTTTTAATTTATTTGTGCCGATACCCTTTGAAATACTGTTAGACCAATCAATCAAATTTTGAGCTTTGATTTTTGTGACCGGACCACTTAGGCAAATCATCCTTTATATCAATAACCCGCATACCATAGAAGATATGGCACATTGGTTTGAATTTCGTTGGAACTTTTGATACACCCCCAAAATTAAAAAGTGATGGAAACGCAAGCCACATATTACGTCCTTCATCAGCAATGAGGGTGCCACACAAAGCACAACTGACTTTGCAAGGAAGAATTCTCTCGTGTTTATTGAGTTCATTGTTGTAAAAGTTTAGGTGCTCAATGCCTTCCGTAATTCTGACATCATGTTTGTGAAATATAGCTGCCCATTGCATAGGGGCCCCATGCAGTTTTTGACATGCCAAACAATGACATATTTTTGCATCTACAGGATCAGAGCATACTTCGTATTGTACCGCATCGCAGTAGCAACTTGCACGGTATTTGGCTGTAAAATTAACATCTGTAATCGACGCATAATTTGATCCAAATTCTTTTTTCATTGGAATCACCACTTAGTTTCTCATTAGAGTGAAACACAGATACATTGAGATAAAACGTAACAAAATCTGGCTTGTCAAAACCTTTGCTCCCTTGCCATACACACAACCTGAAGCAACTCTAACTTTTTTACATATATCATAAAAATGAAAAGTGGCAAACCCTGCGAAATGGATTTAACCTATTGAAAAATTAATATCACAGTGTTTTTGAAGGCATGATATTTACTACATCATAGTAGGAAGCTTTTGATCATCCCGTCTACAATACAGAACGCCTTTCCTCATGTCTCCGCTGCGAACCCACTCAATCTTTTGAAGCCAACTCTTTTCAAAATATTCAAAATCCTCCTTTTCAATGTGTTTTGGTTGTGGATTGTGTTCTTTGCGAAATTGCTGCAGATCAGCCTCAAGCACTTCCAGAAAATCACCTGAAATATCCCATGTCTCTACCTTCTTGAAGCCGGCATCCTCCAGCAGTTTTCCATATGCAAAAGGTTCATGCAAGTCATATCCACGGTTAGTAACATAAGCTTCAAAAGATTCGCAAATTGGCTCGTTTTTTAGGTCGTCGGCAGTAATCTACAATGATAATTTCACCATTGTCATCAAGCCACTCGATACATCTTGCAAAGAGTTCGCGCTTTTTAATTTCAGGGAGATGAAGCAGTGTATCGCGACTCATAATCACGTCAAAAGACTTCGGAGTGAACTCCATGTCCAGAATGTCTCCGAGCAGAATATTCACGGTGCTTCCTTCAGTGGCTGTTCTCTCTTCTGCGATCGTGCACATATCCTCACACAGATCTACACCGGTAACAACACAACCGTATTGAGATTCCAAAAAAAATGCAGCACCCCCAATACCACTACCGATATCCAGGACTTGGGCATTTTTTTTAAGGTTTTTCAAAAGTACACACATCTGTTCCGTGGTCTTGTGGCATCCGGGACTGATATACCCTTCACCAAATATCTTCTCATAAAGCTTGATCCGCTTCTTAGAATACTGTCCTTTGTTGTCCCATTTTTCTTTAGTTGCCATTATCACTATCTCCTTGTTTATGTTTACACAAAGGCAAAGGGAAATTAATCGATTTAATCATGCTATTAACTTTGATATTTCACGCTGGCCATGACAGGCAGATTCTCTGCGTGAATATAAAATGGTATTAATATACATTTGTATTTTAATAGTCAAGGTTTTAATTGTATAAATTTATATAGTATATTTTTATATAGTAAAAATGTATATATTATATTATTCTTACTAATTTAGAGTAAACCTTGAGAATGAATATAAAAAGGCAAGAAGAATGTCCATATTGGAGCATTTCTAGGCGATGTGGATGAAGTTACTGTAATAGCAGAATGAGGATGTAGTTTTGCGGAAATTTATAAAGCATTATCAAGCTTGAAAAGAAACTTTATGTGCTTTCATCCAGATGAATATTTGCTTTTTGGCTTTCAGCATAAACTGCAAGAAACGTGAGAGATATTCTAATGGAACATCTTGCCACGATGTCAGATCAGCCAAATTAACAGATATCAAATTTGAACTGTAAATATCAAGCCAAGATCGTTTTTCAGGTATCCATTACATATTACAAAATGTGAGTGATGCCAGAAATGCTCGGACTTACATTTTGATAATTGTATTCTTTAATCTTGGTCAAAACATTTTATCCGTTTGGCCCAATATTTATGATTTGGATTTCTTTCAGGCAAAGCCAAATCGATTATTAAAAAAATCATAAATATCGAGCCACTGGGTGACGTTGCGGTAAACGAAAAAGATATCTCCTTTCAGAAAAAACCTGAAGCCCTTTTGCTCGAAGTTTTTTGTTGCCTACCAAAATTGTAAATAACAAACTGTTTTCATTGCTAATAAAAAGCCCTCTCGATAAATTTATGAAATATTCGGGTTAAAATGGATAGGTGAGCTATTTCTTTTGCTTGGAAAGCAGTTGTTCTATCGCCATGTCATGCTCGGGCGTATGATGGCATAGGGCTTGATAAGCCGCAGAAAGTTCAAGTACTTCCTCCAAGCTTTTTCCTTGTGAAAGATAGAAGAGACGTTTTGCCAGTCTAAGGATGTTCGGGGGATGTTTTGCGATTTCAAGGGCGATTTCCGTGCATCGCTGAATAAGGTTTTCCGGTGAGACGACTTCACTGACCAGGCCGATCCGCCGGGCTTCATTTGCATCAATTATCCTGCATGTAAATGCAAGCTCACAGGCCTTGGAAAATCCTATGATACGAGGCAGAAAAAAAGCACCGCCATCGCCGGGGATCAAACCAACAGACACAAATGTCTCTCCGAAACGGGCTTTTTCACTGGCGATACGTATATCGCACATGCATGCCAAATCACAACCCGCACCTATCGCCGGACCGTTGACTGCCGCTATGGTTGGGACATCCAGATAATAAAGAGCCAAAGGGATCCGCTGGATGCCTTTGCGGTAGTTTTCTCGCAGTTGCTCCGGGTTACCCGAAAACATCCCTTGCTTGGCATGCATGTCCTTGACGTTTCCACCTGCCGAAAACGCTGAACCCGCACCGGTAACAATCAGAACGCAAATATCCTTTTGGTTCTGAACATAATGGCATACATCCACGATTTCATTAATGATGGTCTCACCGGTTATGGCATTTCGGATATCGGGTCGATTTAATGTTAAATGTGCGATAGAACCTTTTTTCTCAAAGCGTATTTCCTTATATTCCATATATAACACTCCTTTTTTCCAAGAAAGGTTAATATCGGCTTTCCTGATCTGAGAAATATTTGGCGGCGCCCGGATGTAGTTGTATTCCGGCATCACTCTTCTTTGCCGCCTTCACGGTAAACAAAGACAGCGCCGGATGGGCACGCTTCAGTTGTTTTCGGTTGTTGTAAATCGCATCGACGATTTTGTAGACGGTTTGTTCATCAAGATCTGACGAGGCAATCAGTGAGACGGTTGTTCCGAACGTTGCCACACCCTTTGGCTGAGACGGGTACGTATCAGCAGCGATGTTGATATTTATAAAAGCAGGATGATCGTTGACCAGTTTTTCGATATCCTTATCATTCATGTTCACAAGATCGACTTTACAAAGCCTGAATAACTGCTGCAATGACGGACCCGGGTGGACACCAATGTGCACCATCGCTTGGATCGTGCCGTGGCAAAATGCCATCGTATCCTGTGAGTGGGAAGCCGGGAGCTCTCCGAACAGGCTGAAGTCTTCTTCCGACCAGTTTTTCGCTTTCAGTATTGTATCAACCGCAAGGCGCTGAAGCGATCTCGGCGCGCCGGCATTCATCCGTTTTCCTTTCAACTCATCCAGGGAAGTGATTTTCGCATCACCACGGACAACGAGCGTAACGGGAACTTCATACAGCGGGGCAAGGGCGCGCAGATTATCGTAACTGATATCAAGAAACTCGAAATAATCGGTTTTGTTCATCGCATCATACAGCATGCGTGAATCGATCAGAGCGATGTCCAGGGAGCCGCCCTGAAGGTTTGTAAGATTATGTGTGTCGCCGGGTGCTGGAACTGTTTTGCAGTTAATATCATCGGCGTGTCGGTTAATCATCCTGCAGATTGTCCGTCCGGTAAAGTGAGAAAAGGTTCCGGTCTCTCCAGTACCTAAAAGAATATCGAAGGCATTCGCGGAAAAAGGGAGCAATACGACAATTAAGAATGCGGAAATTATAGGAGCTCGCTTGAAAAACCGGTTGAAACGGTCGCACTTTGCGCGTTTGTTGGTAATCATGTTTCCTCCGCGATAGTTGAACCGGATGTAACGAATTTAACCCTGAATATTTCGAAGCCGTAGTACCGAACAGTTAGCGTTATCCGCAACTCTTTGAGAGCAGGACCTGCTGAAAACTTCGTTAATCTCATGGCGGCGGTTATGGTGGACCACAATCAGATCTGCTCCCCACTTATCTGCGGCTTTTATTATTTCTTCCCAGTTTTTTCCGGTTCTAACTGTGTGTGATACGTGTTCACGACAGTTCTCTTTGATGAATTTCTCCAGAGACTCTTTAAATCTGCCAGTTACTTCTTTGCGTATTTCATCAGAGATATAGGATGCAACAATCGGCATACCAAAGCCCGGCATAACGCTTATCAGTCGAATGTCGGCGCCGCTTAGCTTGGCAATCTCGACGGATCTTTGATAAACAGCTTTGGCTGTTTCAGGATGATCAACATCTATGGGAACAAGAATTTTCTTAAACATAATCGACTCCGCATGTAATAATATTCAAATCGCCAAAACGTCTGATTTTACTGCCGTCTCACCAAACACGAAAACAATCCATGGGAGATCAAGCCCGCATTCTATATGATCATGCAGCTTCTATAAGTTTATGACCGGATCGCTCCCCGCAAGCCCCGCTCTTCAGGGCGGGGTCTAGGGGAGCTATATAAAATTAGCTTAAATCCTTACCGGGAAGCCCCGCCCTTTAGGGCGGGGAGAGCTTCACTTCTACGTCGCTGCAAATGCCAGATCAGCGCCAATAACAGCAGCGCCGGAATGAACATGAGTTGTTTCGGCAGCCGTTTGCTGGGCACTTGAAGGTTAAGTACCTCCTGGTCAAAGTCGATTCCGGCTTTTTCCGCCGGGCTCGAGAAAACGACATTGTCAATCAGTATTTTGCTCTCTTCATTGCGGGTTTCAATCCCGATTTTGGCCAGTCTTTCACTGCCGGTGCTTCCCTTTCCTACCGGGAGCATCACCGTCTTGGTATATTCATTTCCATCAAGATCTTCGCCCTTTAGCATCAATCTCAATTGGGCGCCGGGTTCCATTTTCCCCACGATCTGTTCAAGGTTGATTGCCGGCACTTCGGTCAGTGGCGCGAAAACCTTGTCCCACCAGAAACCGGGGCGAAACAGTGTAAAAGCGATGAGCAAAAACGCGATGGTTTCCCAGATACGATTTTTCGTAAGAAAGAAATTCTGGGAGGCGGCGGCAAATACCAGCATGGCGGTAACAGCGGTCGCGATAACAACAATGAAGTGGAACCAGTTGCCGATGCCGATCATCAACAGTTCGGTATTAAAGACGAAGATAAACGGCAGGATCGCGGTTCGAATGTCGTAGCCAAAGCCCAAAATACCGGTGCGGATCGGATCCCCGCCCGATATGCCGGCCGCGGCAAAAGCGGCCAGCCCCACCGGTGGCGTGTCATCCGCCAGGATGCCGAAGAAAAAGACAAAGAGGTGTACCGCGATGAGCGGTACGATTAGACCCGCTTTGGCCCCCAGGTCGACGATCACCGGCGCCATCAAGGTGGAAACCACAATATAGTTCGCCGTTGTCGGCAACCCCATGCCCAGAATAAGGCTGATGACCGCGGTAAAAAACAGAATCAACGCCAGATTTCCGCCTGAGATGTACTCAACGAATTCGGTCATGACAAGCCCGATTCCGGTCAAAGTTACGGTCCCGACAACGATACCGGCTGCGGCCGTAGCGACACCGATGCCGATCATATTTCTGGCACCTGCGACCAGACCTTCAACCAGGTCATTAAAACCGCGCTTGAAGGAGAACTCATCCCCCTTCATTTTACGGAAAACGCCTTTCAACGGGCGCTGTGTGAGGACAACAAAAATCATTAACATTGTAGCCCAGTAAGCAGAGAGCGAGGGTGACAGCCGTTCCACCGTCAAACACCACATCAACACCACCACGGGCAGTAGAAAATAATACCCGGCCTGCGCAGTCGGACCCAATACCGGCAGCTTGTCGATATCATGGCTGGTATCCAGTTCCGGGACTTTACAGGCAAAAGCGATAAGTAAAAGGTAGGAAACGAAAAGCAGGACCGACACAATGTATATGGTTGCACCGCCTGCTACGATTTTAATCCAGCCAATGCCGTAGTAGGTTGCGCCGCCCATTATGATCATAAACAGAAAGACCATTACAAAAGAGAGCAATGACTGCGCAAAGGTTTTAGTCACCGGCTTCTCCAGCCCTTTAAGACCCATCTTACAGGCTTCAAGGTGGACAATATAGACCAGCGCGATGTAGGAGATGATGGCCGGCAAAAAGGCGTGTTTGATCACTTCGATATAGGAGATACCCACATACTCGACCATCAGAAACGCTGCAGCGCCCATCACCGGCGGCATTAACTGACCATTGGTTGAACAGGCCACCTCAACCGCCCCCGCTCTTTCCGCTGAAAACCCGACTTTTTTCATCAGCGGAATCGTGAAAGTTCCGGTCGTGACCACGTTGGCAATTGACGATCCCGATACCAGCCCTGTCAACCCGGATGCAACCACCGCCGCCTTGGCCGGCCCGCCGCGCATATGGCCGAGCCCGGCAAAAGCGCAGCGAATAAAGTAGTTGCCGGCACCGGCGGTTTCGAGCAGCGCGCCGAACAGCACGAACATAAACACCATACTGGTCGAGACGCCGACCGCAACCCCAAAAACACCCTCGGTGGAAAGCCAGTAGTGGGACATTCCCTTGACAAGGCTGGCGCCCTTGTGCGCAATGATATCCGGCATATAAGGCCCGAAAAATGTGTAGCAAATAAACACAGTACAGACAACCATCAGCGGCGGGCCCAGTGCGCGGCGGGTCGCTTCCAGCAGCATAATGAGTCCGATAACGGAGACAATCAGGTCCAACCGGGTCGGAAGGCCCGGGCGGTCAGACAATTCTACATAGAAAATATATAAGTACGAAGCACAAAACGCAGCGACCAGCGCCATCACCCAGTCCTGAAATGGGATGTAGTTTCTGGGCGATGATTTAAACGTGGGATACGCCGTATAGGATAGAAAAAGTGCAAAAGCGAGGTGGATCGCTCTTGCCTCCGTATCGTTTAAAACAAAAAAATTAAAGATGAAAGGCAAAGGAGATGCGTACCAGAGCTGAAAAAGGGTCCAGATGAGCGGTACAAAAAAGAGGACATTTTTCGGAATCGCGCCGGTTGGATTGCGGGCGCCCGTCTTCGTTTCGGCAATCATCTCCTGAAGCTCTTCTTCAGATGCCGGGATATTTTTCGGTTCGGTCATTGCGATGATTCCTCCTGTGAGAATGATGTTGTTTTTCTGTACGCTTACTGCGGGGTTGTTGCCGGAGGATGTGTTAACGTCATTTTAATGAGGCTGCAGAGAGGTTTTGCCGCATTATGAATAACCCAAAACCTAAGAAAAAGTGCGCCGCTGTCGCAGCGCACTTTTTCTCATCAGTTTGTAGTTACATCAACCCTGCCTCTCTATAGTATTTCATAGCACCTATGTGCAAGGGGGCAGAGAGTCCATCCTTAATCATTTCTTCTTTTTTAAGAACCTTAAATGCCGGATGAAGTTTTTTGAAATCGTCGAAATTCTCGAAAACCGCCTTGACCACATTGTAGATGACATTTTCAGGTACTTTGGCCGATGTAACAAATGTCGCGCCAACACCAAAGGTCTTGGTATCGGTGGCGGTTCCGCGATACATTCCGCCGGGTATGGTGGCTGTCCGGTAGTAGTCATTCTCTCTTACCAGTTGGTCGATCTCTTCGCCGGTTACCGGTACAATTATTGAGTCGCATGAGGTGGTCGCCTCTGAAATGGAGCCGCTGGGATGGCCCACCGTAAATACGATGGCGTCGATCTTATTGTCGCAAAGCGCTTTGGACTGCTCGGCGGATTTCAACTCGGAAGCCAGTTTGAAACTATCTTTGGTCCAGCCCAAGGCCTTCATCACCACTTCCATGGTGCCGCGCTGACCGGAGCCGGGATTGCCGATGTTGACCCGTTTACCCTTGAGGTGCATGAAGTCTTTGATGCCGGAATCGGCACGGGCGACTACCGTAAACGGCTCGGGATGAACAGAGAACACAGCGCGCAGGTTCATGTTAGGACCCTGTTTGTCGAACTTGCTGGTACCATGATAGGCGTGGTACTGCCAGTCAGACTGGGCAACGCCCATATCCAGCTCGCCGGCGGCGATGGTGTTCAGGTTATAGATAGAGCCCGCGGTGCTTTCAACTGAGCAGCGAATGCCGTGTTCTTTCCTGCCTTTATTAACCAGACGGCAGATAGAACCGCCCGTGGGATAATAAACACCGGTGACCCCGCCGGTTCCGATTGTAACGAATTGGGTTTCCGCCTGTGCGGTTGTCGGCGCAGCCCCCATGAAAAGCGCCATACCGAATACAAGTACAACTCCGAAAATTAATGCTTTCCTCATTTGTCCCTCCTTTTAGTGGTTAAACTGCTATGGTTTAAAAAAAATAATAAAACGCTTGTTTTTCCCTAACCTTCGCCTTACCTCCTTTCCTTACGATCCATATATAATCCTAAATCAACTTTAGCAGATGAATTATATACAGTTAATAACGGACACTTATAACAAGTCAAGCCCTTAAACGCAACAATTTTATAACAAACTGATTTTATGGACATAAAAGTCTTTCGCTCCTTCGAATTTTAAATACTTTTGAGCTGTTGCATAATTGGAGAGAATCATTTAATGAAATATGAAAGACCCATTAAACTAATTAACTATAGTTTAACCTCAATTGAGCGATCAATTGAGGTTAAAGCTTGTCCAGGCTAGATATGGAAACCAGGGAAAACAGACAGATAAGTGTCATCATTCCAACATACAACCGGGGATGGATAATCAAAGAGGCCATTGAGTCTGTTTTAGCTCAGGATTATAATAATTTTGAACTCATTGTTGTGGATGACGGATCAACAGATCATACATTCGAGATTTTAAAACAATATGGGGAAGATCTTGGCTTAATACGCCAGGAAAATCGAGGCGTAAGCGCTGCAAGAAACGCAGGTATCCATCAAGCCTCCGGGCATTTTATCGCTTTTCTCGACTCTGATGATCTATGGCTACCGAAAAAATTATCTCATCAGATCGCATTTTTCAATTCAAACCCGGATGCTCTGATTTGTCAGACCGAAGAGATATGGATGAGAAACCATGTCAGGGTTAACCCCAAAAAACGACATAAAAAGCCTTCGGGTATGATTTTTGAGCCATCTCTTTCTCTTTGTCTGGTCAGCCCGTCTGCCGTCATGATTAAACGAACATTGTTTGATTACATCGGACTTTTTGACGAAACGCTCCCGGCTTGCGAGGATTACGATCTGTGGCTCAGAATAAGCTGCCGTTACCCGGTCCATCTCATTGATACACCGCTCATCATCAAGCGAGGCGGCCATGATGACCAGCTTTCAGCATCTTGGGGTCTCGATAAATACAGAATAAGAGCCATTCAAAAAATCATTGAAAGCGATCTACTTTCAGCGTCCCAATTTCAGGCAGCAATAAAAACGCTCAAAGAAAAATGTGCTATTTATGCCGCCGGATGCCGAAAGCGGGGACGGATAGAGGAAGCAACATATTATGAAGAATGGTATGCATGGGCCAGTCAACGCTGGATGGGAAATGTGCATGAATCTGAATAACCGGCTTTTTCTCCTCATATTATCGGTGCTTTGTCTATCAACCGCACCTTCCGCAAAAGGGGCTTCATTTTGAACGTGATTTAAACAAATAAACAAATATGGCCATCATGGCAGCTATTATCCGGACGATACGGTGGTTTCTTTTTGGATCGCCGGTCCCGTTATCGGCCGTCATCCCCGTCCGGATTGCGATCAAAATTAGGGTGCGAAACTTGAGTATGTATTTAAACCGGCATAGAAGAAGGCCTGCAGATCTTGAAAAAATCGATGTTGACAATTCATCCTGCCTTCGATAATCGAATAATAATGAACTGCTTTGAAACCGGCGCCATTGTTTTCAATGTATTGCGCGTTCATTTATATAAAATCGTGACACGATTTTATTATCATGTTTATATCCTTCAACCATACAAAGGAGGCTGATATGGACAAAATTCTAAGAATCAACATGGGAAGTGAAAATGGACCTCAATCCAGCGAAGAACCACTAGGTGATTATGCCGGTTTGGGCGGCCGGGGTATGACGTCGGCTATTATTGCCACGGAAGTACCACCATTGTGCCACGCGCTGGGGAAAGACAATAAGTTGGTTATTGCTCCGGGAATGCTCAGCGGAAGCCATGCCGCTCAATCAGGTCGAATATCTGTGGGGTGTAAAAGCCCGCTTACCGGCGGTCAGGGAGCTCAAGTCCTCGCCCGCTTAGGTTATGCCGCTATCGTTCTTGAGGGAAAACCCAAAGAT
>PVMK01122802.1_pt1 | contig 11846 bp, 17 predicted proteins | sample 1853481 | NCBI WGS metagenome assembly PVMK01 (sample SAMN08533507, study PRJNA380276) | Marine sediment metagenome, whole genome shotgun sequencing project. | reverse complement strand
ACCAAGACCAGCAGAATAAGTGGTGATTGGAAAGATGGAATGGTGGAATGTTGGAATAATGGGGTCTATTTTCGTTGTGCTGTAAAAAATGATATTTAAGCGTTAAACAAAATAACTAAGAATTCAATACTATTTTGCAAGCAAGCTGATATCATTTGTTTTTAACATTATTCCACCATTCCATTATTCCATGATAGTTGTGTATGAATTCTATGAATCCAAACGAGCATAGAAAATCCGAACCACTAAATTATAACACCGTACTTGTCACCGGTGGCGCAGGGTTCATCGGATCTCACCTTGTTGATGCACTGCTGTCAGAAGGATGTGCAGTGACCGTTCTCGACAACCTTTCAACAGGCAGGCTTTCCAACCTGGAGCATATTATAGATCGTATTACGTTTTATCAGGGCGATTTGCGGAATCAGGAAATACTGAATAAAGCCGCTAAAGACTGTGACATCATATTTCACCAGGCAGCTGTAGTTTCGGTCCCTTCGACCGTGGATGATCCGGTCGAATCTGCCATGGTAAATGAGATGGGCACCCTTTTGGTGCTTGAGGCTGCCAGAAAAAACAATATAAAGAAGGTTATCCTCGCCAGTTCATGTGCAGTTTACGGAGATGATCCCGATATCCCGAAGCATGAAAACATGACCCCAAACCCCAAAAGTCCATATGCCGTTCAAAAGCTTTCCGGGGAGCTTTATGCACGTCTTTATTTTGACCTGTTCGGACTTGAACCGGTCTGCCTACGCTATTTTAATGTTTACGGGCCAAGACAGGATCCGTCGTCGCCTTACTCCGGAGTCATATCAATTTTTATGACCAAAGCTTCTACTAAAGAATCCCCCGTCATATATGGTGACGGGAGTCAATACAGAGATTTCATTTTTGTAAAAGATGTAGTCAGGTTTAATCTGCTGGCCGCAAATTCAGAAAAAGCAAATGGAAAAACATTTAATGTAGGCACCGGCAAGTTTATAAGTATAAACACGCTATGGGAGATGATAGGCCACATGGCCGGCGTCAGCATTGAACCTGAATATAAGCGAGCCAGACCCGGCGATATCCGAGAGTCTGTTGCAAGTATGGACTATGCCGGAAAAACCCTTGGATTTGATCCGGAGTATTCATTTGAAAACGGCCTCAAAGAGACTTTTGATTGGTACATGGATAAGAATTGAACACCAAATTGGACACAGACCCGCCCGCCTCGCCTGAGCGACCTATATGAACCATCTTACGGTGTACTATACATATGTTTTACTAAGTGAAAGTGATAATAAATTTTATATAGGCTTCACTAAGAAACTGGAAAGAAGACTCGAAGAACACGAAAAAGGATTGGTCTCCTCAACCTTACATAGACGTCCTTTGAGGCTAATTTATTTTGAAGCCTGTTTGAATAAAATTGATGCGATTGAGCGGGAAAAATATTTTAAAAGCGGATTTGGACGTAGATTTTTAAATAACCGTCTTGAGAATTATTTGACGGAAATTTCTTGAGTGCGGCTCGCGATGGCGGGCAGGTGAACACAGATTATCAAGATTCTAAATATAAAGAGTTAACAGAAAAGATAATTGGAATCTTTTATAAAGTTTATAATAATCTCGGGTATGGCTTTTTGGAAAAGGTATATGAAAATGCAATGATGCTAGATTTTAAAAAAGAAAATATCCCATCTGTTTCACAATATGCAATAAAAGTGTTTTATGAAGATGAGATTGTAGGTGAGTATTTTGCCGATATACTAGTTGATGGTAAGGTTATTGTTGAGATTAAAGCAGTGAGGAATTTAGCGATAGAAAATGAGGCACAATTACTAAATTATCTTAAGGCTACAGATAAAGAAATCGGTCTTTTACTTAATTTTGGTCCCAAACCAGAGATTAAACGTAAAGTGTTTGATAATTTAAGAAAATAATAATCTGTGTTAATCTGTGAAAATCTGTGTCCTAAAAAAATGAAAATGAAATTTAAATTTAACAACGTCCTGATTACCGGTGCAGCTGGTTTCATCGGTTATCACCTCTCAAAACGCCTCTTAGAAAATGGATGCAGTGTCACAGGTGTCGACAACCTGAATCCATATTATGATGTCAGCCTTAAAAAAGCCCGCCTTGAGATGCTGACATCTTTTGAAAACTTTTCCTTTTTTAAAATAGACATCTCTGAAAAAGAAGTTATGGAGAAGATTTTTAAAAACAGTCAATTTGATGTTGTTGTAAACTTGGCCGCCCAAGCCGGTGTGCGGTATTCCTTAACAAATCCAAAATCTTATATAGATACAAACGTTTCTGGTTTTCTCAATGTCCTAGAGTGTTGCAGGCACAGCGGTGTCGGACATCTGGTGTTTGCTTCATCCAGTTCTGTGTATGGTGCAAACACAAACATGCCTTTTTCAGTTCACAATAATGTTGATCATCCTGTATCACTTTATGCTGCATCCAAAAAAGCAAATGAGCTTATGTCCCACTCATACTCTCATTTATTTGGTCTTTCTTCTACTGGCCTCAGATTTTTTACGGTTTACGGTCCTTGGGGCCGTCCTGATATGGCGCTTTTTCTCTTTACCAGAGCTATTTTGGAAGAAAAACCGATTCGAGTATTCAATCACGGAAAAATGCAGCGGGATTTTACGTATATTGACGATATCATAGAGGGAGTTGTGAGGGTAATGGGCAGGCCCCCTGAACCGGATCCGACATGGAACGGAGATGATCCGGATCCCGGAACATCATATGCTAATTATAAAATTTATAACATCGGAAACAATAATCCGGTTGAATTGATGGAATTTATAGCGGTGATAGAGAAAGTGCTCGGCCGAAAAGCACAAAAAGAATACCTCGATCTTCAAGCGGGCGACGTAATTGCAACATATGCAGATATTGATGATTTAAAAAATGATTTCGGTTTTATCCCAAAAACTTCCATTGAAACAGGTATCAAACATTTTGTTGAATGGTTTAAAGAGTATTATGGGTATGAATAGTCAGTTACCCAAGTCTGTTGGCCTGTTGAGCCCGTTAGCCCGCGGAAGGGCAAAGTTTGATTGTTGGTATTAACAATAATTTAGAAATTTTGTGTATTTTTCGGTAAAATACTTTTATGTTGCCACGAAGGCACCAAGGCACAAAGAAGGGTTATGAATTATAAACCGCTATCAAAAAAAGAAGAATCTATTGCCAAGAAAATTGTAGATGCTGCATATACCGTACATAAGATATTAGGACCGGGTTTGCTTGAAAAAGTGTATGAGGTTTGTTTCTGTCATGAGCTATCCAAACGGGGGTTAAAAAATAAAAGACAAATTGATATTCCCATTGTCTATGATGGGATGACCTTCGATGAGGGGCTACGTTTAGATGTTCTGGTTGAAGAACTTATTATTTGTGAATTGAAGGCTGTTGACCAGATGAATTCTGTATGGGAAGCCCAGATAATAAGTCATTTAAAATTAACTGGCAAACGCCTTGGTTTTCTAATCAATTTTAACGTGCCTCTTATTAAAAATGGCATTAAAAGAATTATACTATAATCTTTGGTGTCTTTGTGCCTTTGTGGCAAATCTTTTTTTGAGGGAGAATATTTTATATGAAATTAACAATCGCTGGAACCGGTTACGTCGGACTTGTCAGTGGAACCGGGTTTGCAAACCTTGGTAACGACGTAATTTGTTTTGATATTGACACGAAAAAGATTGATATGCTGACCAAAGGCATTATGCCGATATTTGAACCCGGCCTTGAGGAGGTATACAAAAGAAATCTTGAAGCGGGAAGGCTAAAATTTACAACAGATGCCAAAAAAGGGGTTCAGGAATCCGACATTATCTTTATCTGCGTGGATACGCCTACCGATAAGGAACAGAACGCGGATCTTGCAGCAGTTAAAGAAGTTGCAAGAGTCATCGGCGAATATATGAATGGATATAAAATTGTAGTTAACAAGAGTACAGTGCCGGTGGGAACCGCTGATCTTGTTAAAAATATCATAAAAGAAAATCAGAATAAAAAGATTGAGTTCGATGTTATTTCCAACCCTGAGTTTTTAAGGGAAGGGGCTGCGGTAAAAGATTTTGAAAATCCGGACAGAATTGTGATCGGTTCAGATAGTAGAAAAGCCGAAGAAGTTATGACTTCCTTATATCGATCAAGAGCAAGAACGGACAAACCCATAATGATTACAGATATAAGGAGTGCAGAGATTATTAAATATGCAAGCAATACCATGCTCGCGACCCGGATCAGCTTTATGAATCAGATTTCTTATCTTTGTGAAAAAACAGGTGCAGATATCAAAGAGGTTGCAAAAGGCATGGGGCTGGACAATAGAATCGGATCACGATTCCTGCAGGCAGGCATCGGTTATGGGGGCAGCTGCTTTCCAAAGGATGTCAGGGCGCTTATTTCCACATTGAAACAGTACGGCTGTGGTGCTGAACTGATTGAAGCTGTAAACAGAGTAAATGAGAAACAAAAGAGCGTTGTTGTAAACAAACTGAGATCAAAATTAGACATCAAGGGGAGCACTATTGCTGTTTGGGGCATTTCGTTCAAGCCGAAGACAGACGATATCAGAGAGGCCCCTTCGCTTAAAATCATAGAAGAATTGCAGAATATGGGGGCAAGAATTCATGCCTGTGATCCGGTTGCTATTGGAAATGCCAAAAAGATTTTAAATAATGTCAAGTTTTTTGAGAATCCCTACGAATCAATCCGCGATTGTGATGCACTGATCGTTGCCACTGAATGGAATGAGTTCAGAAACCTTGATATGCGGGCGGTCAAGATCCTTCTAAAAAAACCAATCATCATTGACGGTCGAAATATCTATGACCCAAAAGAGATGAAAGATCTGGGGTTTACATATGTGGGAATTGGAAGATGAATGCAGCCCCCGAAGGATTTGTTTTCCATTTCTGCTCTCTCAGCAGAAATGGAAATAAATGCTAAAACTCTGTGTTCTTGGCGCCTCGAGCGAAGCTGGCGGTGAATATCAAAGATCCTATTAATAATTCATTCGAAAGGGAATGGAGAACTAATCATGAAAAAAACTTCACTTCTTTCAAGTTTATTCCTATCATTGATCTTAGTATTCAGCTCAATACAGATATGCTATGCTCAAGAGAACAATTCGGCTACGGAGAAAAGCACATCGGCTAAAACAGGCAAGAAATGGTCCTCCTGGGTTTCCCTTGATTCATACAAAATTGGGAATGGTGATATCCTGGAAATTTTGACTTGGAAGGAGCCCGATTTTTCGAGAGAAGAAGTTTTGGTCAGAATCGATGGTAAAATTTCTTTTCCCCTTCTCGGCGATGTTCAGGCCTCCGGCCAAACACCCCTTCAGGTTAAAAAGAATGTTGAATTAGGACTGAAGGACTATATTGATAATCCTATTGTAACTGTTACTGTAAAAAATCCCGGAAGTCAGAAATTTTACATTTTGGGGGAGGTGGCCAGAACCGGAGAATATAATCTTTTTAAAGATTTAACCGTATTGCAGGCATTTGCGATCGCAGGAGGGTTTACCCAATGGGCATCAAAAAAAGAAATTATTCTGGTGCGGAATGAAGATGGAAAACAGAAGATTTATAGGGTCAATTATAAAGATATAGTGAAAGGTAAAGATTTCAGCCAGAATATACACATTATAGCCGACGACATTATTATTGTCCCCTAGCCCTTTGAATCATATGTCTGATGACGGATTTCACATTAGGACAACTATTTAATCTCCCTAAGGATCACAGGAGTTCAAAAGTGCCTAAAGTTTGAAGTGAGCTAAAGTGATCTAAAGTAAACAAGGCGCTTTTTGCGCAAATAATATTGAGTATGGACAATAAGGAGTTTTCAAAACAGCTTGAAAAGCGAACTAGAAAATTCGCTGTAAAAATAATCAGAATGTCAGCAACTTTGCCCAATACGCCGGAAGGCAGGGTTGTTAGGAATCAGATTACAAAAGCCGGCACTTCGGTCGGTGCAAATTACCGCGAAGCCAACAGAGGCAGAAGCAGAGCTGATTTTAAAAATAAGATCAAGATTTGTGAAAGTGAGTCAAGTGAAACACAATACTGGTTGGAAGTTATTGTAGAGGCCGAGTGGCTATCCTGGGAGAAAGTTCAACCCGAGTACAATGAGTGTAGTGAATTACTTGCAATATTCACTTCTATTGGAAAGAACAAATAAAATTGGCAGAATATAATAACCCCAAAGGAATAGGTTTTAAAATTCCGCCGGGTAAACTTTAGGCACTTTAGATCAATTAAGGCACTTCACACTTTGTTATATGGAGGTTAATATGAAACAAAAATTATTTTTTGTCGCGATCTGCACCGTCTTTCTGGCAACCTCAATCAGCTATGGCTACCAGGCAACCTTCGATCCAAGGATATCCGTTGGTGGAGAATATACAGACAATGTTTTCCTGACAGAAACATTCAAAGAAGATGATTTTATTACGACCATAACCCCAGGTTTTACTGCTCAAATTTTAGGCAAAACTAGCGGTGCAGATATTTCATATGATCCTTCTTATGCTATTTATAACACATTCGACGAGTTTAACGGCTGGCGTCACAAGGCTCGGTTTAATGGATGGTCCAACATAACAAAAAACACCAGTCTGAAAGTGAGGGACAGATTTCTGTATACCGAAGACCCAATCAGAGATCCCGATATTGCACGTATTAGAACCGAAGACCCAACAATCCCAATCGATTCTACAATCAGAAAAAGTTTGCAAATATACTACACAAATTTTTTCAGTATAGCTCTAAATCATCAGTTTGGCGAAGAAGATTCGTTCAGGTTGGGATATGTTAACAGATTTCGCAATGACGAGGATCCAATAAATAACGATAGTAGAGGAAATATTCCCTCAATAGGGCTTACATACTGGTTTTTACCTCAATGGGGTTTTGGAGCAAATGCTTCTTATACAAAAGCCGAGATCGACAATCAACCCGATCGTGATATATTGTATGGAAATGTTAGCTTGATCAGAAGGTTCACGAAACGTTTTAAAGGGTATATCCGTTATGCGCATACTAACGTTGATTATGAAGATGAAGGCACAGAAGTTAAGGACGATAGGACTTATAATCCTATGATCGGATTTAATTATTTAATTGATAAGGATATATCTTGTTCATTTAACATCGGTTATTTTTACAATGACTTTGACCTTAGAGAAGATGCTTCGGGCACGACGGTTGATTTGCGTTTAATAAAAATTTTAAACCGCGGATCACTGAATCTATCCGCATTGGGTGGTTACGATTATGCATTGTTCGGCTCCGAAGACCTTAACTATGATCAATTTTACGAAGTCGGCGGTTCTGCAAGATATCAGCTTTACAGAAATATTGACGGTATTATTTTTGCTTCCTATAGAAACGATGACTATTTAGATGTTGACCGCGAGGACAAAACCACCAGAGCCGGTGTGGGCCTGACAATGCAGGCGTTTTCATGGATGTCCTTAGGACTCAATTATACATATCGGAATGTTGATTCAACATCGAGGATAGAAGACTATGAAGTTAATAGAGTGTTTGTCCGCATCACCTTTTCACCCTCCAGCCCATATCGCACAAGCAAATACTAACACCTAAATTGATTGGTTCTATGTTCCCCGTCAAACTGCCCAACGGGACAGGCAGGGGTTATAGGTTCAGTGGTTATAAAAGAGTTGGACAAAGCAAATAAAATAAGAAAGATTTCAGATTTTCGAAAACTTTTTGAGATATGGAAAGGCAGAGAATTAGGGTTCAAGTGCTTTACATCAAAAAGCATGGGAGGTAAAGGAGGTTAGAAATGGAAACAATTAATAAAAAATATATTGTTGATGAGCAAGATAAAAAAATAGCGGTTCAAATTCCCATTGAAACTTTTGAAAAAATTGAAGAGGTTTTAGAGAATTATGCTTTGGTCCAATTGATTAAGGAGAATGAAGGTGAAGAAGTTCTTGGCCTGAGCGAAGCAAAGGCATATTATGATCAATTGAAAAAGACACAATGAAAATAGATTATCGAAAAAGGTTTTTAAAAGAGCTTTCAAAAATTCCTACAGAAATAAGATCAAGCATAGAAAGTTTCGTGTTTAAAGAACTTCCCAAAGCAAATTCCATATTTGAATTGGATATTCTTTGTTTCTTCTGGAAACAAAGAATAAAAATAAATCCTAACAATCCTGTATATCCTGTCTAAAATATGGAGTACGAAGAACTCACTCATAAAATCATTGGCGCAGCATATAAAGTTTTCAATCAACTTGGATTCGGCTTTCTTGAAAGCGTATACAAGAAAGCCATGCTCATAGAATTAACCAAAAATAATCTTAAAGTCGAAGCAGAGAAACCTTTAAAAGTCTACTATGACAATCAAGTAGTTGGGGATTTCTATATTGATCTGTTTGTGGAGGATTTTCTTGTAGTTGAATTGAAATCCGTCCAAAATCTTTTAAAAGAACATGAAGTTCAATTGGTTAATTATCTCAATGCTCTAAAGAAAGATATAGGGCTTTTAATCAACTTTGGTCCCTCCGGTGTGGATGTAAAACGTAAATATCGTATCGTTAAAGGCACATCGTAAATTAGCGCCGAAGGCGATTGTGTTTTATCAGTTTCTTCCCCGCCCGACTCGCCTGAGCGGCTTTCGATGGCGGGCAGGTGGAAACTGATAAAGAAATCCAGTCAATCTTGTAAATCCTGTCTAATAAAACAAGAATAAAAACGGCACCAAGAGAATTATATTATAATCTTTGGTGTCTTCGTGTCTTAGTGGCTGAAGGTTTTTAATTATGAACATTTTAATTACTGGCGGAAGCGGCTTTATCGGAACAAATCTAGTTTCTGACCTTCTCAAAGAAGGGCATAAAGTCACGATATACGATAAGCTTAAAAGCGAAACTTATCCTGACCTTTGTATCATCGGTGATATCCGAGATAAGGAAAAACTGACCCGATCCATGCGTGGCGTAGATACGGTTTATCATTTGGCTGCTGAACATCGTGATGATGTTCATCCTGCTTCACTCTATTATGAGGTCAACGTGGGCGGTGCAGAAAATATGGTCTATGCCCTTAACAAAAATAATGTAAAACGGTTGATTTTTACAAGCACGGTTGCAGTGTATGGTCTCAACTCGGGAGAGCCCAATGAGGACAGCCTGATCAGACCCTTCAATGATTACGGCAAGAGCAAATACGAGGCGGAAACGATTTTCAGCAAATGGGCTGATTCCGACCATACAAATTGTCTCATCACAGTTCGGCCGACTGTAATTTTCGGGGAAAAAAATCGGGAAATGTTTACAACCTTCTTAACCAGCTTTCATCAGGTAAGTTTATGATGGTTGGAAAAGGCACCAACAGAAAATCCATGGGCTATGTTCTTAACCAAACAAGCTTTTTAGCTACTCTCTTAAAATCTAATCCCGGAAAATATGTATATAACTACGCAGACAAACCGGATTTATGTATGAATGAACTCATTAAAATTTTTCATAACACGCTCGGGAAGAATTCTAGAATTAATTTTAAAATCCCATACGCTATCGGTCTCATGGGTGGATACTGTTATGATATATTAGCTAAAATAACTGGCAAAACATATTCCATCAGTTCAATACGCATCAAAAAGTTCTGTGCAGACACACTGGTTTCCGCTGAAAAAGTGAAAGATACAGGATTCACAGCTCCCTATTTGCTGACTGATGGATTAAAAAGAATGATCTCAAGTGAATTTCTTCAAGATTCTAAGATGAACAATCCTAATGAAGTAAAAGTCGAGGATGTTGTAGATCCAAGGCGGCCGTTCGAAGAAAAAATATAGTCCTTTTCGCCGAAGGCGATTAGGTATTCTTTGTTTCTTCTCTCCGAGGCGTAGGCTCTACGAGCCGGAGGCAGGAAACAAGGAATAAAAATACTCCAACGACCCCAGCGAATTCAATGAACCCAAACAACTCAACCAACCAATGTTATTGGAGGAATATAAGATGCATATTGAAAGTATTAAAGAAAAAGTTCATCGTTTATTAGATGAGTTGCCGGAGAGTGCAACTTGGGATGACCTGATGTATAAAATCTATGTTCGCCAAACTATTGAAGCTGGACTTGAAGACAGTGAAGCTGGACGAACAACAGGTGTCAAGGAATTACGTGCCAGGTTCGAGTTGCCAAAATGAAAGCATGCTGGACAGACAACTCAATAGGACACCTTTTGGGGATTTATGAGTATATCGCACGGAATTCACCTGTATACGCCAAAAGAGTTGTTGACAGAATAACAAGACGATCAGAACAAATAGCAGAATTCCCCTTGTCAGGACGTAAGGTGCCGGAATATAAAGCAGAAAATATTCGTGAAATAATTGAAAAACCATACCGAATTATCTATCGAATAAAGTCAGATCAAATAGATATTCTGGCAGTTATACATGGTGCTAAGCTACTACCCGAAAAAATATGAAATATGTTGAATGAAATAGGCAGATCGAAGAAAAAATATAGTTTTTTTCGCCACAGGCGATTGTGTTTTATCAGTTTCTTCCCTGTCCGCCTCGCCTGTCCTCCTTACTCCGTTTGGCTGGGGGATAGGCCTTACGCATTAAAACCCTTATGACACTATATGATAATGGATATCAATAAATTGAGCGGTAAAATTATTGGTGCAGCTATAGAGGTGCACAAGGCCCTTGGGCCTGGTTTGCTTGAATCCGCATACGAATCATGCATATTTCACGAGCTGAGTCTTGGAGGCTTATCATTAGAAAGGCAGAAGCCTTTAGCTGTCCGGTATAAGGGAATCAAACTGGATTGTGGCTACAGGCTGGATATGGTTGTTGAAAATACAATCATCCTTGAACTGAAATCATGCGAGAAGATTGAGCCAATTCATAAGGCACAACTTTTGACATACCTTAAACTATCTGGTCTTAATTTGGGACTGCTCTTGAATTTCAATGTGGCCGTTATGAGAGATGGCATAGTGCGAGTTGTGAACGAATTAAAGGAATAATTCGTTTTAAGTGGACGGGTTTTTACTTTCCGGCATCTCACCGGAAAGTAAAAAAAACTAACCCCCTGCGTACTCTGCGTCTCTGCGGTGAACTGTTACTTATATTATAATCTTTGGTGTCTTCGTGTCTATTTGCCCGCCCCGTAGGTCCGAAAGATCGTACTGGTGTGGCTTAACTATTACTATTTTTATAAAAGATAGAAATTTCCTTTTTAGTACACAGATGAACACAGATTCTCAAGATCTTTATTCTCTTTATAATTATAGTCATCTGTGTAAATCTGCGAAAATGTGCCTGCCCTGTAGGTTCGGCAAATTGTACTGGGGTGTCCTATTTAACTTAAGGGAGGTAAAACCATGAAAGTCGTCATTCTTGCCGGAGGCTACGGAACTAGGCTTTCGGAAGAGACTACAGTAAAGCCAAAACCCATGGTAGAGATCGGTGATAAGCCGATCTTGTGGCATATAATGAAAATCTACGCTGCCCATGGTATCAACGACTTCATCATCTGTTTGGGGTACAAAGGTTACATTATAAAAGAATACTTTGCAAATTATTTACTCTACATGTCTGATGTGACATTCAATTTGCGCAAAAACAAAATGGAAGTCCACCAAAACGGAACAGAACCATGGAAAGTAACGTTGATCGATACCGGTGAAAACACAATGACCGGCGGTCGTATAAAACGGGTGAGGGATTATATAGGCGATGAAACGTTTTGCCTTACATACGGAGATGGCGTAACCGATGTAAATATTAAAGATTTAATCGACTTTCATCGAGATCAAAAACGTTTCATCGCCGATATAATC
>PVMK01119499.1_pt1 | contig 11846 bp, 19 predicted proteins | sample 1853481 | NCBI WGS metagenome assembly PVMK01 (sample SAMN08533507, study PRJNA380276) | Marine sediment metagenome, whole genome shotgun sequencing project. | reverse complement strand
GAACGTACGCCACGGCCCAAGATCGGCGTCATCATGCACGATCATGGCGCACCACGGGAGCACAATGCCGAATCCTATTACGGCATGAAGTACTTTTTAAAGCACATGGTGGGCATGGGCGTCATCCCAAGTTTTACCCGCAACGGCTGGGCCGTTGACCCCAATACCGGTAACTGGGGCGTAATGCTGATGGACAAGAACGACCCAATGAACACGGGCACCATTGCCTGGGTTGACCTTGAACTGGTCGATGGCTGGGGCAATGACTTAACCTGGCTGAAAGACATCGACGGGGACACCGGCACACCGGAAATTGACCCGATCATTGAATTAATTCCATTAACAGATTTTTACAACTACGGCCAGGTTGTTCATTACCGTCTGCCGCCGGAATATGCCACTGTCTACCCTGCACTTGAGGGTTTCTATGAGCAGGATTTCGATGAGTTTGTCGGTCATGATTTTCGCTGGAAGTGGATGACCAAGGGCGGTGTGGAAGTCTATTTCGACCAGGTAGGCGCCCAGCGTGAAAATATACGCGATGCGCTGTGGGCGGGCTATAAGACACATGCTGTCGGGCGGCAATTTAGACGCAGCCTGATGCAGACTAAGGAAGAGGAGTCATCCGTATCACCTGGGGTATCGATCCGTTTTTCCCCAACACTGATCCAAAAACATCGATTCATGCGCAGTCTCTGTTTGATTCGATCACGCAGCTCACGAAAGATGAGGGTGCCGACAAAATCATTATCAACCGGTACTTTATGTTTATGTCCGAGATGATGAACGATGCCATGGACGCACATACAGTTCATATGGCCAAGATGGCACTCATGGCTGATGGTTACGAAGCCCCTGAAATCATCTGGGCACCGGCACAGATTCCGATTGGCGAAGCATCCGTACCCATAATCGAATGCAACAATTCGGTGCCCCCATGGACGCTGCTTTCGGTGCCAACATTACCGGCTACGAGCAAAAGGAAATGTACGTGGGCGGCGTAGCGCTCGAGGCGAGTTACCTGGATGCCGTCGCGGACAAAGTGGAACTTGAGATGACGAAAATGGGCGCCACCACCGGTGATGTCGCCATGTTCCTGTCCAATCACGGCACCAACACGGATTTCTCCCATTGCTGGGATGCTGCCAACGATTACCTTCACTACAACTATAAGCTGACGTTCATCAACCTGAGCAGACTGCTTGCAACCAGACTTGGCGCAACACCACCGGTGTTTGGTCCAGAGGCTCCTGGCGAGGTATATGGGGATGATCTGCTTGATATCGCGCTCCTCAGCAAGGACATCAGTACGCGACCACCCTGCTGCCCGATGGCAGAGAGCTGAAGTATTACCGAGTGGTTGGGCAGAGAGGCGCGATGATGAAGACCCGACACAATTGCAGTATTCACCCCGGGAAGCGCTCCTCGAGATCATAGCAGCGGGTCACTACAGCAACGTGCTCGACTTGCTCTACAACTTTTTTGGCGACTCCTCTGATTTGCTGTACGACCACCGTATTGAGGGCTATGGCCACGAAGACGAAACAGATCCGCTGGCACTTGCGGCTTACGAATATTGCAACCCGGAAGTTGATCCGGGCGAGCTGACCTTTGCTATCCATGATTGCAGCAAGCCTGCATATGCGGGCCTTGAGCCGTATGAATCAGAGTTCGACTGGAGCGGTATACACGTAAGAATCACCAATGCAAGCTGGGCTTTCCCTGAGAAGGAAGCAGCTGTCGAGAATATTCTCGGAGTCGCCATCGCAAATGCTGCACTTGTTTGTGACGAAACTATTATGGATCCAGGTTGCCCGGATGATGGAGGGTGTCACCCCTAAGCCGGGAGCACCAGATTATTAATGATATAAAGTATAAAGGGTCAATCGTACAGAAAAACAAGACTGATACAGAGACCTTTGCAAATTAATAAAACGCTGCGCCGCCCAAAGGCGTTGCCAATTAGAGGCAGGAAGGCATGAGGAAGAAAAGCGATCGATTAGCAATCATGATGCGGTGCTTGTTTATTTTTTGGTGTTTTTTAGCCGCACCAACACAAGCAGCAGTCGTTAACCTTACGTGGTCTGAGGATATAAACAGTTTTACCTCGACGTGGCGTATCACCGATAACGGGGGATTTGATTTCAGTGGCTCTGACAGCGTTATTGGTACTTATTGGCAGGTAGAGATGGTGACCGATGCATATCCTACTTTGCAGGAAACCGTTGGCCATGTTCTTGCGCCGCACGGGGAACTCTTTAACGCATCGTCACTGGATTACGGAGAACTTCCTGAGGGATTTTTTATGGAGGAGTCCTTCGTTGATCACGATGATCATAAAGACAGTTATACGCTAACTTCAGATTTCGTAGATGGCGGCTATAACGTTTCATTTGCGGGTGTACATAGCATACCGATCCCTGCCGCGGTCTGGCTGTTTGGTTCGGGCCTCGGCTTATTAGGCTGGTTCAGACGCCGAACCTGAGTTGCAATAAAGCCTCTATAAAGCCCCTCTGACGAGGGGCTTTTTTACATAATAATTTGCTGCGCTGCAGCTTCACCGCCATTACAGCATTGCACACTCCCCTGCACACCAGCGGATTGCACCATTTCGCCATTGTTAACCTTTGGTTGACACTCCCTCTGCCCCACAAGTGCTATGTTCTGTGCTCGCGAGGGAATATTTATGGCACAAAACAATTCTCACCCAGAAGCTATAACCATAGGACATCTTTCATCACTGGCCCAGGTTGATGTAGGTACCGTGAGATTTTACGAGCGCTCCGGATTACTACAGGCACAGGATAGAACCCGATCCGGCTATCGCCTCTATTCAAGAAATTCGTTGGCTCGAATTCAGTTTATTTGCCGGGCCCGCGAAACTGGTTACAGTCTGGATGAAATCAAGAAAATCCTGCAACTGCATGATCAGGGCGGCCCAAAAGCCGAAGTTGAAAAATTTACCGTCAGCATGATTGCGGAAATTGATGAAAAAATTAGTGCTTTAAGCAAATGGCGCCAACTATTTTCAGAAATCTCAGACTATATTGAGTGCCGCGACGACTCCGATCATATTGATGCTGAAGCAGTCGACACACTGATGCGCAGTCATTGCAATATGATGTCCCGAAAAGATAACTAAACTGGCGTAAACCAGTATTTAAAATTGATCGCAGTTAAGCCCGCTTACCCGATCCTTAAACCTGTATCTTGCATTGACCACTCAGGGAACTTACTGCCTGCGAAATATCAGTGTCTGACACCCATACTAGTTGCGCGTGTAAATAACTATATCTGCCCTGCCCTGATCAGCATCCAGCAGGCGCGAGCTTCGTTTCGGCCCCAGACAAATCACCAGCAGGCGACTGTCTGCATCGCGATAGCGTAACTCCTGAATAAACCCCCCATTAAAATCTGAATGCTGGTTGCCGACCACGTGCAGCACCTTTTTCGCACCATCGGCACGGGCCTGCACTATCGATGCTGCCATAGTCGCATCCCATACCCTGAATGCCCGGAACATTTTATCGGTTTGCTCATCTTTTAAGGGTTTTAGTCCTGCGGACTTAAAGCTGTTAATAGATGAGGTGAGTTTTTCAACAAAGCGTTTTTTATATTCAAGATCTTCTGCAGCAGCGGGACACTCAAATAGCGCCAGCTCTTCCTCCGTCAGGTCTGGCAGATTATCGCAGCCATTATTGCGGACTATCCTGGAGTAATTCAAAGGGGCATTAGACGCCAGCAGGTGTGCTTCAGCTTGTCTCGCAGCATCAATTTTCGGGAGGCTCCACTCCATCCAGTTTTCCCGGGTTTCTGGCATAATAAAGGCACTGTTTGCCTTAAGTTCTAGTGCCGATATCTCACCACGCTCGTATGCATCCAGAGCCGCTTGCTGGCTGCGATCAAATTCTTCAAGTGATAACGTCAATCCACCCCAACGCTGCCCTGCTGCTTTGATAATTGCTGCCTGGATGACATGCCCACTCGCATCAGTATGGGCTTCTCCCATTACAATGACATCTGCAGCATCCATCGCCTCAAGTAATTGCTTCCATTCAACCCGTTGACCGGTGTTACCAGTAAACATGGTTAAAGAAGACAGGCCCGGCGGAGGTAACTCAGCCCCTTGTGATATTTGTGACAAGGGGACAGCCTGGGAGATCTGTACTTCTCTACTATCCACAGTAGCTGGCTGCGTGGCACAGGCCAAAACAACGGATGCGCATACTAAGGCTATAAATATATTAGTTAATTTCAAAAACCAGCCCCGAATACTCTCTGCCACTTGGCCTCTTATATACAGCTCCTATACTAACTGATGTGCCTGGAAGCCATTACCTTCCTGATACTGCCTTCAAAGCCCATGCACTTAATGCATGCAATCCGAAATCTGCCCACAATTCAATGCAGGATAGCAACTGTCTCCTGGTTATACTGCCTGTCTGCTATGAAGTACCTTCAACTCGCACCTTCAGGCAAGCCACCCGATATCCCGGAATTTCAGCCTTACAAGGCTGTTGTCATTATTGAAGCAACGGTTACTCCAGTGCAGCAAGCCCGTATCAGTCAGTGGCTGATTGAATCAGGATGCCTGTACATGATGGCATGGGGTGATGACTGCGCTTCCTGGGAAGCGTCTGTACAGCTGGCTAACCGTAAAGCATTTGTTACTGCGGAGATCCCGGATCAGTCACTGGTCATTACGACCTGGCATGAAGACGAACTGCTTAAAGATGTTTTCTGGCATGCAAAGTACACGGCGATGCACCCATGCTTCACACTCGAAAATGTATTGCTGTTACATCTTGCAGCGACCGAAAACAAACAGGGAATCACTGCTACATATGCAGATATCTGACTAACCTTCGGCAAACTGCTTGCGGAAGCAATTGGCATCATCCCGGCTGATTTGATTGATATCAGCAGAAAGCTGTTTTTTATACTCAATTGTCAGTAACAATCTCGTGCACCTGAATATCAAAAACCTGCGACTGGCCTGACAGCGTGTCATCATTACGACTGATACAGAGCTGATAGCGCAACCCGTGAAAGGTTAATTCCAGGTTGTCACCGATACGGAAACTGGCAGTAATCTCATCCCGGACTGACTGCTGGTTCTGCTCGGTAGCATCTGCCACGGCCAGCCACTTCTGCGCCGCCGCATCAACCAAATGTGCGAGCGGCTGAAGGTTCGTCCGCATCATGCTGCCACCGCAACTCATGCAGTCATTATAAGATTCATTCGGCCTGGCCCAAAGATATATTTTGCCCCTGCAGGAGCTAACAGGCCCAAGCTGCCAACAAGTTTCTACTCATGCCGGTGGCCCGGGACCCATATAGAACCTGAGCTCTGACCCCATGCTGCTATATCTCACCTGATTTGCTAAAGTGTGCCACCAATAAAAAGTAAACAGGGGCTAAACATGTTGCAACTAACTTCCACCTATAAATCTACGCTTGTCACTGCGGCAACACTGGCGGGCATCATATTGCTGAACTCTGCCTGCGTAAGCAGCGGTAAATACAAAGACCTTGAAGCAGAAAACGCTACGCTGCAGCGAGCGAACGAGATGATCGTCGAACGCGATATGGCACTGTATGAGACCAACATTATCCTCAGCGAAGAAATTTCCATGCGTGATGAAGAGATCGCTCTGCTTGAGTCCGAACAGCTGGAATTGGCTGTTGAACTGGAGGCATTCATTATTGCCGGCACCATTAAAATGCAGCTCATGAAAAGCGGACTCAACCTGTACCTTGATGAGAGTGTGTTGTTTGAATCCGGTTCTGCCAGCATCAAGCCCAGTGGCGTAGACGCCATCAGCGGCCTGGTGGACGAGCTTGAGCAGATCCCTTACCAAATCGTTGTGATTGGTAATACGGATAGCGTTCCTGTCGGGCCACAACTTGCAGAAAGATTCCCCAGCAACTGGGCACTAGCTGCGGGGCGTGCCTCAGCAGTGGTAGCGCTGATGGCTGATGAAGGGATTCCGAAACAGCAGCTGGTAGCCGTCTCTTTTGGCGATACCCAGCCTGTCGCCAGCAATGACACACCGGAGGGTCGGGCGGAAAACAGACGGATTGAAGTTCGCCTGCGCCCCATCATTAAAGACTCTGGTACCGAGTAATAGCATCCACAGCAATGTATAAAAAGGGCTCCCATTTGGAGCCCTTTTTTGTGCAGGTGTATTCAGGTGTCGGGTATTAACAATCTCCTCTTAAGAGACTCACTCAAGTGCTGTCCTTTCTCTACCCACATCAGTTGGTGACAGCGCATGTGTCAATTAGGGTAAGCTAAAAGACCCTGCAGCAAGTCAGTTCGCCAGTAAAATACATAAACACACTTAGCATCATGAGTGAAATAGATTCAAGCCTGATTCAGAGTTATAAAGCCACCACCTATCACGTGAATAGCGCCGGTCATCGTGTCGAATTCTTTATTGGTAAATTCAATCCAGAGCTAGACATTATCCTCAATCAACATGATGCCCGGACAGCTGCATTTATTACTGCCCATAATCCACATAGCCAGATCGTGAGTGCTGCTGAAAACGCCTGTGCACACGAAATGTTGCTGAAGGAGCTTCAAGCCACCGGGTACAGATGGCTGGCCGGTTACGGGACCGACCCCGACAGGGAATGGCCGCCAGAGACCAGCATCCTGATACTGGCTATCGACCAGCCGGGCGCGACCGCACTCGCCACTCAGCTTGATCAAAATGCCTATGTATGGATTGAAGCAGGCACACCACCCGCTCTTATATTGACACAGTCAAATAATTTGCTGCCTGATATCTGAAAGCCTTTTAGTCTGTTTCTTCCGGCACTGCATCATCAACAGCTTCAGCAGGCTCAGCAGATGCAGCAGGTTCAGCAGACTGATCAATTTCGACTTCCGTGTTAAGTAATGCATCAATACTGGCCAGCAATGTGGCGGCTGAAGTATTTAATTCCTCAGCCAACGGCTGCAGTGCTTCAATTGCCGCAGGGCTCAGATCACGCCCCATAAATAGTGCCTGATCTTTCAGTGAGCTCATGAATGGCTCATAGGCCGCCTGCGCCGCCGTCATCTTGTCCATCATCTGCTGATTTTTGGCGGTTGCATCTTCAAGCCGGCCCACACTGATCTGTTTCATCTGCTCATTAGTAAATGCATCAACTTCCTTCTGCCAGCCCGGCAAATAATTTATCACCTGCTTTACGCATTTTATCGTAACTTTTTCCGGCAGTTGTCCAGGCTTTTTCACTTTTGCTGATTTCTTTCGTGAGACTCTTGTAAGCCTTTTCCGGGTCATCCACTTCAGCATTTACGATGCCATTGTATGCGCCCATTGTATTGTCGATCTCAGCTCTGGCCTTTTCTATGTCTTCACGAGTATCTTCGACCAAAGACTGAAACTTCTGAGTATCCTTGGAGCCTGCCTGCCCAAAAGCAATATTACTACCCAACAATATGACAGACAGTATGCCAAGCGAAATGAAGTGCGCCGTAGTTTTGAACGCGACAGAAGTGAAAAGATTGCTCATGACTTTGTAATCCCCGATGATTTAGCCTGCATTATAGAATAATTGTTATCTGCGGTCGCTATTGTACGCATTTGCCAGTAGTTTTTTAACCCACAATAGTTTGAGCAACGCCCTGCTAATATCTGGCACTAAAATTCGAACCCTCTGGAGCTGACATCATGCCCCGCAGCAAGAACCCACCACCTCAACCCCATGTGCACGGCCCGGATTGCAATCACGATCATGACCATGCTGTGCCGGAACCCTATGTGCGTGCCGAGCCTAAACTCGGGCGTAACGATCCCTGTTTTTGTGGCAGTGGCCGCAAGTATAAAAAATGCCATGGTGCAGGCAATTGAACTAATTATTGATTTGATGCGCGAATTTGAAAAACGCACCCAGCACAACCTGGAAACAAATCCTGATATTGGTGCATTTTATTCCGCGATCCGTGTACGCAAATCCGGTGCCTGCGCATTTGTCCAGATTTGTTATTGAAATAAAGCTAAACCCAGGTACGCGCTGGCTGCTATCCTCATCGCTATGACCTCCCCCGCCCACCAGATTCTTCAGGAAGTTTATGGCTACAACGAATTTCGTGGCCAGCAGCAAGCTGCCATAGACCGGGCCCTGGCGGGGCAGGATTCGCTGGTACTGATGCCGACCGGCGGGGGCAAATCAGTGTGTTACCAGATACCGGCGCAGCTTCGGGACGGCACTGCACTGGTCATTTCACCCCTGATCGCACTCATGCAGGACCAGGTCAGTGCACTGCATGAACTGGGGATAGCGGCGGCATTCCTGAATTCTTCCCTGGCTCGCAAGGACCAGGACATTATTATCCAGCAACTGCGTGACGGGGAACTGCGACTCTTATATATCGCCCCCGAACGGCTGGTGCAGCCGGGCACGCGCGCGCTGCTTAAAAGCCTGCCCATTTCACTGATTGCCGTGGACGAGGCGCATTGCGTTTCCCAGTGGGGGCACGACTTCCGCCAGGACTATCTCGCGTTACATGAGTTGCGTGAATGGTTTCCCGGAGTGCCGCGCATGGCTCTGACGGCCACGGCCACAGCACTGACCCGTGCCGAAATTATTAAGCGCCTGGCACTTACTGATGCTGAAGTGCTGGTCAGTGGTTTTGACCGGCCGAATATTCGCTACCAGGTACAGCCAAAGACAGATGGCAGCAGCCAGCTCGAAAACTTTTTAATTCAACACCGCAATGAGGCCGGCATTATTTATTGCCTGTCACGTAAGAAAACCGAAAGAACGGCGGAGCGCGACTGAAGGCTCAGGGTTATACGGCCCTGCCCTATCATGCTGGCCTGCCGGCAGAAACACGGGCTGAAAATCAGCGCCGCTTTCTGAATGAAGACGGTGTCATTATTGTGGCGACTATCGCTTTTGGCATGGGCATAGACAAACCTGATGTACGTTTTGTTGCCCACCTCGATCTACCCAAAAGCCTTGAGGCTTATTACCAGGAGACGGGTCGTGCCGGACGTGATGGGCTGCCCTCTGATGCCTGGATGATTTATGGCCTGCAGGATGTGGTGCGCCTGCGCCAGATGGCCGAGGAATCTACCGCCGGCGAGGAATACAAACGCCACGAAAGCCAAAAACTTGATACCTTGCTGGGCTGGTGCGAAGTCACCCGCTGTCGGCGCCGACCACTATTGGCTTACTTTGGTGATGAGTTAGCTGAAGATTGCGGCAACTGTGACAACTGCCAGCAACCGCCCGCAACCCGCGATGGCACCGAGGATGCGCAAAAACTGTTATCAGCCGTCTATCGCACCGGCCAGATGTTCGGCGCCGCACATATCGTGGATGTATTGCTGGGCAAGGATACAGCCAAGGTACGGCAGCACGGCCATAGCGGTCTGAGCGTATTTGGTATCGGCACCGATAAGTCAGCACAGGTGTGGCGCTCGGCTATTCGGCAACTGGTGGTGCATGGATGCCTGCGTGCTGATGCAGCACGCTTCGGCGCCCTGGTCTTCACCGAAAGCAGCCGCAGCGTACTGCGCGCTGAACAGACCCTGCAGCTGCGCGAAGACCCGGTCGCACTGCGCAAGAGCAGACGCAAAAGCCCGCCACGCGGTAAGGAAGTCGCCATTATTGACATCCAGCTCTGGGATGCCCTGCGTGATTGCCGCCTGCGCCTGGCCACTGAACACAACGTCCCGCCCTATGTAATTTTTCATGACAGCACCTTGCGGCAGATGCTGGCTGACCGGATTGCCGCCTGCGCCTGGCCACTGAACACAACGTCCCGCCCTATGTAATTTTTCATGACAGCACCTTGCGGCAGATGCTGGCTGACCGGCCTGCTAACCCTGAAGCATTACTGGAAATCAGTGGCGTAGGTCAGGCCAAACTGACCCGCTATGGCGATGAGTTTCTGGAAGTGATTCGGCAGGCAGGATAACGCTAACACTGGTGATGCCGATAGTCTTTGTATTGCTTTTGTCAGCCGGCACCAAGACACTGAATGACGGCATGCCAAACTATTCTGTGTTGGCCCACCGCACAAAGTTAACCTGCAAATGCTAAACAGCCGTAACTAAAGAACGTGAGCGGAACCACTTAACTGCCTCCATGATTATAAATAGTGGCAATGCCACCACGATCATAAGTGCCCAGTCCTGCCAGGATAATGCCACGGTATGCAATGCGCGCTGCAGGAACGGCACGTAAACGGCACAAAGGTGTGCGCCCAACGGTAATTGCAATTGCCAGCAGCAACCAGCGGTTAGACAACCAGCCGATAGAACTTATAGGCCGGTCCAGTGAACGGAAGTTAAAGACATTTACTTTTTCCAGCACGATAATCCCGGTAAATGCGATGGTCTGGGCACGCAATATATCTGCATCAGTCATCTCACCAAGACTAAAATAAAATAATCCGGCGGTCGCCAGCCCGATGTAGCTGCCAGCTGCAAAAATCATCCACAGTCCGTGGCGGTTAGGGCAATGATTCTTGCGGGTCCCGCGGAGGTCGATGCATACGGTTTGCCTCGCCCGGCTCAAGGCCCAGCGCAACAGCGGTCATGCCATCGGTCACAAGGTTCATCCACAGTATTTGTACGGGCAACAGGATCAGTGGCCCACCCAAAATAATATTCAAAAATATTGCAGCCACCTCGCCCAGGTGTGCGGACAATATATAGCGGACAAATTTGCGTATATTGTCGAACTGCCGCCGACCTTCATCAACTGCAGCAACAATAGAGCTGAAAATTATCATCGAGGAGGATAAGGTCGGCAGCACTACGTGCAACATCGGTGCCCCGGATCCCCATCGCCACACCAATATCCGCCTCTTCAGCGCAGGCGCATCATTTACACCATCACCGGTCATGGCGACAATTTCGCCCTGGTTCTGCAGTAGCCCGACTATACGCAGCTTATGCTTCGGCGATGTCCGGGCGAACAGAGACATCATCCTGCAATGCCTGCAGCAACTCGGCATCACTCATGGCCGCTACCTGCTCACCCGTAAGCGAACTTTTTGACATCCAGACCAACACGCGCTCGCCACATTCAGCGCTGTCTGAGCAGCATCACCCGTCATGATTATGACCCGTATACCCGCCTGCATTGCCACACTGATAGCCTGGGCAACTTCCGGGCGCGGCGGATCCATGATGCCCGCCATGCCAAGAAACACGAGTTCACGTTCGACGGTTGCTTCTTCCAGCGAAATATTTTCAGGCAGCTGCCCGGGTGGCAAGTGCCAGCACGCGCAAGCCACTCCCAGCCATGTCTGCATAAGCCTGCTCAATGCGGTGGCGCTCGGCGAGTATCGAGCGCCCTAGCACCTCATCACCAACCCTGACCCGGTTGCATAGTGGCAGCATAACTTCGGGAGCCCCTTTTACGTGAGCGGTAATAATTTCATCTGAATCGCCCCGCACCATCACACTCATGCGTTTACGCTCAGAGTTGAATGACAACTCACTGATATTTTTTCTGACTTTCCTGCGGTGCCAGCCAGGCCTTGTAGGCCGCTACCACCAAAGGCAGCTTCTGTGGGTTCTCCCACGGTGCTGCCATACACCATCCGCCTCGATTAGCTCGGCATGATTGCAGATCAGTGCAGTACCAAGCAGGCTATTCAGGTCGCCGCTGATTACGATAGTCGAACCGCTCGCCATTGATTTCGAAATGGCCCCGCCGGGTCAAAACCTTCTCCCGTTACTTCAACAATGCCGGCTGGCATCCAGATACGGGTAACTGTCATTTCATTGGCCGTGATCGTGCCCGTTTTGTCACTGCAGATTACCGTAGCCGAGCCGAGCGTTTCAGCAGCCTGCAAACGCCTGAATAACGCC
>PVMK01133373.1_pt1 | contig 11848 bp, 12 predicted proteins | sample 1853481 | NCBI WGS metagenome assembly PVMK01 (sample SAMN08533507, study PRJNA380276) | Marine sediment metagenome, whole genome shotgun sequencing project. | reverse complement strand
ACATCAGTGAGCTAAAAGAAGCGGCAAATGCATTAACTGAAAGTGAGAAACGGTTTCGAGCTACTTTTGAGCAAGCTGCTGTGGGCATAGCTCACGTTGATCCCGATGGCCGATTCCTGCGGATTAATCCTAAATTCTGTGATATTGCAGGATATTCACACGAGGAGATGCTTCAACAAACTTTTCAGGATATTACCCACCCTGATGATCTGGATAAAGATCTTGAGCAATTTCAAGGGCTGCTTCGGGGAGAGGCCAATGACTATTCAATGGAGAAGCGCTATATCCGAAAAGATGGATCCATTGTCTGGATAAATCTAACCGTAAGCTGCTTCGAAGAGTATCTGGAGATCCTGACTTTTTTGTTGCGGTGGTGGAGGATATTTCATATCGTAAGCAGGCGGAGAAAGACAGGGAAACACTCCTTCACGACATTGGAGAACGGCTAAAGGAACTCGAATGCATGCACTCCATTTCTAATTCGATAAGAACGAAGAAATCTCTTGATGAGATATTTCAGGATACCGTAAATGCCATTCCGCCCGGTTGGCACTATCCTGAGATCACACGTGGCAAGTTGTTTTGCCATGGAAAAGAATGGGTATCTGAACCATTCGAGGAGACCAAGTGGAAGCAGTCCAGTGATATTGTTGTTAACGGGGAGAAATGTGGTAGTCTGGAAGTCTATTATCTTGAAGAATGCCCGCCGCTGGATGAAGGCCCTTTCATGATGGAGGAGCGTAACCTGATCAATAGTCTTTCTTCTAACCTCAGTGAGGCAATCGAGCTTAAACAGGTTTCCGAAGACTTCTTCCAAAGCGAAAAGAAGTACCGCGAACTGGTTGATAATTCTATGGTTGGGGTTTTTACATCAACGCTCAATGGCAAATTCAATTTTGTCAACGATGCCATAGTTCAAATGTTCGATTTCGACAATGCTGAACAGATGCTCGCCGAGGGGAGTCTTGCCCGTTGGAAAGAACCGAAACAGCGTGAAAAGTTGATGAATAAACTTGAGAAGTATGGTGCCGTAACAAATTTTGAAGCTGAAACCATTACCAATACTGATCGGTACATACATGTACTCTTCTCGGTTAAACTGCAAGGTGATAATATTTTAGGCATGGTGATGGATATCACCGAACGCAAGGTTGCCGAGGAAGCAATTTTCAAATATCAGCGACGACTAAAAGATCTGGCTCACGAACTCACCATTGCTGAAGAGGTAATAAGGAAACAGATTGCCGTGGATCTGCACGATCATGTAGGACAACTGTTGGCCTCCATGCCGCACAGTGGCAAGGATTAGAGATCTAGAAGGAAATCCTGAAATTATTGATAGGATTGAGAGTATTTCAGGGGCATTACGGACTGCCATCCAGGCTACCCGCGACGCTATTTTTAACCTGAGCCTCCCCCAGTTAAATGAACTTGGACTATATGCAGCAGTGCACGATTGGATGAAAGAACAGATCCAATTAAAATATGACATCACGACCAGCATTTCAGGTGAAGATGAGAAACTACATATGGATGAAAACACCCGGTTTTTGCTTTTCAGAAGTATTCGGGAATTGATGATGAATGTGGTGAAGCACGCCCGGGCTACCCAATTGAATATAGAGTTTAGACGGAATAAAGGAATGCTGGAAATTACAGTGCGGGATGATGGAATTGGATTTAATTACAGCCCTAACCTCTTACGCTTGAAAAGCAATTCGTATGGGTTATTCAGCGTGCAGGAACGAATATCAGATCTGGGTGGAGCCATGGAAGTTGATTCGGTAAGTGGTAAAGGCACAGATGTAAAACTATTGATACCCCTAAAAGACAACCAGGCATGAAAACAAAGGTACTCATTGTTGATGATCACCCGGTCACCCGGAGGGGTGTCCGCACTATACTTGAGGATGCTGGAAACATCGAAATAATCGGGGAGGCAATGGATGGACTTGATGCCGTGAACCAGGTTGCTGGGAAAAAACCAGATATCGTGGTGATGGACATCACCATGCCTCACTTATCAGGAATTGAGGCCACACAGGAAATTATTAATAAACATCCCGATGTGAAGGTGCTTGCGCATTCCATTCATTCTGGTGAAAAGTTTGTGAAAGAGATGCTTGATGCAGGGGCAAGAGGTTACTTGTTGAAAGACGAAATGCCTGAAGAACTCATAAAAGCCATCAGTGCAGTAGTCAAAGGTGAAATGTATTTAAGCACAGGAGTCACCAAGGTCGCTTTAGGAAGAGATATTAATGAAAATGAAACAGTAGGCCAAAGAGTCTTTCAATCAAAACTACTCCGCCCTCCCCTCATGCCTGATTTTGTCTTACGATCAGAGATCATTGATAAACTTGAGCAAAACATTTTAAAACCTTTATCAGTAATTTCTGCCGGTGCTGGTTATGGCAAAAGTGTGGCAGTCAGTCAATGGCTGGAACAAACAACTTATTTGAAATCCTGGATTTCGCTGGATATGGAACACAATGACCTCAGGACTTTTCTGTGTTATTTGGTGGCATCCATCCAAAAATTATTTCCAGGGCAGCTTAATATGACAAAATGCTATGTTACAGCCCCAAATTTGCCACCATTTCAGGAAATAGTCAAAACTATCATTAATGAGCTGTGCAACATCGATGAATATTTTATTCTTGTATTGGACGATTATCATATGATATCGGAACCCGAGATCCATGACCTGATCGATGAGTGGCTGCATTTTCCTCCTACCAATGTGCACCTTTGTATTATTACGCGGCGTGATCCACCTCTAAGACTCAAATCCCTTGAATTGAGCGGACGCATGACAGAGATCAGGACAAGAGAATTAAGCTTTTCCAGAGTTGAAATTGCAGATTTGTTCAAAAAAGTTCAACTGGTGAATTTAAATGATGAGATTATTAAAATCATTCATAAAAAAACGGAAGGATGGGTTGTGGCACTCAGGTTGGTTTCCATGATTTTGAATGACCAGGATAAGGACGGCAAGAAGTTGAATTCATTAGAAGGAGGATTAAAGTCTACCTATGAATATTTGATGATAGAAGTCTTATCCCAACAACCAAAACTGTTCCAGGACCAATTAATGAAAACCTCCATCCTGAACAGGTTTTGTTCAGAATTGATAGATGAAGTGGCAAATGAGGATACAGATGTCCTGAGAAATGAGATTGAATTAAATCTTATTCAAACTCTAAACAAGAGCAATCTGTTTATTATCCCTCTTGATGTCGACCAAAAATGGTTCCGTTATCACCACCTGTTCCAGGAATTTCTTCAATACCAGTTGAAAGAAAGAATAACAAGATCTCAGATTAGTGACTTACACATTCGGGCTAGCCGATGGTTCGAAAAGCACAGTTTCATTGCTGAAGCTATAGAATATGCTTCAAAAGCAAATGATCCTGAACATGTAGCTAGATTAGTAAGTGAAAATTGGGAAGCTACTTTTGATGAAGGTCACTGGGATTCTGTTAAAAAATGGTTGGACTTGCTACCAGAGGAATTAGTCACTCAATCACCAAGTTTGTTATTTGCTCGTCTATGGATTTTTCATCGAACTCATAGACTTAAGCAAATTGGTATGATGATCAACCAAATTGAGCAGATCGATGTAAACTTTACGGATAAGGAAAAAGGTTACCTGGCCTTTGCAAAATGTATGATGGGCTATTTTAGCGGTGCTCCAAGTGAAAATGTACTAGACCTCGCTAAAAAGGCGACAAAACTAATCCCTAAGAAATACATTAGTTTTAGGGGTTCTATCCCCCTTTACATCTTTTTTTCGCTACAATCTTCCGGGCAGGTTGATCAGGCACTCGAGTATATTGAGGATAATATTAAAAACCACCAAAGATCAGGAGCACCTATACAGCTTATGCGCTATAGAATACATCTGGGGTATTATGCACTATTCAATGTAGATCTTCCATTGCTAAAATCTGCTGTCAAATTGTGTTTTAAAATGCGTGGTATGACTCATTGGATACAAGGTCATGTCAGGTATTTAAGACAAGTTGTTGGATGGTGGAGTTATAATCCTACAAAGGTAATAGAAGCGGCTGACATTATGCTTGCTCTTAAACATGAATCCACGCAAAGAGAAGTTATGGATACATATATATGCAAAGCACTCTCTTTAAGGGAATTAAACAGTTCTGATGAAGCAAAAAAAGTACTAAGTAAAGCCATCAAATTTATTGAGCATTATAATGATCCTTCAGCCCTGAATTTAGTCCGTTCCTGTCAGGCAAGACTGAACATTGCTGAGGGAAATTTAGATGCAGCCACAAAATGGTTCAACGAGACAGATAGCAGTAGCCTGGATCCTACTATGGTATTTTGGGTTGAAGTGCCTGCAATAACGCGTTGCCGTGTACTAATTGCTAAAGGGACTACCAATGATCTGCAACAGGCATTGGAATTACTTTCTCAATATAGAATATATTCAGAATCCGTCTTTAACAAATTAAGGATCATTGAGGTGATTGTTCTTCAAGCGGTTGCTTTAAGAAAATCGGGTAAACAGGAGGATGCGATATCCGCACTAAAAGACGCTGTAGAATTGGTTGGGAAAGGGGAATGGATACGACCATTTGCTGAGCAAGAGAAAGAAATTTCTGATATGTTACTGCATTTAAAAGAAACAGGAGTAAATCCTGGCTTCATTGATCAAATATTTAAAGCGATAGAGAAAACTAGAAACGCCGCCTCTAAAACCCTTAAGGATGCGACTGTTGACGCGAAAAAAGAAAACCTTACACTATTTACGCCTCGCGAGTTGGATGTTCTTGGATGTATTGCTGAAGGATTGCGCAATCAGGAAATTGGTGAAAAACTATTCGTTTCCGAAGAGACCATTAAAAAACATATTAACAATATGTTCCAGAAAATAAATGTAAAAAACAGACTGATCCTTGTCACCAGGGCACGAGAAGAGGGTATTTTAAAGTAATTCAGGCTTTTCTACGTCCTTGTACTTAAGCCTTATATCCTCATAATAGATCGATTTGCGGATAGCCCTTCCTACAACTATCCTTTACCTTATTACTCCTTAATATACAACTTATATACAACTATCTAGTGTTGTCCCGGACAACACTGGCGCCCTACCTTTGGTACTACAAAATGGATCAGATCTATTGAACATGTGAATGCATAAAATAAAACATCTATCTATAAGTACTTGAAACTGAATTTAATTATTAAAAGTCGAACAGAAAATGACCAACAAAAACGAATTTGAATTTAGATTTCAAAAACCCGCCATGTACAAAATTAAAGTACAAGGGGAGTTGAAAGAAAAATGGTCTGAGAGATTGCAGGGTTTGCAGATCAATATCGAAAAATCTCCAGGTAAAAAGCCGGTATCAATACTGGTAGGTCAGATTAATGATCAGGCGGCCTTATCTGGAGTGCTGAACGCTCTATATGAGTTTAATATGACAATCATAGCCGTGCACATGTTAAAAAGCAAGTAATAGTTAGGCGGATATAACTCACATTTAAAACAATAGAATTATGAAACAAATTATTATAACACTTGCATTGATATTAATTGGGGTGTCTATAAGGGCACAAGAGAATAGCATTACACTAAGCGGAGGGTATTGCTTCGGAAACATTGAGTCTGTAGATCAAGGCACTACCGGATGGAGGATAAATGGACTTTATGAGTTTACTCCCTTTGAGGGGAACTTATCCCACGGTATTTCTTTTGGATACATTAGTACCAATGCTACAGTTGAAGAAACATCTAACTCAGAATCAGAATTACAAGGCAATCACTGGCCAATCTATTATGTACCCAAGTATACTTTTCTCGAGGGATCCTTTAGACCATTTGTTAAAGGTGCCCTGGGTATGCATATTTCCAACTATGATTATACTTTGACTCTCGGTGGAGAGGTCAAAACTGGTGATTTTGGCTTTTATGGTGGGCTTGGTGCAGGTATTGCCTTTATTATCAATACTAAGGTAATAATAAACCTGGAATATGAATGGGCTTACTTATCTAATAGCTGGTACAGAGATGGTTTTTTAAGTTCGGCAACGTTGGGCGTTGGATTTAAATTCTAATCAGACTTAAAAATCTAAGCTCCGGAAATGTTGACTATGTTCAGTTTGATCGGGATTAAAACACTTGTCATTGAGACCGTCTCATTTTGTAAGCATTATATCGAAAAAATCAATTTTCAATTAAACAAAGTAAAAATCTTAAACCTATGAAACAAAGACTGTTGAACAACAGATTAAGCAAAATTTTAATGGTGCTGGTGGTGATTCTTCTAATAAGTCCATTATCAGAATCCGCACTTGCGCAGGAAGAAGCCAAAAAACCGAATATTCTCGTAATCTGGGGCGATGATATCGGTATTACTAATATCAGTGCCTACAGCCGCGGCCTGATGGGCTACCAAACACCCAACATCGATCGCATCGCCAATGAAGGTGCGCTGTTTACCGATTACTACGCTGAACAGAGCTGCACAGCCGGCCGGGCGTCTTTTATTACAGGCCAGATCCCCTTCCGCGTTGGTTTGTCTAAAGTGGGTCTGCCGGGCGCAAAGCAGGGGATGAGCTCCGAGGACCCGACTATTGCCGAGCTATTAAAGCCCCATGGTTACGTTTCGGGTCAGTTCGGTAAGAATCACCTCGGTGACCGCAACGAGTATCTGCCGACGGTGCACGGTTTTGACGAGTACGCCGGCCTGCTCTATCACCTGAACGCCTTCGAAGAGCCGGAAAATGTCGATTATCCGAAGGATCCAGCATTTTACGATAAAACTGGCCCTCGAGATCCGATCCACTCCTGGGCGACCGATGAGTACGACGATACTGAAGACCCGCGCTTTGGTGTAGTAGGCAAGCAGCGGATCGAAAGCATGGGTCGGCTGGACACGAAGCGCATGGAGACCTACGACGACGAAACAACCGAGCAGTCGCTTGACTTCATGCGACGGGCCGTCAACGATGACAAGCCCTTTTTTATCTGGCACAACACGAGCCGCACGCATTCCTTTACCCATCTTCGACCAAAGTATGCAGACATGGTGGCAGAAAAAGGCTTTATGGGCGCAGCCATGACTGAGTTCGACGATGGCATCGGTCGATTGTTGGACGAACTGGATAAACTTGGGATTGCGGAAAACACCATCGTCATCATCTCCAGTGACAACGGTGCAATGGAATCCACCTGGCCCGACGGAGGTTCCCAACCCTTTCGCAACGAGAAAGGCACAGCCTGGGAAGGCGGTTTTCGTGTCCCAACCGTTGTGCGCTGGCCTGGTGTTATCGAGCCTGGCAGGGTAATCAACGACATTTTTCACCACATGGACTGGATGCCTACCTTTTTGGCCGCTGTTGGCGATCCCGATGTCAAGGAAAAGCTCCTTACCGGCCACGAAGCCACAGGCAAGACCTACAAGGTGCACCTCGATGGGTACAACCAGCTGTCATTGCTTAAAGGTGAGGGCCCAAGCGCCCGTCAAGAGATTCACTACGTAACTGACGATGGCGACTACGCGGCGTTCCGCTTCAAAAAGTGGAAGCTCTCGTTTATGACTCAGGATAATAATGGTTTCTACGTTTGGGATGCGCCGTATACCCAACACCGCTACCCGCTCATAACCAATCTAAGGGCAGATCCCTTTGAAAAGGCATCGGTGCGCGGTGCAAGCATGACTTACGAGGATTGGCGGTTTAGGCGCGCCTTTGTCATTGTCCCCGCACTGGGATTTTTTGGAAAGTTTGTAGCTTCATTCCAGGACTATCCACCCAGGAGCAAACCGGCATCCTTCAGCGTAGGAGACGCGCTCAAGAATATGGAAACTGCAGCGCACCACTAGGCCATTGGTTCACTTATAAGAATAGATTGAAATGCTAAATATTAAGAACTGTTCGCTCAAGAATTCTATTGGAAGATGGATCAAGATGCCCCTGCCACATTTTCTGGTGGCAGGGGTTGTTGCCTATCGCAATGCCCCGGGCAGGAAGAAATGGACAGTTTCAGTTGGCATCGAAGGTGGGTCATGTTGTGCATTTGGCTCTCAGCCTGTTTAGCACCAGGGCAGTATTATTATATGGTATTCACCCGAGAATTAATAAGGTAAAACCGGTACTTAACACATAATTAAATTTTACACCATGAAACTATTTTCAGAAAGAAGCATAATAAGGTTATGTTGCACCTGTATTACCCTGCTTTCTTTAATAAGTTTGGATTCTTCAATAGTCTTAGGCCAGCACGGCACACACAAATACACACATGACAATTTGCAGGACTATACTGACAGCCTTAAGAGAACTCCTTACCCATACATACTTCCATTCCTTGGAAAAGGGGCTCAGGAAAGAGGATTTGATTTACAGCGTCCATTTGGGCTAATGCTGAATGTTGGAGGTGCTGATAATGAATTAGCAATTACGCGACTAGCGGTATCGACAGATAATGTCAATTACACGGATGTTACTGACATCGTCAACTTTACCGAAGTAAGCCCGAGAGCTGATGTTGTAAGTCTCCGGCCTGATATATGGGTCCTGCCATTCCTGAATATAAGCGGTCTTGCGGGATATTATAAATCGGAGACGGACGTGGTGATGGATGAACCTGTAGATATGCAGTTTTTGGCAAAGAGCAATGGAAACCTATGGGGCTTCGGTGTTATGGCTGCGGGAGGAGTAGGTCCGTTGTTCGTTTCTTATCAGTATAATGGTACATGGAGCTTTTCGGACAAACTATTTAAACCAACATTTACCCAATTGAATGGTATTAGGGTAGGACATCAGCGTAAAAGCCACAAAAGACCCCAGACTTCCCTGACACTATGGATTGGAGCAGAATCAATGCATATGAGTCAACATAGTCGAGGAGAATTAAACCTTACGGAAGCGATGGATATCACAGATGAAGAACAACAAAATGCTTCTGAACAATGGGACGACTGGTACAATGATCTTCCATTTCTACGACAGCAAGTCCTTGAACCCCTTTATGACAAGATTTCTGGCATGCTCAATGACGGGGAAGATGCCTTTCTATATTATGATTTCGACAAAAATATTGTTCAGAAATGGAACATGCTGGCTGGATTTCAATACCAAATCAATAAGAACTTCATGATAAGCGGAGAAGGTTCTTTTGTGGGAGACCGCTGGAGGTTTATATTTTCAACAGCCTACCGATTTGGTATAAGGAAAAAGAATGAAAATGGCTAAAATACATGAAATAGAGCATTTTATGCTAAGCAGCTATTGTTTGGTAGCAGTTGTAATCGACATTAAATGAAAAATATATTAATACAAAAAACATATGATTGCTATGAAAAAACTTCACGGAATTGCCAGAAACTGTTTCATCATTAAAGGCTTGATTATTTTAATCATGATTTTATCCGCTGAGATGGGCATGGCACAAGACACTAATAAAAAAAGAGAAAATATTGCTTCTGACACCCTTGATTTTGATTTTTTTCAAACACATGAAGGAAATCCCCTGGAAGCCGGAAATCAGATCCGTGAAGCTATTCCAGGAACAGGACCTATCTTCGCTATTGGCCTTGGTGATTCCTATTTTGGTTGGAAAGACAAAGTATATGACAAGATTGGATTGAGATTTGGAGTTAGTTATCAGATGGCATACCAGACGGCCTCCACTGTGGTAGAGGGGGCTGATAATAACGCCTTGGGTGATTGGTGGGGATTTATAACCAAATGGACTTTGATCAATCGAAAGAAGGGAAAAAATCAAGGACATCTAGTTTTCAGTATGTTTGAACGTAACCCAATTGGAAACCATCAGTTTCCATCAATGTTTGGACCTGCTAACGTCGGAAGTCTCACAACCTCAATAGAATTTACCACCTGGGATTTTGCTATTGAGAATTTGTATTGGGAGCAATGGATAGGTTTGGGAGAACATACTTTAATGTTTCGTGTCGGTAATCAAGTGGCAGCTTCATTAATAGACCCATTTCGATTCAAAGATGCAAGGAAAAACTTTACCACTGGCCCATTTTGTTATCATGTAACAAAACCTGATCCGACTTTTGGTTTCGGTGTTACTGCTAAATGGGCACCTGCTAAGGGAACTGGACTCTACATATCCGGGGCAGTGACTGACATGAATGGCGATCCGAATTCAATGGGCTTTGACTGGTCTACTGTTTCCTACGGTCAATTTTTTTATGGAGCCGAGGTAGGTTATAACTGGGTACGTGGTAAAGGCGATTACGATCATATAAGTCTATTGGTGTTCTATGCTACTGATAGAGACTCTCGAAATGCGGATGTAACACCAAACAAGGCAGGATGGGGATTCAGTATTCTTGGCGAAAAGCAAATTGATAACTGGGTAGGGTTTCTAAAATATACCTACAATACGGCTGAAGGAGGCGGCGGTCTTGGCACATTTTCACATCAAACGGGGACTGCTGGAGTAGTATACAAAAACCTCCTTAATATTACTGGGAGTACGGGGCTTGGGCTTTATTTCATGGATCCCCTTGATAATATCTTTGGTGATGACACAGGTCTTCAAACTGGAATAGAAGCATATTGGAATGTGTTGTTAACTCGCAATATCATAGTAACTCCAGGAATACATTTACAATGGAATCCTACGTTAAACCCGGATGCTAATTTTGTGGCAATGCCTCATATTAAATTCAGGATACAGATCTAAGATCCCTGATATTAACACTGAATCGTTTGTAAATCAAAAATTATAATTATGAAAACGACAAAACTTAAAAATAAACTGTTTCTAACTGCGCTATTCCTCTGTTTAATTATAAATCTCAGCGCAGCCCAGGAGAACAGCATTACACTGAGTGGAGGATACAGTTTTGCTAACCTCGAAAACATGGATGAAGGCACATCCGGATGGAGGATCAATGCACTGTATGAATTTACACCCATGAATGGAAACTTGTCCCATGGCCTTTCCTTTGGCTATGTTCAGACCAAGGCGACCGTTTCGCAATCAGGAGGCGGAGGAGATTCGGAGTTCAAAGCCGGACACTGGCCGATCTATTATGCACCCAAATATACTTTCCTGGATTCGGAAACCTCCTTTAGACCATTTATAAAAGGCGCATTAGGTTTTCATTTATCTGATTATGACAAAACCGGACCACTGGCTGGCCAAGTCGATTCTGGTGATAATGGATTCTACGGTGGTCTGGGCGCAGGCTTAAAGATACGTATTTCAGACCTTATTGCTCATGAACCTGGAATATGAGTGGGCATACCTGTCCAATGCCTGGTACAGTGATGGTTTTTTAACTCCATCACGTTGGGTATAGGCATGAATTTTTAGGCACACAAGCCGGGATGTAGCGAGCATTCCCATTTTGATTTTAAATGCGCTGAGATTAATAATATTTCTAATTAATTCAAAAACAATACGACATGAAAAAATCTAATGACATGATTCCCTATGCAAAAAAAAGTGCCCTGGTAATTGCTTTGCTTACCATCTTCACTACCATTTCTTTTTCACAATCAAATACAGAAGAAGTGGATTTTTATCAATCCATTTTCGGAATGGGGAAAAAACAGGCCGTCGCCGAATTTTTGCAACTGGCAATGATGATCCATTTTGGAGTATTTATGATGAATACGAAACAAAGCGTAAAGAATGGGCAAGAAAAGAATTGAACTTCTTAATGATTATGCGCATAATTATATGACGTTAACCGATGAGAAAACCAGTGAGCTCATTGAACAATCGATTTCTCAAAGAAAACAGCTGGATAAGCTTATAGTTTCTTATTATAAAAAAGTGAAGAAAGGTAACGGTGCTAAAGCTGCCGCACAATTTTATCAATTTGAGAACTAT
>PVMK01123603.1_pt1 | contig 11848 bp, 7 predicted proteins | sample 1853481 | NCBI WGS metagenome assembly PVMK01 (sample SAMN08533507, study PRJNA380276) | Marine sediment metagenome, whole genome shotgun sequencing project. | reverse complement strand
ACAGGTTCGACGTCGGTAGCTTAGCCCCACGGGCGAATGGCTCAGTCTGGTCCAGAGCGCCTGCCTTACAAGCGAGCCCGAGATTCCCCTATTTCCGGCTAATGCCCGCACTTTAGGGGCGGTTTACGGATCAGCCCCGGAAGCCGAAACTGGGTTTTCGGGGCTTTTCCGTATCCCAACAGCCCCAGCAACAGCCCCAGGCAGATGGCGGCCTCAAACGTATCATCCTTGATGCGAGCAGGGCGGCCCCGAAGTCCTTCTCGTTCGCCCCGCAGTTCGCCTACTCGATGACAAGAGTGGCTCCGAGGACGATGAGACCGTTGGCCCAGACGGGCAGTCCCAACAGGTCTGCGCCGCACGGCTGATAAGCACCCGCCCTCCAGATTATGCATTGAGATCACTTCACCAACTCGATCTCTCCCAGCCGCCAGGTCTTGTCGAACCAAGGCTCAAGCGGCCCATAGAGGCGGAAGATCACGCTCCAACCTTTGCCGGGAACACTCTGTACCCAGTTGTTCTCCTGGCCTTTCGGCGCCTTGGGGCCGAAGTAGACATCGTAGGACCCATCGGCATTCTTGATGATGCCGGGCTTGTTGTTGTCGATCCCCGGGAACCGCTCGTCGGTCTGCAGCATCGAGCGGGTCTGGTTATCGTACAGCGTGAAAGACCAGAAGTCTTTGGCCGGCACGTTGGGCGGCACGTGGACCTTGTAAGTCTTGCCTCCGTCCAACGTATTGCTGTCGGCATCTTTGTATGCATAGGCGTATTTCGAGCCCTTCCCGATGATCTTCAAGGCCATTGCGGGCGTAATTCCGGTCGCGTAGAAGTGGAAGCCAGCTCGGACGTCCAGCAGCGAAGCCCCATCGACCACCCAGCTATAGCTCCCTCCAGGGAATGGATTCAGCCAATTGCTTTCGCCCGGATGGAAATAGAACATCTCGTCGCGGGGAGACGACCAGATGGTCTTTACGGTGGCCGCTCCCGCACTGGCGGCGTCGGTCAGGATCCTCTTCATGCGAGCATCGGGCTGGAAAGGGCTGGCCCTTCTTGATGCCGATGGCGGCGAGCGCTCCCGAGGAGTTCCGGGTCTCTGCCCCCATCGCTGGGGCTCAGGCCTGGACCCACCTCGTTGATCTCCTCGAAGATCTCGAAGTCCATGCGGTGGATCGACTGTTGACGACATTTCGCCGGAGGCGTTGACGAAGGTCATCTTTGGCGGGTTGTCCTTCCTGGATAGCGGATAGACGCGGAACACCTTCTTTGTTGTCTCGACGGCCGGTTTCGGGGAGCCATCCACCTGGAAGCCGCGCCAAATCACCCAGTTTCCGTAGGTGCTGGTCTTCGCGACGTGATAACCGTTCGGCACTGTTCCGTCATATCCCGGGGGAATGATCAGGAACTTGCCGCCCTTGCTTTTGTCCGGTCCGAGACGTCCGAAGTCCGCGACGTACTTGAACCAGTGATCGTCAATGATCCCCAGCACATCAGGCGGGGTTTCGATGACCATCGGTTCATCCTTCAACTCAAGCCACAGCGCCATGTAGACCGAAGTCGTATTCGCTGTCAGCCAAAGCGCCTTGGAGTCCATCAGATCCTCAAAAAGAACCGCCGTAGTATTGGCCGGCCCGAATTCCAGGAGTCCTTTCCGCATTGCATCCATGGAGGAAATCTGGATACCGCTCAGGAAGGCCTGAAACGCATGCTGGTAGTCCAGGTGGTCGTAGACCTTCTGTACAGTCTCTTTGTCCGGCACACCGTCAAAGAAATTCAGGGCGCCGAAGCTGGTCTCAAGTTTGTCCGGCGTTGCGATCCCGGGTGGGATCTCCGTCGTCATCTTCATCTTGGGCGGTTCTTGCTTGGACGGTTCTTGCTTGGGCGGTTCTTGCGTACAACCCAGACCGGCCGCCAACACCACGATCGCCATTACTACTGTCATCATCTTCCTCATCTCACTTCTCCTTCTTCCGTGGTCTGACTCCTGGTCTTACTTCACCAACTCAATGTCGTTGAGTTCGAAGCTGGCATCGAACAATCCTGGCTCAGGGCCGTAGAAGCGGGCGAGCAGGAAGAAGCGCCGTTCCGGATCCGTGGGAAGCCAGTTGCTTTCCTTGCCCATGGGTGCCGTCGGTCCAAAGTAGATATCCACCGAACCGTCATCGTTCCACTGTAGTTGCTCTTGAGTGTTATCGACGCTGCTCTTCTCCATGTTGCGAATGTAGGAAGCCGTCTCCAGGTCGTAGGTCGTGATAGCCCAAAAGTTGCGGACGGGCACGTTGGGCGGGATCACCAGTTTGTAGTTCTTGCTACCGTCGAGCCACTGACCATCCGGAGTCTCCGCGAGATCCATGTAGAAGGTGGCGGTGCCGTAGGTCTTTACGCCGGTGATGATCGCGTAGTACAGAGCACCGCGCGCGTGGTAATCGTAGTAGGATGGGAACTCGTAAGTCCAATCCGTCTCGATGTCTCCCGCGGGAGTCAGGGAACTCCACTTTTTACCCTCGTACCGCCACGGATTCAGAAAGCGGTGATACTGCTCAAGCATGTACTGCAGTGCTTCCGGCCCGGCCTGGTCAAAGATGGCCTGCGCTTTGGCATCAGGCTCGTACGGCTCGCCCTTCCGTATGCCAATGCGCGCCAGGAGCCCCATCATGGCAAGGTTCTGGTCCTCAACGAACTCCTCTTCGATCATCTCGTGAATCTCGCGGTAGATGCTGCCGTCGAGAACCGGTGTCATCTCGAGCAACACGTCGTAGAGGTCGACAAACTTCATCTTCGGCGGGTTATCGGCCTTCGCCAGCGGGTAGATTCTTATCTTCCTCACAAACGCCGCGGCCTTGGCTAGATTCTCCGGAGTAGCACCCTTGATGATAGGGCGAAGGGCCATCCAGCCGTTATTGGTTCGCTGCTCGTACACGAGTGCCTTTGGCAGAAGCGGACCATTGTAGCCGGGAGGGACCAACAGGTATGTCGCTCCCCGGCCCTTGTCGCGGCCGAGGGCACCAATGTCATCGATGGCACGCTGCCAGGCATCCATCAACGTCCCGAAGATGCCAACATCCTGGGTAGAAGGAGGGAGCTCGACCACGATCGGGCCGTCCTCCATGTTCCAGTAGGTCAAGATGTATGGCGTCGTATTGTTGGGAGTTGCCGTCTGGAATTTCCAGTTCTGGAGCTTGGAGAAGTAGCCGACATCGTTCGGGCCGACACCCGCGTCAGCAAGGGCGTCCCGGTAGAACTTGAAATTCATGAGCGGCATTGCCCACACAGCTGCATCGATGGCGCGATGGTAGTGCATACGGTCATGCACGTCGGCCGTCTGCAGATCAAACTTTTCCTCCTGCGCCAGCACCGGCACCACAATTCCGGCCGCCATCAGCGACACCATCAACACACCCATCATCTTCTTCATCTCACTGCTCCTTCTTGTTCTTGAACGCAACTTTCAGGGGCGTGTTCTTCTTTTTTTCAGTCGCTTCTCCTGTTGATCACCTGCAGGCGATCTCATCATGAAAGCGGCACAGTCTTCCAGACAGATGTAGTGACCTTCTCGGCCGTGTCGCTTCGAAGTGCCATCGCAACAATATGGCGTTTACGAAGCCATCGCAAACTAAACTGCCAGCTTTGTGGGAGATCCGAGATTCCCGAGCCGAAGAAGATCTGAACCGCTTCTCCATCAACCTCGAAAGAAAACTGGGAGAGCGGCACACTCAGCCCCAACCCTCTTGCTTTGGCGTACGCCTCCTTCAACGTCCAGTATTCGAGAAATCTCTTAAGCCGATCCTCGTCTTGCGACAGACGCAATGCGGCGACCTCAGTTGGTGAAAAGTATCTCTCGGCTAAGTCGAGCAGATCCGGTATAGACCGCCAGTACTCGACATCTATTCCTATCTGCTGGCGTCGGGCCACAATACACGCTACAAGCCCGCTAGTGTGCGATATATTGAAAGAGAGGCGAGAGTCACGTGGCTCGATGATCATCGGTCGCCCCAGTTGATTTGGGCCAAACCGCCACTGCTCTGGGCCGATAGAAGCGTAACGTGACAGAGTCGCTCGGATAAGGGCACGTGTTACCAGGTAATCGTGCCGATCAACCGGAAAGATAAACCGGTTCATCCTTATCCGCTCATCGTCCGTGAGAAGGCGATTGTACGCTTCAAGGAGTTCCCCATCTTTGACAGACTCGGGGCGAACGTACCAAATGTGGGCTTCGTTGTGATTGAGAGTCAGCTGGCTGTCCACTGTAGATTCCACGGTTGTCGTTCTGGGTAGTCCGCGATTCATCATATCTCAATCGGCCGCAACGGGAATTGCGACACTACCCCGTAGGTCGCCTCCTAGAACGAAAACAGCTCCAAGGACAGATCGCCACGCAGCAAGCGCCAGATGGCGAACAACAACAGGTGCCCTGGATAAAACCAGTACAACGCGTAGCGAGGGAGAAATCGATCGCCGCGCAGGCGGCGACAGAGTATATAGCTCACCCAGGGAAGCACCACGGTGCCGGCGACTATCAGCACGGGATCCAACGAGAACTCGTGCACGACAAGTTGCTGGTCTTCCAGGCGCACCACCTCACCCGCGTCGAGATTGAGCAATAGCAACATGATCCAGGTCCAGAGCTGGGCGAACCGCTCACCCCGCATCACGCTGACGAACAAGGTGGGCAGGATGATGCCTATCAGATCAAAATCAATAGCGTCCGCAAAGAAGACGGAGGACAGGGCGAGGCCATAGAGCATGTGCCGCCGCCGTGGCACCTGCCCCACAGCCCAACGCGCCACCACCGCCCCCAACGCGAGGGTAAACAGGATGTTCAGAACGTCCTCGTGGAACGCCAGAACAAAGATCGGCTGGCTAATCAGTGCGAACACCACCAGGCGTCCCAAGTACCTGTCGAGTGGCGTGTCACGGTAGAGATGACAGGCCATGACAAAGGCGAACAACGGGAAGGAACCGCGTCCCAGATAGAACATCCAGGACACTGTGTCCTCAAAGCAGACCAGGTTGATGTGGTCCACTACCATGAAAGCCGCTGCCAACAACTTCAGCGTATCCAACGACGCGCCCATCAACACGAAAGGCGCGGGGCGTTCTTGCTTCAGCAAGGCAGTGATTCTCCCAGTCGCAACCACTCCCTAGGCGGACCTGCCATGGGGTTGGGAAGGAAGGAGGGTTGAACCGTTCACAGGCCCCGCAGGACTCCCCTCGTAGGAGCCTGTGAAAAGGTCCATCTCCTTCAGGACCAGAGACAACGGCAAGAGCGTTGTGTCCTGCTCAATCACCGCGCCCCCCATGACCGTGGCGCCGAAGGCGACCGTGCAGCGGTCCCGGATGTGAGTTCGCTTCACCCTCAGAATCATATTCTCGAAGCTGTGAAGCTGCAGGAGGCCATCCATCACGCAGTCGTTGCCGAGGCTGATCGCGTTCCAGTCGTAGCACTGAAGTGGCTGGCTCACGATGGTTCGGTGGCCGATCCGACATCCCATCCATCGTAGGATCGGATTCGAGAGGACCGTTCCGGCGCAAAACCCAAGAGGTCTCCTGCACCAGACGAAGAAGCAGTCTTGCGCGAAAAAGTAGGCGAAGTGCTTCCAGGACCAGAAGGGCGTGGTGTGATTGGAGCCCCATTCGTTACCGACGAGGGACTTCTTGAGCGCGACGCAGAATAGGATCAGGCTCAACTCTGTGAGTATCAGAGCGACAGCCGCGCTAACGACCGGGGGTCCGCCTAAGCGAGTCAGACAAAGGTACAGAATCGTGAAGGTGAGCACTTCGGCAATGCGGAGAAAACCGATACCGAAAAGGTCGTTCAGGAAGACCCTGGTCACGAACATGCACAAGTCCGGCGGCCTGCGGGTTTCGTTCTCTCGTTCGAATGACGCGCTGGCGAGTGCCACGGGCGGGTTTCCCACCACCGTGATCGACTCCGCAAGCCGCGACGACATCCGTCGTCGGAACTGGATATCACTGCCCGGGGTGGAGACGCCCAGGAGGAAATTGGTCGGCAACTGCCCGTACTCCGCCACGCAGTTGTTGCTGGCGAAGAAATTCTGGGGCATGTCGAGCTGGCGCAGCTTGAAGTGCTCGGCACCATAGTCGAGCATGTTCGTGAAACAGCCATGGGACCAAAACACCTCGGAGTCGGCGCTAGCGAGCTCCGGAACGAGGTTCAACATGAGGTCGCACTCCGATCCACCCACTCGCGGAAAGCGTACGCCGGCAAGCGCCCGCAAGTACTGCCCTGTGATGGTCCAAGTCCACTGGCGCTGGATCGCGTTCAACAGCTTCATTCGGTACATGAGGAGAGCGCCCCTGAGCCCGCGCGAGGGATACAGTCCCGGCCGAGCGGCCGTCCAGCGGACGAAGAGGCAATCCAGCAACGACGTCACCACGACGCTGACCCACATCGTGATGAATGCGTAGAGGCCCAGTTGCCAGACGACCTCGAACAGAGGCGTTGTGTCGAAATAAGTGCTGTCCATCTCTGCGCCCGCAGCGAGTGTAAGGCCGCGGGCGAGCCACACGATCGTGGCGGTGGGGACCAACGTAAGCACGCAGAACAGGAAGACCTGCATGAGGATGTTGGCGGTCTCCAGCAACCATATGGGAGACGCGTATCGACACACGCTCGCCGTTCGATTCAGCTCGGTGACGCGGCCGATGAGGCGCGCGGGAGCTCCTTCCCACATCTCCTGCGAACCGACGTCGCTGAGGATCGGGGTGAACGGAGTGATCCAGGCGCCAACGCCGACGTTCACATCGTTGGCGACGGCCGCCCGCATCCCAATCTTACAACCGCTCTCGAGATGAACCGGGCCAACCTGCAAGTGCTGCCCAGACCACGTTGTCGTTTGGACGTAGGCCCCGCTCTGGATGGCGACATCGTCCTCTACCGACAGCAAGTCCAGGGGCCCGGAGATGTGGGCGTCGTGCGCACACTGTAGGTTGCGGCCGACGGTTGCGCCAAGCTGCCGCAAGACGAATGACATGAGCGGTGCGCTGCGATACGTTGCGCGCAGCAAACGGAGTACCGCCTCCTGCGACCGTCCGATGCACCACACACGCAGGTGCATTTTGCTCCACTTCGGATACACGCCTGGCGTCACATTGTCCTTATAGATGTGCCCACCCAGGCACAGCTTCATCAGCATGACCCAGAGCAGAGTGGCGAACGGCAACGCGAGGCCCAACGCGTAGAGTGAAAAGCCGACGATGATGAAGTCTCCGAGGCTGGCCGTTACGAAGAACGCACCGATCTCGAAGGATTTGAGGCCACCGAAAACGACCATCAGGGCCGGTGAATAGAAGAGAAGCAAGAACAGGAGCTGCAGTGCCGTGAAGTATCCGACGTGCAGTACCTCTGCAGCAGCTTCATCGCGCTCGGCGCCGTACCGACCGGAAATCGTCGGCACCTGAGGGGCCTCGGAGGCCTGCTGGAGCTTGCGCGGGCGCTCGGCCACCTTTCGTGGGGTATCGACGTCCGTTAAGAGCGCCCGGACCGGGACAATCCATCCCGCGGCTTGCAGTCGCTGGGCCAGACGCGCGATGGCGATCGAGTGCCCGCCGGCCTCAGTGAAACGATCGTCCCATCGAAGCGGAGTCTCCAACGCGCCCCTGCAGATCCTCAGCACTTCCTCACACTCAGGGTCGATGGCATGATCGGACTCGAGCGGTTCGACTTCGCCTTCCGCGTTGTCCCGCGCCCCGGCCGGCAAATCCCAACCGGTGTCCTCGGCTTCATGGGTGGCGCTTTTCAACCATTGAGTCACGCGTGGCAAGCGTTTCCGGTCGATCTTCCCCGACACCGGTTTCATGGCGAATCCTGCAACGAGGAAGATCCTCGTCGGTACCGAGGGCTCCGGCAGTTGCTCAGCGAGCTTCGTCCTCACCCGGCGAGCCCACTTTGCCGGAGCCGGAGCGACTACATCGATTCCACCTTCCGAGACCGAAGGCGCGGCGACGAAAGCGACGAGCGCCTCATTCTGGTAGTCCACGACAGCCGCCTCGATCTCACTGAACAGAGACTGAAGGATGTTCTCGACGGCATGAGGCTCGACGCGGTGGCCACGCACTTTTAGCTGCGTGTCGATTCGACCCAGGAAGTGTACGCGCTGTGCTCGGATGTCGATTCTGCACCGGTCGCCGGTTCGGTAGAGGCGGCCGAACCGAGGGTGCGTAATGAACTTCCGGGCGGTTTCCTCCGGGAGGTTTCGGTATCCGCGCGCAAGGTGCACTCCACCGATGCAGAGCTCTCCGACCTCCCCGTGGGGCAGCGGGCGAAGTCCAGCCACCTCGAGGATGACGTACGTGACGTTGGCGAACGGTGAGCCGATCGTGACGGGCTCCCCCGTCCTCAGGCTGTGCCGGCTCGTGTCGGTGCTCGCCTCGGTGGGGCCGTAGGTGTTGATGATCTGCCGTCTGCCGCGCGTCCAAGGCTCCACGAGCGCGCCGGGGAAGACCTCCCCTGCCGGGACGATGTAGCGACAAATCGGATAGGGGAGATCGAGCTCGGGGTTCGAGCTGAGGGTCGTAAGCAGTACGGGCGGACAGAACAGCACCGTGACCTCGGCCTCACGGAGCACCGCGACGAGATCCGGACCGGACCGCATCTGCTCCTGGGTCAGCATGACCACGGCGCAGCCCGACACCCAGGCACTGTACATCTCGGAGATGCTGCCGTCGTAGCCCAGCGAGGACGTCAGGGATGTCGCGTCCATGCCCGGAATGAGATCGAAGTAATCGGCGTAGCTCAGGGCCAGGTTCACATAGCCAGCATGCGGGCACTCGACGCCCTTGGGCTTTCCGGTGGTTCCGCTCGTGTAAAAGATGGTCGCCAGGCGCTCGGTGGGATCGTCCAACCAGGTTGGCGGTTCTCGGCGGGAAGCCGTTCCCGTCAAGGTTAGGACGTCGACCGTCGGAAGGTCGCGGAACTTCGCTTGCCCCCGCGTGAGAACGACCACCGGTTGCGCATCGTCCAGCATGTGGGTGACCAGGGCTTCGGGCAGGGCAACGTCGACGAACATCAGCGTACCGCCAGCCTTGAGAACCCCGAGGTGACAAGCGACGATGTGCCAGTTGTCCTGCGACATGGCCACCGCCACCACCTGGTCGGGGCCGGTGAGGAAGGGAGAAACGGCTGCCGCCACGCGCTCTGCTCGTGCGTCGAGCTGGGCGAATGTTAGGGACTCGCCGGTGTGCGGGATCTGCAAGGCCGTGAGATCGGGGAACTTCTCGGCGGAGCGGCTGAAGACCTCGGTGAGCCACCGGACGCCTTTCTGGTGGGGTACGCTCATGAGGTGATCGTCCCCGAAGACGTCCGTTAGACTGTACGGACAGGTATCAACCTCGTGCTGCCTCGCCTCCGCTGCCCAGAGGTACCGCCGCCACGCTACAAGCGTCAGCGCTGAGAAGGCCAAGGAAAAGGTCGTTAGGAAGATGAGTCCCAAGTTTCTTCCTCAAATGCTCGTGACGTCACGAGCCCGGAGTTCTCAAAGACCCTTAGCGCGGTTGAATTCGAGCGTCAGGCTTCCCGCTGGTTGAGCGCTACGAGGGAAATGCGTCTAATCGAAGTATCGCTCGAGGGCTCCCCTGCGGCGGATGTCAAGTGTAACGCAATGGAATCCGCCGCCGAGCATCTTCGAGTGCCGCAACTTCAATGGGATGACATCGAGACCGTGGTTTTCCAACAGCTTGATGAGCGCCGTCTGATCTCGATCGACCACGACCACATTCGGACTGATACTGAACGCATTCATATCGATCCAGTCGCTACCAATGCTTTTCGATAGATAATCCGCGCTGTATCTGTCGGTATTCTCCATCGGTGGACTGTAAATCAGCTCCCATTGTTTCAAGATTGCGGGCATTGAATCATCGTCGATGCGAGCGGGATTGCAGAGCATCAAGCCGGGGCGCAACGCCACCAAGGTCGAGTCGATATGGCTGCCATAGTAGGCATCTTTGAGAAAGTGCACGCGCAGTCCGTCGCCGAGAATCGACTGTAACCATTCCCCGCCCAAAGCGTTACCGGTGGCACTGACCAGATAGATCAAGTCCCGACCCAAACGCAGCACGTTCGCAGCATCGAAGGCCGGTTCATCGTTGCGTGGCGTGGGCTTGTCCAGGTCAACATCGAAGAGCGAGTCCAACAACATGGGTCTAGGCGCGCTATACCACTTTGCGCCCGACCTCATGTACTCCATCAGCAGCGTGCGATAGCTGAACGTTTCCTGGGCGCGGCTGCGGATGACATTGGGCGTTTCGATTATATGATCACCGATGACCAGCAGGATGTCTCTGGGGCACAAATTGTAGAAGCCTCCGGATACCCAATGGATCGTGGAAAACTCCGCCTCGTGGGGCCAGGTGTCTGGGCGCCTAACCGCAATCCCTGATTCTTCCAAAACCCGAACGAATTCATACAAGTCCTCTTCTGTCTCTTCTATGATCCGCTGTGGAAAAGAGCCGCGCGGTATCTGCGCCAGTTCCCGGTCAGGGAACTCGGCTAGCTGGGTGCTGCGATCTGGCGTCGGAAATCGGGAATTCAGCGGATTGCCTACAATGACCTCTTCCAGTTGATCCCACTCATTCCAACTGCAAACAGTCGACATGTGTGACGTGCCTCCTCGCCTTCTGAGTGGGGGCGATCTGCCCTAATGGACCGTGCTTCGCTTGGGTGTTCGGAGACGACGGCCAGGAAGACCGGCTCGTTCATCACTTTGACCGCGGCGTCCAGTACCTCGCGATCCGTTGCACGCAGCGGCGGGCCAAGGCCGGGATCGATTCTACGGACGCGCGGCAGCTCCGGCCCAGAGGGTCGTACCTAACTCCGGAGCTCTCCGATAATCCCGGGACGGTTCAGAACCGCCCCGGGATCGATTTAGGCAGATCGACGCGAAGACGACCCGCGCTCGACCCGAGCTCGTGATTCGGCGGCGCTCTGCGCCGAAGATCGCGAGCTGGTGGCACGAGCCGTGTCTCAAGTCTCTACATCAGGTCCGTCAGTTATCTTCCACACCAGTCCGCTCGTCGCCTACCCAACTGATCCACTGCCACCCGTTTTCGGTCCGGATCAGGACGTCGGAGGAGCGACCAACGTCCATCTCCCGCTCGCCGTCCTCGTATTCGATGAGAATCGTGTAGTTATAGTGGACGACCGCAGTGCCCCCCGTAACGATCACCGCGAGCGGGGCGATGTAGTGCGCCAGAATCTTGGACTGGTCAGCCTCCGCAGCGTGGAAGCGGTACACGCCTTCCTTGTCAAATGGATGCGGCATGCCGACCGGCCAGCCCTGAAACGAAGGATGGAGCATATCGATCCATGACAAGTCCCCGGCCACCTCCAACTCCCACTGCTCCGAGATCACCTGCCAGACCTCGAGCTGCTCTGCCGACCACTCCTGCGCCTGCACCGGCTGCGCCAGCGCGGCGAGGACAAACGTTACGCACAAGAACCGCAACACTCTCTTCATCGCTTTTCCCTCCTTCTTAGCCACTGCTGTGGGGCTCATGACCCCCCGTCCGGCCGACTCGAAAGTCGCCTTGTCCGTGTACTCGCTCTTCGGGCAGTATGGCCAATGACGTCCTCGTCGGATCCCGGCTCGAGAATCTTCTCCGGGTTGTACTTCCACCCCGGGTTGTTGTGCTCGTGGAAGGAGTAAATGCTAGCACCGCCTCATTCCGTACGCCATGATCGGTCGACAGGCGGCCGAAGCTCTGCTGAACCCCTACCCGCGGGCTGAACATCCAGCGGTTGACCCCGATGTTGATGAACTTTGTGGGATCGTACTGCCGCAGCGGGGCGCGCAGCCGGAGCGAGGCTCCCGCCAGCGTCCGCGCGCGGTGCTTG
>PVMK01178772.1_pt1 | contig 11849 bp, 10 predicted proteins | sample 1853481 | NCBI WGS metagenome assembly PVMK01 (sample SAMN08533507, study PRJNA380276) | Marine sediment metagenome, whole genome shotgun sequencing project. | reverse complement strand
ATGACCGTTTGTCCCGAAGGAACAGGCACTGTATATACATTACCCGTTGCCATATTGGTGCAGACTCTTGGAGCAGTACATGGAATAGGGTCGCATATAGCTGAAAAGGAGTCGCTGGTTATAGATTCGACCTTCCATTCCTTAGCTATATCAGACGTGGTTATCTCAAGGCTGTAAGTCGCTTCCCTTGTTGTCGCGTTTGTAATCACCGCTGGAATACCGCTTTCATTAAAACTTTCGGCACTTACTGAGCCTTGAAAGTAAAGCTTGGCTTTAATCCTGATCTTGTCCGGCAGGTCAGCAGTGTTATTGGTACAGTTGTTGACCATGGTGACCTTGCCCTTTAGCTCGTAGGTCCTGATTTTACCCCTGTTACGGAAAAAGAGTACGATTAGAACAATTATTAGAACTATAACTAGTATGTTTCTAATGCTCATCTTATATCTCCTCTCCCTCCTATAAATCATTATAAAACAATATAGGGGAAACTATCAAGTGAGATAAATTCAGAGCTGCTTCGGCTAGTGAATAAACGCCTTCCACAAAGGATTAGCCTGTGTTATAATTAGAGCATAAACGTTTTTAAAGTTCTAAGGCCCTGGTCATAGAGTCATCTATTGGCCGGGGTCTTCTTTTATGGTTGAAATTCACCCCTAGCCTTTACCCAATTCCACGCTCTCCATCTGATTCCTAATCCCATCGAGCCCGTCAGGCTTTGTGCCCCGCTTGTTCTTCTTATCCTGCGCTTTAATTGCATAGTCCCTGAAGATTTCATCTGTAGCCACCACCACACGAAAAGCCCTCATCTTTATCTGCCCCTCACCCCTTCTTAAACTTCTCTCTATTTACCAGGTAAACGCCGACTATGATTGCAGCAACCCCGATTACCTGAGGTAACGTGACCTTTTCATTTAATAACAGAAAACTCGCCAGCATCCCAAAAACAGGGATGAAATAGAAAATCAGAGAGGAGAAAAACGCCCCCGCCTTATGTATGAGATAGTAATACCCAAAGTACCCGCTCGCCGTGCATATTACTCCTATGGCAAGCTCTTCAAGGTAGTTGTCGACCGTCCAGGGGATCTGCGTTGGGCTTTCGAATACGAATGCAAGCACAGTGAGAATGATGCCTGCCAGGAGCAGATAATAAGTCGACGTTATTACCGGGTCAATACCTTTTGCCCATTTCCCAACTATTACTCCGTTAATCGCAAAGAACACAAAACCGCCCCCGATTAAAAGCACTCCTTTTAATGTAGCCCCGCCCTCAAGTATGTTCTGGATACCTATAACCAGAGCTATTCCCACAGCACCTACGAGTAGTCCGATGAGCCCAGTTATATGAAACTTCTCTTCCCTCAGGAGAAATACGAGGATTATGAATGTCAGTAGAGGCACAGTTGTGACCATCACAGAGCCAATTCCGGCTGATACATATTCCTGCCCAAATCCAAGCCCAAGCCAGAGCACCACTATTCCTAAAATCGCGAAAACGAGAAACCTGCCGATGTATTTGAAGTGCCCGATTAAGTCTTTTTTGGTTATAAGTGCGACTGCCAGGAGGCAGAAGAAGGCTATTATCGCACGCCCCGCCATTATGGTTATCGGCGGAACATCCGCTTCCTCCATTTTAAGGAATATGAACGTGAACGCCCACACCGCCGCAATATATAGTATAAGAGCGAAATTTAGGAGCATTATTTTAGGACCCCTTCTTAAACTTCACTCTATTTATGAGATATACGCCTACGAATACAACCAGGATGCCGACGACTTGAGTAAGGGTGATCTTCTCTTTAAACATAATAAACCCGCTTACCATACCCACAATCGGGATAAGATAAAAAGTCATTGAAGAAAAAAACGGCCCTACCCTGTTTAAGAGCCAGTAATAAACCACAAACCCGCTCGCAAAGCTGATAATGCCCATAAATACCTCATCTACGGAGTTTAGTACAGTCAGATGAGTATTAAGTGGGCTCTCGAATATAAACGCGGCCACCCAGATAATCACAGTCCCAATTCCGGTGTAGTATGTGGTTGCTACAATCGGGTCCGTGCCGCTTGCTAGGCGGGGCGCGATTATTCCATTTACAGCAAATACGGCAAATCCAGAGCCAATTAAAAGAGCACCTATCAAAGTAGAGCTGCCGCCCATAACATTTTTGATTCCTACAACGAGCACAAGTCCTAAAACACCAACTACAAGACCTATTACTCCAACAATATTGAACCGCTCTGTCCTCAAGATAAAAACCGTAATAACAAATGTTACTAGAGGCGTTACTGTGACCAGAACCGAGGTAAGCCCGGATGAGATATATTCTTCCCCAATCGCTATAACTATCCAAAGATATGCAATACCCAAGACCGCGAACACGAGCCATGCGAACCAGTACTTAGCGTGTCCTTTTATGTCCCGCTTTAGAACAATCGCTAGTATTAAGAGTGCGATAAAGCCAATTGTGCATCGCCCGGCCTGAACAGTGAGTGGAGAGATTGTCTCCTCAGCGTACTTAATCAACGCAAACGCCGAACCCCACGAAAGCGCTACATATAACAGAGCAAGAAGATTCTTTACCAATTTCCCTCCTCCGCCTCCTAAAGTATTTACTGAATGAAAGTTAGGCCCCTTATCCTTCAGTAAGTATTTTAATAAATTCGTTATAAGCCGGGGTCACGCGTTTGAGTTCATCCCCGCCCAAAAGAACTTCGTATGTAAACCCGGCGTCGTTTCTTACGGTTACTATTATAAAAGTTTTAACCACTGTGCCGTAATCACTAGACTGTTCAACCGAGGGATTTAATTTCACACTCATTATATCAGCTATATGGATTCTTACCTCAATTTCTACCTTTTCTTTCTTTCCCTCATTTACCCCTTTAAAGCCTGTGACTGATTCTTTCTCTTCTATTGCAAGGAATAAAAGTTGTTCACTGCTTCTCTTTATTGTTACATAATTGCCTGGAGTAAACCCAAGCCCGGAAATATGTTTTACTCTCAATTCCATAGAAGAAATCCTTTTATTTTAGTTTTCCGATCCGCCCTTCCTATACATTTAGTTTACAGGATTTTACATCAGAAAATAATGAGAAATAAAAATAGTGCGGCTCAAATGTCAAAATTGCGTTAAGAAAATAAATTATATGGCAGATTATTTCAATTAAGCGAGAAAAGAGATTGATTACAAAAGATTACCAAAAATAAAGGAGATACACCGTAGAAAATATTATGCCGCCCCCGTTTTGACAAAGCCCCGTTATGGCATACTATTTATTCATCATTATAAAGGTTATTATTTCCATGCAATAACTTTGCCTTTCTGATAATTGGGTGATATTAATTAGCCGCTACAAAGAAATAAGTATTTAAACGCCGTCTTATTCCAGTTGTCATTGGCAAACTAATACCCACACAGGGCAAGACATCCGTCTTGATGCTTAGATAGAGGGTAGCAGTCTTTATTTCTACGGTTTAGATTAGTATTAAACTTTCCAAACCGCCGAAAGCTCCTTTCCTAGCTACTCAGAATGTTATGACGACTAAAGAGAGTATTTTACTTAAAAAGATCATCATGAATATAAATAACAAGAAGTTAAATGTGCTGCAGATAGCGACCCTAAACCGGCCGATCAGGCATGATTTGGGTTACGGACCTATCGAAACTGTTATTTATAATATTGATAAAGGACTGCATAAATTAAGCCATCATTCGATTGTCGCCTGTTCAGGAGATTCCGATGTTGTCGGAGAACAGTACACCACTATTGAAAAAAGCTTCAGTGAGTACTGGAGTATAGACACAAGCGTTCAGCGTAAAAATATGCGCAGACATCTTGCCCTATCACTTGAAAGGGCAAATAAGGATGACATTGATATCATCCACATGCATGATGCCATCATGGTTGAATATATTTTTAAGGGAGTTTTTAAAAGTCCTGTCCCCATTGTTATGACCCTTCATGTGCCAGCCGCGGAGAAAGAAGCATTCGACCGGTGGAAGGAATCGTTCAAGTCCTCTTCCAATGTATATTTTGTCCCGATAAGTGAATATCAAAGAAATCAGCATCAGGGATTAGTCAATATGCAGAAGGTCATTCATCACGGTGTTGACGTGGAAGATTATCCTTTCAAAAGCAACCCTGGTGGACAAAACTATTTGTTCTCAATCGGAAGAATTACCCAAGATAAAGGGCAGGATAAAGCCATCGAGATTGCGAAAAAAACCGGCTCCCGACTTATCCTCGCCGGTAATGTTCAAAACAAAGCAAAAGACCGGGCATTTTTCAAGACATTAGAAAAATCATTCGACCTTGTTACTGATGCAGGCAAACCTTTCGCTGGTAGCGACTATTATGAAAAAGTCATGAAACCCATTTTGGATTCTGACAATCAGATAATCTATATCGGAGAAGTTGATAGCGCCCAGAAAAGACTGTGGTACCGGCACGCTCAGGCAACACTCTTTCCTATTCAATGGGGCGAACCCTTCGGACTTGTCATGATTGAATCCATGGCCTGCGGCACACCGGTGCTGGCATTAAATAAAGGCTCAGTACCGGAAATTGTCATTCATAAAAAAACAGGCTACATCATGGATTCAATCGATGAAATAATTGAGGCTGTGAAAGCGATCCCCCTTATCAATCCCATTGATTGCCGCACTCATATTAAAGATAATTTCTCAATCGCCAGTATGGCCGGAAAATATTCGGATCTGTATCATCAAATTTTGGAGGTAAGTACTTTATGCCTAAAGACATCCCAGTAAGCAACGGGTCCTTTCTTTTGAATTTTGATTCGGATTATCAGATACGAGACATTTATTTCCCTTTCATCGGACAGGAAAACCATTCAAGCGGACGTCCCTTCCAATTTGGGGTATGGGTGGATGGGCAGTATTCATGGATGGGACCAGATTGGGAAACAAATTTAAGATATCGTGACAATAATCTTGTAACTGATGTCATTCTAAAAAATGAGGCCTTGGGTTTGGAACTCCAATGCTCGGATGTGGTGGACTTGGAATTGAACATCTACATTAGAAAAATCGAGGTGATAAACCTTAAAAACAAAGCTCGTCAAGTCAGACTCTTTTTCAGTCATGAGTTTTGTCTTTATGGGAACGACATCGGGGGTACAGCTTATTTTGATCCCCGCAGTTGTTCAATCATCCATTACAAAATCCACCGCTATTTTCTGATCAGCTCCTGGGCACATGGTAAGTGGGGAGTGCAGCATTTTGCCTGCGGAAGAAGAGAGGATTCTGGACGTTCAGAAACAGTTATTGAGGCATACAACGGAATACTTAGCGGGGCGGCCTCCGCATGGGGCTCACCGCATTCTGCCATTGCCATTTGGTTGAAACTGCCGGCAAAGGGCACTACAAATGCTTATTATTGGATGGCGGCGGGTACAACCTATTCCGAAGTCGTAAACCTAAATTTAGAAATCCACAACAAAACACCTGAGAAACTCCTTAAGCGCTCCTCGAAATACTGGCAAACATGGATACATAAAGATTCTTTAAAGCTCCAAGGCTTGCCTAAGTCCGTTAGAGGTATTTATAACCGAAGCCTGCTTATATTAAGAACACAAATTGACAACCATGGAGCCATAATTGCCGCCAATGATTCTGATATTATTCGCTTTGGAAAAGATACTTATTCCTATATGTGGGGGCGGGATGGTGCTTTTGTCGCAGCCGCTTTATCAAAAGCGGGTTATTCGTATCCGTGCATGAAATATTTTGATTTTTGCGCCCGCATTTTATCTGACGAAGGGTATTTATTTCAACATTATAATCCGGACGGATCCCTTGCGAGCAATTGGCATTCCTGGTTAGTCGAAGATAAAGAAGTCCTTCCCATCCAGGAAGATTCAACCGCTTTAACACTTTGGGCGCTATGGATTTATTCCCAGAACATGAAAGACGTGGAATTTATCAGACCTCTCTACAGTAAGCTCATCAAGAAAGCAGCTGACTTTTTAGTCAGTTACCGTGACCCTCAAACTCATTTGCCTCTACCTTCTTATGATCTTTGGGAAGAACGTTACGCGCTTCACACCTATACGGTTGCATCTGTGATTGCCGGTCTTAGAGCTGCTGCGAATTTTGCGAATCTCTTTCAGGACGCCCTCCTGGCTGAGAAGTATGACTCGGTGGCCGCTGAAATGACAGCAGCAATTAGTAAATATCTATACCATAAAGATCTAAAGCGATTTGCGCGGTCGGGCTCTAGAATAAAGGGAGGTTATAAACTTGATAAAGTCATTGATATCAGTCTTTTGAGCCTGGCAACACTCGGGGTCTTGGATCCAAAAGAACCGAAAATGCTTGAAACAGCCCAAGCTGTGCGTGAAGAGCTTTGGCTTAAAACTCCTGTCGAAGGTTGTGCTAGATATCAGGGTGATGAATATCAGCGTACGGAAGATATCCTAAAAGACATTCCCGGAAATCCATGGTTTATTTCAACGCTCTGGCTGGCAGAATACTATATCGATCTCGCAGAGAACAAAGAGGAGCTTCAAGCGGCTCTTCCATATCTTAAATGGTGCGTAAAAAATTCGCTTCCTTCAGGGGTGCTTGCCGAGCAAGTACATCCTATAAACGGTTCACATCTTAGTGTTTCTCCTCTCACCTGGAGTCATTCCGCTTTTATTTGGACTGTTCTACGATACTCAGAAAAGTACAAGACGCTCAAAAAATAATAGTCATCTTAAAAAGTAGACGGGGAGCCCCCGCTGGCAAAGAATACTTGAACCCTTTTATTCCTTATAAGAAGTCCCTCTTATATCATTCTAAACAATCTGGGGAATTTATCTTAAATTTATTTTTGTATTGTTCAGCTCATAGGTGTTTATTGCTTAGTAGGAAGTGATGGGCCATACGCATCAGTAATGCTTTCTTTTTCGTCTACCAAACTCTCGTTAATAAAATCCACAATGTCTTGAGCTTCAATCCCAAGCGAGTTAACCCCATGTTCTCCGCCCTTGACCGATACGAATTCATTTTTCACCCCAACATCGTCAAGCTCATCATGAAGCGCCTTGCTCTGTCCCCACGGCACTGTGCAGTCATGCTCTCCGTGAACCAGATATGCCGGCGGATCAGATTTATCCAGATACGCGCCGGGGTCGGCGGCTCTCACATCCCTAAGGTCGCAAGTGTCAATGTTGTATCTGGTCCCGTTTGTCTCAGGACAGTCAAGGAGTTCTAAAATAGGGCTTGAGTATGGAGGTTCCTCACACATACCTGATTTTATGGCGCTATTTTTCTGCACCGCGAAGCTGCTCATATTATAAGGGCCGTAAAACAACACAGCCGCTTTTACCTCCGTTGAAGCTCCGGGGGTTTTATCCCCTTCAAGCTCCTCTACCCCACTTGAAAAAGCAGTCAATGCAGCGAGGTGCGCTCCTGCAGATTCTCCTATAAGGATTATCTCATCCGGGTCAATCCCGAGTTTCTCTGAATTGAGTTTTATCCATCTGACCGCAGCTTTTACGTCATAGACTATCTCAGGCCAGGGTGCAGATTTATCATCCGCAAGCCTGTATCCGATAGATATAAGGTTATATTTCCCAAGTCCCGCCACTTGAAACGCTATCGGCTCAATGCTCCCTTTATCCCCCGCAATCCAGGCTCCTCCATGAATCCAAATAAGAGCCGGCCTTTTAGCCTCCCCTTCGTAACGGTAGAAATCGAGCTTCTGCCTCTCATGCCCGTCTTTAACATAACTATATTCAACCGCCTCACTCAGATGAGACTTAGCTACCACATCCTCAACTGCAATGGATTCATAGCTCTTATTAGAGCTTTCCATCCACTCGCAACCCGAAAGGAATAGAAGAACAAGAAAAACACTAATACCCGGAATCAATTTCTTAAGAACTCGTATATTCATTTTATTTAATTCTGCCTATCTATTAAGTACCAGCCCACAATCTTTTTCCTAATAATATACCGTGGAATTTAGGGTTTTGGAGAAAACCCCGATATTGGCCATAAAATTAATTACTCTTTTTTATTTAGCAACCCGTAAGCTTCCCTATCACTCTGCCTTGGAAACTCAGTAAATACAACATCAAACCTTCGGCCCGATACCTATCTGAAGCCTTTATTAGCTTATCTATATCTCGCAGCATATTTTCTTATATAGACGGGGAGCCCCCGCTGGCGTGGATAGCATCCACTAGCATGAACAGTATCCACTCCCATACTATTTCTTCGAAACTCACATTATCTTTTTTATCTCTAGTCTTTGCCTTTGCTTTTAATTTCCCGACATTACACAAATAGCGGCAGGCATTGCCTGCTCCCATGCTATTGCTCTGAAGCACCTTAGAAATAAAGTGCCCTCTGCGTAAGAGTGCCCACCGCGTAGGTGTAACTTTTGCTTGAAGCTCGTCTATAAATATTGTAGTGTGGTTTTGTATATAGAGTTTAAGGAGGGTATAAGATGAATAGAGCAAAAGGCATTTTCTTAATACTGATCTTATTCGCTGTATCGTGCGCGCATCCTGGCGCAGATCCTGAACCTTTAGACTTTCACCCGGGCGACTTAGAACCTGGAAGATTCTGCATAGATTTTGAAGAGACAACCCGGGAAGAAGCGGTAAATGGAGTAAACGCAGCATTCTTATATAGCGATCTTGGTATTCATTTCCTCTCAAACCCTATTATTTTCAACAATTCTGCGCTTTGTGATGGTTTTCAGTGCCTCTATCAGGGAGACCCCGGGTCTGCGCGCCCGGAACGTAGCTGTGGACCGCTTGAAATAAGGATTCATCCTGACCTCTTAGCGGGCAAAGTAGAATTTGAAGCGAGGAACGTTGGGTTTATTTCGATCCCAGTTGAGATTGTGGCAACCGCATATGGGGATGAAGACGGAGCAGAGGTCGAGGTCGATCAATACAGGAAGGTGAGCTTAAGTACACTGGGAGACCTGAGACCGGTTGAATTTGTAACAGTTGAATCAATAGAAACGGACGAGATGACCGAGCCTCCAATAACAAAGGTCATAGTAAACTACGGTACATGCCCACCACACGTAACGATCGATAACCTCTGCATAACACCTAAAGATCGTGTAGTCGGAACTATCGGCCAGAGCGATGCTGGAGCCGACAGGTTGGTCTATTATTTTGATAACAGAGAAAGAAAGAGTTATGTTCAGCTCGCAAATCTGTCTGACTCTCCGGTCGATGTCCATGTACAGGTATGGATGGTTAATTCAACAATAGCTACGTGCGAAGAAATAGACTTTTACGACACCTACTCTGGACTAGACGTTCATACATACGACATGTTGAATATAACCAGAAATGACGGCCCACCTCTTATGTGGCCACCACTCTATTTATCAGGAATTTACGGTTTTGTTGTAGTTTCACGATCAACAGGTCCGTCTGACTCACTAGTAGGTGTAATGAAGATTATTGATGATGCGGGCTATGAGTACAGAACAAATGCTATAGCACCTGAATCCGTATCAACAGCTTCAAATATGTTTGGCAACATCAACTTCAATAACATTAACGGAAACAAATTCTCAGATCTGATAGGATTTACTTATTCTGAAACTTCAAGCCCGGACTGGGTTTTCGCACAGGGAGTTGCATCAGTCTTCGGTCAACCTGGCAAAGAGATAATGATTCTAGACGAGGATGAGAATATTACTTCTTGCTCCCCTGTTACATTTTCATGCAGCGACGGTTCTGCGAATATCGCTATAGACAACTCTCTACCCACCAGCAAAGCACCTGGGGGACGGGCATGCAACACAAGCATAATTAATGCCGGTAATGACTCAGGCTTGATTTACATGCCTTTTGAGAGCTCTTTCTGCACCAATCCAGCTGTAGGTGATGAAGATAATAATTGTTTATATGACACCCACTTTGTCGGGTTCATTGGTCTTAATAATGGAGACGGTTCCGGGTCGTTTGATTCCTGGTGGGGAGGGGAAATTACCGACGATGAATAATATTAAACAGCTATATATAAGGTATTTTGATATTATAAAAGAGGAGAGATTAATGAATAATTTATTCGGACGTGTTTTGTTATCACTATTGTTCTTTATGACCATATCCGGATTTGTTATTAGCGCGAATGCCCAGGTGGGTACCGATAATCTCTTCTGCCCGCATATACCCCATTCCGAGGGCATGTTAAACCTGAACATTACTCCGGATGCAACGAACGCGCCTAATTTCTCAGCGGGAATGATCGGGACGTTTGATCGCATAAACGGCAAGGTCTCGGGCGGAATAGACTGGATGCCAACCCGGGGGGGCACATCCTCACTCGCAACCTCAGCCCCTACGAACGAATTAGGGTCTCAGCTAATAACTTGGTGGAGCCGTGCAAATGGCAGAAGCACAAAGATACAGGTTACGAACGCTTCAGATAATACGGGGCCACATACATCAGGAGGAATTTTGAACGTACACGTTCAGATTTTTAATGATGACTGTGTAGAAATACGTGATTTTTGTGATCAATTTACAGCATTTGATACTCACGTATACGATCTAGGTGATCTTTTCACCAACTCGGGGTCGGATATTTCAGAAACAAACCTACTGGGAAAGGAAGGTTACGTTGTTGTAACGGCCCTTGATGATGATGTTGACTGTAGTGTAGCAGACAAGGTTATAGATCACAATTTCCTTTCGGGGAATATGTATATATCTGATACGCTCGGATATACATATGGGACAAATATGTATGCCAGGCGTGCCATCTGTACATCTGGATGCACCGGCATACTCGACGGCTCAGCAGGAGCAATGCTGGATAACGTGCTACCCGTTGAGACATATGGTCTTTTCAATGCGCTTACATCAGATGCCGGATCTGATGTGGTTATTCTGAATATACAGGACGATTATGGACCCCCGTACCGTCCGATACCAGCCTTCTCGGTATACAACGTCTTTATTGTTGATAATGGAGAGCTTATTCAATCGTGCGGCGTGGCTACGGCCTGCTTCCTGAGGCTAGGAATCGACAGTAGTCTACCTGCGAGCCAGGATTAAGGACCTCCTATAATAGGTCCATAGTATAAGTTAGATTTTCGACAGAAAACCCTATAAACAGGAGGTCATGAAGCCTAGTTAGCTTTGTACATTGCTCCATCTTAACCCGAGCTTGACCAACTGCGTAAGAGTGCCCACCGCGGTGGATAGCATCCACTAGCATGAACAGTGTGTCCAAATTTACTATTTCTTCGAAACTCACACTATCTCTTTTATCTTTAGTCTTTGCCTTTGCTTTTAATTTCCCGACATTACAGCAATGGCGTGAAAAAAATAAACTACGGAGTCGTAAAGAAATATTTTAGGGATGCGGCCGTATTAAATCATTTCAGTAAAGAAATTTATTTTTAGCTGAATTTGTGTTTAGTCGGATGATTTTTGCTACTTTTCATCAAGGAAAAGTAGGTATCAAGTTTTTTTGGTTCTTTTGGTTAGTCAAAAGAAGGTGGGGAGCCCCCGCTGGCGTGGATAGCATCCACTGTCATGGACAGTGTCCACATTTTACTATTTCTTCGAAACTCACATTATCTCTTTTGTTATCTTTAGTCTTTGCTTTATCTTTTTTATTCCCGACATTGCACAAATAGCGGCAGGTGGGACCTGCTCCCATATTATTTCTCACAACCTCTATAGCCTGTTAGAAATCGTATGCACAGCGCGTAGCTGTGATTTTTGCTACTTTTCATCAAGGAAAAGTAGGCAGATAGCATCTGCTTGCAAATTATTTCTTTGAAACTCTTAAGCTATTTAGAAATTACTTGCTCTCTGCGTAAGAGCGCCCAGCGCGTAGCTGCGCCCCCTGCGT
>PVMK01131974.1_pt1 | contig 11849 bp, 12 predicted proteins | sample 1853481 | NCBI WGS metagenome assembly PVMK01 (sample SAMN08533507, study PRJNA380276) | Marine sediment metagenome, whole genome shotgun sequencing project. | reverse complement strand
GGAGAACCGGTTTCCTCGACGAAACTGTTCCAGACGCCGCAGTCCTGACAGCGGCCCATCCACCTGGGCGAGACGAAGCCGCAACTCTGGCAGGCGAAGCGCGCCTTCTGCTTCACTCTCTCCCCGCTGCGGGAGTCGCCGCCCCGCCGGCCTCGCCGCCGAAGTGAATTCGGGGAACACGATCGCTGACAGCGCAGGTGATCTCGTAGGTGATGGTGTCGAGAAGTGCCGCCAGTTCCCCGCAGGTGATCTCTTCCTCTCCCTGCCTGCCCATGAGAACCGCCTCGTCGCCGACCGCCACGCCGGGCACGTCGGTCACGTCGGCGAGACACATGTCCATGCAGATCGTGCCGACCTGGGGGACGCGCCTCCCTCGCACCAGAATTTCCACCCGGTTGGAAAGGCGGCGGGCGTATCCATCGGCATAGCCCACCGGCAGCGTGGCGATCAGACTTTCCCGCCGGGTGACGTGGGTGCCCCCGTAGCTCAGGGGCGTCCCGGGCGGCACCTTTTTCAAAAAGACCAGTCCGGTGAGGAAGCGCATTACGGGTCGGAGGCTCTCCGCGCCGGGGAAGCCGGGGGCCGGCGGTGAGCCGTAGAGCATGATGCCGGGCCTGGTGAGATCCCCCGTCGCCTCTCCCCTCATCAGGAGAGCGCTGTTGGCGATGTGGCGGCAGCGGAGTTCGGGACTGTTCCGCTCGAGACGCCGGCAGAGGTCGGCAAACTCGCCGACCTGACGGAGGGTGGTATCCCTGTCCAGGAGGTCGGCTTCAGCGAGGTGGGAGAGGACCCCTTCCAGGAGAAGGTGCGGCATCTGCCGGAGGCGGGAAGCGATGGCGACGGCCGCGGCCGGATCGACACCCACCCGGCCCATCCCGGTGTCAATCTTCAGGTGGATCGGCACGCGAGTGCCGGCGGCCGCGGCCGCCCTCTCCAGGGCCTCCGCCAGCTCGAGGGTGTAAAGAATCTGGGTGCATCCAAGAGCGACCACTTCCGCCGCCGCGTCCGGGAGCACTTCGCTCAAAATATGGATCGGCGCCCCGATTCCGGCGCCCCGCAGCCGACGCGCCTCTTCCAGCGTCGCCACCCCGAGGCTGGACGCCCCGCCTCGAAGCGCCGCCCCGGCGAGCGGAACCGCCCCATGCCCGTAGGCGTCGGCCTTGACGACCGCCATGACTTCGCGGCGGTCGCCGCCGAGACGGGCGGCGAAACGCAGGTTGCTCTGAAAGGCCCCGAGATCTATTTCCGCCCTTGTCGGGCGCCCGGGGGGAGGTGAATCCGCCGGAGACATCAGGTCTCCGAAGAATAGCGGGACTCCCGGTTTTCGAACCGGGTGTACTCCTTCAGGAAGGTCAGGTAAACGGTGTCGATCGGGCCGTTGCGCTGCTTCCGGATGATGATCTCGGCCACCCCTTGCTCCTCCGTCTCCTCCTGGTATACCTCTTCGCGATAGATGAAGGCGACCACGTCGGCGTCCTGTTCGATGGCCCCCGACTCGCGCAGGTCCGAGAGGAGGGGGCGCTTGTTGCCGCCCCTCGTCTCCACCGCCCGGGAGAGCTGGGAGAGGGCGACGACGGGGATGCGGATTTCCTTGGCCAGCGCCTTGAGGGAGCGTGATATTTCCGAGATTTCCTGCTGCCGGCTCTCGCTGCTGTCCCGGCCCCTCACGAGCTGGAGGTAGTCGATGATGATGAGGGCCACGTTGTGCTCCGCCTTCAGGCGCCGTGCCTTGGCCCTGATCTCGAGGACGGAACAGGCGGCGGAGTCATCGATAAAGATCGGCGCTTCCGAGAGTTCCCCGGCGGCGCGGCTGAGTCGGGGCCAGTCCTCACGGGTGAGATACCCCCGGCGGAGACGGTGCCCGTCTACCCGGGAGGAAGAGCTCAGCATGCGCATGACCAGCTGCTCGCGGGACATTTCCAGGCTGAAGATGGCAACGGGAAGTTTGGACTTGATGCCCACGTGTTCCATGATGTTCAGGCAGAAGGCCGTTTTGCCCATGCTCGGGCGGCCGGCGATGATGATGAGATCGGAGGGCTGCAGTCCACAGGTCAGCTGGTCGAAATCGGTAAAGCCGGTCGCCACCCCGGTGATCGACTCCTTTTTGTCATAGAGCTTCTCGATGACCTTGAAGCTGTCTTTGAGGATCGACCGGATCGGCACGAAGCCCGCCCCGATGCGCCGTTCGGAGATGTCGAAGATCCTCCGTTCCGCCTCGTCGAGAAGGGACTCCACGTCCCGGGACCCTTCGTAGCTCAGCGATGCGATTTCGGTGGCCGTGCTGATCAGTCCCCGGAGAATCGCCTTCTCCCGGACGATCCGGGCGTGGTGCTGGACATTGGCCGCCGTCGGCACCAGATCGATGATGGAGGCGAGATAGGCGGTGCCGCCCGCATCCTCGAGCTCATTCTTCTGCTCGAGCTTCTCCCTGATGGTGATCAAATCGATGCTGTCGTCTTTTTCAAAGAGGTCGAGCATCGCCTCGTAGATACGGCGGTGCCCGTTGCGGTAAAAGTCCTGGGGCTGGATGATTTCGATGATCCGGGGCAGGGCGGCATTGTCCAGCAGCACGGCACCGAGAACCGACTGCTCCGCCTCGATGTTCTGCGGAGGAAGCTTCGCGAGGGCGAGGTCGGCCTCGGCCATGGTTCTCCTGCTACTCTTTGACGACCCAGACCTTGACCTGCGCGGTCACCTCGGCGTGCAGCCTGATGGGAATGGAGTATATCCCCAAGGTCTTGATCGGCTCTTCGAGCACGATCTTCCTCTTGTCGATGACCTGCCCTTCCTTCTCCAGGGCCGCGGCGATTTCCATGGCCGTCACTGTGCCGAAGAGCTTGTCGTTTTCACCGGCCTGCTTGCTGATGGTGAGGGAAAGCTGCTCCAGCTTTTCCGCCAGGGCCTCGGATTCCAACTTCTTCCGCTCCTGGGTCTTGGCGATGTTCTTCTTCTCGACCTCGATCACCTCCATGTTCCGCGCCGAGGCCTCGAGTGCCTTCCCTTGGGGGAAAAGATAGTTGCGAGCGTATCCGACTGCCACGTTCACTACATCCCCGGTCTTTCCAAGTCTCTCAACGTCAGATTTGAGGATAACTTTCATTGACTTTTGTCTCCTTCTCTCAAATGGTGCCGCCTTCTCCGGGCGGATGATAACGGGTTCCGTCGCACGGCCGTTCCCGCCAGGTCCGGCAGATCGACCTCGCCGCGACGGGGAAGTGCGTATTATGGGAATTGACCCTACTGTTTGTCAAGGTGCCCGCGATCGGGCTTCCTTTTCCTTCTCTGGCCACCGCCCGTCCTCTGGCCGCCGCCTGTCCTCTGGCCGCCGCCTGTCCTCTGACCGCCGCCCGTCCTCTGACCGCCGCCCGTCCTCTGACCGCCGCCCGTCCTCTGACCGCCGCCCGTTCCCTGACCGCCGCCCGTTCCCTGGCCGCCGCCCGTTCCCTGACCGCCGCCCGTTCCCTGACCGCCGCTGGGCCGCCGCCCCCGATGCCAGTCCTTCTTGTGCACCTTGACGTGCTCCCCATTCTCCAGTTCCACGGTGAAGGCGTTCTCGAAGATGTGATACTTTCTCACCCTGCCCGCCCCTTCCCTGAGCCGCACCCTCTCGCCGATGCGCGGCAGGCCGGCCTTGAACTCCTCGTAGACACGATTCTCATAGATGAGACAGCACATGAGCCGACCGCAGACTCCCGACACCTTTCCCGGCGCGAGAGGGAGATCCTGGTCCTTGGCCATTCGGATCGATATCGGCTCAAACTCGTTCAGGAAGCTCGAGCAGCAGAGCTCACGGCCGCAGATGCCGAAACCGCCGATCATCTTCGCCTCATCCCGCACACCGATCTGCCGCATCTCGATCCGGATACGACACTCGTTGGCGAGTTCCCTCACCAGCTGCCGGAAATCGATTCTCCCCTCGGCGGTGAAGTAGAAAATCGCCTTCTGCCCTTCGAAGAGGTACTCCACGTCGACGAGTTTCATGACAAGCTTCAGCTGCTTGATCTTCCGGAGACAGACCTCGAAGGCACTCGACTCCAGTTCCCTGTTGCGAACGCAACAGTCCTCGTCCTGGGACGTCGCCCGCCGGATGACCTTCCTGACCTGTCCCTTCAGGTACTTCTCGTCCACTCTCTGCGGCTTCGACACGACCGTGCCCATACCCAGCCCGTCGTTCGTCTGCACGATGACGCGATCCCCGGACTTCAGCGAAAGCTGATTGCAGTTCATGTCGAGGACCTTGCTCCCCTCCCGGAGGCGCACCTTGACCAGTTCAATCATATCCTTTAGCTCTATCCCTTCCCGTTTCTCTTATCGCCTTTGTCAGGCCGATCTCTTCCCGGCCTCGTCGACCCAGTCCGCGAAAAGTGTTCCCAGCACCAGTTTAGCATTTACGTTGCCGGCAAGGAGGCGGGAGGCCTCGACGAGGTGAGTCGCCAGGCGGCGGAGCTCATCATCCTTCGCCTCTTCCAGCACCGCCCAGCGGGCGGGCTCGGCGGCCTTCTCGAGACCCAGCCGGCGCCTGATCTCCCGCCGGACTTTTCCCAGAAGCATCCTCACCGTGAGGTCCACCCCTTTCCGATCAACCGCGACCCCCTTCTCCACCGCCGTCAGCAGCGCCCCCTTGTCACCCGCCGCCACCGCCTTCGCCACCTTCTCGAGGACGGCACTCGATTTTTTCCAGGACTCGCTCTCGAGCGCGGCGACCGAACCGGGGCTGCCATCGGCGAGGGAGGCGGCCACGGCCGCCTCTTCGGCACCGACACCCCGGTTCAGGAGCACCTGCTCCACCTCCGGCTCACGCAGAGAACCGAAGCCCACTTTCCGACAACGGGAGATCACCGTCGGCAGGAGAGCGCCGGGGTTGGAGGAGACAAGAACGATCAGCGTCCCCGCCGGGGGCTCCTCGAGCGTTTTCAGCATGGCATTGGCCGAGTTGATGTTCATCGAGTCGGCATCATCGACGAGGGCGAACTTTCGGTCGCCCCAGGCCGGCGTGAGGGAAAGGAACCGCTGCATATCCGTCACCTGCTCCTTTTTCAGCAATCTCTTGCCTTCTTCGACGGCGACGAGAACGAAGTCCGGGTGCCCCCCCCGTTCGATCTGGAGGCAGGAACGGCATCGGCCGCAGCCGTCCTCCGGCAGAGAGCGGCAGAGAGCGGCTCTCCCGAACTCCAGCGCTGCCGTCCTTTTGCCGACACCCTCAGGTCCGGTGAAGAGATAGGCCGGCGCCAGATTCCCGTGGCGGAGCGACTCCCGAAGGAGGGAAAGCTGTCTTGCGTGACCGATAATATCCTGGAGCGACATACTCTTGCGTGTTCCTCCCCGACCCCCGACTCTTCCTTCGCCGACGCGGCTGCACTCTTATATCACACTTCACTCCCACAGGGCCCGGGAGGGGAGATCGGGAGCTAGCGTGACCGCAGGCAGCCGCGCACCGATGTGAGGATCATGCCGTGGAGGTCCTCGATCGGCAGCATCGCCGGGAAAAGGCGGAAACGCCCCGGTTCTTCGGCGGCCAGCTTCCGATACCCCTCCTGCACCCGGAGGTGAAAGGCGATCTCTTCCTGCTCGAACCGGTCTTCCACCCCGGCGACGCCCTCCCGCCGGTTCCGCCCGACGGCGCGGCGCAGACCTTCCTCGACCTCGGACATGTCGAGAAGAATCGTCAGTTCCGGAAGTGTGCCCGACGTCGCCCCCGCATTGAGACGTTCGATCATTTGCCGGTCGAGCCCGCGGCCGAAGCCCTGGTAAGCCATGGTGGCGTCGGAAAAACGGTCGCAGATCACCACCTTCCCCCCGGCGAGGGCGGGGGCGATGACCTCCGCCACATGCTGGGCGCGATCGGCAAGATAGAGGAGCAGTTCCGCCTCGGGGGAGATGGGGCCCAGGGCGGTCCCGAGCAGTATCCGCCGCAGTTCCCCGCCGAGAGCCGTCCCGCCCGGTTCCCGGGTGACGACCACTTCCCGGCCTTCCCGCCGCAGGGCCGCGCTGAGGAGGGCGACCTGGGTGCTCTTGCCCGTCCCCTCGGTCCCCTCGAAGGTGAGGAAAAAACCTTCCGCCGCTTTATCCTTCACCGCGCGCACTCGCTTTCGTCGCCGGCGATCTTGTCGAGGGCATGCCGCAGCACCGGAGCAATGAACCGCAAAATCTGACGGACCCGCGCAGGGCGGGGAGGGAGGTTCACGATCATCGTCTCCCTCCGGATGCCGGCCGCCCCCCGGAACAGCATCTCCTCAGGGCGACGCGGAGAGGCGAGGTACATCCTCTCTTCGATACCGGGAAGATCACGGTGGAGGAGACCCCGAGTCACTTCCGGGGCAAAATCACCGGGCCGGTGTCCGCTCTTCCCTATGACACATATCACCGCCATCCCTCCCCGGCCCGTCCATTTCTTCAAGGCCTTCTCGAGTTTTTTCGGGTCGGGATCGAGCCGCAGAGGGTGCAGTTCCAGCTTTCCCGCACCGGCCCATATCACCGAGAGGTCGGCGGACACTTCCCTTTCCACCTTCCACCCTTCGGGGGACAGAAAAATGAGCCCCACCTTGAGGGGACCATCTGAAAAGACCGCCTTTTTCCCACCTTTGCTCACTGCCGCGCACCTTACCATACCTTTTTTGATATGCCTATGCGCCGCAACCTGGGCGTCGGCGCCCGGCGAAGCCCCCCACTGCTCCCCAGGGACACAGTCTCATGGCCGCCCTGTCTCCCAGGAGAACATCGACACCTGCCCCGGCGAGCGCTCTCAATCATAACACATTGGAATTACAGAGCTTTTCAGAATGGCACATGATGTGCAAAAGATGGGGCCATGAGCGCTCACAACAAATTGAACAGCCGACGGAAGGAAAGGTGGTGATGCCGGTGGATTGATGCCTGCCCGGTCGGACAAGCAGTGCCGCACTACTGACATTCAATTGTACATGGAGGAAAACAATGAAAAAGATCCTGCTCCTGCTCTTTGCACTCTCGCTTCTCGGACCAATGACCCTCGCGTCGACCGCGGCCGTGTCCCCGGTCGACGGAACGGTGCTCGAAAAATCGACGGCTCCACTCCCGACTTTCGATCTCAACACCGTGGACCGTGAGGAACTGATGAGCATTCGCGGCATCGGACCGGCACTGGCGCAGCGGATTCTCGACTATCGCGAACGTATCGGAGTCTTTACCAGCATCGACGACCTCCTCGAAGTCCGGGGTATCGGCACCAAGAACATCATCCGCTTCAAAGAGTACCTGACTCTCTCCACGCCACCCTCCCCGGTGGCGACGCATTCCCCCGAATCCGCACCGTAATCCACTTCCCCCGAGGGGGCGCCGCCGGCGCCCCCTCTCCTTCTGCTCCCCGCCTTTTGTCTGCGGAGGGCTGCCTCAGTAGCGTATAGCGTGAGGGGCATCGGCGGGGGTGTCCCCGTCACTTCGGATCGCCCCCCCCAGGCAATTGCCACCCGCCGGTCTTCGAGATAGGCGATCTGCCCGTTCGGCCTCCCTGGCTCTTGCCCGGCTTCATCTTCGGGGATATTTCAGTCCGTGGCCGCGTTGCGCTCTCGCTTCCTTGTGCGATGTACGGACGTACATCTCCGCGGTCGCTTCGATCGACGCCTTGCCACGAACCGAAATATCTCCCGAATCTGAACCGGCCCCTGCACCTACACGCCTGACCCCGCCGATGCCCCTAACGTACCCTTGTGACGGCAGCCCCACGACAGACGAGGTTCCGGGGATGATCCCTGCACGTGCCACGCCCAGAGGAAGGCCGCCTGTCCCTGAGCGAGTCAATAGCGAAGCCGTCGGGTAAAGGATCCCCTGTGGGCGGCCCCGTACCCGAAGGGGCGAAGGCCGTTGTTTGAGGACGAAGTCCGAGTTCCGGCCTTCGAGGTGACGCTTACAGGGGAGCCCCGGCGGCGCAGCGTAGCGAGTCCAGGGACAGGCGGCCTCCCGACCGGCACGGCTCGAGGCACGTTCCGAACAGTAGGCCGGCTGATCGACCAGAAGGTGCTACAGGGCCGGCAGACGCAAGGACTTTCACCACCCGAATTCCTCGCGGAGAGCGTCCCCCGCGGCTAGGTGAGATCCCTCATTCCCTGTTATAATAATTCTGACTTGACTATTCATATTAAAATAACTAATAATTAGGAGATCCTAGTTTCAAGATGGTTTTGGGAGAAACAACTCAGAGAAGGAGCAGTCACATGAGGCTTACAACCAAAGGCCGATACGCGGTGAGGGCCCTGCACTGTCTCTCCAAATATACGAATGACAAACCCACTCCGCTTTCGGTCGTGGCCAAGGACCAGGAGATATCCCTTAATTTCCTTGAACAGCTTTTCGTTCACCTCCGCAAGAACGGCATCGTCAACAGCGTCCGTGGGCCGCGGGGAGGATATCGTCTCGCCAGGGACCCCAAGGAAATCACGATCGGCGAGGTCCTGCGCGCCGTGGGTGAGTCAACCTACCCGGTTTTCTGCACCGAGAACGGAATCGCCACCAGCGATCAGTGCCCTCGGGCCGACGATTGCGTCACTCATCTGCTCTGGCTGAAGCTCGGCAAGACGATCAACGAGTTCCTCGACTCCACCACTCTGGACGAGCTCTACAGCTTCAAGCAGGAGTAGGCTCCGTCCGCTCACTCCTCGTCTTCCCGACGGCGCCGATGGCGGAAGGGCAGTGGCCGCCCGGCGTGAATCCACCACTGGAGCGGGGCGGACAGGAGAAAGAAGAAGAAAGGCGCCCCGCGCCAGGGGAGAAGAGATCCAGCCAGAAAACTTCCGACGAAAGCGGTCATGATCACCACGGCCAACCGTTCCTGCACCAGCACGGCCACCCCTCCCGTTATCCCCGCGAAAAGAGCTTCGAGAGGAGAAAGCGACCAGAGCGGTTCTTTGCTCCCGAGCCAGTGCAGAAGGGATTTACCCGCCAGAAAACCGAGGAGGACGCCGGGGAAAAAGGCGCTGATGGTCCGTATCCGCCGCAGGATCAGATAGCCGGCCAGGGCGGAAAAGCCGACGAGGATCACCGTCCAGCCAATCTGCCCGACGCCCCTCTCCGCCATTCCCGCCGGAACACCGATGACGAGAGAGAACAGGAGTCCGCAAAACGCCCCGGCGACCGCTCCGGCCGCCAGCCGCGCGAGTCGGAAGAACTCCCACCCGAATAGGGCCAGCAGGGTTCCGCATCCGAGAAGCAGGGCTTCCCGGGCCGTGGTCTCGTTCAACACTTCCATACAAAATACCTCCCGCCCCGCGCGACGCGCGGCCACCGGTTGCGCCGGCATAGCGACGAATCTATAATCTCACCACCCATGAAAATAATTGACCGCTACATCCTGCGGGAACTCATCCCGCCTTTTTTCCTGGGGATTCTCATCTTCACCTTCGTCCTGCTTATGAGCCAGATTCTCCGCCTGGTGGAACTCATTGTCAACAAAGGGGTGGCGACCATGACGGTCGGCAACCTCATTTTCTTTCTCCTCCCCTCCATCCTCGTCCTGACGGTGCCGATGTCGGTCTTTCTCACCTGCATCGTGACTTTCGGCCGGTGGTCGGCGGACAACGAACTGACGGCCGTCAAGAGCAGCGGCATCGGGCTGCACCGGCTCAGCCTGCCGGTGTTCGCCTTCTCACTGGCGATCTACCTCTTCACCAGCTACCTGATCATCTACGCCCTGCCGGCCGGAAACCAGGCCTTCCGCCGGAAAATGTTCGAAATCGTCCGGACCAAGGCGAGCGTCGGTCTGCGGGAGAAGGTCTTCAATGACGATTTCGACGGCCTCATCATTTACATCGACCACATTCCGGCGACGGAGCACCCCGTCATGAAGGGGGTGATCATCACCGACTACCGCCCGGAGAAGCGCAATCCCCCCCAGGAGCCGCTCACCATAATCGCCGAAGAGGGGTGGCTGGTGATCGATGAGGCCGCGCAGAGTGTCGTCTTCCGGTTGCGCAACGGAGGCATGCACAGCATGTCCCGGGACATGGAGAAGTACCAGAAGATCGACTTCCGCATCCACAATCTGCAGCTTCACCTCACCGATGCCATGGTCAATCCGATCACCATTCCCAAGGGACTGCGGGAAATGACGCTCACTGAACTGCGGGCAAAAGCCGCCGAGTACGAGGCTCAGGGGGTGAAAACGAATGGCCCCCTCGTCGAGATTCACAAAAAGTTCGCCATCCCCTTCGCCGCGTTGATCTTCGGTTTTCTCGGCATATCGATGGGCGTCATCTTCCACCGGGGAGAAAAACTCGTGAGCTTCGCCATCAGCATCGCCATCGCCATCATCTACTACGTCTTTCTCCTCGCCGGGGAACCGCTTGGGAAGCAGGGGAAGATCAGCCCTTTCCTGGCGATGTGGTCCGCCAACATCTTCTTCGCCGCCCTCACCGTCTTCCTCTTTCTGAAAGTCATGACTGAAAAGAGATTGATCGACATCCTCCGGCAGGTGGTGAGCATCCGCCGCCCCCGAATCCTGAATCGCGGGAGACGGCCGTGAGCACCCTGCAGCGATACGTGCAGCGGGAGTTCCTGAAGATCTTCCTGATGTGCTTCAGCGGGCTGCTCGCCGTCTACTTCCTCGTCGAGTTCTTCCAGAAGATCGAGCTCCTCCTGGACTACCCTTCACCCTTCCACTACAAGGTCCAATTCTTCCTCCTCGAGATTCCCCAGTTCGTCTACCACATCACCCCGGTGGCCGTCCTCGTTTCCACGCTCGTGACGCTCGGCATCCTGAACCGCAACCGCGAGCTGATAGCGATCCGGTCAAGCGGGATCATCCTCTATCACATCTGCTACCCCCTCGTCGCCTGGGCCCTTCTGATCAGCATCCTGGTCTTCATCAACAATGAGTTCGTCGTCCCCCACACGACGAGGAAGAAGAACTTCGTCAAGAACGTGCAGATCAAGGGGCGTCCCCTCCGAAGCGTGTTCCGCCAGAACCGCATCTGGTACTACGGCGAGGAAAACACGATCCTGAACATCCAGCTCCTCGATCCGGCCCGGCAAACCCTCGAAGGCGTCACCCTCTTCCGCTTCACCCCCTCTCACTCCAGGCTGGTCGAGCGCGTCGACGCCACCAGGGCCGCCTACGAGGACGGCGCCTGGACCTTCTTCAACGGGACGATTCGCACCTTTCGGGAGGACGGAGGGATTTCCGCCCAGTCTTTCGAGAGAAAGAAAGTGCCTCTCCGGGAGAAGCCCGGTGACTTCTCCACGTACCGGGAGGATCCCAACGCGATGAACTTCCTCACCCTTTCGCGGTACATCAACAAGCTGCGGCGGAGCGGCTTCAACCCCGCCGCCTACGTCGTCGATCTCTACGGGAAGACATCCATTCCCCTGATCAGTTTCTTCATCTCCATCATGGCCATCCCCTTCGCCTTCCGGGCACGGCCCACCGGGGGCATCGTCGCCAGCCTGGGGATGAGCCTGGCCCTCGGCTTCGGCTACTGGATCATCCTCTCCATGGGTATCTCCCTCGGTCACGCCGGCAAGGCTTCCTGGCCACCTGGGCGCCAAACCTCTTTTTTCTCGCCGTCGGGGCCTACCTCTGGCTGAACATGGATCTCTGACCCGGGTTTCAGTACGTGCTTCGAGCCGTGCCGGTCGGACGATCACCTGTCCCTGGACTCGCTACGCTGCGCCGCCGGGTCTCCCCTGTATGCGTCCCCTCGAAGGCCGGAACTCGGACTTCGTCCTCAGACAACGGCCTTTGCCCCTTCGGGTACGGGGCCGCCCACAGGAGAGCCTTTTTCCGGCGGCTCCGCTATGGACTCGCTCAGGGACAGGCGACCTCCCTCCGGGCACGGCACGTGTGACGAAAGATGGGGTGCCAGAGCCTCGTCTTTTGCAGG
>PVMK01117063.1_pt1 | contig 11852 bp, 7 predicted proteins | sample 1853481 | NCBI WGS metagenome assembly PVMK01 (sample SAMN08533507, study PRJNA380276) | Marine sediment metagenome, whole genome shotgun sequencing project. | reverse complement strand
AAGAGGTCGGTCTGGAAGCGGATCGCGTGCGCATGTACAATCTTACTTCAGGCGAGGCCCCGACATTTGTGGCCTACGCCCAGGAGATGACCGAGAACATACGGGCTTTGGGACCCAACCCATTAAAAAAATGGAATAAAGCCTAAAATTATAGATCCAATATTCAAAATCAAATTTGGAGGGAGTATGATAGTTGCCGAGCGAAAGCCTTTTGAAGAGATCAAGGAGATGCTAAAAGGCTACAAGAAGGTTTTGAACGTGGGTTGCGGCACTTGCGTGGCGGTCTGTTTGACCGGCGGCGAGAAGGAAGTAGCAGTGCTAAACGCCGAACTGGACATGGCCCGCAAGCTGGAAGAGGATCCCATCGAGCTGGGCGCCTGCACGGTGGAGCGCCAGTGTGACCGTGAGTATTTGGAGGTTTTAGACGACAAGGTGGACGGGTATGACGCGCTTCTGTCCATGGCCTGCGGTGCCGGGATTCAGTTTTTGGCGGAAAGGTTTCCGGGCAAGGTAGTGTTGCCGGCGGTGGATACGACCTTTTTGGGTGTCAACCAGGACGTGGGCTGGTACGAGGAGCGCTGTCGTTCGTGCAGTAGCTGCGTACTGGCGATGACCGGTGGTATTTGTCCGGTGACCATGTGTGCCAAGGGTCTTTATAACGGTCCTTGCGGCGGTACCGACAGCGGCAAATGTGAGATCAGTCAGGACCAGCCGTGTGCCTGGTTTCAGATATACGAGCGTCTGGCCTTGCAGGATCGTTTGGATTTGATCATGGCGTATAAGCCGATCGTGGCGTGGCAGAACCAGGTTCCGCGGACTTTGCTGCAGCCGGGATATAAGAAGCCGGAGAAAAGCGATTAATAGTTCAAGGTCGGAGAGTTTTGCTGTTTAACCGCTTCAATGGATGATCTTTTTTTAAAACGTGTGAACTCGTGCATAAGGGTTCGTAAAGAAAGAACAGAGGCTTTTATAGAAAATAAACAAATTTGCTTTACTACCGTCCGTTTGATTGGGAATATTGCAGCGCATGTCTGTTCTTTTTAACGATCCCTAATACACTCAAACAGCACACGCTTTAAAAAAAGATCATCCATTAAAGCTGACCATAAAGATTTATAATAAAAACTCCCTGACTGCTGCATTAATTAATGATTAAATAAGTAGCCAATCAACCAGTTAACTAAATATAGGGATGGGGTTTGCTATGAGTACAGATAACGGTATGAAATCAGGAAGCAATTTGGAGAAGGTGTTAAAGGCCGGTCATTTTGCGTTTACGGGCGAGCTGGGTCCGCCGCGGGGAACCACGGTCGCAGAGGTTGTCGAGAAGTGCCAGCATTTGAAAGGTATGGTCGATTCGGTCAACATTACCGACAATCAGACGGCGGTGGTACGGATGGCAAGCTGGGCGGCCTGCCTGATATTGATTAAAGAGGGTTTGGAGCCCAATTTTCAGATGGTGTGCCGCGACCGCAACCGCTTGGCGATGCAGGCCGACATTTTGGGTGCCTATGCCCACGGTGTGCGTAACATGCTGTGTTTAACGGGCGATCACTGTCAGTTTGGCGATCATCCGGATGCCCTGGGTGTCTTTGATATTGATTCGATGCAGCTGATCAACATGGTCAAGGTGATGCGCGATGAGGGCAAGTTTCAGGCCGGTGCCGAGATCGAGGATCCGCCCAAAATATTTATTGGAGCGGCGGTCAATCCGTTTGCGGAACCGTTTGATTGGCGCGTGCACCGTCTGGCCAAAAAGATCGAGGCCGGCGTTGATTTTATCCAGACCCAGTGTATTTACAACATGGATAGGTTTCGTAAGTTTATCAAGCGTGCCAATGACGAGGGTTTGACGGAGAAGGCTTACATTTTAGCGGGCGTGACGCCCATGAAGAATGTCGGCATGGCCCGTTACATGCAAAAGCGAGTTCCGGGCATAGAGGTTCCGGAAGAGTGGATCGACCGTTTGAAGGGCGTTGACAAGAAGAAGGTGGCCGACGAGGGCATCAAGATGGCCTGTGAACAGATTGAAGAGTTCAAGGAGATGAAGGGTGTCCACGGCGTACACATGATGGCGATCGAGTGGGAGCACAAAGTCCCCGAGATTGCCGAACTGGCCAAGGTGCTGCCGCGGCCCGTCATGGACTAACCCGCAATTCCCATCAAGAACATCAAGCCCCCGGTCTTAGCAAAAGCTGGGGGCTTTCTATTTACAAAAATGAATGTATGCTCATTCAGTCAGACAATCCTAAACAGACCTTTTAACGCCTAAAATTTATCCCATCCTATTCAACTAATTATTATTAAATTAAAAAGGTATAGAATCAAGGCCAGGAGGTTTTATTGATTTTTCTTGACACTGAAATACCTTTTTGATAAATGAATGAATGCTCATTCATAAAAATGGAAGACAATTAGTTAAAGGGAGGCCTATCATTAACAAAAAAGCAAACGACAAATATCATCGAATTCTTGAAGCTGCGGTGAAGGTGTTTTCTGAGCAGGGATTTTTTCAATCAACCGTATCACAGATCGCCAAAGAAGCCGGAGTGGCTGACGGCACCATTTATCTTTATTTTAAAAATAAGGATGACATTCTGGTCCACTTTTTCAGTTTCAGGACCAGACAGGTATTTGCCTGTTTGAGGGAAGAAGTCGAGCTGGCAGATAACACGATAGATAAACTTCGGAGCCTTGTACGCCGGCATCTTGAAGAATTCCAGAGTGATCGCAACATGGCTGTGGTATATTTTACCGAAACACACAAGAGTCATCGCCTGGTAGAACAGCAGATCAAAGAGATGTCCAAAATGTATCTGGATATTGTTGCCGAGATTGTCGAGCAGGGCCAGGAAGAAGGGATCATTCGCAAGGATTTGTACGTGGGACTTGTTAAGCGCTTTATTGTTGGAGCCGTAGATGAGGTGATCAACACCTGGTTGCACTCAGAAGGAAAGTACGACCTTGTATCCATGGCAGACCCGCTGGTAGAGCTATTTTTGAAAGGCATAGGCACATAACCCGTAAAAACTTTTTATGATAAAGTTCATAGATGTTTGGTACACTCTAATTTTAGACAAGCAAAAGAATGTTTATCACGCCTGTCCGCCGTACAAGACTTTGGCAGGTGGGAAAGCACGAAATTTAGAAAACACGAAAAATATATTAAAATTTCGTGCTTTCCCTCTTTCGCATGCCCCGTAGGCAGAGCCTGTCGTACCGGGGTGTTTTCGTGATTGTTTTTATTTTTTACCATAAAAATTATAAGCTCGAAAATTGAGGGACAAAATAGCGGGGAGAAATAAAATGGCACAATTTATTGCGGATCGCAGGGACATCGAATTTGTCCTGCATGAACAATTACAAGTTGAAAAACTAAGCAAACACGAAAGGTTTGCCGAATTCAACAAAAAGACCGTCAACATGATTGTATCCGAAGCACGCAATCTGGCAGTTAAGGAAATTCTCCCTACCCAGATGTTAGGGGATCAGGAAGGCTGTAAGTTCGAAAACGGAAAGGTAACGGTCCCGGAATCCTTTCACCGGGCCTACGAGATTATAAAAGAGGGCGAGTGGGTTGCCATGTCGGAGAGTCTTGAGTGGGGCGGGCAGGGAATGCCTATAGTAGTTTCACTGGCTGCCAGTGACTATCTGGTGGGTGCCAATTATGCCTTTATGATGTACTCGGGCCTGACCCAAGGTGCGGGAAAACTGATTGAAGCTTTTGGGACCGATCAACAAAAAGAACTTTTTTTAAAAAAAATGTATACGGGTGAATGGACCGGCACAATGCTTCTGACAGAACCCGAAGCAGGTTCGGATGTTGGTGCGCTGACGACATCAGCAGTCAAGAATCCGGATGGGACCTATTCAATTACCGGCAGTAAAATCTTCATTTCAAGCGGCGAGCATGATCTGGCAGAAAACATTATTCACCCGGTTCTGGCTCGCATCGAAGGGGCTCCGGCGGGGACCAAAGGCATTTCGCTGTTCCTCGTACCCAAAATTTGGATTAATGATGACGGCAGTCTGGGCAAGTTCAACGATGTTGTCTGTACCGGCATTGAAGAGAAAATGGGTATTCACGGCAACTCAACCTGTTCAATTTCTCTGGGCGGAAAAGGAAAATGCAAAGGGACCCTGCTGGGCGAAGAGAACAAAGGAATGCGAGCCATGTTCCTGATGATGAACGAAGCCCGCCTGCTGGTTGGTCTTCAGGGTTTTACCTGTGCATCGACAGCCTATATGTATGCGGTAAATTATGCCCGCCAGCGACTCCAGGGAAAGCATCTCCTTAAGATGAGAGATGAAAATGCACCGTCGGTTCCTATTATCCAGCATCCGGATGTACGGCGGCAACTGATAACGATGAAGGCCTATGTAGAGGGAATGCGGAGCCTGCTTTATTATGTCGGCATGTGTGAAGACAGCGTTAAAGTTGCCAAGAGCGCGGAGGAGAAAGAAAAATATCAGGGGATCATAGATGTTCTGATACCGATTGCCAAAGGATATGTAACCGACAGAGCTTTTGAAGTTTGTAACCACGGCCTCCAGGTCTATGGCGGGTATGGATATATTAAAGAATATCCTTTGGAACAGCTTGTGCGAGACTGCCGAATCACTATGATCTATGAAGGGACCAACGGTATACAGGCTATGGATCTTTTGGGAAGAAAGCTGGGGTTGAATAAAGGCAAACCGGTTATGGATCTTTTGGGAGAAATGCAAGCGTCGATTGCAGCCGCCAGGGAGATCGAGGGTCTAAAAGAATTTGCAGACTTGGTACAAGAGGCTGTCAACAAACTGGGCGAAGTCGGCCTGCACATGGGTGCATCTGCCATGTCGCCCGACGTGATGAAGGCCTTTGCGTTTGCTTATCCTTTTATGGAAGTTACCGGTGATATAGTGATGGCCTGGATGCTATTGTGGCGGGCGACTGTTGCAGCACACAAGCTGGAAAAAGGTGCCCGAAAAAAGGATGTCGCCTTTTATGAGGGGCAGTTAAAAAGTACAGAGTTTTTTGTTCACTCGATTCTTCCGACTACGATGGGCAAAATCAACTCCATTTTGACAACCAACGGCGCAGCGGTTGAGATCTTGGAGGATTCGTTCGGCGGATAATTATCCCGAAGGGTGTATACATCGGGGGCAGATATCAGCATAGGGCTCCCGGCCTTTTTTTAGGAGAACAAGGATGGCAGCCAGAAAAATATTTGCCGGTGGAGAATTTCTAATTACGGATGCCGGAGCCAAAGATGTCTTTATTCTGGAAGAGATGACCAGGGAACACAAAATGATCTATGCTGCGGCCTTCGATTTCGTAAAAAAGGAGATCCGGCCCAACATGGAGCGTATCAATGAGAAAAACGAAGAATTGTCCCGATCATTGATAAAAAAAGCCGGTGATCTCGGGCTTAACGCTACCGATATTCCTGAAGAGTATGGCGGCGAAGAGATGGATAAAATCAGTACTTGTCTTGTAACTGATGCTATCGGTGGTGCGGCCTCATTTTCGGTTTCCCATTCCGCCCACACCGGAATCGGCACCTTGCCGATCGTTTATTTTGGAACCGAGGCTCAGAAAAAGAAATATCTGCCGAAGCTTGGCACCAGCGAGTGGCTGGCAGCCTACTGCTTAACCGAGTCGGGTGCCGGTTCCGACGCGCTGAATGCGCAGACAACGGCCACACTTTCTGATGACGGCCGGCACTACTTGTTAAACGGTGAAAAGGTCTTTATTACCAACGGTGCCTGGGCCGATCTCTTCATAGTCTACGCTAAGGTGGATGGAGAGAAGTTTACGGGGTTTATTGTTGAAAGAAGTTTCCCCGGTGTTTCCAGCGGTCCCGAGGAAAAGAAACTGGGCATAGAAGGGTCTTCTACCACATCTGTCATATTTAAGGATTGTATGGTGCCGGTAGAAAATGTTCTTTTTGAAATCGGCAAAGGGCACAAGATCGCATTTAACGTCCTCAATATCGGCCGATACAAACTTGGTGCCGGCATCATCGGTGGATGCAAGGTAATCATTGCCGAGGCGACACAGTATGCCACAACTCGCGAGCAATTCGGCAAAAAAATAGCCTCTTTTGGCATGATCAAAAACAAACTGGCGGATATGTGCATCAATATCTTTATGGCCGAGTCACTCACCTATCGACTGGCTGCCATGATAGAAGATAAACTGAGTTCTCTGGATCCGCAAGCCAGGAAAGAGGGGGCCGAAAATGCCAAAGCAATCGAAGAGTACGCCGTTGAATGCTCAATTGCGAAAGTATATGGCAGTGAATGCCTTGATTTTTGCGCCGACGAGGTGGTGCAGATCTTCGGTGGCTACGGTTATATAGCCGACTATCCGGCCGAGGGGATATACCGGGATGCCCGCATTAACAGAATCTTTGAGGGTACCAACGAGATCAACCGACTGTTGATTGCCGGGACCGTTCTGAAACGCGCCGTGCAAGGCCGGCTTGCTCTTTTCGATGCGGTTCAGGCCGTAGAAGAAGAAGTAAAGGCCGGAGTGCCGGATGCGCTCGGGTTTGATGCTGCTCCCCTGGCCGCGCAGCAGCATTTGGTGAAAATGAGCAAGAAAATTTTGCTCCTGACCCTTGGTAAAGCGGCCGGAAATTTGTTGGCCGACCTGGCGGAAGAGCAGGAAGTGCTGTCTTTTTTGGCAGATATGATCACCGAGATATTTGCGATGGAAAGCGGCCTGTTCAGGGCCCTAAAAATGATTGACAAAAAGGGGGAGAAGCGGGCCGAGTATCACACGGCTGCCGTTCAGATTTATGTCAATGATGCCATTCCGAAAATCGTCCACTGGTCCAAGCAGGTTCTGACGTTTGTTGAAAAAGGTGATGATCTTGTCGCTTTGCTTGCGGCAGTAGACAAGCTTGCCGCTTACCGGCCGGTTGACACCGTTAACTTAAGGCGCCGGATTGCCGAAAAAGTTATAAGGGGTAAGAAGTATCCCTTTTAAATAAAATCGTAACACGGTTTTATTTCTGTTACGCTTGCCGCTTCTCCAGTTCTTCTGCCCGGAGTTCTTTTTTCAAAATTTTGCCCACATTGCTTTTGGGCAGCTCAGCTCTAAATTCGATTTCCGTTGGCAGTTTGTAAACGGCCAGTTTATCTTTGCAGAATTCGATGAGTTCCTCCATGGTGGCGGTTTCCCCTTCTTTCAACACCACAAAGACTTTGACCTGCTCACCGCGTGTTGCGTGCGGTACTCCGATGGCAGTGGCTTCCATAACTTTGGGATGCTGATAAAATACTTCCTCAATATCGCGCGGATAAACATTATAGCCGCCGGATATAATCATATCCTTTTTGCGGTCGACAATATAAAAATACCCCTCTTCATCCATTTTGCCGATATCTCCGGTATGCAGCCAGCCGTCGGTCAGGGTTGCGGCCGTTTCTTCAGGTTTGTTATGGTAGCCTTTCATCACTTGAGGACCTTTAATAAGAATCTCACCGGTTTCACCAGTTGCAACATCGGTCTCGCCGTCGTCAAGATCGACGATACGGCACTGCGTGTCGGAGATCGGAATCCCGATACTTCCGACTTTGCGCTTGCCGCCCGCAAACGGGTTAATATGAGTTACCGGTGTTGATTCCGTCAGGCCGAAGCCTTCAACGATGACGGCCCCCGTCTTTTGTTCAAATTCCTTGATAACTTCGAGCGGCAGGGGGGCACTTCCGGAAAAACAGCCTTTGATAGAAGTCAAGTCGACTTTACTGATTTTGGGATCATTGAGCAATCCGATGTACATCATAGGAACCAGCGGCGCAAAGGTCGGTTTGAATTTTGCAATAGTTTCCAGCAGAGCTTCCGGCTGGGGCTTGGGAACAAGAATCTGGTTCCATCCCATGTAAATGGCAAAGTTCATGGCGGTTGACAACCCGAACACATGGAAATATGGAAGAGCGCCCAGCATTACTTCACTGCCTTTGTTGAATGTTGGAAACCAGGCGGCAGTTTGTTGAACCTGCCTGCTGAGGTTGCCGTGGGTAAGCATGACGCCTTTGGAAACACCGGTAGTTCCGCCGGTGTACTGGTACATGGCCACATCATCAAGAGAAAGCTCAACCAGGGGAGGATTGGGAGGATGAGCGGCCAGAACGTCTTTCCATTTGAAAAGGTCGTCAGCTGATTTTACATCTGCGGCCAGTTTTTTCTTTTTGGCGACCAGCGGGAATAAAAGATTTTTAGGGAAGGGCAGGTAATCGCCGATGGAAGTATAAACGATTTGTTTGATCTGTGTTTTCGGCCTTAGATCGATCATGCGATTGCCTAAAAGATCCAAAGTTATGAGGGCTTTTGATGCAGAATCGTTGAATTGATGTTCAAGTTCCCGGTCTGAATAGAGCGGGTTATTCATGACGACTATCGCGCCTAATTTCAAGATGGCGTAATAGGCCACAACGCAGGGTATCAGGTTTGGCAGCAGGATGGCGACGCTGTCACCTTTTTTGATACCGAATGCATGCAGGCAGGCGGCAAAACGGTTGACCATATCATCGAGTTGACGATAGGTAATCTTATAGCCTTGAAACACCAGTGCCGTTTTTTCAGAGAACTGGTCAGTCGATCTCTCCAGAATGGCCGGCAGGGCAATTTCCTCGTAGTCTATCTTTTGCGGGACACTCTTTTCATAACTGGCCAACCATGGTTTGTCTTCGTATTTGATAGCTGTGGTCACGTGAGCCTCCTTTCACGGGTTCAAAGGTTCAACGTTCAAAGGTTCAGCCGCCTACGCAGCGCTTCAGGCTACGCCTCCGGCTTCAGGCTACGCCTCCGGCTACGCCCGACAAGACGACCCGACAAGAAGTCGTGCCAAGGAGGTCGGCCGTCTAATTGTCTCATCCCTGTTGAATCAACGGTTTAGGAAAAAAGCGCGCAGCGCTGAACCTCTCCGAGGCGTAGGATCGTACCTCTACGAGCCGGAGGCCTGAACCTAATAACCTAGACCGACCTGATGTCCAATTTATTTGCAATCCCACGGTATATAAAAGTCTACGGTCATTTATATTAAGGTAAATACCGAGGTTTGTATATAGCACTGTTAAGATGAAATCGAAATTTTGTCAAGAAAGGGTGTAATTAATAAAGCCAACGAAATCTTGAATTAAGGTCAAGGTTTTTCTTGACAGAATGGAAATGTGCTTATAAAAATGAATGAGCGTTCATTCATTTAAGTCCATAACTTTTATTGTGAAAGGAGTTGGATACAAGACAAATGGAAACAGTGTTGATCTCTCCGGCAAAAGCTACGATTGTTGGGATTCCTACGGTTATTTTTTCGCTGCTGATACCACTAATTGGAGCGGGAGTCTTTGTTTACATTATAGCCACGCGACTAAAGCCGCTTGTTCTGGCTGCGCCTGACCAGCGCTTTGATCATTTAACTCAGCGGTTGTTAAACATGCTCAAATACGCCATCGGTCAGTACCGCCATCTTCGCTATATGGATGCCGGCGTCATTCATATCTTTTTGTTTGCCGGTTTTATGATCCTTTCTTTACGATCAATTACACTTGTGTTGCTTGGAATTTCAGAAGGTTATGTGCTGCCGGGCATGGGTGGCCCCATCGGAGTTGCTTACGGTATTCTCAAAGATTTTGCCGGGACTTGGGTGCTTGCAGCCTGTGTGGCGGCCATGGTCCGGCGGGGGGTTCTCAAACCCGAACGTTACGCTGTACCGCCCAAGTACGGCAAGGATCATACCTGGGAAGCCATGTTGGTGTTGCTGCTGATTATAGGGCTTGTCACCTGTGATATGGTGTTTGAAGGCAGCCAGGCTGCGGCACAGATTCAAAAAGGATTAAAGACCGAGCTTTTAGTGCCGGGTACCGGGACCTGGTTTGCTGCCCATATTTTGAGCGCTGCATCACTTGATAAACTTCAAAATTTGCACCTGGGGGCTTATTTTTCGCATGAGCTGATATTTTTCTTCTTTCTCTGTTTTCTTCCGTTTGGAAAGCATTTTCATGTGATTACCTCTTTGCCGAATGTGTTTTTTCTTAAACTTAATAGAGGTACTGTAAAGCCGGTTAGGTGGGGTGTTGCCGACGATCAGCTTGACGATTTGGAGTCCTTTGGGGTTAAAACATTTGAGGATTTTACCTGGAAGCACATGCTCGATTTTTATTCCTGTGTCGATTGCGGGAGGTGTTCGGATAATTGTCCGGCTAATGCCGCGGGTCGGCCGCTTTCTCCGCGGTTTATTTCGGTTAAGTGCCGCAACTATTCTTTCGCAAAATACCCGCTTTACGGACAGCCGGTCAATGGCCGGCCTTTAATCGGTAATGTGCTCGAAGAAGACGAAATCTGGTCGTGTACCACCTGCGGAGCCTGTGAAGAAGAATGCCCGGTCCTGATAGAGTATATTGACAAGATCGTTGACGTTAGAAGGGGTATGGTTGATGATGGAAACGTGCCTCAATCCTTGCAAAAACCGCTGGGAGCGCTTGAAAAACGTGGAAATCCCTACGGCAAGACCGCGAAAAAAAGAGCCGACTGGATTAAAGATTTACCCGAAGACTGCAATATAAAAATCCTGAAGAAAGAAGAGACGGCCGACGTTCTTTACTTTGTCGACAGTATTACTTCATATGACGATCGCATTCAGGAAATCGGCAGAGATACGGCACGAATTCTTTTAACTGCCGGAATTGATTTTGGGATTTTGGGGCCGGCTGAAAAAGACAGCGGGCATGAGGTCAAAAGATTTGGCGAGGAGATGCTTTTCCAGGAATTAAGGGATCAAAACACGGATGAGATTATAAGGTCCGGCGTTCAAAGCATTGTAACGGCAGATCCACATGCCTTTAATGCTTTGAAAAATGACTATCAGGGTCTGCCGCCGGTGGAGCACATCAGTCAGATGATCGCCAGAGAGATAAAGAGCGGAAAAATTCGATTAAAGGAAGTTGAAGATAACGGTGCGACCTACACCTATCATGACCCCTGCTATTTGGGCCGGCATAACGGCCTTTATGATATCCCCAGAGATGTTATTGACGCGATACCGAACTTAAAAAGAGTTGAAATGTCCAAATGTAAGGATCGTTCGTTTTGCTGCGGCGGCGGCGGCCTGATGCTTTTTTATGAGCCTGAGGAAGAGATCAGGATGGGGAATTTAAGGGTAAAGATGGCCGAACAGGCCGGTGCCGACGTGATCGTGACGGCCTGTCCCTTTTGCCTGGTCAATATTGAAGATGCCATCAAAACCAGCGGTCTGGAAGGAAAAATGGAGGCAATGGATTTGGTTGAATTGATCGAGCGCCACATGGTAAGGGGTACTTGATACTGGATACTTGATGCTGGATGCTTGATGCTGGATACTTGATGCTGGATACTGGATACTGGATACTGGATACTTGATGCTGGATACTTGATACTGGATACTGGATACTGGATACTTGATGCTGGATGTATGATACAAGAAGTATGATGTATGATGCAGGTTTCAGGGTTCAGGGGGCTGAAAAAAGATGAACATCGAACGTTGAACATCGAATGTTGAATGAGAAGAAAAAGAACGAATGAACATCGAGCGTTCAACTTCGAATGATGAATAAAAAAACGAATGAAATTAAATTGCAGAGAGACCTGTCGTGTCGTAGCCGAAGGCGAAGCCTGAAGCGACATCATTATTCGATGTTCAACGTTGAACGTTCGATGTTCGATGTTCAGTTTGTTCGGGGTTCAGAGGTTCCCCCCTTCGCCTTCCAGGCTACGGAGGGCAGGCAGGGTTCAAAGGTTTAGAGGTTCAGGGGACTGAAAAAGATGAACATCGAACATCGAACGTCCAACATCGAATGTTGAATGAGAAGAAAAGGTAAAT
>PVMK01117526.1_pt1 | contig 11853 bp, 11 predicted proteins | sample 1853481 | NCBI WGS metagenome assembly PVMK01 (sample SAMN08533507, study PRJNA380276) | Marine sediment metagenome, whole genome shotgun sequencing project. | reverse complement strand
CCGGCGAGTGCCACACCCTCCTATGGAGTGAACAGCAGAAGCTCTTCGAGATCGTCGTCGACGAGGTCAACGGGAGAGTACCCGTCCTAACCGGTACCTGGGCACCCAACACACGCGAGGCAATAATGAAAACCAGGTACGCCGTTGACGTGGGGGTGGACGGCGTCATGAACGGCCCGCCCAATTACGTCGAGCCCACCGTGGACAACACCATCCAGTACTACAAGGACCTGGCCGAAGCATGCCCCGACATGGCCATAATGATCTACCACAACCCCAACGCGTTCAGGGTCACCATACCCGTGGACCGGTTCGCCCAGATCAAGGAGGAGATACCACAGGTCCTGTCCATGAAAGAGTCAATGGCCGACATTGACCGCATGAAGGCGCTGGCGAAGGTAGCCGGCGACAAGATCTGCTTCCAGACATACGAGCCCTTCGCCATGGAGGCAATGCAACACGGGTTCGGCGGGATATGGAGCGCCCACAGTATGTGCATGGGCCCAGAGCCCGTCATCAAGCTGTACAAGTCCATCATCAGCAAGGACTGGGAGACAGCCCAGATGATCACCGACGAGACCATGAAGATATACACCGACTTCTTCCAGCGGTGCGGCGGCTTTGACGTCTTCATGAAGTACCAGGTCAACGCCATGCACGAGTGCGTCAACCACGCCGGGTACGCCGAGACAGGACCAGCTAGGCCAATGTTCACCCACTGCCCAGAGCATGTCCTTGAGGCGTGCAGGATGCACGCGGACGACTGGCGGGCGCTCGTGGAGAAGTGCAGATAACTACGAGCGCATGACTTAGATTATGGAGCTCTACGTGTTCGAGAAGACCCTGGATGAATAATGTTATTTTCCAGTTCTAGTTCGTTAATCTAAATGTGGCCTCTTCTACTCCTCCTCGTGGTAATCCTATACCTAATAATCCCAAAGGATACACCAGAAGAACGAAGAGACCAGAAAGACTTCATTGATGACATGCTGATTCTCTCCGATGACGACGATGAGGACCTGTTGATAGAAGAGTTACTATTTCTAATGGATGAAGAAGAGGAAGACGATGAATATTAGACTAATTCATGCGCGCACATGAAAAGCAGAAACGCCTACCTTGATAGCAGATTTTCTCACTCTCTAACGACCGAAAAAAAGGGAACTAAACTCCCCTTGAGATCTGTTCTACGCCTTTCTACTTGTATGGTTGGTTGTTACTGGATTCGAGCTGTCAGTGTATGCCTGTAGAGCTTCACCGTCTGGAAAAGGGTGACGATTGCCATTACCCCCACAACAGCGAACAACACCGCGGATAACAGACTCGACGTCGCTGGCACCGCTGAGATGAGCTCGGGGGCTGGGGCGATGATTAACTCTGGTGTAGGTGTATTGTCGAAGAGCGTAGGGATTGCTGTTGCGATTCTTTCTATCAACATCATTTTGTGTCAGGAAGTACACCATGTCGCTTCAATATTATACCAGTCAATAGAACAGTCGTTCTAATTACTTGAACGGGCATGGTATATACTAACTATGGATGTAATAGCTAAGTATAGGCAGAATAAGGAAATCATGTGTGCGCGCTTCACCCTTTCTAATTTTTAAGGTTTTTTGATATATACCACATGAATCCGTCTAGCATGATGAGGTCTGTGTTTAGTTCTTTTTTGAGTTTGTTCAACTCGTCGTTTATCCTACAATAGGATAAACCGTGGTCATTATAGATGAGTTCAGGTTTTCGGTCAAGAATATCTAGTGCTTCTTCTGACCTGTTATTCCATACTCCGTACTGGTCCTCGGGATCACAAGTATGCAAAATTCCAGAGGTAATGTTCTTACCAAAACCTTTTGCCCACAAATCTCCACCTCTCATAACATCCCTGATTCTAGCCTCAACAGACAAGGTTGCGTCCTGAAGATGGTCAATATTTCTCCGCACAGAATCCATATCTTTCAATAATTGCCTTCCCTGACGATGCATTGTCCATGCCCTATTATTCTTAAAATAGAGAAACACTTCAAAGTCATTTTGCGTCAAATCACTGAGGTTATCTGGGTGAAATTTATCCATAAAATAGTTTTTAGCCCGGTGTCTTGCTTCCATCCACGTAAACACAGAGTTTTCTTGTATCCCTTCGCCTGCTTCAAAGTCTTTCATTTTTAGAAATTCACTAAATCTAGATTGAAACTCAGACTGGGGAGCAGATGGCGAGGATTTTTTTCCTATGAGAAAGGTTCGCTCTAGACGAGTAACAACGATCTCTACGGTATCCCCTACCTTGATCTCTGCACTCTTAGGGTCGTCTTTATCAAACAGTATCACTCGCCCGTCATCAGAGTAACCAATAGGCTTACCTTCTCTGCCCTCAACTACAGAAACAAGTAAAATAGCGCCAACTTTTATCGCGATAGGCGAGGTTTGTTTCTCAACCAAATGCATTCCTCGTGTTATTGATATGTAATATTACACATCTAACATTTTTGGCAAAGACCGTTGTTGACTATCCCGTAGATACCAAAAAGGGCGCGCGTTTTGAGTGCGCGCGCACCTATGCTTGATAAGAGATAACTCCTTTCATCATCAGTTCACGTATCGTGTCATCATTGTATCCCAAGAGTTCAGAAAGAATCTCCTTGTTATGTTGACCAAGTAATGGTGCCGGGGTTTTCAATACCGGTTGTGTCTCGCTAAACTTAACCGGGAAATTGATGAGCTTGATCTTCCCCGCTTCGGGGTGCTCCAGCTCAACAAACATATCTCTCGCATTTACATGGGGGTCCTCAACAGTCTCGTCCACATGGAGGACAGGCGCACAGGGTAACCCGATGCCATTAAAAAGTTCCACAGCTTCATCCCGTGTCATACCCGCGACCATTTCCCCAATATTCTCTTTGGAAATATCATCAAGCTCCATTCCCATGTGTTGAACCATCCTATCCAATGCTCTTGGACCGAAAGCTGCGAGCCTTATCCAGCCCCCATCTTTTGTCTTGATCAGTCCTCCCACGCCCCTGCCCCGTGGGTATTTCTTCCTGAGTTCAACAGGCATCATCCCAGACAGAAGATATCCCGTAATCGCGGTATTGTAGGCGACCATGCAATCCAGTTGGGCCACGTCAATCATCTGACCTACCCCAGTTGTATCTCTGTGTCGGAGGGCGGCGAGGATCGACATGCACGCCATGGTTCCGGGTCCAAGATCACCATAAGCCTGGGCCATCTCAATGGGAGGGCCATCAGGATCAGAGCGCTCTCCAGTAAGTCTAGTATGACCACTCATTGCCTCGGCTATCGCGGCAAAGCTTCGCCTCTTTGTGTATGGACCATATTGTCCAAACCCGGAGAGGGCTGCGTAAATGAGGTCTGGTTTCGCTTCTTTCAGCACCTCGTATCCTAAACCAAGTTTCTCCATGGTGCCTGGGCTGAAGTTCTGGACAACGATATCTGATTTCTTTACCAGTTCAAGGAAGATCTTCTTTCCCTCAGGGTCCTTCAGGTTGAGGGTTAGGTCTTTTTTGTTAATGTTAAGATGATGGAATGTGTAACTGGCTCCCCCGAAGAGAGCCCCCTCAGCCATTCTATCGATGGCCCCCCATGGTGGCTCGACTCTTATTACCTCGGCTCCCATATAGGCCATCATCATTGTACTCCATGGTCCGAACCACACATGTGTCAAATCTAATACTCGAATATCATCCAAGGGCATCTTCATTTTAATGTCAACTAATAGATAATACAAAACAACTCAAAATAGTTTATCGTTACGGCGTGCAAATCGAGTGGCGCGCGCGTGCAACATCTATTTAGATATGCATTTGAATGAGATATTATGGAAAGAGACACAAAATCCAAGATATTTCAGATAAAAAATTGTCCAAAGCCAAAAGGTGAAGGAAATCACCACGAAGGAATAGACGCTCTTCTAAACTTGATGGCCGGTCAAGGTCATAAGTTCTACAAAACACAGGAAGACTCAGACCTCGGAGGCCCCGCAGGTGTCATCGACCGCTCTGATGTTGTGCTTGTGAAGGTAAACGCTCAATGGAAGTACCGGGGATGCACTAATTCTGACCTTATACGAGGTCTCATACAGAGAATACTATTGCATCCTGACGGCTTCAGCGGAGAGGTTGTCATTTTCGAAAATGGGCAGGGAGGGGGAAGCCTAGACTGTGACAGTATGTGGGGTAGACAATACACGGACACAGGAGTGCATGCAAACGCAGAAGATGAGAGTCACTCTTTCTCGTATTTGGTGAATAGTGTCTTCTCCGATGATAGGGTTTCCATGTACCTTCTTGATCCTTTGCGTGAAACGTTCATCGACGATGATGACCATTCAAGTGAAGGATATAGAAAAACTGGTGAGGTCTCATATCCTTGCTTCACCACGGCCAAGGGAAACCGAGTGGAGTTGAAAGAAGGGGTTTGGAATGGTTCCAGTCACGACGACAGTCTTAAACTGATAAACGTTCCCGTTTTGAAGCATCATGATGGGTGCGGTGTGACCGGGGCTATCAAAAGTTATTATGGTATTCTTTCCATGGCTGATGGTTGGAGGCGTGAACGCCATTACGAGAAGATTGGTGCTCATTGTGGTGAGATGATAACTAATGTCAGGGCTCCCGATCTCAATATAATGGACTGTATTTGGGTGACCCCAATAAAATGGGCTGGTTATCCGCCTGAGAACACAAAAAGACTAGACCAAGTGTTGGCGAGTCTGGACCCTGTAGCGCTTGATTATTGGGTTTCAAAACATCTGTTGTATCCTATTGATGGGAATGAGGAGCATAATCCAGACGAGTATCAGCCTCTAAAGGGTTATCTCGCCCAAGTTCGAGACATGGTTAATGCGAATGGGGGATTATCAGGGCATAATGTCACTATGGATGAATCTCTAATCGAGGTAATAAGCTCAGTAATCGGTTAGAGGGCATCCTTCTTTTCTCCAACGTGCGTTTGGAGCGTATTTATTTAGTAAAATATTGAAGAGTCTTTGTCTCTTCGTCATATTTTTTAATCATCTCTATGTCCGTGAGCTCCATGATGATTATCTCGGCGAAGCCAAACACCGTGCTCCCCTCAATCATGTGGCCCCCGATAACCCTGATAGCTTCGTCTTCTATGTATGAGAGCGTTAGATGCGCGTGGATAAGCGGCTTTCCATCCGCGATGCCGACATTCCCTGATAATCCTATGATCTCCGACGGCTTCTCAAATGAGAGGTAACTCCTATTCTGGTCCGTGATCGGAAACTCGTCTGGCAGAGTCCTGCAGTTACGCAGTTTTGCATGCGACAACAGACCGACACCCGACATTATGACCCCGGATCTTACTCCTTTTTCCTCGATTATCTCTTCTAGCGAGCGAAGAAGGTCGGATCCGGTTTTTAGTCTTGAAACAACAACCCGCCCAGTATTACCAGTTTTCGAAATATAGTTTCTTGACTCGTCTGTACCGGTATCTTCGTTTTTTTGTTTACTCATAATGTGCTCAGTAATTACATAATTGATGTCTTCTTAAAGACCTCCTTAAATCTCTCATTAACCACAAACGCCAGGGCGTGGATTATGACACGGAAATCACAGACTGGTTTGTTAGGTCAGACGCCCATCACACACTCCATCACGCAGTTTAGAAGCACGTTAGCCCCGTTGACGCAATCCTTCTTCAAGGTACTCTCCTCTGGACAGTGGCTCCTGCCTCCGATGGATGGAACAAAGATCATCGCTGTCGGGCATATACGGGACATAAACTGGGCGTCGTGTCCGGCGCCGCTGTGCATCCTCATGTAGGATAGTCCCAGCTCTTTTGATTTCCTTTCCACCAACTCGACGATCCCCTCGTCAAACCTCACCGGCTTGGCGTCCACCGTCTGGGTAAGACTACACTCAAGACCATGCTTCCTTGATACTTCCCGTATGAGATCGGCTACGATCTCCTGCCCTTCCTCGTAAAGTTCCTCCGCATACTGCCTGAAATCAACAGTGAAGAAAGCCCCACCCGGAACAACGTTCCTTATATCGGGTTTAGGGAGCAGCCTCCCCATGGTCGCCACCGATCCGTTACCCAGTTCCTCGGCCGTTTCCCTCAGCCTGATACATAGCTCGGCAGCTGCAAGCAACGCGTCCTTGCGGAGGTGAAGCGGTGTAGTGCCAGCGTGGTTAGCCTCGCCCGTGTACTCACCGTCCCACCAAGCCATCCCCTGAACGCCCTCAACTCCCCCCAACTCCAGTCCCTGTTTATGGAGCACAGGCCCCTGCTCAACATGCAGCTCAAGAAAGAGACCTGCCTCTAGTTCGTCGTTTCCAAGATACCCTATCCTCTTCAGCTCATCCTTCACCGTGACCCCGTCGTCGTCAGAGGCGCCCCACGCCGTCTCCACGTCAAGCTCACCGGTGAAAACCATGCTGCCCATCATGTCAGGCTGGAACCTGGCCCCCTCCTCGTTGGTAAACGCGGCCACGACCAGTGTCCTCTTCGTGTCCAAATCCTCCCCGTTGAGCAGCCTAACAATCTCAAGTCCCGAGAGTACGCCCAGGGCACCATCATAGACTCCAGCCTCCTTCACTGTGTCGAGATGGCTTCCAACCACCATTGGAAGAAGGCCTGAATCAGTTCCTTTCCTGACCCCGAAAATGTTTCCTATATGGTCAATCCGGACCTCAAGCCCCTCTTCACCTAGCCACCGGGTAAATAGGTCTCTAGCCTCTTTGTTCGCCTCGTTTAGGGCCAGACGATTAACCCCTCTCTGCCCCTTCCCAACCTGCCCCATCTCCATCAGAGAACTCCAGAGCCTATCCCCATCTACCCTACTAACCATCGTAATCCCTTTACCCAATACCGTATGTGATGTATTGGTTTTTTCATCGAGTCACTGGTAAGAGAAAAACTGTATTAGCTAACTAGACCGGATGATCTTCCCGTTCCTGTCCCCGGTGTACTTCCCGTTCTTCACAGAGATCACCCCAGACACGATCACATACTCAACACCAACTGGGAACCTCCGAGGGTCCTCGTAAGTAGAAGAATCAAGGATAGATGTCGGATTAAACACAGCCAAATCGGCGATAAACCCCTCCTTGATGCGCCCCCGCTTGCCCAGTTTAAACACACTGCTCGGGTAACTTGTCATACGCCTCACCGCCTCCTCAAGCCCTAGAACCTTTTGTTCACGCACATATCTACCAAGTACCCTTGGGAATGCACCATACGCCCTCGGGTGAGGCTTCCCAAGAAGCAAGCCATCTGTACAGACCATCCCCAGGGGGTGACGCATAATCCGCTCGATATCAGCCTCGCTCATGGTGAAACTGGCCATGGATGCTATGTTATTTTCCTCGATAACTATGTCCATCAAAGCGTCAACGGGTGGCTGGCCGCGTATCTCGGCTATCTCTGCCAGGTTTTTTCCCTCGATTTGCTTGTTATCAGCTGACTCGACGTATGTGACTAAGACTTGGTCCCATCCCGTGGCTCTGCCGCCCTCAAGTCTCTCACTGTATTCGGCTCTGATCCTTTCGCGGGTTTCCTCGTCTCTGATTCTAGCCAGAAGCCGTTCCACTCCGCCGTCATGGACCCATGATGGGAGAAGGCTGCTCAGGAAGGTGCTTCCCGCGGTGTACGGATACTGGTCATAAGAGACATGCAACCCGTTACTGTGTGCGTTGTCAAGTTTCCGAAGAGCATCCCTTGATTTTCCCCAGTTGCTTTTTCCCCCAGCTTTAAAGTGGCTGATATGCACGTGGACGCCCGACTCACGTGCAATAGTCAGGACCTCGTCCATGCTCTCTAGGAGTTTATCCCCCTCATTTCTCATGTGGACAACGAACACGCCGGCGTACTCAGCCACGACCTTGCACAGCTCAGATAACTCATTTGTATCTGAGTACACACAAGGCGCGTAGATCAACCCGGTGCTCATACCGATCGCACCACCCTCTAGATTTTCTCTGAGAAGCATCTTCATCTCCTCCAGTTCCTTTTCCGAAGGATTCTTATCATCCATCCCCATCGCGAGGAGCCTCAGGTTACCGTGACCAACCAGGGAAACGACGTTAACTGCGGGTTTGGAGGCTTCAAGGACATCAAGGTATCCTTCCATATTTTCCCAGCTCCACTCGATTGGTGGGTCCCCGTTGAGCCCGGACAGGTATCTTCTCCACTCGGCTACATGTTCTTGACGAATCGGAGCCTCCCCGAGCCCATCTTGACCTATGATTTCCGTGGTTATGCCCTGCATTATCTTAGGCAGGGAAGAGGGATCGTGAATCAAAAAGAGGTCAGAGTGGCTGTGGGTATCTATGAACCCGGGAGCCACAACCATACCTGAGATATCAATAGTCTCCACGGACTCCTCGTTTACGACGCCGATAACCTGTATCAAGCCATCACGAATCGCGATATCTCCACGGTAACTGGGTTTACCTGAGCCATCAACGATCTCGCCATTTTTTAGAAGCAGATCAAGCATGGATTATACTTGGAACAGAAGTTAATGAAATAGGATGTAAATCGCGCGACCGCAACTGACCGTGTTTTATTAACAACTTCAACCTACTCCAAGGGAATGGCTTCAAGAAGAATTTCCAGAGATGTAATACTTGTAAGCGCATCCATATTCTTCGCCGACGCCAGCACCAGCTGCATCATCCCAATATTCCCGGGATTCGCTCAGAAAATTGGTGCCAGCTTAAGCATGCTTGGCTCATACGGATCTGTCTCTGCCATTATCATGCTACTGTTTTCACTACCCTTTGGCAGACTTTCCGATAGGATTGGTCGAAAAAAGATGATGACCCCAGGGCTAGCCATGTTCATCCTCATGCCTCTATCCTACATAGTCGTAAAAACCCCTCTCCATCTCTACCCCATCCGGATATTGCTTGGGTTGGGCGTCAGTCTCGTTTTCGGTAACGGGTTCCTACTCATGACCGAGGTCTCAGAACCGGAGCAACGGAGCATAGCCCAAGGGATATACATGACATCCATGGGTCTTGGCTTCACGATGGGCCCGCTCATAGGAGGAATAACAAGCAAGCTCTATGGAAACACGGTGAGCTTCTATCTTAGCAGCCTATTGGGGTTGCTAAGCATCCTCATACTCCAGTTTGTAAAAGAGACCCAAGTGAACAAAGAGACAGGTCCCACCGAAACAAGCTTACCTGAGATCGTCAAGGACCCCAAAGTGCTCGCAGCCGGCATAGCAAATTTCCTAAACTCCTTGATGTTCAGCGCTTTAACCTTATTCTATCCGGTCTATGGTGCGAGCATCGGGTTTGATGAAGCTCAGATCGGCGTGGGCTTTACGACGAGAGGGTTGGCAAGCACTGCAGTGAGGCTTCCAGTTGGGGCGGTGACCAAACATTTCCGGGTTCTAAACCTCATGATATTCGGGTTACTTCTTTCAGCGGTATCCATATTCAGTGTCTCCATGTCAACAAGTTTGGCCCTCACAAGTGTAATAATGGGAATCCAAGGAATTGCCTATGGCGTCTACCTAACCTCTGGAAACGTTTACGTCGCAAACAACTCAATAGAAGAAAATAGGGGGACCGCCATGGCGACTTATTCTATGTTTGGAAACCTCAGCGGGATAATCACTCCGATGATACTTGGAGTGATCGCGGAAATTCTGGGGCCTAAAGAAGCACTACAGTTCTCAACTATTGCCACCATTCTTGGGGTTATCGTACTTTATTATTTTACCAGCAAAAACCCCTCACATGACGCTTGAAATACTGTGCGCACCAAAAACAATCACTTGAGGTCCGTAGCGTGTCTGCCTATAATTTATGGATATAATATTAGATACGATGGAAGTCTCGCATCTTCCGAAGTAAATTCTTTGGTTATCTGGTTTTGTGGTACCGGTATCTCTCGATATAGAGATCGATTTTCCCGTTTTCTTGTACTTGGAACTCGGCTGCGGCCTCCACTCCATTCACGTAGGTATAGAACATTGTCGACCCCAACAACGAGTCACGAGGAATCAATGGGGTCAAGGTGTTAGTGAACGGAGTCTTCGAACTCAAGTAGAGCATCCCCCCCTTGTACTGGACCTCAACCCTCTCGATACCCTTGAAGGTCTCGTAGGTCCCGGACAACAATTCGAGCTTTTTCTTCACATATATACCGGGAACTGCCTCAATGGGGTCCAAACCTAATAGAGTGCAGTAGATACCCTCCGCGATGTCACCCCACGGCGGAGCCGCGGAGTTGGCCATCATAACGACGCCCGCCTTGAGCTCGGGAATAAATGACATGTGGGCCGTGGAGACGAGGATGCTACCACCGTGGCTTATCATCTTGTACCCGTGGAAATCAGGTGTTACCCCTACCCCGTATCCATACCCGAGCTCCCCGTACAGATTATCAGCCCGCTTTGAGTGAATAGAGTGCATCTTATCGAATCTTTCAGGGCTAAGGAGCCTACCACCTTCATAGAAACCCTTGTTGATGTGAGCGTTAAGGTACTTGGTCATCTCATTTACGCTGCTAGTAATGCCTCCTGCAGCGGCGATGAAACTAAAATCTGGGTTATCCTCTGGGTTTGGGTAGGGAAACAGGGAAGGCTCTACCGTGCCGTCTGGTTTTTTCCAGTGAGGTACGATGTGATTGGAGTCTGCGTAAAACTCATCTGTTTTCAGGGTACTTCGATTCATTCCAAGGGGGTCCAATATCTTCTTTTTGATGTAGGTATGGAAAGGCTGTCCACTGAGCTCTTGGACGATATGTCCCAACATCCTCCACGCCGCGTTATGATAAAAGAATCGTACTCCTGGCTCGGCTGCTATCTCCTCCTGTGCATCGTTGACCAGCCTGTAAAAGTCCTGTACGCTACCCCAGGGAATCCCCGTGTCGACCCCGATGCCTCTGTGTAATGCCACGCTACTTGTGGCTAGGCTAGGGAGACCGCTGCTATGGGTGAGGAAATGATGGATCTTTATGGGCTTACCTGGTAAACCAAGCTTAAATGGGATGTACTGGCTGACCGGGTCGTCCACGTTGAGCAACCCTTCCTCCGCCAACTGCATGATCGCAATGGCCACGAAGCTCTTGGTGATACTGCCTATCCCGTAAAGTGTGTCAGGGGTAGCGGGTAGATTCTTTTTTGGGTCCCTTGCACCGAACCCATCGCTATAGATGGTCTCACCTTCCTTGACAACTGCAACGCTTATTCCTGGAATCTTAAAAGCCCGCATATACATGGGCACTATTTGCTCGACCCATTTCCTGACCTGAGAATGATCCGACAACCCAACACCAGATGAGAATTTTACTCAATAGTATAAAAAATGCCGCATGTGGGTTATCGGATAATAGTTAGGAGCTAGGTATCTCACCGATACTTTAAGTCACCATGAATCAATTGAAACTGAGAACCAGTTGAAAATCAACGTAGACCACATTCTGCTCGTTGTCAAAGACCTTGAGAACACGATCAGCTTCTACAGGCACCTAGGTTTCACACACGAGGAGACCATAAAACGTCCAAACGACACAGTCGGTGTAATAAAAAAGGACAACTTGATGATAGAGTTAATGCAGCTCCCTGAGGGCCATGAGACGTACAGGGAACCGAGGAAAAACTCGGATATAGGGTTCAGGCACATCGGATTCCGGGTTGAGGATATACAGGGGGTGTACGAGAGCCTGAAGGACAAGATACAGTTCGATGGCCCACCGGGTCACAGCGCGGGGCGAGGAGAAAGAAAGCTGCTGTTCTTCAAGGACCCAGACGGTGTGGAGCTTCACTTCATCCAAGAATAACATCAAAGATACAGGACGAGTTTATCCCCCTAGATGTCTAGGGGATTCTTTTTGGCGTCAAACTGGATCTTGCCG
>PVMK01129580.1_pt1 | contig 11856 bp, 15 predicted proteins | sample 1853481 | NCBI WGS metagenome assembly PVMK01 (sample SAMN08533507, study PRJNA380276) | Marine sediment metagenome, whole genome shotgun sequencing project. | reverse complement strand
TCGGTCACGGCCACCCTTAAAACAGGCCGGCCTTCCTGCTGGCCGCTTGCACCTGATGATAAGCCCCAGGTGCAAGCGGCCAAGCAGGAAGGCCGGCCTGTTTTAAGGGTGGCCGTAACCGATCCCATTTTAGGTCAGAAGCTTGCTATCGATGCCGATTACCTGGCGTTGGCGGCGGCCGTGATTCCCCCCGCCGGAAACCGGAAATATCTCAATTGTTCAAGGTCGCTTTGGGACCGGATGATTTTTTCAAAGAAGCCCATGTCAAATTAAGACCGGTTGAGTTTGGTACGGAAGGCGTTTATCTTTGCGGAATGGCTCACTATCCCAAGCATATACCGGAAGCGATCAACCAGGCATATGGCGCTGCAAGCCGCGCTGTAACCCTCCTGGCACATGATACCGTCACCGTCTCGGGGTCTGTTTGCGAGGTGACTGAAAAGCAGTGCATGGGGTGCGGGGCATGTATCTCAGCCTGTACCTATAATGCCATCGAGTTTCGCAAGACCCGCCAGGGCAATAAGGCGGTGGTGAATCCCGTTCTCTGTAAAGGAGACGGCCTCTGCAACGCCAAGTGTCCAACCGGGGCGATTTATCTAAAGCACTTTACCGATGAAGACCTCTTGAGCCAAATTGATGCGCTAGTCGGTTGAGCCCGTTGGCCCGTTAGCCCGTTGAGCCCGTTGGCCCGTTGGGCCCGAAGCTTTCTCGCTATCGGACAATTTGTTGCTACCGAAACCGGCAAACCGGCTCAACCGGCCAACGGGCAAACGGACCAACGGGCCTAACCGATTTAAAGGAGTTGAGAACGAATGAGTACAGGACTCGAGTTTAAACCAAGAATATTGGGTTTTGTATGCCATTGGTGAGCGTACGGCGCTGCCGACATGGCTGGAGTTTCCAGACTGCAATATGCAACTGATATCAGGCTTGTTCGCGTCATGTGTTCCGGTAGAGTCGACCTGGAATTTGTCCTCCGCGCCTTCTCAAATGGGATGGATGGGGTATTTATTGGTGGCTGCCGCCTGAATGAATGTAATTATATTACCCATGGAAATTACGATGCACTGAACATGGTGCTGCTATGTCGAAAAATAATGGAGCACATCGGCCTGAATCCCGCAAGATTAAGGGTCGAATTTATGACTTCCGGTGAAGGAATGCTTTTTACCGAAGTTGTCGATGATTTTTCAAAAAATATTAAGGAGTTAGGACCACTTGGCAAGGGCGAAGAAATAGACCAAGATGAATTAAAGTCCAAACTTGAAGAAATTCGAAAGCTGGTCCCCTACATTAAGATAGTGAAAAGGGAGAAGCTGGCGTCACGTCTTGAAAACGAAGAAGAATATGACGGATTTTTCACCCGTGACGAGATAGACAAATTATTTAGTGAAGTCGTCTCCTACCATATTGATCCGGAAAAGTGCCAGGCCTGTATGATCTGCTACAGGAGATGCCCGGTTGAGGCGATTGCAGGCGGCAAGGGCCGGATCCATGTCATTGACCAGGACAAATGCATAAAATGCGGAACTTGCTTTGAAGTCTGCCCCCCGCGCTTTGGGGCGGTGAATACGATTTCCGGCGGGCCGGTTCCACCTCCTATTCCTGAAGAAGAAAGAACTTTAGTCAGAAAGAGTAAAACAAAATGAGAGAAATCCTTTTAGCGATCGACTGAAAAGAGGCTAGTTGAAGCAAGAAGAAACGGCAATACCCTCCCGCATTGTTTGCCAACTTTCCAGTCCAAGCATCTTATTAAACCAATGACGATAAAAATTGAATACAAAAGCTCTAAGCGCGATATGAGTAAATCCGGCCGTGAACCTATCCATCATGTGGTAGCAATTGACCAGGACGGAAGAGAACAAAAAGTTGCCATAGCGGGTGAAGCTCCCCTCACCATTATGGTGGATGACCAGGAAATTGTAACGCTTATGACGCTTGGGACTCATCCCGAGGAATTGGTCTTGGGATATCTACGCAATCAGGGATTGATAGAAGATATCAAAGATATTGTTAGCGTAACGGTGGATTGGGAGAGCGAAAGGGCTAATGTTTTTTACCCTGCTCCCGCAAGGGGTTAAAAGATATTAAAGAAAAATTATCAAAGCGAATTGTAACCAGCGGCTGCGGCCAGGGGACCCTTTTAGTTGCAGCCTGGACAAACTTTATGAAATTAAACTTTCCAATTTCAAGCTCCGACAATCGACGATATATGCATTACTGAAAGAGTTAACCAAATACAATCAGATTTATAAAGAAGGGGGATCTGTACATGGTTGCGGCCTCTGTCAAAACAGCAAAGTTTTAATATTCATCGAAGATGTGGGACGGCACAATGCCGCCGATACAATCGGAGGGAGGATGTGGATTGATGGAATAACCGGCGCTGATAAAATTTTATATACGACGGGACGTTTAACTTCCGAAATCGTGATGAAAGCTGCCCAAATGACAATCCCGGTACTGCTGTCAAGATCAGGAATGACACATATGGGTTTGGAGCTTGCCCAGGACCTTGGAATAACGTTGATTGCGCGTGCAAAAAGAAGAAATTTTTTCATTTACCACGGAGAAGAAAATATTATTTTTGACGCGCCTCCGAAAAAGTAGTTTGGAATTAATCCGCCGCCCCTTGGGGCGATTATAAATATTCCGATTGATACCCCGTTGCTTGCAGCGGGGTCGTTCATTAATATTTTGGATTATACGTACAAATCTTAGGCCTATTTATTTTTTTTGTAACCATTTAACCATCCCCGGCTCATTACAAGCAAATCTTAGTATGGCCAGAATCAAGATGGATAAAAATATTTATATTATCAGGAGGTTAAATGGGACAACAGATTTCAAGAAGATTATTTCTCAAAGGGGGCCTGGCGGCGGCAGCCGGCGTGGCGGCCTCCAGCATTCCGGGAACTGAGGCCCTTGCCAGGCCTGATGAGAGCAAACAGTTGGCAACCTTGATTGACATCAGCAAATGCACCGGCTGTGAAGCCTGCGTGGAAGCCTGCTCGGAAGTCAACGCCGAAAAATATCCCGATCCGCAAAAACCATTTCCGAAAATGTACCCCAACCGGGTGCCGGTGGAAGACTGGTCCGATAAGCAGGATGTAAACGATCGTTTGACCCCCTATAACTGGCTGTATATCCAGCACGCCGAAGTTGAGATCAACGGCGAAGAAACTGAGTTGACCATCCCCCGGCGCTGCATGCACTGCGCCAACCCGCCTTGCGTCAAGCTTTGCCCCTGGGGAGCGGCTAAACAGCTGGAAAACGGCATTTCAAGGATCGATTCGGACCTCTGCCTGGGAGGGTCCAAATGCAAAAAGGTCTGTCCCTGGGACATCCCCCAACGTCAAACCGGAACGGGCCTGTACCTGGATCTTATGCCCTCCATGGCCGGCAACGGTGTCATGTACAAATGCGATCGTTGTTACGAAAGAGTCGCGGAAGGTGAGCTGCCGGCCTGCATCGAAGCCTGCCCCGAAGATGTCCAGACCATCGGACCCCCGGGATGAAATCATAAAAAAGGCCCATGCCCTGGCCAAAGAAATTAACGGCTACATCTATGGAGAAAATGAAAACGGCGGCACCAACACCATTTATGTCTCACCGGTTCCCTTCGAAGAACTCAACAAAACCATCGAAAAAGGCAAGGGCAAACCCCACCTGAAACCGGTGGAAGATACCATGGCCCAGGCCAATAACCTGGCAGCAGCCATGATTGTCGCCCCCATTGCCGGAATCGCGGCAGCGGTAGGGAAATATTACAAACGGACGAGGTAGTTTATAAAGGTTCAGAGGTTCAAGGTTCAAAGGTTCAGAGGTTGATTGTCATATTTTTTAACCTAATAAAATCAATGGTATAGAAAAACAATCGCGGAGCGATGAACCCAGAACCCAGAACCCTGAACCCTGAACCCAGACCGGCCAAATGTCCAATCTATATATATAATTATATAATTTTAATAGGTTACATCAATATTTTATTGGTTGTTTTCGAGGTCTGCAGTTAACGATATCAGAAATAAGGGAGTGTATTTGATGAATCACGGTCAAAGCAACACCCGAGCAATCAGTTTACCGGGTCGCTGGTTTTATTTGATAACAATTTTTTTTCTGGCCCTGTCCGGTTTTGGCCAGATGCCTATTTTCAAACGCTATTATATCGCCGACATCCCCGGACTGGGCTGGCTGGCACAATTTTTTGTGACCCACTATATCCACTACCTGGGCGCTATATTATTTTTGGCTTTCGCCGCCTATATGTTCATTGACTATCTGGTGTTAAAACGCAAATCCAGGCAAATGACGGCCACCGGGTATGTGCGCGGCGCCCTGCTTGTCGGTATCCTGGCCAGCGGAATATTCCTTGTGATCAGGAATTTAGCCGGATCAAATTTTTCATCCAGTTTTATTATTTTTCTGGATCTCAGCCATCTGGGGCTTGTCATGGCTTTTTTGTTTGTCGGTCTGTATTGCCTGATCTTTAAAAAACATTGGACAACTGAACGATAACGGCGTATTTAAATACGAGGAGATAGCCAATGAAAGACATATTAATCGTTATGGCAATCGTAGGCGCATGGTTTGTACTTCAGCGATATGTATTGCCGAAGCTCGGAATACCCACCTGACTGCAGAACTCTTGTCAGGTGACAAGCAAAGATGACAACAGAAAAGAATCCGAACCCCCAGCAAATCAAAGATAAAGATTTCGATCTGATACAGGCCATTAACTCCGGAGAGGTTGATAAGTTTCAGGACCTTGTCAAAAGGTATGAAGCGAAACTTTACAATTTCAGTTTACGGATGTGTCGGGATCCCAGCGATGCCGAAGACATGATACAGGACACATTCTTAAATGTCTTCAGATACTTAAAAAATTTCAGATACGAAACCAAATTCAAAAACTGGCTGTATAAGGTGGCCGCCAGCACCTGCTTCAAAAAAAGGCGCAAGTCCAAATTTGCCCCGGACAAAGAACTGTCTTTAGAAGAGTTTTTGCCCAAGGATGAAACCGAAAAGCCGGATCATGTCCCGCAATGGGCCTTAATTCCCCTGGACAAGCTGCTCAACGAAGAGCTTGCCGGCGTTATTAACAAGACCATCATAACTCTGCCCAAGAAATATCGTATGGTCATCCTGTTACGGGATATTGAGGGATTCAGCACGACTGAAACCGCCCAGATTCTTAATCTATCGCCATCCAACGTAAAGGTGAGGCTCCACCGGGCCCGGCTTTACTTAAGAGAGAAATTGAAAGGGTATTTTGAAAATGACCAGTGACGATCATGACCATCAGCATTGTCTGGAGATGTTTGAGAAACTCTCGGAATATATCGATGGTGAACTGGATCATGCGACCTGTGCTGAAATCGAAGAACACGCCAATAATTGCGTGGCCTGCTTTCTCGTGCATGGAAACCCTGAAAAGAACAGTGGCCCTCTGCAAAAATATAGAGGACCAACCGATCCCGCAAGAATTTTCTAAAAAATTAAAAGAAATCATAAAAAACATTCCGCATTGAAATCTGAGACGCAACCTATTCGTAAAGTTGTACCGATATCTTAGCGGCTTCGTTTTTCCTGAGAGAAAGATGATAGCCCCTGACTTTGACTGCGATGTGATCATCCTGTGGGATTTTGACCTTCGACTTCGATGATACTTCCCGAAGAAATTCCCAACCCGGATAATCGGCTGTCTAATTCACTGTGTTCCTGGATCTCGTGAATTTTACCTCTTTGTCCGGGACCCATTTCTTTTAGCAGCACCGTCTCGTTTCGTGAATTGCGAATGAGCGCTTCTCTTTTCTTTAGATCCTCGAGACACAAAGAAATAGAGTTGGCACAACGGGCAGACGTATCGCCCTTCTCGCAATGCCGCCGAAATCCATTGATCCATTCTCTACCGCCCCGGGGGCATATTTCTACAAATTCCACAAAATTGATAATCCGGTCTAATATTTCATTTGAGATGGCATGTTCGATTTTGCAGGAGGCTTCTTCAGCTTCAGCTTCATCCACTAAAAGGATTTTTACAAAAAAGTCTTTCAGGGTTTCATGCCTTCGAACAACATCTTTGGCTAAAACTTTACCTTTGTCAGTCAGGGTAATAATGTCGTAAGGCGCATAATTCACATATCCCTTTTCCGAGAGTGACCGCAGTGCGCCCGTTACCGAGGATTTGTTGACCTTCAGCCGATCGGCAATGTCCTTGGCTCTGGCGGCCTGCTTCTCGGATGAAATGTGAAATATGGCCTCCAGATAATCTTCCATATTCGAACTGAGCGCGGCTCTATGTGCCATTGTTACCTTCCATCGATTCGTTTATTTTTTTAGCTTGCGGCAAATCACAGGAGGATGCATCCGTTGGGCAAGAGGTGCATCCACAGCTGCATTTGTCCTTTTTTTTATATTTTTTATAATAGCTGCGACCGAGGTAAAAAGCCGCCAGCCCGACAATTATTATAACAATGAGGTTTTCCATTTTACTTCACCATTAGTCCCTTAGCTCCTTTTTTCTGGCAACATGTTGTCAGAAATTAAAGGTGTCGGGTGTCAGGTGTCAGGTGTCAGGTGTCAGGGCTGAACGTCGGAGCGTCCGAAAAACGCCTCTGTTTGTGGAGACTCCATAACACAATGTTAGTGCATTAGAAATTTCGCTAATAGTTGCTGACACCTGACACCTGACACCAATATTATTTGCTTATCGGCACATTCGCTGCGCCAACCGGCGCCGCTTCTTAAAAGCACGGTCTTTGAAATTGTTTGTGTCTTGGTGCCTTTGTGGCTATTACTTCCAGTTTATCAGGGTTGGGATTGAGCTATGACTTCAATTCACCAGCAGCCCCAGTGCCGATCCCGTTTGGAAAATGAGAACGGCTAAACCAAAAGCAAACAGGGTATTAAAAATAATTGCAAAAGCGCCCCATTTCCAGGTGCCGGATTCTCTGGCAATACAGACGACCGTCACAAAGCAGGGGGCGTAAAACATGCTGAAAACAATCAGGCCCAAAGCCATCAAGGGGGACCAGTTGGGATCTTTGGCCAGGGTTTCGGAAAGAGAACCGCTTTTTTCCGGATCAATTTCTCCTAACGAATAGGCCGTGCCAAGGGTGGACACCATAACCTCTTTGGCAGCAAATCCCCCCGATCAGGGCGATATTGGTGCGCCAATCAAATCCGGCCCATCTTGATACTGGTTCAAGTGCCGTCCCGATGCGACCGGCAATCGAATATCTCAACCTCGTTCCGGTTTCTTTATGATTTAGGCTCTGCAACTGTTTTTTTAGATTGAGCGTTTCCCGGGAAAGGCCGGTTGTTTCAGGGGCGTTTTCCAGTTCGCGGTTTACCGAAGCTGGTACTGAACCCAGCAAGGACTGGCGCTGGATTTCAAATTCTTCTACCTTCGATTCCGGAAGCATGGGAAAGGTCATCATGGCCCATAAAATGATCGAAAACCCCAGGATGACCGTTCCGGCCTTTTTAATATATTGCCAGGTTCTCTCCCAGGTATGGATCGCCAACCCTTTAAAGGTCGGCATCCGATAGGGGGGCAGCTCCATTATAAAGGGCGTGGAAGCCCCTTTAATGAGGGTAACCCGCAGCAGCTTGGCAACCAGCAAAGCGCCGGTCCAGGATCCCAGCGTAATGCCAAACATGATCGCGGCCTCATATTTGGAAAAAAAAGCAGCTATCAGAAGTGCAAATAACGGCAGTTTGGCCCCGCAATTCATAAACGGCACGGTTAGCAAGGTCGCCAGGCGTTCGCGCGGGGATTTCAAGGTCCGGGTGGCCATCACACCCGGGACTGCGCATCCCCCGGCAATGCCGCCGGAGACGATAAACGCCATCACCGAGCTGCCGTGCAGACCGAAAATTCGAAATACTCTGTCCAGCATAAAGGCCACCCGGGCCAGATATCCGGAATCCTCGAGAAACGCAATTCCAAAAAACATGAACATAATCAGGGGCACGAAGCCCAGCACCCCGCCGACACCGCCAATAATTCCGGATACGACCAGGGATCGGAGCAGGCCATCGGGCAGAATGGTGTACAAACCCATGACCGAGCCATCCGAAAAAGCTTTCCAGCCAGGCCACCGGCATTGCGCTGTATGTAAAAACCAGATGAAACAAACCCGCAATAACGACCAGCATGATGATGGGTCCCAGAAAGCGGTTGGTTACAACTTTGTCAATTTTGTCGGAACTGTAAAGGCGGTTTTGATCATATTTTTGATAGATTACCCCCTGCTTAAGGATGGACTTGATATAACCATAGCGCTGGTCGGCAATCATGGCTTCCGGGTAAGTGTCCAGTGTATTCAGCAGGTGATTCGATACTTTTTTGACCGTTTCCTCAAGTCCGGCCGCCAGATCGGGATTTAATTTTTTCCCCTGCCCCAGAATCTGTTCATCCTTTTCCATGTACTTTAAAGCGATCCAGCGTGCCGGATAGATGTCGGTTAGAAAGCTGTGGGCCTCGATCTCTTTTTGCATATCGAGCATGGCGCGATCAACATCAACGCCATAGGATATTTTAAGCGCAGTGAATTGCTTTTTTTCCTGCACAATGTGGGCCGCGCTTTCCATCAGCTCTTTCTTGCCCTGTCCGGTCCGGGCAATGGTGGGCACAACCGGCACGCCTAAAAGAGTGGACAGTTTCTCGGCATTTATCTTGATGCCCCTCTTTTTAGCGACATCAATCATGTTCAGGGCGATGCATACCGGAATGCCCATCTCGAGAAACTGGACAGCGAGATACAGATTTCGCTCCAGGTTGGATGAATCCACAATGTTGATGACCACTTCCGGTTTTTGGTCGACCAAATAATCTCTGGCAACCACTTCCTCCAGCGAGTAAGCCGTGAGCGAATAGGTTCCGGGCAAATCAACAATGTGTAATTTGAAATCTTGGTGGGTGTAAATGCCTTCTTTTTTCTCGACCGTCACACCCGGATAGTTTCCGACATGCTGCCGCGCACCGGTTAGTTCATTGAACAGGGTCGTTTTCCCGGAGTTCGGATTGCCGGCCAGCGCAACCGTTGCCTGCATTATTCTTCAACCTCCACTTCAATATAATCGGCTTCACTATTTCTCAAGGTGAGGGTGGCCCCTCGAACTCTCAAGGCCACCGGATCGTAAAGCGGCGCCCGGCCCTGGATCCGGATTTCAGTTCCCGGGACCAGGCCCATGTCCCGGATACGCCTGCCAAGATCACCTGTCACCTTAATCGACGCAATCATTCCCTCTTGATTATCTTTCATCTGGCGCAAGTTCATCCGCATTTCGAAACAAACCTCCTGGTGTCATAAATAAAATTATAAACAAGATTTAAAAAGTTAGTTATACCAAACTTTATACGTTGTCAACAATAATATTTAATAAACTTAACTTTGTTGGATAAGATAAAATAACCAGAAAATATAAAATTTCAAGTAGGTTAAGCCAAATATACCTTAATTTGGCGATAGGATGTGCCGGTCAGGACGAATAATGAATGTCGAAGGAAGGAATTCTATCGATTTTTATTAATTCAAAAGACAGAGCGCAGCGATTCCATCCTTCGAAATTCTGCGGTTGGATATTCTGCGGTTCTGCGGTTCGCTGTTGGGCGCCCCTGCTGCCCCAATGGGGCTATTTTTTATAGTACGATTTTTGGTAGGTTGGGTAAAGCCCCATCGATAATGTTGGGTTTCGTACCTCTACCCAACCTACAAAAATCAAGCATCTGTCGAGATATGATCTAAAGGGGCGAAACCCAACTAATCTAATAGCTTAGTATCTGATCTCGGCTTTTCTTACTATCAGCTATGAACTATCAGCTATGAGCTTTTGTGCGCCATGCTCTCTGCCCTATGCTCTTTGCCCTATGCCCTTTGCCGCTTTGGTCTTCAATTCCCAATCTTCAACGGTTTCCTCATCTTCAACCTCTTCCCAACCACTTATCATGGCCCGGGTGTGGGCAAAGATGGTGCGACCGGTGGTTATCATATAGATGTGGACGATCACAAAGGAAAGGATGGCAAAGGCGCCGGCCAGATGAGCCAGGGCCACCACCTGGAGGGACAGGCCGGAAAGCCCCCACTCCGGCCAGGAGTTATATCCCCAGTAGAACAATCCGGTAACCATCTGGACCGGCAGCAGGATGGCGGCCAAAATCAAATAGGTGATTCTCTGTAAGGGATTATGCTTGGCATCTTCACGCTTGGGCACCGGATGATGCTCACCGCGAAAAATTCCGTAGAGGTAGTATCGAACTACCGAAAACATCTTTTTGGTGGTGGGAACATATTGCCGCCATTCTCCGGTGGTAATTACCCAAAACCCGAAAAAGAGAAAGGCAATCAACCAGGTGTTGCCGACAAAATTGTGCACTTTGACCGCCGTTTGAAAACCAAAGAGACTGTAAAGCCCTTTGACTTCAAAACCGGTAACCAAAAGTAAAATAATCAGCACGGTCTGAAGCCAGTGCCAGAAGCGCTCATAACGCGCATAAAGATATATATTTTTCAAATTATTGTTCTGACCTGCCATGGAATTAATTCTCCTTTCTTCCGTTTCCTTTTCGAAGCATTCTGCCTTCTTTTAGCAATAAGCATACCAACGGCATGACTATAAACCGACTGTTGCCACCAAAAATTCGGCCAACCCATTAACCGGTGGTTATGGCACCCTATATAGATGTTTGGTTTTTTATGTCTTTGTAAAAAAAAGACCAAAACCGGTCTAAATATTATCTGAATTGGCCCTTGAAATTGTTAATTGTTAATGTTAAGTTAACACCGGTAAAGTTAATATTGTTAACAGTTAACGGTTGTAAATGATTGTGGGGAGCACTTATAATTCGACGATCGTGATGAAATTCACAAGGCATTGAAATTAAAGGCTTTGGGGAAATAAAGGTCCGCCCACCCCTCGGTCTTGAGAGCCGGTTAACCCGGCAACTTATCAACGATCTTAACATTGCATGAAATTTGCACACAGGGAGTGTATGCTGATGGAAATGGCGAAATACTGGAAAACTATTGTGGATACCTTACAGGATGGTCTGATGGTCCTCGATCCCTCGGGAAATATCCTGGCGGTCAATCCGGCAGCCGAAAAACTGACCGGCTATTCGGCTGAGGAACTGGTCGGCAACAATTGCCGAACACTGAATTGCACCGGCTGCGATGTGTTCGGCAGGGGACCGGGCAAAGAGTGGTGCAAACTGTTTGTGTCCGGTGAGGTCAAGGCCAAGAAATGTTTAATCACTGACAAACAAAGACGGGCCGTGCACGTGGTCAAAAATGCATCCGTATTAAAAGATCCTGACGGCAACATACTGGGCGCCGTGGAAACATTTACGGATATATCTGAAATAGTGCGCCAGCAACAGGAAATTGCGACCCTTCGCAAAAGCTGTCACCTGGAGGAGGGGCATCACGGGCTTCTGGGTGAATCACCGCCCATGCAGTATCTGTTTGAACTCATCGAAAATGTAGCCCAAACAGATGCCCCGGTATTAATCCATGGGCCAAGCGGCACCGGCAAAGAACTGGTTGCCCGGGCCATTCACGAAGAAAGCCCCCGTAATAAAAAGCCCTTTATCAAGGTCAACTGTGCCGCCTTAAACGAAAACCTGCTGGAAAGTGAGCTTTTCGGCCACGAAAAAGGCGCTTATACCGGTGCCGATCGCACCCGAATCGGTCGTTTTGAAGCGGCCCATGAAGGCACGATATTATTAGATGAAATTGGCGACATCCCCCTGTCGACCCAGGTAAAGCTTCTGCGGGTGCTGGAAGAAAAAGAAATCGAACGGGTGGGAGATCACAAACCGATCGCGGTTGATGTCAGGATCATTTCCGC
>PVMK01188961.1_pt2 | contig 11857 bp, 10 predicted proteins | sample 1853481 | NCBI WGS metagenome assembly PVMK01 (sample SAMN08533507, study PRJNA380276) | Marine sediment metagenome, whole genome shotgun sequencing project. | reverse complement strand
TCTCCTGTCGCCTTTCTATACGAGTCTCGACCAGAATTCTCAATACCAAATGTATGTGTAAATAAAAAAGCTAACCCGACCACATTGGAGCTAGCTTTCCGCGATCCACATTCACCCATTGCCGCCGTTCCCAAAAGTACCACCCATCACTGCCGGTTCTTATTCCTAGTATATCCTTTGAATATAGCAATACCGTTCGGCGTCTCTACGATTCGCTGTTATATATTATAATATTAACACTCTATCTGTCAAGCATTTGTACTCGTCCAGTACATTAGTGACACCCGACCTGTTCCGCTTTGTCATTGCGGTAAGCCGAAGCCCTGAGTTTAGCTCAGGGGCAGCGCGGCAATCTCAGCGATGCAATTCCAAGAGGTGCAGGATACTTCCTGCCGGGGGTCTGGGGGATGTCCCCCAGTTTTTAAAAATCCCCCAATCTTGGGGGATTAGGGAGTTGCTTGAGGCAATTCCAGCAGTCTCGTAATTATAAGGCGCTCTTCTATACGTCATTGATAGGCACGAAGAACCGAAGCAATCCCCACATATCATGACAAATCACCCCTGAGATTGCCACGCCCCCCGATAAATCGGGGTCCTCGCGATGATATAGAAAAACACCCCTCATTGTCGTAGCGACCCCGATATTTCTGGGAACTCCCATTTATGGCTCCTAATGCTAATAATTTGTGGTTTAAATGCGGGACAACGTGAGACCGCTGACGGGGGTCTGGGGGTGTCCCCCAGCTTTAAAAAGTCCCCCAAGACTGGGGGATATAGGGGGTTGATCAAGACTATTTCAGCAATCACTAGATGTGAAGCATCACCTATTGACAGCGAGCTTTGGGACAATACCAACTATCAAGCGTCACCCACCTATCTGAAGAAGATCATGCCTTCGATGTAGCATAAAGCTATTTATCCTTAGTTTAAAGTGGTGTGCCGGCTCACTATTGCACTACATCTCTTTGGTCAGGGTGGCAAGGAACTCAGCATTGGATGAGGTTTTTGCTAGCCTTTCCAGGATACGCTCTGTAGCCTCGGTGGACATTTGGGAGTTGCTGGATACCAGGTTAGCCATTCGGCGGAGCAGCCATATTTTCTGGATGGTTTGATCGTCTAGCAGTAGCTCCTCACGGCGTGTACCGCTTCGCAGGATGTCCATGGCGGGGAATATGCGGCGATCCGCGAGCTTGCGGTCGAGATGAAGTTCCATATTCCCTGTACCTTTAAACTCCTCATAGATGACCTCGTCCATTCGGCTCCCGGTATCGACGAGGCAGGTAGCAATGATGGTTAGCGATCCTCCTTCCTCCGTGTTGCGCGCTGCGCCGAAGAAGCGCTTTGGCGGATAGAGGGACACCGAGTCGATGCCTCCGGAGAGGGTGCGCCCGCTGGGTGGCAGGGCGAGATTATAGGCGCGGGTGAGGCGGGTGATACCGTCGAGGAGGATCATAACATCCTTCCCGTTCTCCACGAGGCGCTTTGCCCGATCCAGGGCTAAATCAGCTACCCTGGTGTGGTTCTCCACCGGTTCGTCGAAGGTGGAAGCGATGACTTCCGCATTCACCGAGCGCCTCATATCGGTAACTTCCTCGGGGCGTTCACCGATGAGGCATATCATAAGATGGATATCGCTGTGGTTGGTAACAGTGCCATTGGCGATCTGTTTGAGCAGCATGGTCTTCCCTGCCTTGGGCGGCGAGACGATGAGACCCCGCTGCCCGCGACCGATAGGAGCGATAAGGTCCAGTAGACGAGTAGCAAGATTGGTGGGTGTGGTTTCCAGATTAAGGAACTTATCAGGGAAGGTCGGAGTCAGGGAATTGAAGTTGGGCCGATGCTTTATCTGCTCCGGGTCGATGCCATTAACCGCCTCAATGCGTAACAGGCTGTAGTATTTTTCCCCGTTCTTGGGCAGTCTCATCTGGCCGGTGACGGTATCTCCTGTCCGCAGTGCGAATCGTCGAATCTGGGATTGGGAGACGTAAATATCGTTAGCGCCAGGTCTGAGGGTGTCTTGGCGCAGAAAGCCGTAGCCTTCATCCATGATATCAAGCACGCCGCCGCCAAAGAGATTTCCTTGAAGTTCGGCGCTTGCCTGAAGAAGCCTCAATACCAAATCCTGTTTCTTTAGAGCGGTATAGCCGGATATGCCCAGATCCTTAGCTATTTCCAGCAACTCTTCACGCGTCTTTGCTTCCAGTTCCGTAATGTTGGTGCTCATTTTATTATTACCTCTTTCTCCTATACTTCGTCCAATATATTTACTTCGTCGCTAATTGTCCTCTTAATGACGAATGCCCTGCTATTATTGTAAGCCAAGCAAAGCAATCTCATTGCTTGGCTACCTTCTTCCAGTCTTCCGCAAAGCGGGCGATGCCGATATCGGTGAGGGGATGACGTATCATTTGCATCAGCATGCTGTAAGGTATGGTAGCAATGTGAGCCCCTGCCTTGGCCGCCTCGATGGTGTGAAGGGGATGACGGAGGCTGGCGGCAATCACCTGCGTGGGGAAGTTTATAATGGCTATAGATCTCTACCGTATCGGCAACCACACCCATCCCGTGATGGCCGATATCGTCGAGCCGCCCTACAAAGGGGCTGACGTACGTGGCCCCCGCAATGGCACCGAGAAGTGCTTGGTTTGCCGAGAAGCAAAGGGTAAGGTTGGTCTTGATGTTCTCCCTGGATAGAACACTTATTGCTTCCAGCCCCGCCTCCGATATCGGTATCTTGACCACGACATTCTTATGCCATGAGGCAAGCTCCCGTGCTTCCTGTTTCATACCATCAGCATCCAGACTGAGAGCCTCTACGGATATTGGGCCGGGAACAATAGAACATATCTCGAGGATGGCGGCCTTAAGATCACCGGCCTTTTCCCTGGCTACCAGGGTTGGATTTGTGGTCACGCCACTAATAACTCCCAGCCCGGCAGCATGGCGGATATGCTCTATATTTGCTGTATCAAGGAAAATACGCATATATATAACCACCTCTTCCTATAGTTTTTTACTACTGGGGAGGGCAAACTATACCAGGGGCAACGTGGGCTGGGTACCCTCGCGGAGCACCCCTTTCGCTACCCCGACGAAATCGCGGAACAGGGGATGAGCACGGTTGGGACGGGATAGGAATTCGGGATGAAACTGACACCCCAGCATGAAGGGGTGATCCCGAAGCTCACCTATCTCTACCAGCTCTCCATCCGGCGAGAGACCGCTGAAAACCATGCCGGCTTCTTCCAATGTCTGCCGGTACTCGTTATTGAATTCAAAACGGTGGCGATGGCGCTCATAGACCACCTGCTCTTCGTAGGCTGATGCGGCCTTCGTCCCTGCTACCAGATGGCAAGGATAGCGGCCTAAGCGCATTGTCCCGCCCTTACCCGACGCCTTGCGCTGGTCCGGAAGCAGGTCGATCACAGGGTAAGGAGTCTCTAAGTCAAACTCGGTAGAATTGGGCTCAGGGGAGCCAAGTATATGGCGGAGAAATTCAATCACCATAATATGCATCCCAAGACATAGCCCCAGATAAGGGATTTTATGCTCACGGGCATACCTGGCCGCGGTCACCTTCCCTTCGATGCCTCTTTCTCCAAAGCCACCGGGGACCACGATCCCTTGAACAGAGCGGAGCAGGCTATCGCCATCCCTTTCCAGATCCTCCGAGTGAATCCATTGAACATCCAAATTTCGGTTATGGTAGACCGCGGCGTGGACCAGCGCCTCCTTAACCGAGATGTAGGAATCATGCAGTTCCACGTATTTGCCAACTATGGCGATGGAGACCGGTTCCTTGGGCTCCTTCATCTGTGCTACCAGGTGTCGCCACTCGTTGAAGTCGACGCTGTTATTAGGCAGGTCAAGCATATTCACAATGAGTTGCCCCAACCCTGCCTCCTCAAGAACCAGAGGTGTCTCGTAAATTACAGGCAGGGTGATCAATGGTAGAACGGCCTGTGGATCGACGTCGCAGAAAAGGGCGATCTTGGCTCTTATATCGTTGGAGATTGGCTGATCGCTACGGCATACAATAATATCTGGCTGGATGCCGATGCGCCTGAGCTCGTTAACGCTGTGCTGGGTGGGCTTGGTCTTAAGCTCTCCAGATGAGGCGAGGAAGGGAAGAAGGGTAACATGAACATAAAGGATATTATCACGGCCTACATTGCTCCTCATCTGGCGGATGGCCTCAAGGAAGGGGAGTCCCTCGATGTCGCCCACCGTGCCCCCTACCTCGACAATGACAACGCTGGCCTCACTCTCGGTGGCTACCTGCCTGATACGACGCTTTATCTCATTCGTAACATGCGGTACCACCTGAATAGTGCCGCCAAGAAAATCGCCACGCCTCTCCTGGGAGATTATCGAGCTATAGATCTGCCCCTGAGTTACGCTGGAGGAAGCGGTTACGTTGGTGTCGATGAAGCGTTCATAGTGACCCAGGTCGAGGTCGGTTTCCTCACCATCTTCAGTAACGAAGACCTCGCCATGCTGATACGGAGACATTGTCCCAGGATCGACATTGATGTAGGGATCCAGCTTCTGAACGGAAACCGAGATGTTACGGCTCTTCAGAATTCTCCCTATAGAAGCGACCGTGATACCTTTTCCTACTGAACTAACTACACCGCCGGTCACAAAGATATACTTCGTCATCCTATGGTTCCTCAAAGAGAAAGGATAATGGGATTAATGCTTGAAAGCTTTCCTACTCGTGGTATACAAGCTACATAGAGGTAGTAAATCTTTAGAGGACGCGAGGTCTCCCCTCGACTTATATAGTATAAAAGGCTTCAGTTAAAAATGTCAAGTCTATTTCGGTTCATTGTTGATGTTCTATGATTTTGTCACCCGTTAACTGTTCTGAGAAAATGTCACCCTATGAAGGAGAAGGTGACATTGAACAGAAAGGAACAGAAGAGATTGATGAAAAAGAGGTGCCCCGATATAATCAGGGCCGGGGGTCTGGGGGTGCCCCCTGGCTATAGAAACCCCCCCCAAGTTTGGGGATATAGGGGGTTGATTAAGACTATTCTAGCAATCTCCAAATATGGGCTAGTTTCGCCAGGGAACTTCGATCATGTGCATTTCGGTCGCCCGGCTTCCTCATGGCATCGCTGGCCTTCTGCTCCCACATGTCTGGTACAGGGTCTTTATCGAGGAATTGCTTTAGTCTCTAGGCAGTTGTACAATACCCACACAATGGTTGACAAGATTGCGTGGCTCAAAGGCTACAGCGTTGCGGTGCTGTGTCGCTCTATGATGCTGCAACCGGTAGAAAAATACCAGCGGTATTGTTATTCCTCTTGCCTGCTGCCAAGGATGACCCAGTGGTAGGATTTCTTCTACTACAGCGCTGCTCGGTCGGTAAAAAGTGAACTGGGATGGAGGCATATGGAAGCTAAGGCTAAGTACTATGAAAGACCATGGCTAAAATTCTACCCTGAAGGAGTTCCTGCAAACGTTGAAATTCCGGAGCGGGCTTTGCCTGAGATCTTTGATGAGGTAGCAGCCAAATACTCCAGCAGAGCGGCGGTGATCTTCTACGGTAATAAGATAAGCTTTGGAAAGTTGAAGGAGGATATAGACAGGTTTGCGACAGCCCTCCATGAATTGGGAATCCAGAAGGGAGACAAGATTGCCCTCTATCTGCTAAACAGTCCTCAATTCATTATCGCCTATTTTGGTGCGCTCAAAGCTGGAGCTACGCTGACGCCGATCAGCCCGGTCTATACCAGCATTGAGGTGAAGCATCAGCTTGAAGATAGTGAAGCCAGGTCCATTGTGTGCCAGGATTTCCTTTATGAGAACGTTGAAAGGGCAGGAGGCGGACTCGAGAATGTCATTCTGACCGGTATCGGGGAGTATTTGCCACTGTCAAAGAGATTAGCGGGGAAAAGTGTTCTGGGAAGGTATGGTAAGATGGAAGTTCCCAGCCCGCAGCTTATTGAAAGTCGTGGCTTCCACCAGTTCCAAAATCTAATAAAGAAATACCCGCCGAATCCTCCGAAAATAGAGATCAATGCCAGGGAGGATATTGCTGTCCTCCCCTATACCGGAGGAACTACGGGCCTGCCCAAGGGTGCTGTGCTGACCCACTACAATCTGCTTGCCTGCGGGATGCAGGTCCAGGCTTTTTGGCCCACATTTGAGGAAGGCAAGGAGGTCGTTCCTGCATTGCTGCCCTTTTACCACATATATGGCCAAGTGGTAGTTATGTTGAACGGCCTGATTTCGGGTTCAACGCTGCTTCTGTTTACCACGCCTGACCTTGAGGAAATCCTGTCCGCCATGGAAAGGTACAAAGCAACGGTGTTCTACAGTGTACCAACGGCATTCCAATTCCTCAAGGACTTCGATAAGACTGACAGGTTCAATTGGAAGGGACTCAAGATGATCACCAGTGGCGCCGATACACTTCATGAGTCAACGGTGAAAGATTGGGAGAGAAGGACGGGGGCCAAGATCATTGAGGGTTACGGCTTGACTGAGTGCAGCGCCGTATCGCATGTCAACCCTTTGGGAAGGCCAAAGGACGGTTCATTTGGGGTTCCGCTACCCAACGTCGGGGCAGCGATTGTTAACCATGAAACAGGCGAGTACCTTCCTCCCGGGGAGGTCGGTGAACTAATCATCGAGGGGCCAAACATAATGAAAGGCTACTGGAAGAGGCAAGAAGACACAAGGGAAAGCTTAGTCGAGCTGGATGGCAGGACGTGGCTCAGAACAGGTGACTTGGTCAGGATGGACGATGAGGGTTACTTCTTCTTCTATGACCGGAAGAAGGATTTGATAAAGTACAAGGGCTATTCCGTATTTGCCCGGGAGATAGAGGAAGTCTTGTGCCAGCATCCAAAGGTCAAGACGGCGGGTGTCCTGGGGGTTCCCAATCCCGACGTGGGACAGTTGATCAAGGCGATCGTGGTACTCGAAACCGATGCAAGAGGGAAAGTGTCCGAAGAGGAAATAATCAAATACTGTGAGGAGAACCTGGCTCATTACAAGGTCCCGAAGATCGTTGAATTCAGGGGTGAGCTCCCGAAGACAGACGTGGGGAAGATATCCCACAGGGAACTGAGAGAGGAGCTGGAGGAGGAATGAGGTGAACCCTCCCTTTTTCGAGGTTGAGAAGCTTATCAAGCGCTTCGGCGGTCTGACTGCAGTCAACGGGGTTAGCTTCCAGATTAGCAGGGACGAGATCGTTGGCTTGATCGGTCCCAATGGGGCGGGAAAGACGACTTTGCTGCGCCTGATAACCAGCATACTGAAACCCGACTCCGGCAGGGTGAGATTCAAGGGCAGGGATATCACCGGGGCTAAATCCTGGGACATCGTCAACTGGGGAATCGCGGGCACGTTTCAGGTGACCAGGCCTTTTCGCAATCTACCCCTTATCGCAAATGTCATGGTCCCTTGCCTGTCGCCCCGGGCTATGAAGAGGGGGGAGTGGATCAAGAGAATCGAGGCCAAAGCGCTGGATGCGTTGGAGTTCGTCGGCATTTCCGACCTGGCACTTGAGCCGGCTTCCTGTCTATCTCACGGTGATTTAAGGCGCCTGGAGATAGCCCGGGCGATTGCCACTGACCCTGAGTTACTTCTACTGGACGAGCCATTTAGCGGGCTGAATCCTGCTGAGACCGAGCTGATGGCGAAATCGATAAGGAGGTTGCACAAGGGAGGCAGGTTCGGCAGATTACATAGTGAAGGGCCCAGCGATGATCATTATCGAACACAAGCTGGCAGAGCTCATGAAGATAGTTGACCGGGTGATTGTTCTTGACTTCGGGGAGCTGATTGCCGATGGCAACCCGGAGGACATAATACGGGACGAGCGGGTTATCGAGGCCTGCATTGGTAAGGGAGTGTACTCGGGTGCTTCTTGAAGTCCAGGGTCTGACTGTCTGCTACGCGACTGCCATGCTACTGAACGACCTGAGCGTGGCCGTTGATGACGGGGAGCTTGTGTCCCTGGTCGGCCCGAACGGGGCCGGCAAGTCGACGCTTCTTCGCGCCATAACCGGGCTGATAAGATGGGAACGGTCCATTATGAAGGGGACGCGAGCGGGGGATATAAGCCTTGAGGGCACCGTGCATTTCGCGGGGGAGAGAATCGACACTCTGGCGCCGCACCAGATTGTGATGAAGGGACTGGTTCACTGCCCGGAGAGGGCAAGGGTATTTCCCGAGATGACGGTTGCGGACAATCTAAAGGCCGGTGCCTATCTGTGCCGGGATAGGGACGAGGCGAAGCGGAATTTGGAAGAGGTCTACCAGCTATTCCCCACACTGAAGGATAGAGCCAAGCAGATATCGGGAACCCTGTCCGGAGGTGAGCGACAGATGCTCGCGATCGGGCGGGCTCTGATGGTCCGTCCCAGGCTGCTTTGCATAGACGAGCCGTCGACAGGTCTCTCTACTAAGCTGAAGACAGAGCTCTTCGAGCGCATAGGGGGAATAAAGCGCTCCGGCATCGCAGTGCTGCTGGTAGAGCAGGACGTCGGCTTGGCGTTTCAATTAGCCAGCAGGAGCTATGTTCTGTCTCATGGAAGGGTGATCGCCGAGGGGACGGGCGAGGAACTGCTTCAAGACGAGACTATCAGGAGGACTTATCTGGGCCTATAGCCCACGGGTCACTAGTCCAACTCGGCCATACATACCCGGCAAGTTGTGTGCGTGGCCACGTTCTGCAGCTTACACCTGGGGCAGATCTTCTCTGTCCTGTCTCGCAACCAGGTCGTGATCCCCTTTGGCATGAACAGCAATACCAGCATCACGATGAAGGCGAGGATCAGCATCTTTGCCTCTGCCGGCACATGAAGGTATCTAGTAAGCACGAATTCGGTGAGCGGGTAGAGAATGAAGACGCCGGCTATCGGCCCGTAGATCGTGGCAATTCCGCCGAAAACCGCCCAGATGATAACCTGAAACGAGAGCGCGAGTTCGAGAGTCGACGGCCCTGCTCCCCTTAGGAAATGTGCGTACAGCCCTCCCGCGATTCCGGCGAAGAACCCGCTCAAGCAGAAGGCCAGCAGCTTGTACTTGGTGGTATTTATCCCCGATGCCCTTGCGGTAACCTCGTCCTCACGTATGGCGTGGAATATGAGGCCTGTCTTGGAATCGGTGATCTTCCACATGATGAATCCGAGTACCATCATGGAGGGGATGACGATGTAGTAGGTTACCACGCGTGATTCGGATAGGGGGTCTATACCGAACACCCCGAGCTCACCGCCGGTGATGCTGGGAATAGCCAGCACCACCCCCGCCAGGATCAAGGGAAATGCTAGGGTGGCGAAAGACAGGTAAATGCCCCTCAGCCTCAGGCAGGGTATGCCCACGGCCAGCCCGGCCGCTACGGCGGCGAGGGCGCCGATCGGGATCGTTGCCCAGGGCGCAAGCCCGAGGTTCATATTCAGTAGGGCGGCCGTATAGGCGGCCACCCCGAAAAAGAGGGCGTGGCCGAGACTAACCTGGCCGGTGAAGCCGGAGAGAAGGTCCCAGCTCGCGGCGAAGATGGCGAAGATACCTGCAAGTATCAATACGCGAAGGGTGAACGGCTGAGACGTTATAACGGGCAACACGAGCAGGATGATACAGAAAAGCACGACTACGGTCCTGCCGGGAAGGACCAGCACTTCTCCCCTGAACAGCTTGTAAATCCTCATTACGTAGGCGGCCGGTATGCTCACGTCATCTCTCTTCTTCGAATACTATGCCGAAGAGGCCTTGCGGCCTGATCAATATCACGATCAGCATAATAGTCAGGGCTACCGAGGTCCTGAGGAAGGCTCCCGAAGGTGCGAGGAAAACGACCAGGGTCTCGGCGAACCCCAGGATAAATGCCCCTATCAAGCTGCCTTTGAGGCTCCCCATACCTCCGAGCACTACGACGGCGAGGATCATCACCAGTGGGTGCATCCACATGCCTGGAGTCAGGACAAACAGGGGGGCTACGAGCGCGCCGGCGATAGCCGCGAATGCAACGGATATGCCCATGGTGACCAACTCCATCCTCGGGACGTTCATCCCCATCAGGTTGGCCACCTCTCTATCCTGGGCTATAGCTCTGATCGCCACTCCCGGTTTGGTTTTCATCAGAAACGCCCACGTGGCCAATAGGAGTAATAATACTACTCCCAGGGTAAGCAATTGCTGATTGAGCACTGCGACACCGAGTATCTCCGTCGCCCCTGAGATGAGCTTGGGAACGCTCCGGGGATCGCCCCCGAAGCCTATGAATATGGCCTCCTGGACGATGATGGCCAGCGCTATGGTCACGATTAACGTCGTCGACTCGTGCTGTCGAACGCGGGCGATGATGAACCTGTAGCTGATCATCCCCACAATGATGACGATGATGATGGCCAGAACAATGGAAAGGAGAAGGTTCAGGCCCGCGGCGACGGCCAGGAGGTAGATCAAGTAGGCCGCCAGCATATAGAATACGGTGTGAGCAAGGTTGACAATGCGTGCAACACCGAAGATGAGGGAGAAGCCCATCGCGAGCAGCGCGTAGACGCCGCTCGCGAGGAGCCCGTTAACTATTATGGATTCCGCCATATGCTATCCATCCGAGACGGCCTGATAGAATACCCCCCCCCGGCAAGGGGAGATCCTCGCCGGGGGGATACCCTTTATAAAAAGCCGTAGACCTATCCGCAGCCGAGTATCAAGCGGCGTGTGTCTGCGGCCGCGCGTGTTGGGATGCTACTGACTCCAGAACTCCACGACCCATGGAGGCAGCTGATAGTCCACGATTCCCGGATACTGTACTTCATACCACGATCCGTCGGCGGGTGGCCAGACGCCCTTGAGCTGGCCGTCCTGCCACTGGACGCCCAGGGCCGTGACGTAGCCCGGGCCCCAGATCACGTCGTGCATGTCGTTGAAGACGAGTCTGCCAGCCGTGGTCACTCTGTCTGTTCCCTCAAGCTCCACAACGAGGTCATCGGCGTCCAGACTGTTTGCCGCCTCAAGCGCATCCTTCAGAAGGTACACAGCGTCGAACGTGCCCGCGTTGTACGTGGGAGCCTCTCCCTGCTCTGAAATGAAAGCCTGGATAAACGGCAGTGTCTTATCGGTGATCGAGACATTGCGCGCGTAGACGTTCAGCGTCATCTCATAGTCGCCAAACCCGCCCGTGTTAACGAAGAAATCGTCGGCCTGGGCCATCACATTGATGCCGACCGAGGCTGCGGGGATTTCCAGCTCTTCCCATGCCCTGGCATAGGGAATGCCCACCGGCCCGGAAAGCGCGGTCATGATCATGTTGGCCCCGGAATTCTTGATGGCCGTCAACTCTGCTGTCACATCTGTGGCCTTGTCAGAAGGCTGCCAGACCCCTACGACCTCGATTCCCATCAAGGGAAGGTTCGCCTGGGCAGCTGCCACTATAGATTCTGTCCACGATGCTTTCTCGGCGAGCACGGCTACCTTCGGCGGCATACTCAGCTCAGCTACTATCTCCCCTGCGACCATACCCACAAGCAGGAAGCTCAACTGACCGAGGGCCTGGTTGTTGACGGGGGTGACCCTGAACCAGTACTTATAGCGGTCATAGTCCTCCACCACTTTCTCGGCCAGCTTTATCTCGCTGGAACCGCAGATGAGGAAGATGGTCTGGTAGTCCATGGCAACTTCCTGCATTGCCGCCGCCGCCTCGCTTCTGATTGTCCCCATCAAGAAGTCGACGTTGTCAACGGTGATTGCCCTCTCCGCTGCGCTGGCGGCATCGGGAACGCTGACGAGCTCGTTGGAGTCAACCTGGACCAGTTTTATCTGGTACGTCTCGTTTCCTACCTGTATACCACCGGCAGCGTTGATCTCATCGGCCGCCAGGGTAGCCCCCAGC
>PVMK01146402.1_pt1 | contig 11858 bp, 9 predicted proteins | sample 1853481 | NCBI WGS metagenome assembly PVMK01 (sample SAMN08533507, study PRJNA380276) | Marine sediment metagenome, whole genome shotgun sequencing project. | reverse complement strand
GCATACTGATCGTGGGTGATTTTGATGCCGATGGCGCGACCGGTACGGCACTTGCCGTGCGGGCGCTGAACATGATGGCCGCGAGTCGCGTGGATTTCCGCGTCCCCAACCGCTTTGAGTTCGGTTATGGGCTCAGTGTGGCGCTGGTCGAAACATTGGCAGAAAACCCACCTGATGTACTGGTCACCGTAGATTCGGGCATCAGTTCCAATGACGGGGTTGAGCGTGCCCTTGAACTGGGCTGCAAGGTGATCGTTACCGACCACCATCTGCCGGGTGAGAAATTACCCGCTGCCAATGCCATCGTCAATCCAAATTGCCCCGGTGACCAATTCCCCAGCAAGGCACTTGCTGGTGTTGGTGTGATTTTTTACCTGATGAGCGTACTCAGGGGCGCATTGCGTGAACGCAACTGGTTTACGTTGCCCCGCAAGGAACCAAACCTGGCGCATTTACTGGACCTGGTTGCACTTGGCACCATCGCTGATCTTGTTTCACTAGATACCAATAACCGCATCCTGGTCCGCCAGGGTATGGATCGTATCCGCCAGGGGATTTGCAGTCCGGGTCTGCTGGCGCTTTTGAGACTGGGGAAAAGGGATTATCGGCACTTGGTGGCTTCCGACCTGGCATTTGCGGTTGCACCGCGTTTGAATGCGGCAGGAAGGATGGAGGATATGAGCGTTGGTATCCGTTGCCTGATCACCGAAGACCGGGAAGAAGCCATGACCCTGGCCACTGAGTTGGATGACCTGAACCATCAGCGACGGGCCCGGCAGAATCAAATGCAACAGGAAGCCCTTGACCAGCTAAAGCAATTGCTGGACGACTTAAAGGGACACCGAACTACCCCGCAGGGCTGTGCCTGTATGATGAGAACTGGCACCAGGGCATCGTCGGTCTGGTGGCCTCTCGTATCAAGGATGCCGTACACCGGCCTGTGCTTGCGTTTGCACCGGAGTCGGAGGGTTCCGCGGTGCTTAAAGGTTCGGCCCGCTCGGTCAGCGGTTTGCATATTCGTGATGTGTTGGCGCGTGTCGATGCGATGCATCCAGGCGATGGTCACTGCCTTTGGCGGCCACGCGCTGGCAGCCGGTCTGACCTTGCCTGCAAAGCCAGCTTGAGTCATTCAAACAGGCATTCGTTGATTCGATCGAGTTCTTTCTGCAGGGCAAAACACTGAATAACGAGATACTGACTGATGGTGAATTGCCAGCCGAGGACATCAACCTGCCTTTTGCAGAGCTGTTGCGTGGTTTGGGCCCCTGGGGACAACACTTTCCCGGAACCTTTGTTTGAAGGTCGTTTCGTGGTTGAAGAAAAGAGAGTGGTTGGTGGTGCACATCTCAAGATGCAGCTCAGGCCCGTGGATGGCCAGGGCAGTATTGACGCCATTGCATTTGGCTGCCTGCCGGAAGACCTGCCGGATACAGATACAACCGGGTTGATTTACAAGCTGGATATCAACTATTTTCGCGGCCGGAAAACCTGTCAGCTGATGGTGGAGCAGATTTTAAATTAAAAGCCGCTGACAAGTCCTGTCTTGGTGTTAAAATGCACCGCTTCAATTTTAAGGTTAACAGTGTGGAAACCAATCAGATAAAAAACCAGTTATTGGACCTGCAGCAGCGCACCGACGCGCTTAGGGGGTACCTTTGACTATGCTGGCAAAAAGGACCGTCTGGAAGAAGTAAACCGCGAGCTGGAAAACCCCGAGGTGTGGAATGATTCGGCGAATGCGCAGGCGCTGGGCCGTGAGCGTGCGTTGCTCGACGGTATCGTCGGGACGCTGGACCGGGTTTCAGAATCCCTGGCAGAGAATGTCGAAATGCTGGAGATGGCCATTGAGGAGCAGGATGAGGAAATCCTGGAATCGGTTGTTGCTGAGGTCGATGGCATAGAAGTTGAAGTCGGAAAACTCGAATTCCAGCGCATGTTCAGAGGCGAGGTTGATGCCAACCCCTGTTACCTCGAAATCCAGTCAGGCTCCGGTGGCACCGAGGCCCAGGACTGGGCTGAAATGTTATTGCGTATGTATTTGCGCTGGGTCGAACGGCGTGGCTGGAAAGGCGAGTTGATCGAAGTCTCTGCCGGTGAAGTGGCCGGAATTAAAAGTGCCACCATCCACATTACCGGTGACTACGCTTATGGCTGGTGTAAGACGGAAATCGGTGTACACCGCCTGGTGAGAAAATCACCGTTTGATTCGGGAAATCGCCGCCACACCTCGTTTGCCGCCGTGTTTGTGTCCCCGGAAGTGGATGACGATATCGAAATTGATATCAACCCCTCCGATTTGCGTATTGATGTGTACCGGGCATCCGGTGCCGGCGGACAGCATGTTAACCGGACCGAATCAGCGGTGCGCATTACCCATATCCCCACCAATACCGTGGTGCAGTGCCAGAACGACCGTTCACAGCACAAAAACAAAGACCACGCGATGAAACAGTTGCGCGCCAAGCTGTATGAGCTTGAACTGGAAAAACGCAACGCCGAGAGCCAGACTGGAAGATTCAAAATCAGATATCGGCTGGGGCAGCCAGATTCGCTCGTACGTGCTGGACCAGTCCCGTATCAAGGATCTGCGTACCAACGTGGAAACAGGCAATACCCAGGCCGTATTGGACGGCGATCTGGATCAATTTGTAGAAGCATCCCTTAAACAGGGTCTTAGTGAAGGAAATAAAGCGTGAGCAAGCAAAACCCAAAAAACAGTGATGGTGATATAGCACAGGATGAAAACCGCCTGATCGCAGAGCGACGTGAAAAACTACACGCACTGAAAGCGGAAACCATTGCCTATCCCAACGATTTTCGTCCCAATACCAACGCTGCTGTGCTGCACCAGCGCTTTGTTGATGATGATGTCGAGACACTGGCCGAAGTTGATGAAACATTTGCGCTGGCAGGTCGTATGCTGGCCAAGCGTGTCATGGGCAAAATTGCTTTTGTCAAAGTGCAGGATGGCACCGGTACCATGCAGTTCGTGGTACAGCGGGACAACTTGTCTGAAGGTTTGTATCAGAAGTTCAAACAATGGGATATCGGCGACATCATCGGTGGTACCGGCGCGATCTTCCGTACCCAGAAAGGTGAGTTGTCCATAAAGCCAACCGAGTTGCGTTTATTGACCAAGTCACTGAGACCATTGCCGGAGAAGTTTCACGGCTTGACCGATACCGAGACACGTTACCGTCAGCGTTATGTCGACCTGATCATGAATGAAGATTCAAAGAATGTCTTTCGCACGCGCTCAAAAATCATCCGTTTTATTCGTGATTTCATGGAGGCGCCGGGGCGGGAATTCCTTGAGGTCGAAACCCCCATGATGCACCCGATTCCGGGTGGTGCGACCGCCAGGCCTTTCGTGACACACCACAATGCCCTGGATCTTGAAATGTACCTGCGTGTTGCACCGGAGTTGTATCTAAAACGTCTGATTGTCGGTGGTCTGGACCGTGTTTATGAGATCAACCGCAGCTTCCGTAATGAAGGTGTATCAACCCGGCACAACCCTGAATTCACCATGCTGGAATTCTACTGGGCCTATGCCAATTTCGATGACCTGATGGATCTGACCGAAACCATGCTGCGTGAACTTGCAGTTTTGGTAAGCGGCGGCACCACGGTGGTACACGAGGGTCAGAGCATTGATTTCGGGACAAGGTTTGAGCGTATGAGCGTGGAAGATTCCGTACGCAGGTTTAATCCGGAACTGAGTGATGCTGATCTGTGGGATGCTGATACTCTGAAAGCTATCTGTGCTGAACGTGATATCCATATTGATGACAGCTGGGGCGAAGGCAAGGTACTGATAGAACTGTTTGAGGCCACTGTTGAATCAAAACTGCTCGATCCAACATTTATCACCTCCTACCCGACCGAGGTATCACCGTTGTCACGGCGCAATGATGAAAACCCGTTGATCACCGATCGCTTCGAGCTTTTCATATCAGGCCGCGAGATCGCCAATGGCTTTTCCGAGCTGAATGATCCCGAAGACCAGGCCGCACGTTTTCAGGAGCAGGTATCGCAAAAAGACGCCGGCGACCTTGAAGCCATGCATTTCGACGCTGACTATATTCGCGCACTGGAATACGGTATGCCGCCGACGGCAGGAGAGGGCATCGGCATTGATCGCCTGGTGATGTTGTTTACCGACTCAGCTTCAATACGTGATGTACTGCTGTTCCCGCATATGCGTCCGGAAAGCTGAGATTAGCAGCATTATGGGTTCAGGATCATCGACATGGTGGCAGCATCAATGTTGCCGCCACTTAGTATGATTCCGACTTTTCCTTCCGCTGTCACCGCCTGGCTTAACAGGGCCGCCACTCCCAGCGCGCCGGAAGGCTCTACCACGAGTTTCATCCGGTAAAACAGAAACCTGACCGCCTCTATAATTGATTCTTCTGAAACGGTTCGCATATCGTCAACATACTCCAGCACCAGTGGAAAGGTTATTTTCCCCAATGAGGGTGTGCGGGTTCCATCGGCAATGGTGGGTGGGTTTTTAACACTGTGAAGTACTTTTGTATGAAATGACTTTGTCGCGTCATCGGCGAGTTCGGGTTCGATACCGATCACCTGGCAAGCTGGCGACATACCCTTGGCCGAGATTGCTGTACCGCTTAATAAACCACCCCCGCCACATGGGGCCAGCAGCATATCCAGGTCGCCGACTTCTTCAAACAGTTCCAGGGCGGCGGTGCCTTGACCTGCCACCACATCAATGTGGTCATAGGGCGGAATCAGCGTATAGCCATTCCGCTCTGCGAGTTCCCTGGCAATATTTTCACGGCTCCGTTCATCGGGGTCATATTCAAGAACCGTCGCACCATAACCCTCGGTCGCGGTCCGCTTGGTCGCAGGGGCATTGTCCGGCATGATGATGGTTGTGTCCACGTCCAGAAGGCGGCCGACCAGGGCCACCGCCTGGGCATGATTACCGGAGGAATAAGTCAGTACACCGCGTGCTTTTTCTGCATCGGAAAGTTGCGAAATGCTATTGAAGGCACCGCGAAATTTGAAAGCGCCAACCCGCTGAAAATTTTCACATTTGAGATAAACCTCCGCTCCGACCATTTGGTTAAGGGTTCGTGAGGTCATCACCGGGGTGACATTGGCATGACCCCGAAGTCGTTTTTGTGCAGCCAGGATTTTCTTGAACATATGTGGATTAAAACACAGTCAGAACTCATAACCCATGAGTTTGATTTCGTCGCTGAAAAAATCTGCAATCCTGGCCTGCTGCTCTGTATCAAGGATGTCCCGGTAGCCGCGTTTGTCTTTTCTGAAGCTTGATTTTGCACGCGGTAATTCCAGTTTTTCCGGGATACCCAGCCGGGTTCGAAGCAGGTCCAGTTCCTCGGCGATGTTCTCAAATCGGTATATTTTATCGACCGCGACTTGACCGTTGATAGAATACAGATCAATACCGTTACGCTTGAGACGCTTGAGTACGCCCGAGTCGATGAACTCTGCAATCGTCGGGCGCGGTTCTGACTTGCAACGCCAGTAATACAGAGAAATTACCCGGTCCCATGGGTTCCTCTCAAAGCAAAACTTGTAATAACTGTTCCAGGTTTCATCACCGATAAGTGCTTTAACTTCGGTGGCGGACATATGGCTGCGAAATCTGTTCTTTTTTCTGCCTTTAACCAGCAACCTGCCCACATCCACAACGCCGTATTCGCGGGCCCTGGCCAGGTGGTGTTGGGGACCGCGGTAGCCCAGTTCCGACCGTTTTATTTCATCCACCGGCGAAATGGGTGAAAGAATGTCATCGTCACCGCAAACACCGGACAAGGCAATTTCGATTGATGTGCCAGCCGTTTTATTGGTCTTGAGGAAAATGAACTTGTATTTGTGGGAAATAATCATGGCTGGTGCTGTGGATGGTTATTAATCGCTGCTGTCTCTCATGCCCTCAAACCAGCCTGCTACCAAATGTCGCTCGCTGTCGGTAATTTGGGTGAGGTTGCCCAGTGGCATTGTGCGTGTAATGACAACAGTCTGGTATACACGCTCGGCGTGTTGTAGCAGTTTTTGTTGGGTGTCTAACTCGACGCCCAGGGGGGCGCTGGTGAAACCTTCGAATTCAGGAACCGGGGCATGGCACTTGATGCAGCGTTGCTGGACGATGGTGAATACCCTGGCTATCTCTACAGCTTCTCCTGATCCGGCAACAGGCCGTGGCTCCGGTGCAGTGGCGATGATCAATCCAGCCAGCAGCAACACGGCGGGGATCAATGGCCAGGTTCGAAAACCCGGTAAATGCCGGATATTGAAATAATGCCGGATTGCCACAGCAGCCAATGAAAAAACCAACAGCACCAGCCAATTATAGGCATGACCGTAAGTTACCGGAAAATGCCCGCTGATCATGATGAATAGAACGGGCAGGGTGAAGTAGTTGTTGTGGCGGGAGCGCTGTAAAGCCCTCAGACCTTTGCTGGGATCAGGTTTGCGGTTTTCCGTTACCGCATTGACCAAGTCCTTTTGCCCGGGAATGATGACCCGGAACACGTTGGCGACCATCACCGTACCAATGGCTGCTCCAACGTGAATAAAGGCGGCTCTGCCACTCAGCCAGTCATTCAGAATCCAGGCAAGCAGAATAAACCAGCCCAGTATCACCAGACCCAACAACCATTCCCTCTTCGACAGACGAGAGCAGCACAGCAGGTCATAGACGATCCAGCTGCTTAACAGTGACAGGACGCCAATTCCGATGGCCATTGTTGATGAAACACTGCTTATAGCCGGGTTCAGCATGTAGGTTTGCGCATTCCAGTAGAACACGATGATCAACAAGGCCATACCGCTGATCCAGGTGGTATAGGCCTCCCACTTGAACCAGTGCAGGGTAGGAGGAAGCTCTCCGGGTGCCACGGCGAATTTCTTCAGATAGTAGAAGCCGCCACCATGGACCGCCCACAGATCACCCGCCGTGCCTTCCGGTTGGTTCTGACGTTGCAGGTGGTTTTCCAGCCAGTTGAAATAAAACGATGCGCCGATCCAGGCGATTCCAACAATGAAATGGGCCCAGCGTATCAGCAGGCCGAGCCACATATGCAGATGGGATTCCACTGCTAGGCTTCGCCCTGCTTGTACAGACAGTTGAGAATGGCCTCTGGTGTGGCCGGAGTATCAAGTGCTGGCAGGTTATCCCCGCCGAGCTTGCTTGCGATGGCCTGGTTGATTGCGCTGTGCACGGAAATTGCCAGCATCAGCGGTGGTTCACCGATGGCCTTGGAGCGGTGGATGGTCTTTTCCCTGTTCCTGCCATTTGCCCAGAGTTGTACATTAAATATTTCCGGAATATCACCACAGGTGGGAATTTTGTAAGTGGAAGGCGCGTGGGTGCCAAGGCGGCCCTTTGAATCCCACCAGATTTCTTCCGATGTCAGCCAACCGGCGCCCTGTACGAAGCCACCTTCGATTTGCCCGATATCAATGGCCGGGTTTAATGATTTACCCGCATCGTAGAGGATGTCGGTTCGTACGATACGGGACTCACCGGTCAGACAGTCGATTTCAACCTCGGAGACCGCCGCCCCGTAGGCAAAATACAGAAATGGCCGGCCAGTGGACGTTTCCGGATCGTAGTGAATTTTCGGTGTGCGGTAGAAACCCGTTGCAGACAGGGAAATACGTGCCAGCCAGGCTTGCTCCGCCAGGGCAGCAAAGCTGATTTCCTGGTTGGCAAGCTGCACATGGTTGTCGATAAATTTGATATCGGACTTATCAACCCCGAATTTTTTGCTGGCAAATTTCAGCAGCCGTTTTTTGATTTTACGGACCGCTGAGCGGGCGGCCATACCGTTCATATCGGTGCCGGAGGACGCTGCAGTGGCGGAGGTATTGGGAACTTTTCCGGTATTGGTTGCGGTGATCTTGACCTTGTCGAGATCAATTTGAAACTCTTCAGCTACCACCTGTGCGATTTTGATCATCAGACCCTGGCCCATCTCGGTGCCGCCATGATTCAGATGGACGCTGCCGTCCTTGTAAACATGCACCAGCGCACCAGCCTGGTTCAGAAAGACGGTGGTGAACGAAATGCCGAACTTGGCTGGTGTCAGCGCAATACCTCTCCGAATGACCGGGCTTTCACGGTTAAATAAGGCGATCTGTTGGCGTCTGTTTTCATAATCTGACGATTCCACCAGTTCGGTTATCAACTCATGCAGGACATTGTCCCTGATCTTCATACGGTAAGGTGTAACAGCGCGTTTACCGGTTTTGTCATACAGGTTGATCTTGCGCACGGCCAGTGGATCCAGGCCAAGCTGATAAGCGATCCCGTCGATAACCCGCTCGATACCGACCATGCCCTGTGGTCCCCCAAAACCCCGAAAAGCGGTATTTGATACCGTATTGGTCTTGCAGCGGTAGGAACTGATGGTGACATTGGGCAGGTAATAGGCATTGTCGCTGTGGAACATGGCGCGATCAGCGATGGGCCCTGACAGGTCGGCGGATATGCCGCAGCGCAGGGCATGTGTGAATTCGATACCAAGGATGCGACCTTCGGCATCGTAGCCCACATCGTACCGGATCAGGAAGTCGTGGCGCTTGCCGGTACTGCGTATATCGTCATCCCGGTCCAGTCGGATCTTGACGGGTCGGCCGGTAGCATTCGCCATCAGGGCGGCAATGATGGCCCACTGGCCCGCCTGGGTTTCTTTGCCGCCAAAGGCACCGCCCATACGACGCACCTCTACGGTCACCGTGCTGAGCGGTTTGCCGAGACTGTGGGCGACCAGTTGCTGGACTTCGGAAGGGTGCTGGGATGAGGTCAGGATAAGGATATCCCCATCCTCTTCGGGCAAAGCCATGGAGACCTGACCTTCAAGGTAGAAGTGCTCCTGGCCGCCTGTGCTTATCTCACCCGTCAGTCGGTTTGGGGCAGATGAAATGGCGGCTTTAGCATCACCCTGTTGCAGTATATGCGGGTCCAGTACAAAAGATTGCTCATCCAGCGCGGTTTCGATATCGAGTATGGCGGGTAATTCCTCATACTCAATTTTCGCCAATTGGACAGCCTGCCGGGCTATAACACGAGATTCCGCCAGCACTGCAAACAATGCCTGCCCTGCAAACTCAACCAGACCATCAGCCAATACAGGTTCATCGTGTTTGTGTACCGGGCTGATTTCGTTGGCGCCGGGAATATCGCTGGCAGTCAATACACGGACGACACCCTTGTATTGTTTAACCGCTGACAGATCCATGTTGGTGATTCGTGCACGCGCGTAATCGCTGGTGCCAAAATAACAATGCAGCAGGTTTGAAGGTTCCGGTATGTCGTCTACATAAAGGGCTGCGCCTGAAACATGTTTGCTGGCACTGTCATGGCTTACCTCAGAAAATACGTTGCGGATTTTCCGTCTTGCCTTGTTGATGGTTCCTGAATCAGACATTGGCCCCGTCCTTTTCATATCGCAATCCGAGTCGAACGGGGTAGGGGTTTTCCGTAAACTCCAGGAAAAAGCGTTGCAGCAGATTCTGAGCAACCCGCATACGGTAGCTGGCGGTGGCGCGCATATCTGTTAACGGTGTGTAATCCCCAAGCATTGCCCGCATGGCCTGGTTGATTGTTTCCTGGTTCCAGGGCTTGCCATTCAGGACCTGTTCGCAGTTTGCGGCACGTTTTGGGATTTCCGCCATACCGCCAAAGCAGACCCGTGCGTTAGTGACCGTTCCGTTAACGATCTGCAGGGCAAATGCGCCGCAGACGGCGGAAATATCCTGTTCAAAGCGCTTTGAGATTTTGTAGATGGAAAAAAGCTGGTTTTCCGGCTGTGCGGGCAGAATGATTTGCTCAACACATTCGCCTGCCTGCAGGTCCTGTTTGCCGTAGCTTATGAAGTAGTCTTCAAGATCAATGATACGCTGGCCTTGTGAGCTTCGAAGTGCCAGCCTGGCACCAATGGCAATCAGTCCGGGTGGCATATCGCCGATCGGTGATCCGTTGGCGATATTGCCGCCTATGGTGCCCGCATTGCGCACCTGGGTGGCGCCGATACGTTCGATCAGGGCATCGAAAGCCGGGTAGCGGTCGCTAATGGCTGCTTTTGCATCGGTATAGGTAACCGTTGCACCTATAAGCAGGTCGCTGCCCTTCGTAGCCGATCTGTTTCAACTCTTCGACTGCACCCAGGTAGATTACCGCGTCCAGTTGACGTAATTGTTTGCTGACCCACAGGCCCACATCGGTCGCGCCGGCGACCAAAACTGCCTGCGGGTGGTTTTGTAGCAGGTCACATAATTCATTGATCGAGCGAGGTGCAAAATAGCGCCGGTTTTCGCTGTTGATTTTCAGTGTGCTGGCGGGTTGGATCGATTTCAGTAATTCGATGTAGCGGGCTTTATGCTCTGTGAAGTGATCTGCGCGACCTGCTTTGAGGGCCTGTTCAGCAGCACGCACGATGGGTGCATAACCGGTGCAGCGGCACAGATTGCCCGCGAGCCCTGAATCGATATCTGCACGTTTCACATCGCGTTCGGTTTCATCGTGGTACATGGCGAACAGGGACATAACAAAACCGGGCGTGCAAAATCCGCATTGGGATCCATGCTGGTCCACCATCGCCTGTTGTGTGCTATGAAGTTCACTGCCGGTCTGGTCAAGATCCTCAACGGTCAGCAGTTGTTTGCCATCGAGGGTGGCAAGAAACTGGATACAGGCATTCACCGCCTGGTAGCGGATACCATCATCACGGAGTTCACCGATAACAACCGTACAGGCTCCACAGTCACCTTCCGCGCAGCCTTCCTTGGTTCCTGTTAAACCCTTGTCTTCACGCAGGAACTCCAGCACGGTCCTGGTGGGATCACAATTTTGTACTTCTTCGACCTTACCGGCCAGGATAAATCGAACCGTGTTATGCATCAGGGGCCGGCCTCAACTACCGCGATAGGTGCTGTAACCAAAAGGCGAAAGCAGTAGTGGCACGTGATAGTGCTGGTCCTGGTCGTTGATGCCGAAACGGATAACAACGCGGTCCAGGAACCTGTGTTCGCCATCCTCCTGTCCCTTTGCATTAAAATAAGCACCCGCATGGAAAACAAGTTCGTATTCGCCGTGTATAAAAGTCTCACCTTCCAGTAATGGCGTTTCACAACGACCGTCAGTATTGGTAATGGTGCTTGTAATGGCATCGTCCTGGCCGACGTGGAAAAGATCGATTCGAATGCCTGCACCCGGACAGCCATTGGCGATATCCAGTACATGTGTTGTCAGACGTCCCTTTGCGATGCCGGCTCTCCCCATTTCAGTGGTGGACTATCAGTTATACTTTGAAAGTATATCAGTTTAGGTATATCAGTTTGGTTTGAACGAAAAATGGATAAGCAAATTTAATGACCGAAACATACCCCAGGGATTTAAAGGGATACGGTGCCAGTCCCCCGGACCCACGCTGGCCTGGCGGGGCCCGCCTGGCTTTACAAATCGTACTCAATTACGAAGAAGGCGGGGAGAACTGCATCCTTCACGGTGATGGCGCATCCGAAGCCTTCCTGTCTGAGATTATTAATGCCGATGCGCGGGAAGGCGTGCGGCATATGAGCATGGAATCCATTTACGAGTACGGTTCCCGTGTTGGCGTATGGCGCCTCAAAAAATTGTTTGACCGTTACAAGGTTCCGGTCACCGTTTTTGCCGTTGGCATGGCGGTGGAAAAGTATCCGGAACCCGTGCAGGCTTTGCATGCTGCAGGCCACGAGATATGCAGCCATGGCTATCGCTGGATCGATTACCAGTACGTCGATGAGGCCACTGAACGCAGCCACATGGCAAAGGCCATCAAGGTCATTGAAGATGCTATCGGCGAACGTCCGCTGGG
>PVMK01150156.1_pt1 | contig 11861 bp, 11 predicted proteins | sample 1853481 | NCBI WGS metagenome assembly PVMK01 (sample SAMN08533507, study PRJNA380276) | Marine sediment metagenome, whole genome shotgun sequencing project. | reverse complement strand
TTAGCAGCTTCCTTTTCACCGCTATTGAAATAGCTGAGGCTCATCAGATAATAGAAAATGTCATCGTTTTTGTTTTTACGGATTGCAACTTTCAGATGAGCGATTGCAGCCTCGTATTCCCCGTTGTCAAAAGCAGTACGTGCAAGCTGATAGTGGTAATAAGGATTACGCATTCGGTGCGATTCGACTTTTTGTTGATATTGTGCCGCAAGTTCGGGCCGGCCTTCCTGTTCATAAAGGGCTGCCAGGTTACTAAGGGCGATCATTTCGGTTTCACCGGCATCCAGGGCTTGCAGATACGCTGCTTCGGCGTAGTTCGGGTAGCCCTCCCGGTTATTCAGGATTCCGAGGTTGACCCAGGCTGGGCTGAAAGAGCTGTCCGCCCTGATGCTTTCGCGATAATTCGCAAAGGCCAGCAAAGTGTCTCCTTTGAGCATGTACTCGACGCCCATGTTGTTGAAATAGTGTGCGCGGGCGCGGCTGTCGGAGACGATTCGCCGGTCATATTTGATGCGGAAATCGTACATGTTGAAATCGACCATCTGGTCCGAATGCCCATCCAGGTCCACTTGCACATTGATATGCAGGTTAAAAATAAAAGTCTGACCCGAAACCGACCAGTCAGGCGGGACAAGGACCTCCTGATAGTTCGAATCCAGGCCCAAACGCCGGGACATCGCCACGAACATGTTGGTGAATGAAAGGCAGTTGCCGCGTTGATCGTGAAACGTTTCTTGCGCGGTACGGGTAATATCATCGTAGATCAGGTCAAAGGTGCCGTCACCCATTACGGCGTAAAGCAGGTTCCATAGCCTGGAGTATTCACTCTGGTTAGGGTCAACCCATCTGTCCAGAAACGCGATCATCGTGGGGCTAAGCTCGAGTATATCAACCTGTGACAGATCCGCTATTTCTACGCCTGCGGTCAGTGGGTTGGCATCGAGAAGCATCCCGGTTGATATCTGACTCGAATCCAGCGCAGGCAAGGATCCGCCCGAAATTGAGCAGGATGAGATCACTGCTGCTGCGAGAACCACCAAGGCCCTTTGCATCACCCGCATAACATGCTCCGAATCGATGTTGCTTAAACATCTGACCCCTTATTATCTTATCTGGTTCGATCGCTGAATGCATTTTGTGAAATTCTGGCTGATATTATCGAGTCCACTAAAGCAGACCAAGCGATTGGGCAACCATGCGCAGGCCGAGGCCAAGCGCGATGATCAGAACTGTTGCCCCTGCGAGATTTGCCTTCCAACCGTTAGCATATTCACCGAGCATCGTCTTTTGGTTCATTGCAAAGAGCAGGAATGCAGCAATAATCGGTAACAGCAATCCATTGGCAAACTGCGCACTGACGATGATGGTTATGGGTTTAATACCGGTCAGCGCCGCCATCATCCCGAACAGCAGGACACTGATGCTGATGGCACGGAACTTCGGTGCTGTAACACCGCCTTTAATGCCGGTTATTTCCGATATGGCATAGGCTGTGGCCAGTGGAGCGGTTATGGAGCTGCTGAGACCCGCCGCCAAAAAACCAAGCCCCATCAGATAGCGTGAGGACACTCCAAACAACGGTTCAAACTGCAAAGCCATATCGCTCGCGCTGGAGACGCTCAACCCGCGCGCAAACATGCTGGCAGCGGCGGTTGAGACAATAAAAATAGTAATCAACCCACCCAGGCCAACAGCCACTATGGTATCCGTGCGTGCGGCAGAAAGGTTTTCCTTTCCCTCCCATTTGCTTTTGGCCGCTGAGGCGTGCAGAAACAAATTATAGGGCACCACGGTCGTGCCAATAAGGGCAATAATAGTTAACAAACTGCCGTCCGGAATGGTTGGCGCCAAAAGGCCGCTCATCATTGCAGAGATATCGGGCTGCACTACGATAAAAGTGGCAACGAAGGCAAGCCCCATAAAAAGCACCAAAGCGATTAAGGTCTTTTCGATCTGCTTATAATTTCCGCGCCACAAAATAACCCCTGCGATCACAGCAATAAACAGGACTGCTAAACGAAATGTGTATTCCCCTGTCCCAATAACGGCCTCGATACCGAGCGCCGCACCAGACAGGTTTCCCGCTTGATAGGCGGCATTACCGAGATAAAGCGCAACCATGATCAAGGCAAACAAAGGCCAGCGCCAAATGGATGCCTTAAGCCGTATTCTGAGAGCCTCCCCAAGGCCCATCTGGGTAATGGTGCCAAGCCGCGCGGCCATTTCTTGCAATATGATGGCAGCAAGTGTCGCAAAGACCAGTGCCCACAACAGCGCATAACCAAAATTTGCCCCGGCCAGCGTCGCGGTAGTAACTGTACCGGGGCCGATAAAGGCCGCCGCGACCAGGGCTCCCGGGCCGAAATTTCTCAACCGTTCCATAAAACTCATATGGCGCCCTTCCAGGCAACTGTAATCAGCTAACTACAGCCGCCCACAATGCTGAATATTTTTGCATGCAACGCCACTGATTTAATTTTATGGATCTTGGTGCAACTGCTCGACCAGTGATTCACATAACGGCACGTTGTCCGGCACAATACGCTGGATCGGGATTTCGCCTGATATGCCGAGCGAGGTGATTTCATAAATCACCAACCCCGCGGCGCAATCCGCGAACTCGAGTATCATAGTGCCATAGCCGGCCGGGTCTGTTGAAGGAACCGGCTCCGCAGCGTCGAACACGCCACCTTCTGTCATAAAAATGGTCAGGTTCGCAGTATCCCCATCGTAGGGCCCCTGCGCGGTCAGCCAGCGATGTCCGGGCTCTCCCAGCAGTGCGGTTACATCCTCTGGCGGACGTTCCGTATCGTAGGTGAACCAGGCCACGAACATCTCCTTGGCATCCGGTAAAACCGCGATGAGGAATCCCTGTCCATTGGTGCCGGTATAGTACCAGGCATCATTCAGGCCGGCGTTTATCAGGAACGGACAATCACTGCAAGGTGGTGTCGAGACACGCACAGAAACAACAAAATTACCCGTTACCTCAGCGTCATAGGTAGTTGCCTCAACAGTGTAAGTGCCGGCTGACAAGGTGCGGATAATTTGCGAGTCGGTACCGCTACCACCGTCATCGTCCTCGTCTATCACGCTTCCAGTTTGACCTGAGCCGTTGAGCAGAAACAGATAGGTATCCACCAAGGATTGTAAGTCAATAGTTACCTGTTGACTGCTCGACAGGGTAAACGTGTAGTATTTGGCATACGAGCCAGAACGATGCGTGGATGTACAACTCGATTCCCAATTACCTGATACATTGGTGTTGAAACTGATAGATGAAACACATTGAGCAAGTACTTCACCAGGTAATAAGAACAAGAAAAGCAACAAAATTGAATATATTTTTTTCATGACATTTTTTCCATCCGCCCTGTGAACCATACTGTCAGACACCGGGCGAACGGATAAAACGAGAGAATTGCGGAACTGACAGTAATTGACCCGATTACATCGTTGCCCAGTGCGTCCGTGCCAATTGATTATTGTTAGTAATGTAATATTAACCATACACCCATAATTCATTCATTGCTTGTATATGAATTTGAATTATTTACGAAACCGATACACTGGCGAGTGAATATGCCGCGCTTTCAAGACGCATCTGGGTAATGGTGCAAAGCCGCGCGGCCATTTCCTGCAATATGATGGCGGCAAGTGTCGCAAAGACCAGTGCCCACAACAGTGCATAGCCAAAATTTGCCCCGGCAAGCGTTGCGGTGGTAACGGTGCCGGGGCCAATAAAGGCCGCCGCGACCAGGGCTCCCGGGCCGAAATTTCTCAACCGTTCCTTAAAATTCATATGGCGTTACCAGTTGGGATTGATGCTTATCCCGGAGTTCTTGCGCGCCAGGTCCACTGCTGAATAAATTCCTTTTCGAAAAATTGGGAACAGGTTTTTCCTGTCATAAGCCAGGTTTCCTTTCCAGTTAAGAAGTTGCTGAACTCCATCATGATAGGAAAAATACTGTTGATTTTGAATCGCAAAATCAACAGATAACAATTCGAAATAACTTCTCAATTCTTTCTTTGAAAATTCTTTCCAGTGCGGCGCATAAGTCCTCTTGTGAAGAATGTCTGAAACTGAAATTCCGCTCCCCCAGCCTGATAGAAATCTGGGGATTGATAGAAAGATACTCTTGGGAAAATAATAATTTGGTGTGGTGATGATGATCCTGCCACCGGGCCTCAGGACACGGTAGATGGCCTTCCACATATCTACTGGATTGAAGGTAATATGTTCCAATATCTCGCAAAAAAGGATCACATCCATTGAATCCTCATCCAGTTCATCAAATACGCTGTCAGAGCTCAGGTCTTCGTAAACCAGTAAATTTATATTGTGGTTTGAAGCAATTTTCCTTACTGCCGGGTCGTCCAAAGGGTTTGAAAAATCTGCTGCTGTGACTTGATGGCCATCCAAAGCGTAAAGGACTGACTGGTGAAGCCAATGCGCTCCGACATCCAGAATGTCGGCTCGCTCCCATTTCCAATGCTCATATGCCAATTCTTTTGTCACACAAAACCTTGAATAGTGAAGTTCCAGGTATTCAACATCCGTGGAATCCCCGAAGCATTCAATGAATTTGTCTTTATCCATGTTCATCCAACAGTTGCCTACCCCAAGGTTTTGCCTCCAGGACGATCAGACAAAAATGGCAAGCAATATTTAAGTGATGCAGCAGTAAGTGTGCCTGTCGATTTTAAAACACCTTATAACATTGAAACTTTAAGCAGGAAAAGTTAATTACACACTGTCTAGATTAATGTAGTTAGCCCGCATATTGCACGAAGGATACCTTGGATATTGCCAGTGTGCGCATCAGAGATTATTCTAAACAGTGATCAACCTTCATCGTATTACAAACAGGAGCAGGAAATGGCAAGTTTTCCAATGATCATCAATGGTCAAAGGGTCATGACGCAGGAAACGACCGGCGTCATCAATCCGGCAACCGGCGAGCATTTTGCGCAGGTTCCAATCGGCACACCGCAACACGTAGATGACGCCGTCGTTGCGGCGCGTGCAGCTTTTCCTGCCTGGTCGGCCCTCGGCCATGACGAGCGCAAGGCGAAGTTACACGAACTTGCCGGTGCGCTGGAGGCCAATATGCCGGAACTCATGACGTTGTTGACCCAGGAAACCGGCAAGCCGATGAATGGTTACTCGGGCATAGGCTCAGGTATGGAAGTCGGGGGTTCAATGGCGTGGATGCAGGTCACCGCAGAAACTGAACTACCGGTTGAAGTCATCCAGGATGACGAGGTCGCGCGGGTTGAGGTGCACCACAAGCCCATTGGTGTGGTTGGTTCGATCACGCCGTGGAACTGGCCGCTTATGATTGCGGTGTGGCATTATGCGCCGGCGCTGCTGGCAGGCAATACCGTGGTTGCCAAGCCATCTGAGTTCACACCGGTTACGACGCTGCGTTTCGCCGAAATCGCCAATGAGATCCTTCCACCCGGTGTGCTCAATGTAGTCGTCGGCGAAGGTGACGTAGGGGCAGCAATCGCCAGCCACCCGGACATCAACAAGATTGTGTTCACCGGATCGAGCAGTACTGGCAAATCAGTCATGAAGGCCGCTTCCGGCAATCTCAAGCGTCTCACGCTTGAACTTGGCGGCAACGATGCCGGCATCGTCTTGCCCGACGTGGATCCAAAGGAAGTGGCGCCGAAACTGTTTGCGGTCTGCTTTCACAACAATGGCCAGACCTGTCAGGCGCTCAAGCGTCTCTATGTGCATGAGAACATTTACGATGAAGTGTGCGCGGAGATGGCTGCCATCGCCAACAGCATCAAGAACGGCAATGGCCTGGAGGAAGATACCGACCTGGGACCTTTGCAAAATGAGAAACAGCTCAACATCGTGCGTGATCTGGCGGAGGACGCCAGGGCGGCAGGCGCGACTTTTTTGACCGGTGGCGAAGCAGCAGACGGTCCCGGTTATTTCTTCCCGCCCACGATCGTTACCAACATCAGCGACGGCACCCGGCTGGTGGATGAAGAACAGTTCGGCCCGATTGTTCCGGTGATCAAATATTCCGACGTTGACGACGCCATCCGGCGCGCCAATAACAGTTCAGCCGGCCTGGGTGGTTCCATTTGGTCCAGGGACCTTGACCGGGCTGCAGAGCTTGCAGGAAGGTTGCAGAGCGGTTCGGTCTGGGTCAATACGCACGCCGACGTTCAGCCCAACGCACCCATGGGGGGTATGAAACAATCCGGTATTGGTTGCGAGTTTGGCCACTGGGGTCTAGCGGAGAATACCGATATCCAGACGGTCAAGATCAGCAAGACCTGACCGGTTCTGAGCAGGTCATCATGACAGTCAGGAGCGCTGAGCGTCAGCGCTCCTGACGGAACTTACGCAAGATGCCGTTTGTCGTGCCCTAGTGCTCGGTTGATGAATACAGGTTGTTTGAAGAGCACTTTGCAACCTTGATAAGCTCTGCTTCAAGTGCTTTTCCTTCATCGCTGCTAATTGCTGCCTTGCCGGCAATCCAGGCTTTCATGTCAGGGAAAACATCGACGTATAGAAATGAACCCTGATCTCCAACCACGGTGGTTTGCCCATAACTGTGAATGTCTCCACCTTCCACATTCGCATTCATGAATTTCAACCACTTGCTGTTGGCGGTGGCCACATCGTCCATGGTTTTGCCATCGTTGAGCGTGCATTTCCAGACTTCAACGGTTGCTGTGTCTCCTGTGTCTGCAATGGTCGTTGTGCAAACGCCAAATAAAATACCTGTCAGTAACACGGTTGATACTAAAGATTTCATGCTGTATTTCCTTGTTGGTTGGTTTGGTTGATGGGGGAATGAGCAGCATTTCGTTAACTCTCCCAAATCTGACTATAGCCCAACTAGTCAATTTCTGCTGAAAATGCAATTCCAAATTATAATTTCTTACGGTAGCCGGTTTTGGACAGCCACTATTTCGCATAACCGGTGAGTTCAACGTAGCCGCGACCCTCGATTGGCTGGTGGTTACGCTGGCCAGTCACATCGACAGCACCTTCCCAGTAACGGACTGTGGTGAATAATTCCTGTTGGTCGATTATCGGAGTGACCGTAATCTCCAGATCAAACTCCGGCAGTTGAATATCCCAGCGCGAAGGGTAGGCGCCGCCTTCAGGGCTTTCCCATTCGCCGGTGACCTTGATCGACAGATCGTCCCGGCTGAGATGCCGGGACGATCCGTCTTTGGCTATCCAGGTGCCGGCGCTGTGCTCATCCTGGCTGCCGTCGTTTTTCCGGATGTTGTAGAACATCAGGTCGCTGCCATCTGACAGTTGCAGAGCGAACCAGTCCCAGCCCTGCTGATCAGGCGCCAAAGCGCTGCTGCTCCATTCACGATCCAGCCAGGACATCCCGGTGACTCTGTGTGTTTCTCCTGCTATGCGCAGAGTACCTTCGCTGCGTAGTCTTGATATGGAGTAGTAATAGGATGCGTTGCCCTCTGCCGCTGACTTTTGCGACAGGCCGTCCATGCCGTTGAGGACCGGTGGCTTGTCAGCAAACAGGTTCAGATGGAGGGAGAAGTCGTCGTCCGACGCCGTGATTTCCCAGACTTCAGGTGTAACTGCTCTGACGCCCTTGTTTTGCTTTTCCCCGATTGACCAGTTTTCGATCCAGACTTTAAAGGGCGTGGTTTGCGCACCCGCGAGTCCCAGTGCATCTCGCGAAAACCGTTGCGCAACATGAAACTGTTCATTTTTTTCGTCGGTGACGGCAAAATGGGCTATGTAGACCTGATGGGACCTCCATCTGGAGCCTGAGGACCGGGGCAGAATCCGGGTGAGGCCCGGGGCTCAGCGCAAAACGGAAGAACGTGAGTTCGAAACCGAAACGCTGCCCCCTCTCGCCGTCCAGATTACCGGTCAGGTACCACCATTCATTACGAAAACCGGGGTGCGGACCGTGATCTTCCGGGAAGCGGAATATCCTGTTTTTGATGGCCTTTGAGTAGCCCTCGGCACCATCGCCAGACAGGAGTTGGGACAAACGCGAGCCACTTTCGCGCAGCTCGGGCGCTACCGGCGGAGCCGGGGAAAAATCAATAAAACGACTTATCCAGAAGATAATAAATAAAGATAAAACAATAAGTAATATAATATTCTTCATGTAAATAATTTACTTATTCCTCGCGCATGGCAAGGGCCGGCTGGCTGATTGCCGCGCGATACGCCGGGTAAATACCTGCCAGCAAGGCAGCGATGGTGGAGAACAAAACCGCTGTCAGCAATACCTGCGGTGACACCAGAATATCCATCTGCCAGCCAAACGCTCGGCGATTGATGACATCAATAAGCACCCAGGCCATCACCAGGCCCAGTGGCACCGCGGCCAGGCCGCTCAGCAAACCGATCATTGTGGTTTGCATCGTCACCATGCTGCCCAGTTGCATGGGCGTCATACCCAGCGCCCGCAGAATGGCCAGTTCACGGGCCCGCTCCAGTTGCAGCGCCAGCATGGCGCCGAGAATACCGATCAGCGCAACGCCGGTCGCCAGCCAGTACAGGACGTCAGTAATAATAAATGTGCGGTCGAATATCTGCAGCGACAGATCCCGGATCTCGCGGTTCGAGCGCATGAAAACCTGTTGCCGGCCTGCGCTGATTTCCGTCACTTGTTGCATGAGCTCATCGATGTTCGTACCCGGACTCATATACAGGCCAATCGAGTCAATCCTGGAATCATTCCAGAATCTGTCGTAGGTGCGGCGGCTCATCAGTACCGCACCGGCATTGACGTCGTAGCTCTGCCAGGTCGCTGCAACGGGAAAGTCCTGTTCACCAAAGCGGGTAAGCAACTTGATTGTGTCACCGGCAGCAACCGCGTTGCGATAGGCATAAGGCTCGGAGACAAGAACAGCGCCTTCCTCCTCAAATGTCCGCCAGACCAGTTCGGGATCACCGTCCAATAATTCCATGCCGGCGTAACTGCCCGGCGCCATTTGCAAAGCGATGATGCGGGTACGGCCCGCTTCATTTTCCAGCCAGATCCTGCGGCTGCTGCTGTAGGCCGCAACGCCGGGCGCCTGTACCAGATCGGCAATCAGGCCGTGGTCCAACGCGCCGTGCGGTGCGCCGACGTAGATGTCGGACTGCAATGTCTTATCCAGCCATGTGCTGACGGAACCACGAAAGCTGTCGACCATGACAGTGACACCGATGGTCGCTGATACAGCAACCGCCAGCGCCACAATGGCAACACCGGTGCGGCTCAGGTTTTCCCCGATACCCGAGATGGCCAGTCGTGCCGGTGTACCACCCAATTTCGCCGCCAACGGCTCCAGGACTGAAGTGATGGCTCTGACCGCCAGAGGCACGCACAAGGCAAACCCCAGTATGAGCATGAAAACGGCGGTAAGTCCCGCCACGAGATTGCTGCCGGACAAATACAAAAGCGCGATGGCAAGCAGGGCAATGCAGACTCCGGCGATGGCGATTACCGGCAGGAGTCTGCCCGTTCGATGCTCGAGTACCGAGCGGGTCAGCGCGAGCCGGGGTTGATACGAAGCGGCTTCGGTGGCCGGCACAGCCGCGGCAAGCAGTGTTGCGCCAAGCCCTGCAATAAAGCCCTTGCTTATGGAATAAGGGCTAAGCGTGATTTCGGTGACGCTCACGCGGAAGTAAAAATCGTTGATGGAACGCGAGACCAACACCAGTAACTGCTCCCCCAGCCAAATGCCCAGCACTACTCCCATGGCGGCGCCAACGAGACCAAGCACGGCGCTTTCGATCAGAATAAGTGAAAAAGTTTGCTGCCGGGTCACCCCGAGCGCCCTTAACACGCCGATCAATCCACGCCGTTGCAAGACGGCAAAGCCGACACTGTTATAGATCAGAAATATGCCCACCAGCAGGGCCAGCAGGCTCATGGCTGTGAGGTTGGTCATGAAAGCAGTGCTCATTTCGCCCAGGGACCGGGTGCGTCCCGCTGCGTTGAGCAGTTGTACACCGGGTGGCAATACGTTTTCCAGTTCAGCTTGCAGGGCGCTGTCGCCATCAGGAATTCGCACGTCAATACGTGACAGCCAGCCGGATTGATTCAGCCATGTCTGGGCTACCGCGATGTCAACGACCATGAGTTGGTTGAGAGCGGAGGATTTCCCGTCGCCAAAAGTCCCAAGCAAGGTAGCCCTGAATGATTTTCCGCCGGTCAAAACATCAAAGGTGTCACCGGCTTGCAGCCCTGATGTGTCCGCTGTGCGTCGGGACATTAAAACCGCACCGGGGTCCGTAAGAATGCTGTGGATCAGCGCTTCGTTTGAGATCCCGGCCATGCCTGAGGTCGATTTCGCGTCGAAGGTAAACGTGCGCATCTGTCGCTCGGCAAACAGATCAACGCCGAGAATCCTGATCGTTGTATTGTTTACCTGTGCGTAGCCCTCCACGACGGGTGCGATGCTGCGAATTCCCGCTTCCACCCGCAGCCTGGTATATAATTTTTCGCCGACGCCATTCGGCCCGCCGATAATCTGATGCGTCGCCTTGCCGGTGACGGTATTCATCGACAGCAGGAAGGCTTTACGTGAACTTTCGTTGGCGAGATCGACAGCGACAATGACGGCAACTCCGATACAAATGCCCAGCAGCGCCAGCGCCAGTTGCCAGGGGTGCCGCAGCAAATAACCGAAACTTGCGCGGTACAGCACAGGCATTATTGATTGTCCCGCTGGTCCTTATGAGACTGGTCCTGCTGAGAAGGGGGAATGTCATCCCGCAGTTCCCCGTTTTGCAGTTTGCCGTCGTGTAGTCGCATGCTGCGGTCGCAAAATGACGCTACTGATGTACTGTGGGTCGCTATAATCATCGTGCCACCGGTTTCTCTGACCAGCGCATCGAGCAACTGCAGAACCTTCTCCGCGGTTTGGTCGTCGAGATTACCGGTGGGTTCGTCCGCCAGCAGGATCGATGGCCGATGGCACAGCGCTCTGGCGATCGCGACACGCTGTTGTTCGCCTCCGGAGAGCACATCCGGGTAACTGCCGGCGCGTTCCTCCAGTTCAACCGCACGCAACAGTTCGGCGATGCGATGGCTTGCTTTGCCATGCGGCACATTATTGAGTTCCAGCACCAGGCGTATGTTGTCAGCTACGGTCAGTGTCGGCACCAGGTTGAATGCCTGGTAGACAAAGCCGATATGCCTGCGGCGGAACAGCGTCCGGTCGCGCTCGGTCATCGAGGTGATGTTGAGGCCCGCAACTTCGACCTGCCCGGTATCGGGGGCGTCAATACCGCTGATCAGATTGAGCAGTGTCGATTTGCCGGAACCGCTGCGGCCACGGATGGCCACTGATTCACCCTGCAAAAAATCCGCACTCACATTGCTCAGGACCTTATGTTGCTGCTTGCCTTCTGTATAGCTTCGGCCCAGATTTCTCAATCGGATCTGGATAATGTCTAGTTCCCCCGGTGAATCGCCCTTTTATCCACGTGCAAAGCAGCCTCGTGTACGGCTTCGGACAGGGTGGGGTGGGCGTGGATGATACGGGCAAGGTCTTCACTGGAGCCCTGGAATTCCATCGCCACGACACATTCCGAGATCAATTCAGAGGCGTTGGCCCCGAAGATGTGTACTCCGAGAATTTCGTCGGTTTCCGCGTCCGCCAGCATCTTGACCAGGCCAGTACCGTGGCCGCCCGCCAGGGCGCGACCGTTGGCGGCGAAGGGAAAAGAGCCCTGCAAGGTATTCGATGCCTTCTGCCTGAAGTTTCTGCTCGGTTTTGCCTACCCAGGCGATTTCCGGGTCGGTGTAAACCACCCAGGGTACGGTGTCGAAATGGATGTGAGCGGGTTTGCCGGCAATCAGTTCGGCGACCGCGATGCCTTCCTCTGAGGCTTTGTGCGC
>PVMK01115227.1_pt1 | contig 11861 bp, 16 predicted proteins | sample 1853481 | NCBI WGS metagenome assembly PVMK01 (sample SAMN08533507, study PRJNA380276) | Marine sediment metagenome, whole genome shotgun sequencing project. | reverse complement strand
AGCTGCCCTACCCGCTCGGGCTCGTCTTCCTGCAAGAAGTGGCCACAGTTTGGAAGGGGGGTGACCTCCGCGAGGGGGTGGGCTTGTTTCACGCGTTGCATGGTCTTGGCGACGTCGGGGAGCACGCGGTCGTTTTCGCCGTAGATGATGCGCACGGAGGCTTCGAGGGTTGGAAGCTTGCGGCCGATTTCAACGAGACCCTTGATGCCAAGCCCGGACCCCGCCTTGATGAGGGCTTGGCGCGCGGCCGCGTCTTTGAAAGGCGCCGTGTAGGGCGTGAGGGCTTCGCGGTCGAGCCGGTCTTTATGCACGACACCGAACTTCATCGCCCCGACGATCCCCTTCGGGCTCACCAAATAGTCGCGCACCCCCGGCGTTCGCAACGCGAGCAGAAAAAGCTTCACCGCCCACGACGTCTCCGGGTAGACCAGCGTGTTCAAAAGGACGAGCTGCTTCACCCGCTCGGGATGGCGCACCGCCCAGAACAAGCCGATGGGGCCACCGAGGTCGTGCACGGCGAGGTTAGTCTCCCCGATGCCAAGGGCATCGAGGAGATCAGTGAGGATGCTTTCGAAAAACTCGAAGTCGTACTTCACGTCCAAGGGCTTATCGGAGAGGCCGTACCCCGGGAGGTCGATGGCGATCACGCGGTGGGTCTTGGCGAGCTCCGGCATCACGTTGCGCCACAAGTGCGAGGACGTGGGAAAGCCGTGGATGAGGAGGATTGGGGGGGTGAGGGGATCGGGGGTGCCGGCTTCTACGTAGTGGATACCTAGATCATTGACCGTGATGTGGTGGGAGGTTGGCATTTGGGGAGTGTGCCTTCCTACGCGGGCGGCGTCATTCAGTGTCTTGCCTTGGAACAGCCCGCACGGACCGCGCGGGCCGCACGGCCCGTTGATTGGGTTGTGTAGAGATACGTCTGGTATAGGGAGAAGCCATGACTTGCATCATGCGCGCTCGATGGATCCGGGTGGCGGTCAGCGTCGGCGTTCTGACCGTCCTCTTTGGGGGCTGCGGCGAATCGCCTGGGCTAGGTGCCTCGTTCGACTACTCGATGCCAGCACGCTTCGAGGTTCCCGAGCTCCGACCGTCCGACGAGCAGGGGGAGTATGAGGTGTACACCGACGGCCCGCTCCACCCTGCGACGTGGCGCGTGCAGCTGAACGCGTGCGCCTCGACGGGGTCGATCGTCAGCTACCGCTGGAGCGTCGACGGTGAAGAGGTTGGCGATGCGACGCGCTGCGACGGCTTTGAATACGAGTTCCCCGAAGAGGGGCCCTATTCGGTCTCGCTCGTGGTCGAAGACAGCGGCGGCGAGGAGCGGGAGCAGACCGAGGTCATCGTGGTGCGGGATCTGCTCATCTTCGGCCTTGGAGACTCGTACGGATCGGGGGAAGGCAGCCCCGACGTGAACGAGTTCGACGAGGGCGGCGCGCAGTGGCAGAACAGGCGCTGTCACAGGTCCGCGCAGTCGGGGCAGGTGCGCGCAGCGCAAATGATCGAAGACGCGGACCCGCACACGTCGGTGACCTTCGTGCACGTGGCCTGCTCAGGAGGCCGGATACACCGGGCGTTGCTCGAGCCATACGAGGGAATCGAGCCGGAAGGCGAGCCGTTGCTGCCGCAGATCGATCGGGTCGCGGAGCTTGCGGATGAGCACGAGATCGACGCGCTCTTCGTGTCGATCGGCGGCAATGACATCAACTTCTCGAAAGTGGTCGAGGCCTGCGCCCTCGGTGAGGTCTGTCATTTGGGCAATCCGATGATCGATCCGCTCCTCGAGAGCACGGCCTCTTTGGTCTGTGAGCTTACGGGGTCGTTCGAAGACGAATGCAAGTCCTACCTGGACCCGGACGTGATTGATGTGGACTTGCTCGATGCGCGAACGATCTTCGACATCGGTTCGAAGGACGAGTACGTGGACGACGTGGACGTGCACCAGGACGGTCTCGACGACCTCCCGGCCAACTATGATGACCTCGGCCAGGCGATCGCAGGCTCGCTTGGTATGGATCCGGCGCGGGTTTATCTGACCGAGATTCCCGACGTGACCCGCGACGAGTTCGGCGACATTTGTGCGTGGCCGACGGAGCTTCCCGGTTTTTCGGAGAGCCTGCGCATCGCCGCGCAACAGCTGCCCGGAGTGACGAAGACGGAGATGGAATGGGCGAGCAACTACGTGTTGACCGAGCTCCGCGCCGCGATGCGGGCGGCCGCCAGTAAGAATGGCTGGCAGTTCGTGGAAGGCGTGGACTCGCGCTTCGCAGGCCACGGCTACTGTTCAGACGTGACTTGGCTCACTCGCCTCCAGAACACCTTTCAATTTCAGGGCGACCAAAATGGCGCGCTCCATCCCAACGTCCCGGGGTATGGGGCGTATGCGGATGCCATCGTCGAGGCGTTCGACCCTGCTCAGTAGTGGATCCCGAGACCGATGATGAAGTGATTCGTCCAGACCGAGGTGGCTGCCGATCGACCTTCGAGCTGCCAGGTGGGTGTGAAGTAGGTCGCGCGGTATTCGAGGATGACCGAGATCCAGTCGGAAGCGACGAGCCTGATCCCGACGCGCGCATCGAGGCCAGGATCGACCGAGGTGTCGCTATCGACGCGCGCGGTGCCGAGGGCAGCGGAGCCTGTTGCAAGCTTTGCCGTCGAGAGGACGAGTGACGGGCCGATGGCCAGGTACGGTTGGGCGCGGCCGTTCGGATGCTCCGGACTTCTGACCAAGGGTGCGCGAAACATGAGGAGCGCGGAGATCGGGATCGTGGTGACCTCATAGGGGCTCTGGATGCCCCACGATTGGACGAAGACGGAGAAGTCTCCCGAAACGCCGAGCCACGGAAAGCGCCCGACGAACCACCCGACCCGGAGTCCTCCGACCGGTGACTTCGTGCTCGAGCATTCCGCTCCACACAGCAGGCTCTCCTCCTGTACGACCCCGTCTAGCGTGATCGTGGCATCCGTCGTGACTGCCGCGCCGAGGTAGAGGTCCGAGAAGACCTCTCCTCGACGCGTTCGTGTCCGAGGTTCTTCGGGGGTCGATGCGACTTCGGACGGCGACGCAGCCTGAGCAGGCTCGGGACTGACGGAGGGATCCTCCTCGCCCTGCGCGCTCGGGCTGCTGACCGAGCCTTCGTCGCTGGGCTGCGCGCTCGCGCCAAAGGACCAGGTCCCAAGAGAGGCCGCCGTGATCGCTGCGAAGTACGTCAGGCTTCGCGTCGTGAAGGTGGTGCTGGCGGTTCGGATGCGTTGAGCATACCTGGGGGGTTGGGTTCGGCGGAGAAACCGACCAGCACCAGGTCAGGCGGCTGTTGCGGGCGTGATCTGATTCAGTTCCGCTTTGACCAGCTCGACCTGGGCGGGGTTGGCGCGAATGTGGGCGACGATCGTTAGTTTGCTCATGGGAATCGCTCCTATGTTTGGCTGACCCCGACTATTGGTCTTCGGGAGTGCCGTGTAAACATGCGAATAAGTGCGCGCCCGTGAGCGCACCAGCCGGCGTCGTGGTATCCACGGTAGCGCCCGTGAATAGAAAGGAGCTCGAGACGATGCCCACTGTCAGAGTTGAAGAGACCGTCGACGTCGCGCGTGCGGCGTTGTTCGCGGTGATGACCGACCATGAGGGGTTCGGCCGCTTTTCTGGAATCGAGAAATGCGTGCTCGTTCGCGCCGGACGCGACGAGCGCAACGGGGCCGGGGCGCTGCGTCGAGTGCATTCCGGTCCAGTTGTGCTCGAAGAAGAGATTATCGCGTACGACGCACCGAGCAGTTACGAATACCGCATCCGACGCGCGCGGCCGCTTCGCATGAACCACACCCTTGGGCGGGTCGAGTTCGAATCTGTGGACGCGAATCGAACCAAAGTCGTGTGGACATCGACGTTCGAGTTTCCGCTTCCCATCCTTGGGAAGGCGATCGGTAAGCGCGCCGCCGCGCAGGTGACTCGAGGGTTTAGGAAGGTCATACGCGAAGCCGCTGCGCTGGCAATGAAGCAAGCGGCGTAGGGGACGGTATCAAGGTTGCGGAGGCTGCGCGGCCTGTGGTTGTTGGCGTGCTGAGCCAGCTTCGAGGCCCACTAGTTGGCGACTATGTTCGTAGAGGCGTTGTGCCATCTCGTCATCGTTGGCGTGCGGATTTGGGGATTCGAGTGGCCAGCCGCCCGCGTTCTTGGCTTTGTCGCGATACGTGCCGGTCTGGCTGTAGTAGGCGCCCGGGTGGGCTTCGACGTCGGAAGCCAGCGCGGCGTACAGGGAGGTTTGGGCACCCTCCCACGCCTCGACCATGCCCATCATGCCCATGAACGGTCGCATCACGTAGTCTTGCATCCACGCCGGCATCGTGTGACGCATAAGCCGCGTCCTGACCCACCCCGGATGAACACTCACCGCGGTGACTCCGGTTCCCTCGAGACGCTTCGCGAGTTGCTTGGCGTGCAGAACGTTCGCCAACTTGGATTGCGCGTAGGAGACCCAGCCTTCGTACTTGCGATTGTCGAAATGGAGATCGTCGAGATCGATTACGCCTTCACGGCCCATCGCCTTGTCGTGGTAGCAGCTTGAAACCACGACCACGCGCGCAGGCGCGCTCTTCTTTAGGGTGTCGAGGAGGAGTTCCGTCAGGAGAAAATGCCCGAGATGGTTGACGCCGATCTGGGTCTCGAATCCATCCACCGTTTTCCCTTCAGGCGTATTCATCACACCCGCGTTGTTGATCAAGAGATGAAGGGAATCGTGATCCCCGAGATACCCGTCGACGAAGGAGCGCACCGAGTCCAGGTCACCCAGATCCAGCCTGCGCACCTCGAGATCGGCGTTGGAGACTTCGGCGCGAATCTCGTCAGCCCGCGCCCTACCCTCCGCCTCGTTTCGGCACGCGAGCGTCACCGACGCCCCCTGCTTCGCAAGCTGTTTCGCGGTGACGAAACCGATGCCGGAGTTGGCGCCAGTCACAATCACACGGCGCCCATGGAGATCTTGGCTCAGGACTTCGGGGGGACACATCAGAGGTTTCGGCATGACCTGGTTCTAGCGACGAGGGGCTGGGGTGCAATGGGCTTTCGTCGTCGGACTGAAGCGCCTCTGTGGTTTTTGCCGTGTTTTGGAGGGTGGCGGCACGCGACAACCGCCTCGATATCGGCTATGCCCCGCCTCCACACTTACGAGGAGCAGGTCACATGAGTCAGATTCGATTTCTTACGTTGTGCGCTTTGGGCGTGTCCGCGGCTCTCCCAGGGTGCACCACCGAGTGCGTCCGCGGCGCTTACAACACTGTTTGCTACACCAGCGGCTACTACTACGACAGCCGCGTTTCTGGCATCGACTATGAAACGAGCGTGGACGGCGAAGTCATCATGACCGGGGTCACCGGCGACAACGACGATCCGGGCAGCTTCCTCTTCGTCGAGGGTGCCACGGTTTCGTTTTCCCTAGGCGGTACCGACCTTGGGGAGACCGCTGCGAAAGAACAGGTCACTCCGTTTGACCTCGCGGGGGTCACTGAAGAGGCGATCGGTGACTGCGATGTCAGCGCCAGCTTGCCCGATGACGGAAGCGCGTTTCGAATCGTCCACAATATGGCGACCCTTCTTCAGACACTAGACACCGACGGAGATCCCGCGGGCACGATCGACATCAGCTCGGACGTCGCAGCGCTGTTCGAGAACGTGAGCATCGATTTCGATCAACCGTGGGAGAACTTCCGAACTGATACCGATCTGCAGGACGTGCTCGACGCGGCCAACAGCGGCAACCTGTTTCCAGAGACACGCACGCTCCGCGAGCGTGTAGCGGCGCTAAGGGCTCTCTATCAAGGCATCGGCCTCTGCCCATAGACGCCATGATCGGCGGCGAGCGGCGTGGTGTTTGCTGTGTCCCGGGGTTGCTACGGCGAGACGGTTGCTGCGATCGCCCTACCCACCTGCTTGCGGTTGACGCCGAGGGCGAGCAGCGCGCGGATTAGGAGGTCGATCGAGACGCTTGGGTCGCCGGCTTCCATCTTCGCGACACGGGATTGGCTCGAGCCGATGAGCTCGGCGACTTCGGTTTGGGTGTAACCGAGGGATTTTCTTCGTTTGGTGAGCAGCGCAGCCAGCGACAGGTGGAGCTCGATGTACTCGACATCTTCGTCGGTGAGGCCGAGGAAGTCTTTTGCTGACCCGAACCTCCACCCTTGGGCTTCGAGGCGGCGGCGTTTGCTGGGCTTCATCATGTTTCTATGTCAGATATGACATAGTTGTGCAACCTGATCGCTGCGATCTGCCTGAGGCGCGACAATGACCTGCCGGGGCATGCTGGGCTCAGCGTTTGGCTAGATCGGCCAGGACGTCAGCGGCGGTGCGCCCTTCCCCGGCCTGCACCGACGCAAGAGCGGCCTCGAGGCCGGCCTCTTGCTCTTCGGTGAGCTCGGGAGCTTCATCCATCGGAAGGAGGACATAGCGGCCCTTCTTCAGGACCTTGAGCTCCTCCGGAACGTCGACGCCGTTCCAGTTCACGACGATTGCCATGCGCACAGCATACCTTCCTTTCTGAGTGGGTTCGAGGCTCGGGTTGGATTGCGTATGGGTGCGTTATCGGTCGCCGCCGGGAGAAGTTGCGCGTCAGCGCGCGCCTGTAGCGCGGCTCAAGCTTTAGGTTGCGAGGTGCGGGAGCGGCTTGGGGAGCTTCGAAATGCGCTTTGAGGCTTCGTAGAGGTCGACTGCTCGTTGGGCCGAGAGCCAGAACTCCGCTGTGGTGCCGAAGGCAGCGCCGAGCTTCAGGGCGATCTCGGCGGTGACTGCGCAGCGGCCGTTGACGATGCGGTTGATGACCTTGATGTCGCAGCCGAGGTGATCGGCCAAGGACTTCTGGGTGAGGCCGAGTGGCTCGAGGTACTCCTCGTGAAGAATCTCGCCGGGAGTGGTGGGCTTGCGTTTGATCTTTCGTATCACGGGACCGAGCTCCTTCAGTGGTAGTCGACGATGTCGACATCGGCTGGGCCGTTGGACGTCCAGCGGAAGATGACGCGCCACTGGTCGTTGATGCGGATGGCGTGGAGACCGCGTAGGCGGCCTTTTAGCGCCTTGAGACGATTGCCGGGCGCGCTGAGATCCCGAAGCGAGCGCGCGTAGTGCAGGATGTCCAGCTTTCGAATCACAACTCTCTGGATGGAGGACCATCCGACGGGCTTGGTGAGGGCTTTTTCCACGAAGAAATCCTCGACTACGCGGCTTCTGAAGCTCTGGATCGCCACGCGGTCTATACCTTGCCATGGTATACTGCAATTAGGTATAGATCAAGCTGGGGCTTGGGTTTCGGCATCGATGGGTCATCGGCCGACCGTGCCGGAAGTTGCGCGTTTGCGTGCCCCTGGCGCGCGCCGAAGGCGCGCGTTCGGGTTGGCTAGTCCGAGAGGGCGGTGATGAAGGTGAAGAGTTGGGAGGATTGGGGGTCTAGGGCGATGAGGAGGGTGATGTTGAGGTCCCCGGCGGTGTCGGTGCCGGTGGCTTGGACGAGGTGGATGGGGCGGGAGTTGAAGTAGGCGGTGGCTTTGGATTGGGCTTGTTGGCCGGCCGGGGAGTCTTCGGGGGGCGGGAGGATGTCGGCGGTGGGGTCGAAGGTTTGGAGGTTGCGGGTGGGAGTGGTGAAGTCGAGGGTTTCGAAGTCGGGGCCGGCGGCTTGGTCGAAGAAGGTTCTGTGGACTTCGGGGATGAGGCGCATGAGCTCGCGGGGGTTCTCCGGGAGCGATTGGCGCGAGCAGTGGGTGACTGCGGCGGGGGTGATGTCGAGATCGTTTTCGGCCCAGCCGTTGAACGCGCGGACGAGGTCGGCCGCCGGTTGTTGGGCGGGGTTTGGGCGGTTCAAGAACTCCGCCATGAGTTGGCCTAGTCGCTCGGGCTCGTCTTCCTGCAAGAAGTGACCGCAGTTTGAAAGGGACGTCACCTCTGCCCCGGGCAGGTCTCGCTTCACGCGTTGCATCGTCTTTGCAACGTCGGGCAAGGCGCGGTCGTTTTCGCCGTAGATGATGCGCACGGAGGCTTCGAGGGTTGGGAGCTTTCGTGCGATTTCAGCGAGACCCTTGATGCCAAGCCCGGACCCCGCCTTGATGAGGGCTTGGCGCGCGGCCGCGTCTTCGAAAGGCGCCGTGTAGGGAGTGAGGACTTCGCGGTTGAGCCGGTCTTTATGCACGACACCGAACTTCATCGCCCCGACGATCCCCTTCGGGCTCACCAAGTAGTCGCGCACCCCCGGCGTCCGCAACGCGATCAGGAAAAGCTTCACCGCCCACGACGTCTCCGGGTAGACCAGCGTGTTCAAAAGGACGAGCTGCTTCACGCGCTCGGCGTGGCGCACAGCCCAGAACAAGCCGATGGGGCCACCGAGGTCGTGCACCGCGAGGGCAGTCTCCTCGATGCCAAGGGCATCGAGAAGATCATTGAGCACCTCCTCGTAGAACTCGAAGTCATACTTCGCGTCCACCGGCTTGTCGGAGAGCCCGTACCCCGGGAGGTCGATGGCGATCGCGCGATGCGTCTTGGCGAGCTCCGGCATGACGTTGCGCCAGAGGTGCGAGGAGGTTGGGAAGCCGTGGATGAGGAGGATGGGTGGGCCGGAGCCGGCTTCCGTATAGTGGATGCGGAGGTTGTTGACGGTGATGTGGTGGGACGTTGGGGTCATGGGGGGTGGATTGTAGCGGAGGTGGCCGCGCCGCTCATGATTGATCACATCTTCGGGCGATGAGAAAGCCTTGCGCGAGATCGAGGAGCTTGAGATAGCCACGGCCAAGCACCAGCCACCTCGGTTCGCCGTTGCGTTTGAGGCCGCGCGACATGATGCAGCTCACGAGAAGCGGGCGTAGTACTCGGCGACCTTTGGGTGCTCTAGGACGCGGTCAAGGTGGGCGACGAGTTTTGGGGCCAGCTTGTCGGGGAGATCGGCGGGGACGTGGTCGAGGATGCCGGCGCGGAGGCTGCGGACCCAGACCATCACCTTGAGGTCGGCCACGGTGAGCCGTCCGTCTGCGAAGTACTCGCCACCGCGTGCTTCGAGCATCGCTTGCACCCGCTGAAGGTAGAGAGCGATGGGGACCGTCGGCGAGCGCCTCGCGTACCGCCTTCTTTTCGGCCTCGTCCTTGATGGACATCGTAGCCACCTGTTGGGAGACGATGTCTTCCACGGCATCCATCGCTTCATCACAATAGGCTGCCTCCAGCGAGTCGCTTGGATAGAGACCGGCAAGCTTGGCGACGTAACGATTGATGCTGTTGCACTGGCTGAGCTCGACGTCGTCGATCTGGAGGAGTGGCACCCGCATGAAGGGATAGCTCGCGCGTCTGGCGCCAAACTCCTGAAAGCTAATTCGGTCGTCTTCAAAGGAGACGCCGCCGAGGTACAAGGCAAGCCGCGCGGGCTCCGCCCGACCCCCGTGGATGTCGAAATAGGTCAGCTTCAGGTTGGGCATGGGGGGACTCTAGGGCGAAACGGGCCAGCGTCACTCCGCCAACCACGGGTGTCGTCTGCTTCCGTCGACATGATGCCTTACGAGATCGAGGCTTCTTTGTTACCCGATCGCGTCCAGCTAGCGTAGCCGGGCGTCAGGTACTACGAGGGGGGCTGGATGACACCAGGGACCGCGACAGCGGAGAACCGGTCTTGTCAGCCTCCAGACAATTCCCCGAAGGAAAAGGATGTCCATGATGAAGAGTTCAAGTTCACGAATCGCGGCAGTGCTCACGCTCTGCTCCGGGCTGGTTCTGTCCACAGGTTGTGTGAAGAAGTCCGAGTACGAAGCGCTGCAGGCGCAATACAACGACGCCCTCGCGAAGCAGGGCAGGCTGACCGAGACGGTCGAGAAGCAGGCAGAGGAGATCAATGCGCTCGAATCGGACTTCGACGCGCTTGCAGATATCTTTGCGGAAGAGATCGAGAACCAGGAGCTTCAGCTCGAGCAGTTGGTGGATGGGATCGAGCTTGAGATTCCTTCAGACGTCATGTACAAGCCCGGCGCCGCAACGCCGACCGTCGGAAGCGACGGGCTCGAGTACGCGCAGAGGCTTGCGAAGTTTCTCGCGGACACCGACTACCTCGTCAGTGTCGTCGGCCACACCGACAACCAGAAGATGTCACGGGCGCTTACGAAGAAGTATCCCAGCAACTGGGAGCTCGCGGGTGCACGGGCAGCCGGAGTCGCACGCTACCTCGTTGACAACGGTGTGGACCCAGCACAGGTGGTCGCGTCCTCGAGAGGCAAGTACGATCCCGTCGCCTCGAACGACACGCCAGAAGGTCGCGCACAGAACCGGCGCATCCAGATCATTCTCCGATCGCTTCCGTAGTCCTCGTCCGTGCCTGGCGCGGTGGCAGCCACTGGGCTGCCACAGCGCTCACGGAGTCGTGGCAGAGCGGAGGCGATGCGACGCGGCGAAGACCCAACGGCAGGATCTCTTCCTTTCAAGGGCGGCGGTGCCTCGGTGCGCGCGCAGGGCCCGATTAGCCGGGGTGCGACTGCGACCCACGGGCCTCGGGCGGTGAATTGAGCGGCGTTGGGCCCACCGAAGGGTCCTTCGACGGGCGTCGTGGCGCGTGGGCCACCTTCACCGAGCCCCGTGTCGCCTTTCGGTCGCATTGCACCACCGCCAACCACGGCAGGATCTCTTCTTTCCGAGAGATCTCTTTCTTTCCGAGAACACGCCGCTCTGGTCGAACTCGGGAAGGTCAGCGCGGGGCGGGAAAATCAAGCCGAGCGCCGTGTTGATGTCGCCGATGTCGAGGTATGTGGGGTCGAACGGTTGGTCGAAGCAACGTGCGTTGGCGTTTCGGGCGAGAGTTGTGCTGGGTTTCGGGGCAGCGTGCGAACCGCGTGGGGTTGGTATCAAGAACGATGAGGCCGTGCGGCCTATTGGGGTTGGGGACGGCGTGTTAGGAGCTTCTCGGGTCGTCAGCGGGGAGTACTAGCGTGGCATTCAGCGAGATCGTGGGACATCGCATCCGAGCGGCCGATTGGGGTGCGGATAGCGACGCGATCCGGGTTCTTCGAACCGCCGTCTTCGTCGACGAGCAGGGGGTTTCGCCCGAGCTCGAGTGGGACGGCCTCGACGAGACTTGCCATCACGTCGTTGCGGTCGACGAAGAGGGCGCGCTGATCGGAACGGGAAGGCTCACGCCTTCCGGAAAGATCGGCCGCATGGCGGTTCGCACAGACCGACGCGGTCATGGTATCGGCGGCGACTTGCTCGACGCGTTGATCGAGGCGGCGCTCGAGCTCGGTCTCGATCGGGTCGAGTTGTCCGCGCAGTGTCACGCACTCGGCTTCTATGAAGCGCGTGGGTTCGTGTCGGTGGGCGAGCCGCACGTCGAAGCCGGCATCGACCACCAGCGCATGACACTCGAACTATGAGCCGAAGCGATCGGTCACCGCGACGAGGCGTAAGGTCCGTTGTTTTCGCTGTGCTTCTCCATAGATTGTCGGGAAACGCTGCGTGCATGGGTCCGATACCCTTGCATGTGTCTTGAGTCGATTGACCATGCGTCCTTTATAAGGGACACTATGCAATGAGAGGCCGAGCGCGGAAGCTGGTCCTCTACGAGACGGTCGATGGCAAGTGTCCCTGGCATGAATGGTTCAACGATATCGCTCGCGCGAAGGCGTACTGGGCCGAATACCGGAGCTCATGATGGTTAGACGCGGACGTAGTTACGAAGAGACCTTGCTCGAAAGGCTGCGCGACCACGAGTATGCGGTGGAATACCTGAACGCCGTACTGGCTGGTGACGGACCGGACGCGACGGGCACCTTCCTTGCGGCCCTCCGATTGGTCGCGAGGGCGCAGTCTCTTCCCATGGCGGACCTTGCTCGCGACGCCGAGCTTGGCAGGCAAGCGCTCT
>PVMK01160787.1_pt1 | contig 11862 bp, 12 predicted proteins | sample 1853481 | NCBI WGS metagenome assembly PVMK01 (sample SAMN08533507, study PRJNA380276) | Marine sediment metagenome, whole genome shotgun sequencing project. | reverse complement strand
TGTATGATGTCTCCCAAAAGGTTGTCCAAGAGCTTGCAAAGGACGGAGCAACAGGGGCATCCTCACTCGACGATTTTGTCGCCAAATTGCAAAAGCCCCGTGCGGTATGGATGATGGTTCCAGCAGCCTTCGTCGATCAGATGATCCAGGATCTCACCTCCAAAATCAACAAAGAAGACATTCTTATTGATGGAGGTAATTCATACTATCGTGACGATATCCGCCGGGCTAAAGAACTGACATCCAAGGGCATCCACTATGTCGATGTGGGGACAAGCGGTGGTGTCTGGGGTCTGGAGCGAGGCTACTGTCAGATGATTGGTGGAGAAACGGAGGTCGTCAATCATCTGGATCCTATTTTTTCCACGTTGGCGCCACCGATCGACACAGCACCGCGAACGCCTGGACGGGAAAAAGTGAGCAGTACGGCGGAGCATGGATATCTTCACTGTGGGCCGGTCGGGGCCGGGCACTTTGTGAAGATGGTGCACAACGGAATTGAATATGGTCTCATGGCAGCATACGCCGAAGGCCTCAATATTTTGCAGCAGGCCAACATCGGAAAACGTGAGCATACTGTAGATGCTGAGACATCTCCATTACGCGACCCCGAGGCATATCAATACGATTTGAACCTGGCCGACATTAGCGAATTGTGGCGACGAGGGAGCGTTGTAGGATCCTGGCTTCTTGACCTGACGGCGATTGCACTCATGAAAAGTCCTGACCTGAAAGATTTTTCGGGAAGCGTGGCCGACTCCGGCGAAGGGCGTTGGACCATCGAAGCTGCGGTGGACGAAGGTGTACCGGTCCCTGTCCTCTCAGCAGCACTCTTTCAGCGCTTTGCTTCGAGAGGTGAAGCCGAATTTTCAGATAAGATTCTGTCGGCAATGCGATTCGAATTCGGCGGACACGTCGAACGTCCGACGGGGGGGTAAGAAAGGAAAGTTTCGGGTTTCGAGTTTCGAGAAAAAGATATGTTACATACGAGAGCTTTGAGGAACTGTAGGCATGGTAGCAAGCTCACGAGTTCATAAATGAAAACTACTCTGGCTCGAAGCATGGTGTGTTCACTCCAGATTTGCCGATACGAGATCAAATTAAACTTTTTTCTCGAAACTCGAAACGCTGAACTCGAAATTCGAAACTTTTATTCACAAAACTCGAAACTTTAAACCCTGAACTCTCAAAGGAAGCCATGGCAACAGAAGAAAAGGAAAAAAAATTCGCCGAGACGGCCGGAACACCTGCCCCCCCTTGTACGATTGTTATCTTTGGTGCGTCCGGGGACCTGACTAAACGCAAGTTGGTTCCCGCCCTTCACTATCTGGCAAAGAGCAATTTGATTTCCACATCATCCTCAGTGATAGGGGTTGGATTGCCCGCGATGACCGACGAGGATTTTCGTCAAAAAGTTGGAGATGATCTCAAGGAGTTCGCTACGTCCCCTGTGGATCCCACCCGTTGGGGGAATGCTCGGCCTCGCTTCTCCTATGTGTCCGGTGAATTTGCCGACCCGAAAACCTTTCAAGAACTCCAGGAACGGTTAACCGGGATTGATAAAGAGCATGGGACCGAAGGAAACTATCTTTTTTATTTAGCCACTTCGCCCACGTTCTTTGGCACGATTATCCAACAACTGGGTGCATGCGGGCTGAGTCGGGAAGAGAACGGAAAGTGGCGGCGTGTGATTATTGAAAAACCTTTTGGCCATGATTACGAGTCTGCCTGTGCCCTCAATCAGGAAATTAAAAAAGTTCTCCATGAACAGCAGATCTATCGGATTGACCATTACCTTGGCAAAGAAACCGTACAAAATATTATGGCCTTCCGGTTTGGGAATGGCATTTTCGAGCCGATCTGGAACCGACGGTATATTGACCATGTGCAAATCACAGCCGCAGAGACCGTGGGAGTGGAACAGCGGGGGGGATACTATGAAGGAAGCGGATCCCTTCGTGACATGATTCCGAACCACCTCTTTCAATTGGTGTCGCTCACCACCATGGAGCCGCCCATTTCCTTTGAGGCCGACGCCGTGCGAGATGAACAGGCTAAGATTCTCCGCGCAATTCATCCGCTGAGCTCTGAAGCCGTCTTAACGTGCGCCGTGCGAGGTCAATATGGTTCTGGAACGATGAACGGCCAGGCTGTTCCTGGTTACCGCGATGAACCCAACGTATCGCCAACCTCGACCACTGACACGTTTTGTGCCTTTAAGCTTTCCATCGAGAATTGGCGGTGGGCAGGAGTGCCAATTTACATACGAACAGGCAAACGGATGGCGAGCCGGACCACGACGATTCTCATTCAGTTTAGACAGGCTCCTCACCTGTTGTTCAGAAAAACGGCGGTTGAGCGACTGACACCGAACCGCCTTGTTCTTCACATTCAGCCGGAGGAAGCCATCTCCCTGCGATTTGGTGCGAAAATTCCCGGTCCAATTGTTCAGCTGGGAGCGGTGGATATGAATTTTCGGTATGAGGATTATTTCGGGAGTGCTCCGTCTACAGGGTATGAGCGGTTGCTCTATGATTGCATGTGCGGGGATGCGACGTTGTTTCAACGGACAGATATGGTCGAGACCGGGTGGTCTGTGGTCACCCCAATCCTCGATGTGTGGAAAGCCCTCCCGCCACGGGCCTTTCCCAACTATGCGGCCGGGACCTGGGGTCCTAAGGATGCCGATAAATTGTTGGAACAGGATGGACGCCATTGGTTGAAACCTGAATAATAGGGTGATGTCTCTAGGAGCCTGTCGGACTTAGGAAGAATCGGCTGCAAAAGTGTCTAAGCAGTCCATATTTCGACAATTTCTTGGACCATAGTCCCACTATGGGCCGGCGACATCGTCAAAATCTGCCCTCGCTTAGCCCATTTTTCGCTCTCGATTCCCTAAGTCCGACAGGCTCCTAGGGCCAACGTAAGGAATTCCATTGAGGGGAGCGGAGGTCAGGATGAAAGAAAGCCCAGCCGACATTGCAAGATGTCTTGATTTAGCAGATGTGAGTCGGCATGCAGCGGAGGAATTCGTCCGGCTCGCGAACGAGGCAACAGTAGCAAATGGCCGGTTCACCGTCGCACTCTCCGGGGGCTCAACTCCAAAGGCGCTCTACACGTTATTGGCAGGCAACGCATTTCGAACAAGAATCCCGTGGGAGAAGGTGCATGTGTTTTGGGGCGATGAACGATGCGTTCCACCAGATCACGCAGACAGCAACTTTCGCATGGTACGCGAGAGTTTCCTCGATCACGCTCCGATTCCTAAGGAAAACATCCACCGCATGCATGGCGAAGAGGCAGACCCTGGCAAGGCGGCCACAAGTTATGAAGCAACGCTCGGGGAGACCTTTGGTTTAGCGCCAGGCCAACTCCCTCGCTTCGACCTCGTTCTTCTGGGTATGGGTGATGACGGACATACAGCCTCCCTGTTTCCGCATACTGCAGCCCTCTCAGAGACGAAGAGCCTGGTCGTGGCCAACTATGTTGAGAAATTTGGAACCCATCGGCTCACCCTGACAATACCGGTCATCAATCATGCTGCACAGGTGATATTTCTCATTTCTGGCGGGTCCAAGGCGGCTGCGTTGAAGGAAGTGTTGGAAGGGAAAGAGGATCCGCAGCGGCTCCCCTCTCAGTTTATTCAACCAGTCACGGGGAAAATTCTGTTCATCATTGACCACGCAGCTGGGACAGGAACTTTCTCAAGTCCAGAGGGACAAGGCGTGAAACAGATGAGGAGCCAATATGGATGCTTTTGACAGTTGAGGAGGAATTTTCGGGGTAGAGTTGCGATGGTGATTGAAACTGAAAAAGGGCCTGGATATTCCGATTGCGGGAGAACCGGAGCAGCGCATATTAGGGGAGCCATCCGTAAAGGTCGGTGGCGCTCTTGGGTTGGGATTATATTGGCCTCAAACCATCCATGCAGATTGCTGAAGGGGATCGAGTCAAACTCGGCCAAACGCTTTTCACCAATAAAAAATTGCCAGGAGTCAACTACACGGCACCTGGAACCGGCGTGGTAACCAGCGTTCACCGCGGCCTCAAACGGGTACTCCAGTCAGTTGTGATTCGATTAGAGGGAGAGGACGAAGAAACGTTCCGCGGCTATTCGGTAGATGAACTACCTCGTCTGACCCGTGACCAGGTCTGTGAGAATCTATTGAACTCCGGACTCTGGACGGCTTTACGTACTCGACCCTTTAGCAAAGTTCCTGCGCCGGACTCAGTTCCCCATTCAATTTTTGTGACGGCCATGGATACCAATCCCACTGGCGGCTAACCCTGAAGTCATTATCAACCAGTATCGAGAGGACTTTGAACACGGGTTAACTGTCGTTTCAAAACTCACCGAGGGAAAGGTGTTCGTATGTTGTGCTCGCGCAGCGGATATCCCCGCGTCCGGGAGGGGTCAGGTTACGAGCGCAGGGTTTGTTGGACCCCATCCAGCTGGTTTGGTGGGGACTCACATCCATTTCCTCGATCCCGTCAGCGCGAGTAAGACCGTCTGGTATCTCAACTATCAGGAGCTCATAGCAATCGGCAAACTCTTTATGACCGGAAGATTGTGGACCGAGCGGATCATTGCATTGGGTGGCCCGCTCGTGCAACGGCCGCGTCTCATTCGCGCCCGTATCGGAGCCAATACGGACGACCTCTTGGATGATGAGGTTCTAGACCAGCCCCAACGCGTGATCTCCGGCTCCGTGCTCTCAGGAAACCGGGCAGTGGGTTGGGGGAACTATTTGGGTCGATACCATACGCAGCTCTGCGTGTTTGCGGAAGGAGGAGATCGGGAATTTTTGGGCTGGATCGCACCGGGTTCACACAAATACTCCGTGAACAAGATTTTCGTTTCAAGCTTTTTTAAAGGACGAAAATTCCCGTTAACCACGTTGCAACAGGGCGGCCCCAGAGCAATCGTCCCTTTCGATGTCTATGAGAAAGTCATGCCTTTGGATATTCTGCCAACCCCATTGCTGAAAGCCTTGGCTGTTCACGATACGGATATGGCTCAGGCTCTTGGGTGTCTGGAGCTAGATGAAGAAGATTTGGGGTTGTGCTCCTTCGTTTGTCCCAGTAAGTACGATTTTGGTGGATACCTCCGGGACAACCTCGAGCAGATCGAAAGGGAGGGGTAATGAAGGGTTTACGACGACTCTTAGATCGCTTGAATCCCCTCTTTGCCAAAGGGGGACCATACGAGAAGTGGTACTCGGTCTTCGAGATGATCGACGGGTTCTTCTACACCCTATCGGATGTCAACCGGGGTGCGCCCCATGTCCGCGACGGCGCAGATCTCAAGCGTATGATGACGTTCGTGGTGATCGGTCTTATGCCCTGCATCTTCATGGGCATGTACAACACGGGACTTCAAGCCAATGCAGCCATGGCGAGTATGGGCATTGAGTCAGCAGCGGGTTGGCGAGGAGAGTTACTGGACGGACTTGGGATCGGGTATGACCCGTCCAATATTTGGGCGTGCACATGGCATGGATTCTTGTACTTTCTCCCTATCTATATGGTCAGCTTGGTTGTCGGAGGACTGTGGGAGGTGTTGTTTGCAGCAGTCCGGAATCATGAAATCAACGAGGGTGCTTTAGTGACGACAATTCTCTTTCCACTGATTGTGCCGGCCACGACTCCCCTCTGGCAGGTTGCGCTTGGCATCTCATTTGGAATTGTGCTTGGTAAAGAAGTGTTCGGTGGAACAGGCAAGAATTTTTTAAATCCGGCTCTCACTGGCCGGGCATTTCTCTATTTCGCGTTTCCGGCCCAACAATCGGGTGATTCAGTCTGGACAGCTGTTGATGGGTTTACCGGGGCCACGGCACTAGGGCTGGCTGCCGAGGGCGGGGTAGAGGCAATCGAGAAAGGTGGCATCACCTGGACCCATGCGTTCTTCGGAACGATCCAGGGATCATTGGGGGAAACCTCAACGTTGGCCTGTATCCTTGGAGGGCTCTTTATTGTTTATACCGGCGTGGCCTCCTGGCGGATCATTGCCGGTGTCTTCCTCGGTGTATTTTTGACCAGCACCATCTACAACCTCATTGGGAGTGAGGTCCATCCCATGTTTGGTGTGCCGTGGTATTGGCATATGGTGGTAGGTGGGTTGGCGTTTGGCATGATCTTTATGGCAACCGACCCTGTATCCGCATCAATGACAAACGCAGGTCGGTGGATCTTTGGAATTCTAATTGGCTTGATGACCGTCTTAATCAGAGCATCCAACCCGGCGTTTCCGGAAGGCGTTATGCTGGCCATTCTGTTTTCCAACATTTTCGCTCCCCTGATCGATTACGCGGTCGTCCAAGTGCATATTGCGAAAAGGAGGCGTCAAGTTGCCGGGCAGTCCAACTAACTCATCAGACGGTCAAAAGCGACCAGGATTGATCGGGAGGTTTCTCGCTCTGCCGAATGACAGCACAGTCAAAACGCTAGTCGTCGCCCTCCTGCTCTGTCTAGTCTGTTCTGTGTTGCTCTCCACCGCTGCGGTGAGCCTCAAGCCGCTGCAAGTTGCCAACAGGGACCTTGACCGAAAGAGAATTATTCTGGAGGTCACGAAGCTCATGCGTGCGGGTACGAGCCTCGATGAACTGTTCAAGCAAGTTGAGCCGAAAGTGGTTGATCTTGCAACTGGGAAATACGTCGATTCGATCGACCCCAATCAATATGATCAACGAAAGGCAGCGAAGGACCCTCTTCAAAACGTGGCTATCCCGCAAGATCGAGATATCGCACACATCAAGCGCCGTGCCAAATATGCCACAGTGTATCTCTACAAGGAAAAGGACAAAGTCAAATATTTTGTTCTTCCAATTCATGGGTACGGGCTCTGGTCGACGCTCTATGGCTTCCTGGTTCTGGAAGGCGATGCGAACACGGTTTTCGGATTACAGTATTACGAGCAAGGGGGAAACCCCGGGGTTAGGAGGAGAAGTCGACAACCCGAAATGGCGAAAGAAATGGCATGGAAAGTTGGTCTACGATTCGCAAGGGGCGCCTCAGATTAAGCTGGTCAAAGGGACAGTCACTTCAAGCGATCCAAAGGCAAAATTTCACGTGGATGGATTGGCCGGAGCCACGCTGACCTCAAATGGCGTAACGAACATGATGCAATACTGGCTTGGGAAAGACGGGTTTGGTCCATACCTTCAAAAATTCCAGTCTAAGGCTTAGTGGAGATTCATATGAACCGTGAAATAAAAAAAGTCATCACCGATCCTCTCTTTAACAACAACCCGATTGCGCTGCAAATCTTAGGCGTGTGCTCGGCCTTGGCAGTCACCAGCAAACTCTCCACAGCTTTGGTGATGTGTCTTGCACTGACTTCAGTGGTGGCCTGTTCCAATGCAGCGGTCAGTCTTATCCGAAACCATATTCCCGGCAGCATCAGGATCATTGTTCAGATGCTCATTATTTCATCGTTGGTGATCATCGTCGATCAGCTCTTGAAAGCCTTCCTCTTTGAGATTAGCAAGCAACTGTCTGTTTTTGTCGGTCTGATCATCACGAATTGCATCGTGATGGGTCGCACCGAGGCCTATGCCATGAAGAACAGCGTTGGCATGAGCTTTTTAGATGGTATTGGAAACGGCTTGGGCTACAGCCTGATTTTAATTGGGGTTGCCACCATTCGAGAACTGTTCGGCTCGGGTTCATTGCTGGGATACTCTGTTTTCCCGCTTGTCACCGATGGGGGATGGTTCATGCCGGTTGGGCTGATGCTCTTACCTCCAAGTGCGTTTTTCATTATTGGCTTGATGATCTGGGGGCTGAGAATGTGGAAAGTCGAGCAGATTGAAAAACCGGAGTATCAAATTCGCCACGTGCACAGACTGGATTTGACATAATAGGTAGAGGGAGCCTGATGGGAGATTACATCACTTTATTTGTCGAATCAGTTTTTGTTGAAAACCTTGCCCTGGCGTTTTTCCTGGGGATGTGCACGTTTTTAGCGGTTTCCAAGAAAGATCGAAACCGCGTTAGGGCTTGGCGTCGCCGTGGTCTTTGTCCAAGGAATCACCGTTCCAATTAATAACTTGCTGTATCAATACTTCCTCAAGGATGGAGCCCTGTCATGGGCCGGGCTTTCGGAAACTGATCTGAGCTTTCTTGGGTTGATCAGTTACATCGCCGTCATCGCCGCCATGGTGCAGATCTTGGAGATGGCATTGGATCGATTCGCACCAGCCCTGTACAATGCCCTGGGAATTTTTCTTCCACTGATTACGGTGAATTGCGCAATACTGGGTGGGACGTTGTTTATGGTGGAGCGTGACTACAACTTTGGGCAAAGCGTGGTGTACGGGTTTGGTAGCGGCTTGGGCTGGGCTTTAGCCATTGTGGCAATGGCTGGTGTTCGCGAAAAACTTAAATACAGCGATGTGCCTGATGGCCTCCAGGGTTTGGGAATCACCTTTATCGCTTGTGGTCTCATGGCCATGGGATTCATGGCGTTTTCGGGGATGAAGTTTTAACGAATAGTTTAAAGTTTCAGGTTTAAGGTTTCGAGTTGAAAGATAAGAGACAAGTTTCGGGTTTCGAGTTTAGAGTTTCGAGAAAAAGGGATGGCCACTTACGAGAGTTTTGAGGAACTGCAGGCGTGGCAGAAAGCTCGCGAACTCGTGAATGAAAGTCTACACCCGTCACGAAGCACGGTCGTTCGGTCGGGATTTCTCGTTACTGCGGAACCAGATCCGCAGAGCCGCGTGTTTCGGTTATGTCGCACATGCTGCTGAGGGTTTCGATCGAGGTGGGACAGCCGAGTTCGTTCAGTTCTTGTCGCTTCGCCAAAGGGTCTGCTGGAGAAGTGAGAAGCCAGTTATATGTGGCGAAAGACCAAGGGTTATTTAACTTCTGAAGACTTTGATCGCCTAATGGAACTCACAGACGAAACCAGTCGTCTTATAGGTGGCCTTATGATCTACCTTCGGAAATCTGGAATCAAGGGAACCAAGTTTAAAGCTCTATAAGTTTTTTGTAACCCGGAACTTTTTCTCGAAACTTTAGGCTCGAAACCTTTATAAACTCGAAACTCGAAACCCGAAACTTGTCTTTTATCTTTCAACTCGAAACTATTCTTTATGTTTGAAATCCTCTTAGGCGTCGGTCTTTTCACGGTAATCATCCTTGCCTTGGTCTTTATGATTCTCGGAGCCAGGTCAAAGCTGGTGGCATCGGGGAACGTGAACATCCTTATCAATGGAAAAAAAACACTGCAAATTCCTGTCGGCGGAAAACTGCTGACGTCCTTGGCTGACGAAAAAATATTTCTTTCATCAGCATGCGGTGGTGGCGGCACCTGCGGACAGTGCCGGTGTAAAGTATTCGAGGGAGGTGGCGCTATCCTTGCGACGGAAACATCACTTATCAACAAGCATGAGGCCGCAGAAGGCCAACGCCTTTCCTGTCAAGTGGCGGTGAAGCAAGACATGAAAATTGAGGTTCCTCCAGAGGTGTTTGGAGTCAGGAAATGGGAATGCTCCGTTCGGTCGAACCCAAACGTGGCGACCTTCATTAAGGAACTGACCTTGGATCTTCCGGAAGGGGAGCATGTCGACTTTCGGGCAGGTGGATATATCCAAATCGAATGCCCTCCCCATAAATTAAAATATTCCGACTTTGATATTGAAGAAAAATTTCGTGAGGACTGGGATCGTGCGAACCTGTGGCGGTATGAGTCCACAGTCGAGGAACCGGTTATGCGAGCCTATTCCATGGCTAGTTACCCCGAGGAAAAAGGCATCATCATGTTAAATGTGAGAATTGCCACTCCACCGTTTGGGGCAACGGAAGATATCCCACCCGGGAAAATGTCCTCGTATATTTTTAACATGAAACCAAAGAACCAGGTGACGATTTCTGGCCCCTTTGGAGAATTCTTTGCCAGAGACACCGACAACGAAATGGTATTTATCGGAGGTGGCGCTGGGATGGCCCCGATGCGCTCACATATTTTCGACCAACTCAAGCGATTAAACTCTCAGAGAAAAATAACGTTCTGGTACGGCGCACGGAGTCGGCGAGAAGTTTTCTATGAGGACCATTTTAATCAACTTCAGGCGGAGCACGACAATTTTAAATGGTTTGTGGCCCTATCGGACCCCAAGCCCGAGGATAATTGGACAGGATACACCGGGTTCATTCACAAAGTGCTCGAGGACCACTATCTCAAAGATCACCCGGCCCCTGAGGATTGCGAGTATTATATGTGTGGGCCTCCGGTGATGAATGCTGCGGTTATTACGATGTTGGAAAATTTGGGCGTCGAACGGGAGAACATTCTCCTTGACGATTTCGGAGGCTGATGAGACTGCACGTGACGAGAAATAGGAAGCGACCTGATCGAAGTCTCTGCCTGAGTCTTTTGGTCCTCTCCGTAGTTTTGTCCTCCTGCGTTCCGGAAGACCAAGCTGGAAGCTCCGTTTTGTTTTCCGGGCAAACCATGGGGACGACGTATACGGTCAAGGTTCGGAACATGCCGGAGGACCTGCTGTTGACGTCATTGCGAGAAGGCATCGATCAGATCCTGGAGCGAGTCAATTCCCGAATGTCCGCGTATCGAGAGGACTCAGAAATCAGCCTATTTAATCAGTCGACATCGACTGATTGGAGCAAGGTTTCTCCCGAAACCGTTCGAGTGATTAATGAGGCGTTGCGAGTCAGCAACCTCACGAATGGCGCATCGATGTCACGGTTGCACCGCTCGTGAACATGTGGGGATTCGGTCCTGCGCCCAAAACGATAGAGATACCGTCGCAGGATATTATCAAAGAAAGACTCCCAAGCGTAGGGTATCGGCACCTTCACACTCAAGCATCGCCGCCGGCCATTCGGAAAGACCAACCAAACCTCCAAATTGATTTATCAGCCATTGCAAAAGGGTATGCGGTTGACCAGGTAGCAGAGTATTTGGAGTCCTTGAGCATTCCTCACTTTCTCGTTGAAATCGGAGGAGAGCTTCGGGGGAAAGGGCACAATTCGACTGGGTTCCCCTGGAAAGTGGCAATTGAAAAACCAGCCCCCGGTGAACGAACCATTCATCGAGTGCTGTATCTGCAAAGCCATGCCATGGCCACTTCTGGCGATTACAGAAATTTCTTCGAGAAAAATGGGCAACGATTTACCCATACCATCAACCCTCAAACAGGACAACCGGTCACCCACCAATTAGCTTCCGTGACGGTCGTGCGAGCCTCGTGTATGGAAGCCGATGCCCTTGCTACAGGGCTGATGGTCTTGGGGCCTGAGGATGGCTACAAACTTGCTGCCCAAGAAAAGTTTCCTGTGCTGTTTGTTTCCCGAACCCAAAAAGGTTTTGAGGAAACCATGACTCCTGAACTTGAGCCATTCTTGAGAAGTTCATGATGATCACTATGGAAATCTTCCTCATCAGTTTTGTCGTCATGGTCATCGCACTCCTTGGAATGGGGGTTGGGGTACTCCGGGGAAGATCACCCATCAAAGGCAGTTGTGGTGGGCTCGATACACTCAGTCGTCTGGGGTTAGACTGTAGCGGTTGTTCGGAACCTTGCGATCCCAATGAAAAAGCGATCTGTCAGTCTTCGAGGCACCATGTCGACATGCCTCATATCTGCCGACCTGAGCCAGCCTCCGCTCGCAGATAGATCACAAGGAGACATCATGAAGAGAAAATTAACAGTGAGAGAATTTATGGGAGCAAGCCTGGTGACATTCAACCCGGGGCAGGAGATCAAGGATGCTATACAGGTGCTCCTGGATCATAAACTGTCTGGGTCAGCCGTGGTAGACAACCGGGGAAATATTGTAGGATATCTGTCTGAGAAGGACTGCCTGAAAGTCGCGCTGAATGCCGCCTACCATGATCACTGG
>PVMK01117124.1_pt1 | contig 11864 bp, 12 predicted proteins | sample 1853481 | NCBI WGS metagenome assembly PVMK01 (sample SAMN08533507, study PRJNA380276) | Marine sediment metagenome, whole genome shotgun sequencing project. | reverse complement strand
CTCTAACCAGCTGAGCTACGCGCCTCCCGGGTACCTGAGATGAGCGGTCCCGACAAAAAGCCGAGAACCACATACTCAGAGACTATTGACAGGTGGTCCCCTGGACTCTTTCCGACCCGTCTTCGTCCCGTCTAAAATGCCAAAGATCGCCCCTCGAAAAGGGGGAGGGGATCATAACAACGGTTGCCCGGGCTGTCAATCAGCCCTTGTGCTACTGTGGCTGTCATGAACGAAGATCTGGTGGTCGTCTACACCGCCCAAGGCGAGTTTGATGAAACCCAAGTGCGGTCCTTCCTCGCCGCCCACGACATTCCCACCTCCACCCACGGCGAGGCCCTGCGCCACACCCACGGCCTCACCCTCGACGGATTGGGTGCAGTGGAGATCATGGTTGCGGCCGAGCACGAGGCCACTGCAAGGCGTCTCCTCGACCAGGCCGAGCGCGGCGAGCTCACTCTCGACGATTCGATCGAGTCTTAACCCGCATGATTCATGAACCCTGCAGGTTCAGCCCGAGCTCGGCGAGCTGGTAGGCGTCGACCGCCGCCGGCGCGCGCGTCATGAGACACGTGGCCGACGTCGTCTTTGGAAAGGCGATCACATCGCGTATCGAGTCGCGGCCGGCCATCAACATCACCATGCGGTCGAGACCGAGGGCGATGCCGCCATGGGGCGGTACGCCGTAACGGAACGCCTCGAGCAGGAAACCGAAACGGGCCTCCGCCTCGGCCTCGTCGATTCCGAGAGCCGCGAACATCTGCCGTTGGACCTCCGGGTCGTGAATTCGGATCGAGCCGCCACCGAGCTCCACACCGTCCATGACGACGTCGTAGGCGCGCGCGCGCGCCGCGCCGGGGTCGTCCTCGAGCAGCCCCGCGTCATCCTCGACCGGCGCGGTGAACGGGTGGTGCATGGCGTAGAAACGATCCTCGCCCGCGTTCCACTCCAGGAGCGGGAAATCCGTGACCCAGAGAAAGTCGTGACGCCCCTCCGGAATGAGACCGTGCCCGTGGGCGAGGTGGATCCGCAGGGCGCCGAGGGCCGCGAAGACGGTGCTGCCGGGCCCGCCCACCGCCAGCAGAAGATCTCCCTCCTTGGCGCCGACCGCATCGAGAAACCGCAGCACACCGTCATCACCGAGGGCCTTCTTCGCCGGCGACGCAACACCATCCGCGGTGCGTTTGAACCACAGCGCGCCGGCGGCGCCGTACGGTTTGACGAACTCCGAGAGGGCGTCGAGCTGCTTGCGCGACAGGCTCGCGCCGCCCGGGAGCACCAAACCCTTCACCCGGCCGTCGGCGGCCGCTTCTTCAAGCACCCTGAATCCACAGCCGTCGCACACAGGACCGAGCTCTTCGAGCTCGAGACCGAATCGAGTATCCGGGCGGTCCGACCCGAAACGCTCCATGGCGTCGTCGTACGACAGGCGCGGAAAGATCGCCGGCGGCTCGATGCCTACGAGCGGGAAGATCCGAGCGAAGAGGCCTTCAACCAGGGTGTAGATGTCCTCCTCGGTCACGAACGAGGCCTCCACATCCACCTGGGTGAACTCCGGCTGGCGGTCGGAGCGAAGATCTTCATCCCGGAAGCACCTCGTGATCTGCATGTAGCGTCCGAGACCAGCGACCTGGAGGAGCTGTTTGAAGAGCTGCGGTGATTGTGGCAAGGCATAGAACGACGACTTGTGGATGCGCGAAGGCACCAGGAAGTCGCGCGCGCCTTCGGGCGTCGAACGGGTGAGGATCGGGGTCTCCACCTCGAGGAAGTCCATGTCGTCGAAGTAACGCCGAGTAGCGGCGACCACCTTGTGTCGGAGGACCAGATTGGCGGTCATCTCGGGACGCCGCAGATCGAGATAGCGATGGGTCAACCGCAGCTCCTCCGACGCGTTGACCCGATCCTCGACGACGAACGGCGGGGTCTCGGCGGCCGTCAGAATCTCGAGCTCCTCGACCTTGACCTCGATCGCCCCGCTCGCCAGCTTGGGATTGGCCTGCCCCTCGGCCCGCTCCCGTACCGTGCCGCACACCCGAACAACATCCTCCGCCGAAAGCCTCTCGCCCTCGCTGACCATGGCCTCTTCGAAGACCAGCTGCAGCAGGCCGCTGCGGTCCCTGAGATCGACAAAGACGAGACCGCCCAGATCCCGCCGCCGCCGCACCCAGCCCACCACCTCCACCCGCTCCCCCACCTGGGCCAGGTCGAGTGATGCGCACCACGGTCGTTCCCACGCGCTCGTCGTCATGTCTCGCTCCGCCCTTTCCCGAGTCCGTGTCCGCGTCCACGTCCGCGCCCGAGGAGAGAATCGCTCATCTTAGGTTTCCGTGTCCTGAAAGAGCCCGATAACGTACTCCGGGACATCCATCAGCTTCACCGTCTCTTGCTCGCCGCGATCGAGATCACGCACGATGACGGCGCCATCGGCAAGCTCGGTTTCACCCACGATCACGGCCGCCCGCGCACCGATCTTCCCCGCCCATTTGAGGCCCGCCTTGAGCGATCGGCCCGTGACTTCAGTCGGGGCCGAAATGCCGCGACCGGCCAGGCTTCGAGTCAACTTCAGACCAGTCGCCGCGACCGCTGCACCGAGCGGCAGCACGGCCACTACCGGCCGCTCGAGGACCCGGCGGCGGAAGGACTCGGGCAGCACCTCCACCAGACGGTCCTCGCCGATGGCGAAGCCGGTTCCCGGAACCCGCGCCCCGCCGAGATCGGAGATCAGCCGATCGTAGCGACCACCACCGCAGATCACCGTATCCTCGCCGAGCGTTGGCGAGATGACCTCGAAAACCGTCCGCAGATAGTAATCGAGGCCGCGAACCAGCCGCGGCGCCCTCCGCACCGGAATGTCGAGGGCGGCAAGACCCGCTTCGACCTCCTCGACATGGTTGCGGGCCTCGTCGCTGACGACGTCGGCGACCGGGGTGGTTTCAGCGATCAACCCTCGGCAACGCGCCACCTTGCAATCGAGGATCCGCAGCGGATTGGTATCCCAACGGCGTTGGCAGTCGGTGCAGAGCTCGTCACGGTGGGGCGCGAGCTCGGTCTTGAGCACGTCGATGAACCGCTGCCGGTCCTCGGGGTCGCCCAGATTATTGAGCACGATCACCAGATCGTCGAACCCGAGGGAGGCCAGGAAGCTGTGGAGGGCTGCAATGACCTCGACATCGGCGAGCGGTGTGGCGGCCCCAAGGAGCTCAATGCCTATCTGGGAGAACTGCCGGTAGCGGCCGCGCTGCATCTGCTCGTAACGGAACATCGGGCCCAGATAACGGAGACGGACCGGCTGGGGTCGCTGCCCGAGACCGTTCTCGATAAAGGCACGGGCCACTCCGGCGGTCCCCTCGGGCCGCAGAGTGAGCGAGCGGCCTTTGCGATCGGCAAAGGTGTACATCTCCTTGCCGACGATGTCGGTATCCTCACCGACCGAACGTACGAAGAGCTCAGTCGGCTCCAGCAGCGGCAGCCTTATCTCGTCATATCCGAATCCCCCGAAGACACGATGAGCCACCGCCTCGACCTCGACCCACAATCGAGTTTCGGGCGGCAAAATATCGCGTGTTCCCTTGACCTTGCGAATCATCGATCTCCTCTCTCCATCCTCGCCCGGCCGAGCGCGAGTTCCGCGCCGCACCCGGTGGAAAATGAACGCTACCACACGCCCTCTTGGACCAGCAACAAACACCCCCGGTTGGGCACCCGCAAACGCCCGAAAATCAGAGGGTTGTGGATCCACCACAAAAATGGTCGCGCGGCAACGGACTCAAAATGAACGACATCCAAGGAAGTCCCTGATAAATAACAACTTACAGAATCCGTGCCGAGCACGTCCCGACAACGCGAAGTGTTTGCGTTTACATTGGCTTAACGAGTTTTCCACAGGCTTTTCCACAGGGTTTCCAACACCTCACTACAAGCTGAGAACGCCTCCTGACGAGACGCTCTCAGCACACCGGATCCGGATCGTCCCAGAGACACGCTCCGAACCGCAAAACTCTCGGGTTTCCCCCGCTCAGATCGACCACGGTGCTTGGCTCGCCTCCAGCCGTAGGACCAGCGTCGAGCACAAGATCGGGGGCCTCGAGAAGGGAGGCAACCGCAGCATCAGGGGTCGTGCACGGCGGTTGGCCGTGGCGGTTGGCCGAGGTCCCGGTCAGCGGACCTGTGTGGTAGAGCAGGGCCCGGAGGGAGGTGTGAGCAGGAATCCGTACCGCAAGGGTATCGTCACGGGCTGCGGCGGTCGCGACGATGAGCGGCACGACCACTGTCAGGGGCGCCGGCCACAACCGCGACAGCCTGACCCGAAAACGCTCGGGCATCTGAACCAGCGTCTCCAACTGCTCCCAACTCGCGCACAGTACCGGCAAACCGAGCTCGGGGGCGCGCTCTTTCATGGCGCAGACTCGGGCGACTGGGTCCGCCTGCTGCGGATCGACGCCGAGACCGTAAAAGCTCTCGGTCGGCAAAAGGACGACGCCGCCATGGGCGACGACATCAGCCACCTTCCTGGTCGCGGTAACGATCTCGTCGGGTCGGATGAACGGCAGCCGTCTCACGAGTCGCCTAACAGCACTCGCGCGTGCGCACGGGCGGAATCCGTGAGCTCGTCGCCGGCCAGCATCCTCGCCACCTCAGCCTCCCGTTCGGCCCCGTTGAGGCTGGCAACCCGGGTGGTCGCGCGGCCGTCGTCGAAGACCTTCTCCACTCGGAAATGACCGTCGGCACGTGCCGCCACTTGCGGCAAATGGGTGACCACGAGCACCTGGTCGTTAGCCGCCAGATCGGCGAGCAGTTCGGCGAGGGCGGCCGCGGCGGCGCCGCCGAGACCGGTGTCAACCTCGTCGAAGAGGAGGGTCAGCCCGCCGGCCGATCGTTTGCCCCGGAGCGCCGTGCGCAGCGCCAGGTGAACGCGTGAAAGCTCTCCGCCGGACGCGATGCGTGCCATCGGACGTAGCTCCTCACCTGGGTTGGCAGCCATGAGAAGCTCGCATTCCTCCACCCCGTGCGCGTCGAACGCCACCGATTGACCATCCCGAACGAGCGGGCTGCCGACATCGACCCGCAACCGCCAGGTGAACTCGAGGCGCGTACCTTCCATGGCCAGACGGACAAGGACATCCTCCACGACAGTCGCGAGCGCCGCACCGGTCTCTCGCCGCGCGCCGTCAAGGGCAACCGCGCTGCGGTCGTACGCGGCCAGCGCCTCCATCGCGGCGGACTCGGCCTCCTCGAGGCGCTCCTCCACCGACTCCAGCTCCTCGCGCTCACGCACCAACTCCTCTCGGTGGGCCAGCACATCGTCGAGGGTCGATCCGTACTTGAGCATCAGCTGGTCGAGGGTGTGGAGCCTGGACTCCACCTCCTCGAGCTCGCGGGGATCTCCCCTCGACTCGTCGATCAGCCCCTGGACCTCGCGCACCACCTCCTCGATCTGGACTCTGGCCTCGACCAGCCGTTGGGTACCGCCATCGAGAATCAACCCGCAGTCGGCGATCTCTGAAAGGTCGCGCTCCGCTTTCGCGAGACCATCCACTACCGCCGCTTCGCCGTCGCTGAGACGATCGATGAGAGACGAGGAAAGCTCCGCGAGACGGGCCGCGTGTTGCAGGACGAGACGGCGGCGGCGAAGCTCGTCCTCCTCACCGACGCGGGGCTCGACGCTGCCGATTTCCTGCACCTGGAAGGTGATCGTATCCAACCGGTCACGGCGCGAGGTCTGAGCCGCGCGCAAACGTTCGAGCTCGTCGGCCGCCTCTCGCCAGGCAACGAAACGTGCCCGAGTGTCCTCCGAGAGAGCTTCATGGCAGCCGTACTCGTCAACCAACCGGCGCTGCGTTCCGCCGTCAGCGAGACCGTGCTGCTCGTGTTGACCGTGGATGGCCAGCAGATGCGGCGCCGCTCGCTGCAACGTGCTCGCGGTCACCGACACGTCGTTGATCCAACACCTGCTCCTCCCCGACGCCGTCACCTCACGGCGAAGGACAACCACATCCCGATCGCCTGCGCCAAGCTCGTCGAGAAGATCCACGAGAGCGGAGCTCGGCACCTGGGTGAACACGCCCTCGACCCGCAGACGGTCATCTCCAGTCCGGACCATGTCCGACTGTGCACGCTGACCGCCGAGGAGCTTGAGAGACTCGACCAGAAGGGACTTGCCGGCCCCGGTTTCCCCGGTGAGAGCGGCAAAGCCTGCGGCGAGCTCGAGCTCCACGGTATCGATGATTGCGAGACCACGAACAGAGAGTCGCTCGAGCATTGCCGGTCATCGTAGCAGGTCAATATCGGGTACAATCGCAACCACGGAACAACTCCAGGGAGGCAGGAGATGAGCCATACCCCCGTCGCCGTCGTGCGCAACCAGGACGCCGTCGAAGCGATCGCCGTCCCGCGATGCCGGGGCACCACGATGAAGGTGCTCCTGGGACCGGAGAGCGGCGTCCCGAACTTCATCACCCGCCAGTTCAGCGTCGAGCCCGGAGGACGGATTCCGTGCCACCGCCACGACAGCATCGAGCACGAGCAGTTAATGCTCGAGGGTTCGATGGTCATCGGTCTCGATGGGCGCGAAGCCGAGGTCGGGCCGGGAGACGCTGTCTTCATTCCCGCCGGCGTCGACCATTGGTACGAAAACCGCGGCGCCGACATGGTGCGGTTCGTGTGCGTGGTGCCGCGCACCGACGACTACCAGACGGAGTGGCTCGAGGAAGCCGCCGAGTAGAATTCGGAATTCGGAATTCGGAATTCGGAATTACCGCGCCCAAAACCATCACGGGCCGATCAACAACGGCCGTGCGTGGTGGGGCTGACGGGCGGGCTCGCGTCCGGCAAATCGACCATCGCAAAGATCCTCGCCGACCGAGGGGTGCCGGTCTTCGACGCGGATGACGCCGTCCACGAGCTGTACCGAGCGGGCGGAGAGGGCGCCGCGGCGGTCGCGGACCACTTCGGTGAGGACATCCTCGACGCGACGGGCCGGGTTGACCGGGAGGCACTGGCGGCGCGGGTGCTCGGCGACGATCGAGCCCGGCGACGGCTCGAAGCCGCAATCCATCCTCTCGTGCGCCGTTCGATCGGCGACTGGCTCGAATCGCTCGGCGGCGAGCCGGTCGCGGTGGTTGAGGCGGCGCTTCTGGTGGAGACCGGATCCTACCGGGACTACGACGTGCTCGTGGTCGCATGGTGCCGACCCGACCAACAGCTCGAACGCGCCGTCGCCCGAGGGTTGTCTGCCGACAGAGCACGGGACTTGATGAACGCCCAGCTCCCTCTCGACGAGAAGAAGAGAGCCGCCGACGTGGTGGTCGATAATCGTGGTGTCCCCAACGATCTCGACCAAGAGGTCGACCGCGCATGGACACAGCTCCTAAAGCTCTGCGCCGACCGGATAGCCTACACGGAGGGTTCAGGCCGGGCGTGAGCGGGCAGGAACTCAAAACTCAAAACTAAGAACTCAAAACCGGATGGGGTGGGCGGGCGGCATTCCGAATTCCGAATTCCGAATTCAAACTCAGATTCCCCTCCGCAGCTTCGCCGCCTTGACCGTATTGGCCGTCAACATCGCGATTGTCAGCGGCCCGACGCCGCCGGGGACCGGGGTGATGCGGCCCGCCTTCGGCGCCACCCTGGTGAAGTCCACATCGCCGGTGAGCACCGCGCCGCGCTTTTCGAAGGCCGCGAGCTTTTTCTGGTTTCCCGGGTACAGCCGCTCCACCGTCTCGAGGTCCGTCACCCTGTGCATGCCCACATCCACCACCACCGCACCGTCGGCCACGTGCTCCGGACCGATCAGCGAGCGCACACCCGCTGCCGCGATCAGAATCTCGGCCTGCCTGGTAACGTCGGCGAGATCACGGGTCCGGGAGTGGCAGATGGTGACCGTTGCGTGTGCGTGCAGGAGAAGTATCGCCATCGGTTTGCCAACAATGTCGGATCGTCCAACAACCACCGTCCGCCGGCCCTCGATCGTGATCTCCTCGCGACGGAGCATTTCCATGATCCCCGCCGGGGTGCACGGCACCACGCGCGGGCGCCCCTGTTGGAGAAGGCCCACGTTTTCGGGATGGAATCCGTCGACATCCTTGACCGGATCGATCCGTCTGAGAATCACTGCAGCGTCAATGGTGTCCGGCAGCGGCAGCTGGACGAGGATGCCGTCGACCTGGGAATCTGCGTTGAGGCGATCGATCACGCTCTCGAGCTCGGCCTGTGACGCGTCCTGGGCGAGATGGTGGGTCTCGGAGGTCATCCCCAGCGTGGCGAGGGTCTTTGCCTTCGAACCAACATAGACCTTGGAGGCCGGATCTTCGCCCACCAGAACAGCGTCAAGGCGCGGCGTCACGCCCCGCCGTGAGAGGATTGCCACCTCCGCCGCAACTTCATCGCGGATTTCCGCCGCGATCCGGGATCCGTCGAGCCTCTTTTCAGCAATATCCATCAACCCTCCCCCGGGCTACGTTCGAACGCCCTCATACAGCGTGACGACACCTCCGGTCAAGGCCCGAGCGCGCACCTGATCTAAACCGGCGGCGGTGAGGCTCCGACACATCTCGGCGCCATCCGGGAACGTGCTCACGGACGCCGGCAGATAGGAATAGGCTTCAGAATCACCGGACAACATCCGCCCGATTCGCGGCGGGACATTCCGCGCCCACCATCCGAGAATCGGCGCCAGCGGCCCTCGCGGGTTCGAAAACTCGAGCACCAGGAGAATTCCTCCCGGACGGAGCACCCGCGCCAACTCTGCAAGCCCGACTCCGAGGTCGGAAAAGTTCCGGACCCCGAAGGCAACCGTCACGACATCGACCGACGCGTCCGCCACCGGCAGGCGCAGCGCGTCGGCTGCACACAGTGGGAGCCGGCGTCCCTTCTCAGCGATCTTTCTCTTCGCCAGATCGAGCATCGGCATGCAGAAATCGGTTCCTACGACCAACCCATCCCCGATCGCAAGCGCCAGATCACCGGTCCCGGTGCACACGTCGAGCACCAGACCGGGCCGAGCGACCGCCACCCGTTGCGCCACCACCCTCCGCCAGCTCACGTCACGCCCCAGCGACAGCAACCGGTTGAGAAAATCGTACCGGTGGGCAATGCGCCCGAACATCCCCTGGATCTCGGCGGATCGTTTGTTCAAGAGCTCCCGTCGCACGGCGCGAGCGTAGCACGATGGTGAATTCGGAATTCGGAATTCGGAATGCCGCGGAATTTCGGATTTCGGATTTCGGATTTTCACCCATCCACCCGAAGAGACACAGAGGCCTGCACTCTCGAAGAGCGCAGGCCTCGCCACTCCCGTCCTTCATTTCATCATTGGGAGGAAAGCGCCTATCGTCCCAGTTGGGGTGAGGTGAGGCGGAACCGACGCGCCGCCGGCGCGTCGGCCGGTTGGAAGAGCGGCTGCGACGAACGCTCGCGTTCGGAGCTGACGTGCTTCCAACCGGCGGTCGGCGATCGCCAGATCGCCGGTTGTTCCGCCGTCAATCGCTGGCACCGCCGCATCACGTCAGCGACAACCTCTTTGCGTCTTTGCGACTTCGCGTCTTTGCGTTTTGTTAGCTGGGTGGCTCTGCGCCTCTGCGGCTCCGCGCCTCTGCGTTTTTTCTCTCAATGTTCCTTCTCTGTGTCTCTGTGCCTCTGTGGTTCAACAGGTGGGCGGGCCGGGGTAGAGGCGGGCACGGGGACGGGCACGGTTCAGTCGCCGTGGAGGGCGTCGCGGAGGGCTAGGAAGGCTTTGCGGCGGTGGGAGATGAGGTTCTTCTCGTCTTCGGTCATCTCGCCGTAGGTGCGGCCGTCGCCATCGTCCGGGATAAAGGAGCTGTCCCAACCGAAACCGCTCCTCCCTCGGGGTTCTGCAGCGATCGTGCCCTGAACGACTCCCTCGCCGAAAACCTCGGCGCTGCCGTCAGTGGCGCACACGAGACAGCGAGCGGTGGCCCCGGAATCGGCAAAGCAGTCGGCGATTCGGCAGATGCCGGCCGGGCCGCGCTCGCCAACAACCACCGCACCAGGGTCCCGGGAATCCTCCAATCCCGTCGAGCTCGAGGCCCGTGTCCTCGACCAAAACCGGCCGCCGTAATCGCTGCCACGCTCTTGCCGCCTTGTCACGCACAACCTCGGCAAGGTCGAGGGATTGGATCTCGGTCAGATCGAGGACGTGGTGATCGATCGTGCAGCCGAGAACCGCTTCCGCTTCGCGGAGCTTGCCGAGGTTGGATGTCACGAAGACGAAATCGTCGAGGATCATCATTCGGTCGATGCCGAGTCCGAGAGCTCCTCCAGGGCAACGCGAAAAATGTTGATCTCGCGACTCAGCCCCTTGAGCTGAACAGCGCCGAGGGCTTCTGTTGGGAAGAGATCCGCCACCGCCGCCTGGGTGGTCTCGCCGAGGACGATCGAGCCGGGCTTGGTGACGTGCTCCTCGAGACGCGCGGTCACGTTGACGGTGTTGCCAAGCACCGTGTAGTCGACGCGGCTCGCCGACCCGATGTCGCCGACGACCACCGGCCCCGAGTTGACCGCGATACGGACCTCGACCCGATCAAGGCCCTCGGCCTCGCGCTCGCTGTTCCATTTCTCGAGGGCACGCATCATTTCGATGGCGGAACGCACCGCGCGCTCGGCGTGGTCCTCCTGCGGCAGGGGAGCGCCGAAGAAGGCCATGACAGCGTCGCCGATGAACTTGTCGAGGGTTCCCTCGTGCTCGAAGATGACGTCGGCCGCGAGCGAGAAGAACTGGTTGAGGAAAGCGGCCACCTCCTCCGGCGGCAGGCTCTCGCAACGGGCGGTGAAGCCGACGATGTCGGCAAAGAGAATTGAGGTCTCCCTCAAGGTGACCGAGGTGCGATCTGTTCCAGAGTCCGAAAGCACGGCCTCGATCACGGCCGGTGAGTGGTAGCGCTCGAGACGGTCGCGGGCCGCACGTTCGCGGCGGATTCGCTCGTTGAGACGTGCCCGCTCGATGGCCACCGCGGCGTAATTGGAGAGCGCGGTCAGGAGATCGAGATCGGCGGCCGAAAAGGAGCCCACATGGAGCGGCGAGTCGACATAGATCACACCGATCACCCGCTCGCGATGCCAGAGCGGCGCGCACATCGCCGAGCGAATCTGGTGGATACGAACACTGCGGCCGGCCTCGAATCGCTGGTCGGCCTGGGCGTCGTGGGTGAGAATCGCGACTTGCTGCTGTGACACCATGTCGAGAATCGTCCGCGAGATTGGAACCTCAGCCCCGTCGCCCTCCTCTGTATCCCGCGCTCGATTCAACTCGAGCTGAGGGTTTCCATCGGCGTCGAAAAGAACGATGAATCCACGATCCACGAGGAGGTGGTCGAAGACCAGGTCCATCACTTTTTCCAACACCGGTTCGAGCTCCTCGACCTGGATCAGAACCTTGGCCACCTGGGCGAGGATTTCGAAAACGCGCTCGCGGGGGCCGATTTCCTTGGAGATCTCCTGCGGCCGCCCTTCGAGACCGTAGTCCTGATTGAACTCTGCCAATGGTCGCAAATAGGTCGCCGACGACAACCCCGATGCCGAAGTGTCGGTGCTCTCTACCATGAGCTCGAAGCTGCCGATGCCGAGATGGTCGCCGGCGCCGAAATCGCCTGATTCCACGAACGACTCATTGACCCTGATCCCGTTGGTCGACCCGAGATCGACGATCCGAAAGGCCCCATCAGCCTCCTCGACCCTGGCGTGATGCCGGGAAACCGAGAAATCCCGAAGGACGATGTCGTTGTCGCTCGATCGGCCGACGGTCAGCCCATCTCGCACCGGAACCCGGTGAGTGACACCACCTTCCTCGAAAACCAACTCCAGCATTTGAATCATTGTACCGCCACCGAGTTCTTTCGACGGCCGCAACTGGA
>PVMK01189489.1_pt2 | contig 11866 bp, 16 predicted proteins | sample 1853481 | NCBI WGS metagenome assembly PVMK01 (sample SAMN08533507, study PRJNA380276) | Marine sediment metagenome, whole genome shotgun sequencing project. | reverse complement strand
ATTATCATCATAAAAGAATATAACTTTACCAAGTTTAAGATGTCCTGCAATAGAAGCTGCTTCATGTGAAACTCCTTCCATTAAATCACCATCGCTGCAAATACCATAGATGTGATGATCAAGAATTTTCATGTCATCTTTGTTAAACATCGCGGCAAGATATTCCTGTGCAATAGCCATCCCTATAGCATTTGCAAAACCCTGTCCCAATGGACCTGTCGTTGTTTCCACTCCTGCTGTTAAACCGAACTCGGGATGTCCTGGAGTAATACTTTTCCACTGTCTGAAGTTTTTTAAATCCGCTAAAGAAATATCATATCCGCTAAGATGAAGAATTGAATAAAGAAGCATGCTGCCATGACCGGCTGATAAAATGAACCTATCCCTATTTAACCATTTGGGGCTTTGTGGATTATGATTCATATAATTTTTATAAAGTGTGTATGCTATCGGTGCGCATCCCATCGGCATACCGGGATGACCGGAATTTGCTTTTTGCACTGCATCAATTGCAAGAAAACGAATTGTATTAATAGAAAGTTGATCAATATTATCAGACATAAACAAGCTCCGGAAGAGAAAATAATTTCTAAATTTAGAGAACTCAATATATTAAAAGAATGTGAAATGCAGAAGATATGACAGTACCAACTGTTACAATAGCTTGCTTTGAAAGGATTATAGACTGATATTTAAACATTATAAATTTTGTATTTTTTTTAAGGAGAGCAGAAAATGTTTTCAACTTCAAATAAATTCTTCTTTATAATTGCAACCTTGTTACTGGCAACTGGAATTCATTCTACCTGTTTTGCACAAAACAAAAAACTAACTTTCGACCAGGTTTATCTTTTTGGACAACCAAGATTATTAAATCGCTTACCATCATTAAAGGGCTGGTTAGATGATAACCATTATCTTCAAACAAAAAAAGAAGATGGTAATACTTATTTGATGAAAGTTAATGCCGAAACAGGAAAAGAAGATATTTATGTTAACTATGCTGAGATAAATGAAAAATTAGAGGAAAGATGGGATGCTTCATCAAGTGCCGATGTAACTGATGATTACAGAAACTTTTTATTTGTGGAAGAAAATGATCTTTACTTTTATTCTGTGGATGATAACGATTTTAAAAGATTAACAAACAATAAAGCAAAAGAGAACAATCCCACATTATCTCCCGATGGCAAAAAAGCCGCATTTACTAAAGAGCATAATTTGTTTGTTGTTGATACAGAATCCGGCGAAGTTACGCAGCTAACATTTGATGGTACGGATGATATTTATAACGGCTGGGCTTCGTGGGTTTATATGGAAGAGATTTTAGGAAGATCAACAAGACATAAAGCTTATTGGTGGTCGCCGAACAGTGAAATGATTGCTTTCCTTCACACGGATGATTCTCCCGTTCCTAAGTTCCCCATCTTTAATTCCAAAGGTGTTCACGGCGAACTTGAATGGGAACATTACCCAAAAGCAGGCGATCCGAATGCAAATGTTAAACTTGGTATTGTTAATCTGAAAAATATAAATATCGTTTGGGCTGAAGAAGATGAAACCGTTGATCAATACACAGCCTGGCCATTTTGGACACCGGACAGCAAAGAGCTTTTCTACCAGGTATTGAACAGGGGGCAGGACACATTACAAATCTTATCTGCTGATCCTAACACAGGAAAGAACAAAGAAATTTATACTGAAACTCAAACAACGTGGGTAGAATTTTTCGAAGACATTTACATTTGTTGAAGATGGCAGCGGTTTTATATTAAGATCGGATAAGAGTGGCTGGAGACATTTATACTATTATCCTATGGATGGAAGATTACCCAACAGAATAACTGCAGGCAATTGGAAAGTTGATGAAATTAAAAATATAGATGAAGATAACAGCGTGATTTATTTTGAAGGATCAGAAGGCAGCACTCTTGAAAACCATCTTTATAAAGTAAAGTTTGATGGAACTGATTTTGAGCAGTTAACAAAGTCTGGATGGACACACAATACAACTGTATCGCCCCACGGAAAATATTTTTATACTACTTACAGCAATATTAGCGAACCGGCTAAATTAGAATTGTTTAACGGAGATGGTGAATCTGTAAAATTAATCGGTGAAAGAAAGACGGAAATTTTTGATGAATACAAATTAGGAAAGACTGAACTATTCACAATAACAACTTCCGATGGTGTTGAACTGCCTGCCAAATGGGTGCTTCCTCCCGATTTTGATAATACTAAAAAGTATCCGGTTATCTTTTCGATTTACGGCGGACCGGGTGTAAAAGATGTGAAAAATAATTATTCCGCTTATCTAAGCAGATATTTTATTGCACAGAATGAAATAATATACTTTACTGTAGATCACCGTGGCTCTGCACATTTTGGGAAGAAGGGCACTTCACTTATGCACCGTAACCTTGGCAAATGGGAAATGAACGATTACATCGAAGCAGTAAAGTGGTTAAAAGAACAACCGTTTATAGATTCAACAAGAATTGGAATTACCGGCGGAAGTTACGGCGGTTACGTTACTTGCCTGGCTCTTACATACGGTGCTGAATATTTTACTCATGGTATTGCTGAATATTCTGGAACCGATTGGCTTTTGTATGATAATGTTTACACTGAAAGATTTATGGATATGCCTGAAGAAAATCCTGATGGATACGAATTTGGTTCTGCGATGACTCACGCTGCCAATTACAAAGGCAAACTATTAATTACTCATGGGACAATGGATGACAATGTTCATGTGCAAAACACTTTGCAGCTTGTTGATAAACTAACCGACCTCGATAAAGATTTTGAGTTGATGCTTTATCCCGGCTCAAGACATGGTGTAAGGTTTCCAAAATGGAATCACGCACAAAGAAATAAATGGAACTTTTGGAATAGACACTTCTTTGGGAAGGAGTTTGTGAAAGAGTAGATCCCAGGTAAACTGCCAGTCACTTTTAAAGTGACTGGCAGTTAAGTGTTTACAACTTTCTTATTGATTTTGAATAAGAATTCTTTAATTTATTGTTCAGAATATTTACACAAGCTATTTAAATCGGAATAAGTGAAATAATTTAGGAGTAAGAATATGAAAAAGAGAAGGGATTTTACTGCTTTAATAGAGCGAGAGGGAGATGGTTTTTCCGCACTATGTCCTGAGCTTGATATCGCCAGCCAGGGTGATACGGTGGAAAATGCAAGAGAAAATTTAAAAGAGGCAGTAGAATTATTTTTCGAACACGCATCTGTGGGGGAAATTGAAGAGCGGTTACATGGGGACTTGTTTATAACCCGTCTTGAGGTATCTATTGGGTAAGTTGAAAGTCCTTTCTGGAATTGAAGTGTGCAAAATTTTAGAAGCCAATGATTTTAATAAGATTCGACAAAAGGGCAGTCACATTTTAATGCAAAAAAGGACTGAAGACTCAACTATAACCATTCCCATCCCGAATCATAAGGAAATCAAGATAGGGACTTTAAAATCTATAATTAGACAGTCAAAACTTTTAAAAGAATTATTTGAAAATTAATTAAGACATTAGTGCCAGTAACTTTTGAAATGAGCAGTAGTTGACTACTTCCAATTTTTACTAATTAACTCTTCAACTTCAGGCAATCCTCCCTGGTAGATAAGGTAACCGTTGCTTGGTTCACGTTCGGTTATTTCGCCGGCAATTGGATTGAGCATAATTTCTTTCACTTTTTCCAGATCATCAGTCTGCGCTAAAGCCCAACCAAGTTTTACATAAGCCACTTCGGGCAGCATATTAGCAGCAGGGATAACACCAAGTCCCATCATTTCTCTACCAGTTTCATAAACATACATCTGTACATATCCCCATAAAGTTTGTACTGTCATATAAACGGCAACACCCGCATCACGTGCTCTTTTAAGTGCAGGATACATCGGTTTATTTACATGACCTAAACCGGTTCCCGCAATAACAATTCCTTTATACCCATTATCCACAAGCGAATCAATAATATCGGGCTGCATATTTGGATAGTAGTAAACGATTGTTACTTTCTCTTCAAAAACAGGATTGATAATTACGTTTTTATCATCTCTTCTTTTTTTATAATCTTCTCTTATCGGGATTATCGTTTCTCTGCTTACTCTTGCAATGGGAATATCACCAATTGTTCTGAAGGTTGAGCGGTAACTTGAATGCATTTTTCTAACACGGGTTCCCCTGTGCAGCAATCCGTATAAATCGGAAGTTGGACCGAACATACAAATCATTACTTCGGCAATATCACTCTCGGCTGCAGTTTTTACTGAGTGAATAAGATTTAATGCGGCATCAGATGAGGGACGGTCGCTGGATCGTTGCGAACCAACAATTACAATAGGCACAGGAGAATCCTGCACCATAAATGAAAGCGCTGCTGCTGTATGATGCATTATATCAGTTCCATGTCCGATTACTACTCCCTGCACACCTTTCTCAATTTCTTTGCCGATTGCTTCTGCAATTCCTTTCCAATGAACCGGACCAATGTTTTCGCTGAACTCACCGTAAAGTTTTTCTGTTTCAAGGTTGCAATAATCTGCTAACTCTGGAACGGAGCCGTAAAGTTCTCCCGGAGAAAATGCTGGGAATAACCGCACCGGTTCTGTAATCCAATCTGCTTGCAATTGTTCCGCCGGTACCTAATAGTTTTACCCTTGGTCTGTCGGGGTGATACGGGAAATTCTTTTTCGGGAATATTATAATGAGCTTCTTTTCTTCCATTTACTTTTATGGTTTTTATTTTATCTACAGCAATACCAAAGTTGTAACCAATGGGCATTTTTAAAACAATATGAAATTCATCAGCCGTTTCAGAGCGGGGAAGTATTAACCCGTAATATTTTCCTTCAACAGTTTCAATCTCAACGTCACTCCATACAAACGCATCAAATTTTTTCAGCAGTTCAATAGCTTTACCGCGGTAACCTTTAAAATTATCTTTATCAGTCATTTGCTTTACTCTCTTTTTTGAATCCAACTTTATCGGCAACAATAACTGCGCTTATCCTTCCTCTTAATTTTCTCATCAGCATTCCCATTAAAACATACTCTTTGTTTTCTTCTTTTCTTAACTTTAATTTTTTTGCCTCTTTGTAAGCAATTTTTATTTCGAGATCAAGCTGCTCTTCGTTTATTGGTTTGGGAATTATTGCATCAGAGAATAATCCCATTTCAATTGTGTTTCGCATAACGGAAAGAATTGCATCGCGAGGCAGTTCATCATCGGCATATAGTTTTAAAATCGTTTCAAGAACTTCATTATTAAGTACTCCAACATCATGACCTCCTTTTTTTAATCTTTTGGGATACTGAATTAATACAACGGCTGTTGTTGTTGGATTAATCTTCCACTCTTCCCACAGCTTTTTTAAACAACTTTGCATACTGCGAGATTGATAATTCATTAATTACATCAACCGGGATACCAAGCGTTTTATACCACTTTTGTCTTTCCCAAAATTTTTCCGGCAGCCAGGTTTTAATTTTATCGAGCCGTTCCTGCGGAATGTTTTGTGGAGGTAAATCTGTATCGGGATACATTCTATCTGCACCCGGAAGAATTCGTTCGAACCCGTTTGTACCATCACTCAGAGCTTGTCTTGTTTCACTGGGAATTCCTATCGTTGCTTCTCTTGCTCTGATGATAATCTCATCTGAAGCAGTTTTAACATCGCCCTTCACTGCCCCAAACAATAACCATGGTATCATCGTCAGTGGCATTTACAAACCTCTTAACTTTCTGCCAATCCGATGAAGTAATTGTATCTCCTTTAATATCGGAGTGAATGATGTTTGGAATTTTTGTAAGACATGCAATCACTCTTACTCTATCAGAAATTTCTCTTGAAAAATATGTGCCTGTTTGAGTTTGCCAATTAAGCAGACCTGCAAATCCTTTAAGGACAACACAGCTAATTCTTAAATTAGATTCTAGCGCATCTACAATTGGCTGGTAATGCGGGTTCTTAATAATGCCTGTGATATCAAATACTTCTGCTTTAAATGATTCGGTGTCAATTCCTCTCTGCTTTAATTCCTCCCGAAGCCGCAGCAAATTCCACTGCCGCATTGCTTCGTAATAGGTTAGCAGTGGAATATCAGAAATCTTAGGCACGCCTTTTATTTCTATTCTTGTTCCGCCTTCCACACTTACATTAACATCTTCGCGTGCAGCACCCATTCCGCGCCTCACCCTGTTTGTGCTTCTAACAAGGTTGATGCAAACCCATGCAACTTCTGCAACTTCCTGCGGTGTACGCATTGCTGGTTCGGTTACTGTTTCTATGAGCGGAATACCCAAGCGGTCAGTTAAATAAACTCTTTCGTGCCCGATATCGTTTACTTCTCTGCAAGAATCTTCCTCGATAGACATTTGCACAATTTTTACCGTACGATCCTTGTAAGGTATCTTCCCATCCAAAGCAAAAATTGCAGTCCGCTGGAATCCAGTTGGATACTTCCGTCCAGATACTGTTTCCTGGCAATGTGAAGTTCATCAATAATGTTGCAATCGTATAGCATTCCAATTCCTAATGCAATATCGAGCGCATCTTCATTAATCAGGAAAGGCGGCGTATCATCCATCTCGTAAGTACAAACCGTATCGCGGTTCATATGGTAGATAATATTCTTCTTTGTTTTGAATTCCATTAAAGCAGTACCATCGTAAACTCCCATTTCTGAAAGTGTGGGACGCATATGCCTCAGTATTTCTGCGTGGTATTCTTTGTTATATTGCCCGGCAGGGCACCGGCAGAAAAGTTTTTTTTCAGTTAATAGCTGCTGATGAATTTCAAGACCGGATTTAAATCCAATTTTGGAGTAGTCCGTTTCGGTCATATCTTCGAATGGTTTGAAGTCAAACTTTTTCAATAGTGTGCAGATGCAATAAGTTTAAAAAATAATCAGTAAATATAATTAGAATAAATTAAAGGGGAAGAGAAAAAATAAAGTTATTATCTAGAGGTTGTAATGACTCGAAAAAAATCAAAACTTCTTAGGAGAGGGCTTGAATAACACCTATAGGAGGGTTATGAATAATTCGTTTTGATAAGAGTTTTTAATTTGAATATCGAACACCGATTAACGATTTTAGATTTTTTTAATAAAGAAAATCCTGGTGCAGGACTGTATTACTAAGGCAGCATCCCTGGCAGAATAAGTAATAATTAATCCAAAACGAGTGGGTTAGTAGGACATATCACTTACTTCAATAATTTCAGCTTCAGGATCATGTTCATGCAGGTAATGAATAAACTCAGGATTAAAGTACTTTTGGTGAGCTCTTTCATATTCTTTTAACCAATGCTCTACATCATTATGAGGAAGCGAACTTTTTAAGTAATTCAACTTTTCTTTATCATCATAAATGCGATAGTAATAAAGTTTCTTTTCACTCATTTTTTCCTCTGCCTTTTTATTTAATTTAAAATTTTCTCGGCATGCAGTATGTCATTGAATAAGCCGTCCTTAATCGATTCAGCATTCTTTTTTGCATTTGCAAGCGAGGTTAAAACATATCTGTTTGCAACAAAAACTTTTTTGGGATCTGTTTCTGCCTGATCAAGAAGGAGGTAACCAACGTATAAATAGCTGTATAGCTCAACAAGATCTTTTGCTGCTACATCCTGAAATGCCGGGTCATTCTTCTCAACCACATAACGACGGCAATCTTTAAATATTTCCCTTATCTCGATAAGATGATTAACTAAAGGAGCAACACCACCCTTATAATTAATTTTTTCATACTCATCAAAATTATCACCAAAAATATCATTTATCACACCACCAATAGCTGCAATAATTTGAAGCTGTGATGTTCCTTCATAAATATTTGTTATTCTTGCATCGCGAGATAGTCTTTCCACTTTAAATTCACGCATATATCCTGTGCCGCCATGTATTTGCAATGCATCGTAAGTTATTTTGTTAGCAGACTCGGTACAAAGATATTTTGCGAGGGGTGTTACAAAATTTGATTCTTTTGTCAATTTCCTTGCACGGATATTTTCCTCACTAAAGGTCTTACCTTCTTCCTTAAGTTTTTTTATTCTCTCGTCTAACCTTTCTTTAAGATCAACTTTTTGTGCGGCAGAATATAGTAAAGCTCTGTTTGCTTCAAGGGTTACCCGCATTTCAATCAGCATGTTTGCAACCACAGGAATATTGTAAATCGATTTTCCAAATTGTTCTCTTTCTTTTGCATACTTAAGAGCTTCTTCAAAAGCTGCCTGTGATATTCCAACCGCCTGTGCTGAAATTCCCATTCGTGCCCGCGACATTAAATCGAACACATATTTTATTAACCCAAACTTTCGCTGTCCAACCAATTGTGCCGGCACATCATTAAACTGAAGTTCACAAGTAGGGGAACCGTGAATGCCAAGTTTGTTCTCAATTCTTCTAACCTTTACATTATCACCATAACAAACAAACATACTTAATCCGCGACCGTCTTTCGTTCCGGGTTCGGAACGAGCAAGTACCAGTAAAATATTACCGTTACCGTTAGTTATGAACCTCTTCATACCTTTTAAATACCATTGCCCTTTTTAATCCTGGTATGCATTTAATTTAACTGCCTGAAGATCGGAGCCGGCATCCGGTTCTGTAAGAGCCATTGCCCCTGTGTATTCTCCACTGCAGAACCCGGGAATAAATTCCTGCATCTGTTCTTCGGTACCAAACTTCATTATTGTATCACCAATATCCTGCAATCCAAAAATGTTCATCAAAGATGCATCAGCTTTAGCAATCATTTCAATCGCCATTACATACATTGTAAAAGGAAAATTCAAACCGCCGTATTTTCTGGGGAAGATCATTCCCCGAAGATCAGCCTGGGATAGCTGTTTTAAGTTTTCTACCGTCCCTTTAGCATAACTAACTTTACCATCCTTAAATACTGCACCTTCTTCGTCAACTCCTGCAGCGCGTTCTGCAATAGAGTTCCCGGTAATATCACCAAGCACTTCAAGTACCTTGCGATAATTTTCAATTGCATCTTCATAGTTTACGGGTGCATAGTTATAATCCTTTGCCTGTTCATAATTATCTTCGGCGATTTCAACCATCTCTTCCAAATGAAGATTGTTGAAAGTAAATAACAAGTCACTATTATCTGTAAAAAAGTTCGGCATTTTTATTACTTCAACTTGTGTTTATAAACATCGATGAATGCTGGAATAACTTCAGTTGCATCGCCTACTATTCCGTAATGTGCAACATCAAAAATAGGGGCATCGGGGTCGTTATTAATTGCAATTATTTTATTCGATTCCTGCATTCCCGCTCTGTGTTGAATGGCTCCGGAAATTCCAACAGCAATATAAAGTTTGGGTCGTACAGTAACACCGGTTTGCCCTACCTGCCTGTCGGGAGTAACAAACCCTGCATCAACAGCAGCACGGCTGCCAGCCACTTCGCCGCCAATTGTGTGCGCCAGTTCTTCAACCACTAAAATTCTCTTTTGTTCCTAATCCATATCCACCCGCAACAATTATTGGTGCGGCTTTCAGATTCACCTTGCTATCTTCTCTATGCTGTTCAATTATTTTTACAAGGTCGTCAATCGGATCGGGAGTGAATTGCAACTTTGTAATTTTGCCTTTCTTTGGTTTATCAAGCGGATGAAGTTCCATAACTCCTTCACGAACGGTTGCCATTTGTACCGGCACATCTGGAGTAATGATTGTCGCAATAATATTTCCGCCAAATGCTGGTCTTATTTGTAAAAGAAGATTGTGATGATTTTCCTTTAAATATTTTACATCAGATATCTGAAGATCCGTACAGTCTGCTGTTAAACCACTCCTTGTATGTGAAGCAACCCTGGGTGCGAGATCTCTTCCAATAACAGTTGCCCCGAATAGAACAATTCTTGGAATGTGTTTTTTAATTAGTTCATTCAGAATCCTGGAATAAGGAAGTGTTTGGTAATGTTTTAAAGAAGGATGTTCAATTACAATCGCTTCATCAACACCGTAGGTAAAAGTTTGCTCTACGATCTCATTTACATTGTCACCGATTACTATCGCTTTAAGTTTTCCTTTCATCGCATCGGAAAGTTTGAGACCTTTACAGAGAAGCTCAAAGCTGACATCAGCAGGTTTACCGTCCCGCTGCTCAATAAATACCCAAACTTCGTTTTTAAAATCCATTTGCATTATCCAAAAATATGATCAGACATTAATTGATCTATTAATTCTCCAATTGCTGCCTTCGTTGGCTCAACTTTTTGCTGGCTTCCGCCTCCAAGCACTACCGATTCAACTTTATATACTTTTGTCGGTGAACCTTTTATCCCACAGCGCTCTACTTCTAAGTTAAGGTCATCCATAGTTAATGTTTTTATATACAACCCGCGCTCTTCATACTCGTGAACAAGTTTATCAATATAAAGAAGAGAGTTCTCCTCAGTAAGCTTTTCAAGATCCATCAGCGATTTAGCATTCTTGTAAGTCATCACTCTCTTTGCGCTGAATGGTCGTGGTTCCACGACATCTTTTAATACCGTGAGAAGCACAGGCAGTTTACTTTCAACAATTTCATATCCCCCATCTATCTTTTTCTTCGCCCTTACTATATCTCCGGCAGCTTCTATTACTTCCTCGGTATAAGTTATCTGCGGAATGTTTAATTTCTCTGCTGTCTGCGGACCAACCTGAGCCGTATCACCATCTATGGCCTGCCTGCCGGCAAAAATAAAATGATAGTCCCCTATTTTTTTAATTGCTTCACTAAGTACATAAGATGTAGCGAGTGTATCAGCACCGGCAAATTTTCTATCACTTATCAGGTAGGTTTCATCAGCTCCCATAAAAGGACTTTCGCGTAGAATATCTGAGGCGCGGGGTGGTCCCATTGTAATTGCGGTTACTTTTCCGCCGTATCGTTCCTTTACTTGTAAAGCAAGCTCGAGAGCTACTCTGTCTTCATGATTAAAGATTGCAGGAAGTTTTGCACGGTTAACAGTTCCATCGTCTTTCATTACTTTCCCGGATATATTTGCCGTATCGGGAACTTGTTTAACCATTACAATTGAGTTGTACATAATTGCTCTTTAAAATTGTTTGCAGGTTAGTTTCAAATAATAATTCATAAATAGCAAACTTTAATTTAACTTTTTAATGTGAAAAAAAAGAGTGGTTTGCAGATTTCTTTTCAGTATGGGAAGTTTCTTCGGGTTGATTTTTTAAACAAAAAAATCCCGGCGCAGTACAGTATTAACAGGACAACATGCCGGGATTATAATAAGCGATATATATTCCATAACGGGTGGGTTAGTAGGACATATCACTTACTTCAATAATTTCAGCTTCAGGATCATGTTCGTGCAGGTAATGAATAAACTCAGGATTAAAGTATTTCTGGTGAGCACTTTCATATTCCTTTAACCAATGCTCTACTTCGTTATGAGAAAGCGAACTTTTTAAGTAGTTCAACTTTTCTTTATCATCATAAATACGATAGTAATAAAGCTTCTTTTCACTCATTTTTTCCTCTACGCTTTGTATTAAAATTAAAATTTCCTGGTTGTATAACTTCAGTAATTATCAAACTTTTCCGTTTTTCTTAATTATATCTCTGGCAATAATGCTTTTTTGTATTTCGCTTGTACCTTCAAATATTCTGTTAATCCTGGCGTCTCTGTACATTCTTTCAATGGGAAGTTCCTGTGAATAACCCATTCCACCATGAATTTGAACGGCATAATCAACAATTTTATCAAGTGAATCGGAGCAGTAAAGTTTTACCATTGCGGATTGAGTGGCAATTTTCTTTCCCAAATCATAATCTATTGCAGTACGGTACACAATTGATTCCATATTATAAATCATTGTAGCCAT
>PVMK01168835.1_pt1 | contig 11866 bp, 9 predicted proteins | sample 1853481 | NCBI WGS metagenome assembly PVMK01 (sample SAMN08533507, study PRJNA380276) | Marine sediment metagenome, whole genome shotgun sequencing project. | reverse complement strand
TTGTTGTGAAGGTAATCTCCAACGAGTGGATGGAAACAATTTCATGATTAATACGTAGCCATGGTTTCTCAGCTATCAATATTTTGGCGGTTGGCGTTGGGATATGTGACGATCTTTGCCCTGGTGATAGGGGTCAACCTGTATATCCTGAATCAATTTCGGGCGATAACGGAATTGAGTGCCGAGCTTGCCACGCATTATTTCCCGGCAGTTGAGACCGCTAAGCAATTGATCACCAGTCTCTATGCCCAATTAAAAAGTGATAAACAGTATTTAGTTTTACGGGACACCACGCTCTTAAAGGACTTTTTACAAGAAGCTGAAAATTTCCGAAAGACATTGGAGGCCCTCGAAGATCAAGAACAGGTTGGAACAACGCGGGAGGCTCTCCAAAAGGTTAAGGCTCATCATGAAGAATTTCATACGTTATTTCTGAGTGTCGGGGTAGAACAAGCAGATCGGGATTCAGTGGCGATTGCTAATTATGAAAACCAACGAGATACGCTTATCGACGCGATGGCCCAAGCCATCAATGCCTATATTTCTTCACAAGAAGCCAGTGTTGGAGCGATCCTTCGCGATTCCCATCTCCGTTCGGTTCAGGCGCAAGAAATTACCCAACAATTGCTGCTGATGGCCCTGGTCTTGGGCCTTGGCTTGGCCGGCATAGCTAGCTATAGTATCCTTCGTCCGCTACGCCGGGTGAAAGCCCAGATCCGTCGAATTGGAAAGGGTCAATTTGGAGGTACCATATCTTTGGCGGTGCCTCAGGAGTTGCGAGACCTGGTGGATCAGGTTAATTTGATGGGAAATAAACTTCAGAAATTAGATGAAATGAAGTCTGAATTCCTGGCCAATATTTCACATGAATTGCGCACACCGCTGGCGTCTATCCGGGAAGGCTCGCAATTACTCCTTGATGGCATTCCGGGGGAATTGACCAAAGATCAACGTGAGACGCTTTCCATTATTTCTGACAGCAGTCAACGGTTGAATCACTTGATTGGTAATCTTTTAGATCTTTCGCGGATGGAAGCGGATATGGTGGCCTATAACTTCAATCCGACTGATTTGAATCGTTTAGCGATCCGATCCACTGAGAAAGTCAAATTCTTAGCCGATCGAAAAAATATTCACATGGACATTGATTTAGTTCCTGAAAAGGTCAAAATTCAAGAAGTCGACGGCCCGCGAATGGAACAAGTTTTCGAAAATTTCCTATCGAATGCCATCAAATTTAGTCCTAAAGGGGCCACGATTTCGATACGATCCAAACCCGATTCCGACAAGAAAGGTATTCACTTTATCGTCGAAGATACGGGGCCTGGTATCCTTAAAGAAGATTTGCCTCATGTGTTTGAACGGTTCTATCAAGGAAAAACGCCAGAAGGGCGTGTGTTTGTGGGAAGTGGGATTGGGTTAGCGTTGGCTAAGCGGGTTATCGAAGACCATGGTGGCACGATTTGGGCAGAAAGTACGTTTGGAAAAGGAACGGCGCTGCATTTTATCCTCTCGCCGCGAAAACCTGCTAAGATCGTCCATTGATTTTAACCATATGACAATGGTTCAAAATGGAAAGTTTCGAGAACTTCAAACCTTGGTTGTCATATTCTTGCTACTCTATTCCACCTCATGCACAGGGCCCAATTGGAATGCTGATCAGCCTGCTGCAATTTACACGGTTTCTTCTAGCAACCTGGCACTCGTATTGGATCCGGAACCGGAAGATGTTCCCTATTTCAAGGCCATTGCCGAAGATCAGGAGAAGCAATTGGGGCTTTGCAAAGATGAAGATACGTGTCGTCGTGCCCACTTTCTTCGTGCATTATCGGCGTTATATGAAAATCGTGAATTGGCGGCTCTGCATTTTCGTAAAGTTGTTGTTTCGCGGCCCAATAGTCTATTAGCCGGGGAAAGTCGATTTTGGCTATGGTTTTTAGATGTATTGAATACCCCGAACAGTGCCGGCTTGACCTCGCACGAACTCATCAAAAGATTGACTCGTGAAGTGGTCAGCAAAGAATTGTCCATCCATGAATTGACTGGAAAGTTAGAAAATTCCTCGGTGGATAGTCTGAAGAATGAGTTGGTTGCCCGGGATGGAGCGGTGAAGAGACTGAATCAGGCTGTGGCTGCTTTGACCAAACAACTTGAACAGGCGAAAAAAGAACAAGCGATTCGTCAGGATGTCCAACAAGCACTCAAGGTCAGTGAAAAAAAAGTAGAGGAACTCACTAATCAATTAGAAGCGTTGCGGCGGATTGACCAGGAAATTCGAGAAAAAGTACCTCCGACTCGCCCATCCGAAAAAATGACCCCAAGTCCGGAAGTTGAACAACCGGTAGAGAGCAATGGGGTCATTCCTAAAGAAAGCAAACCCTAAAGGAGTAATTATGTCTGACGAGCGAATTCTTGTGGTTGATGACGATCCTGGCTTATTGACATTGCTCAAAATGCGACTGCATTCCATGGGATTTGTGGTGACAGGTTGTGGAACTGGTAAAGACGCGCTGAACTGTGCACAGGAAAACCCCTATGACTTTGCCATTCTGGATCTTCGGTTGCCGGATGTTAACGGCCTGGATCTTATGGAAGAGTTGCATCAACATCAGACCAATCTGCCCGTGCTGATCTTGACGGCACATGGATGTATCCCCAATGCAGTGCAAGCGATGAAAAAGGGGGCGTATGGCTATTTAACCAAACCGTTCGATGATAAAGAATTACGAGAGAGTATTGATAAAGCGCTGACGACCAAGCGGATGAGTGAGGAAATTCATCGCCTTCAACTACTTGTGAATGAGTTATATGGATTAGACAATGTGGTCGCCCGTAGCCCGCAGATGCATGCAGTGCTCCAACAGGTGGCTCGTGTGGCGAAAACCGATACCACGATTTGTATTTCCGGAGAAACGGGAACAGGAAAAGAGGTCATTGCCCGTGTCATTCATTGTAATAGTCCAAGAGCGTCAAAACCATTCATGGCCTTGAATTGTGCAGCCATTCCAGAAACGCTCTTCGAAAGCGAATTATTTGGTCATATGAAGGGTTCCTTTACTGGTGCTCATCAAAACAAACGCGGCTTAATTCACAGCGCGGATAAAGGCACCCTCTTTTTGGATGAAGTTGGAGAAATGCCCCTCTCTCTTCAAGGCAAACTTCTTCGTACTATTCAAAATCGGGAAATATTGCCCGTAGGAGGGCAGGTTTCCATTAAAGTTGATGTCAGGATTCTAGCTGCAACGAATAAAGATTTGGAACAAGCGGTTCGAGAAGGGCGCTTTCGAGAAGATCTGTATTATCGCATTCATGTGGTTCCTATTCATATTCCCCCTTTGCGGGAACGGCGTGAGGACATTCCTTCTCTGGCACAGTTTTTTTTGAAACGTCATGCGGAACATCATGGCAAGGTAGTCAAAGGGTTTTCTCCAGAGGCCATGCAAAGCCTGCTGACCTATGCATGGCCTGGCAATGTTCGAGAACTGGAAAATTTAATTGAACGTGCGGTTGTCATGTCCCCCCAAGAGACGATAACGGCAGAATTTCTTGCTCTTTCCCCTCAAGAAACCACGAAACCAGGGAACTTACAGCCTTTAACTGAAGCGAAAGAAGCCTTTGAGCGTGGCTATCTCAAGGATCTCTTGGGAGCGACACAAGGAAATATCTCACGGGCGTCCCAGATTGCCGGCCGGTATCGAGCAGATTTTTACAAGTTATTGAAAAAGTACGGCCTCCATCCTTCTGACAAACCTACTGAGGTTCCTCCCCGTATTACCCGTTCGGACTAGGAGCCTGTCGGACTTAGGGCTCGCGAAATAATAACTTCCCCTTTTCGCATCCCACCTTCAGGCCATCTTGGGTCGATCTTCACTCGTAAAATCCTCAGCGTAGGCCTTGCTACGCCTGTGGTTTTGCTCCCTCAGATCGATCCAATCTGACCAAAATCTGGGCGCGAATTCTAGGAAGTTATTGTTTCGCGAACCCTTAGGAAGAATCGGCTGTAAAAATGTCTAAGCGGTCCATATTTCGCCAATTTCTTGGACCATAGTCCTACTATGGGACGGCGAAATCGTCAAAATCTGCCCTCGCTTAGCCGCTTTTTCGCTCTCGATTCCCTAAGCCAGACAGGCTCCTAGAATGAATGGCCCCACTTCGCTGCCAGTTTGATATCCATACTGTCAGGTGTGAAAATGTGGGTATCCATTTTTGGTGTATTGTCATTCCAGTAAACTTCCGCTTTCTTCTGGGCAAACAAGGCCCGCCGGTTCATGAGAGCGTCCACCCACGGGGCCTGGCGGCAGGCGTCGGTCAGGAGGAAGAGGAGAGTACCAGGGCTTAGGGAGCACGGCGGCGCCTTTCACAACCTGGGCTGGATTGTCGTGGGCGTTCATCGTTCGGTTAGCGACGATGGTGGGCCACGCAGACAAGAATGCTTTGGAAATTATTTGGAATAACTATAGGCAAGCCCGTGTTGGTGGCAGACATCCCTCCCATTTCCGTCATACCCGCGGTTTGTGGCGGGTATCCATCCGAAACAAGTCCAAGATAGCAAAGGTGTCAAGAATGGCAAAAGCAGATAGATTCCCGATTAAACCTGTTGGGAATGACAAAGATGATGGATTCCCGTTTCCCGCTTTCGCGAGAGCAAGCTCCAGGGTAATAAATAATAGTATGGGCTCCCTATATGACAGGACAAGGGATTGATGATCGTTACCTATTTTTGACATCAGTCGACAGTGTCTGACAAATGATGGGTTGATTGAGACGCATTAGAATAAGAAACGTAAGCGGGGCCTTCCTGTTGCCTTCGTTTCCTGATTGAAAATTCTTGAGAGTTAAAAGCTTTCAACCATTCGTGTTTGTAAAGTGACAATTTCCTCTTCAATTCAGAATTCTTCTAGGCAGTGGTAAAGAGTATTTCCCTTTAGATTTCAATACGTTTTTCCGAAATATAGGGATTGGGTATATTCACTAAACCTCTCGGAACTGGCTAATAACTCAGGCCTTTCTATTTTTCGTGATTTCAGGTATTTTTTTTCTATGAACAGCCATAGCCAGGCCCAAAGAACAGTCAATGGAACGTGGACTATCGGAGTCAGTCTGCTGATTGTCGGCTTTGTCATTTTCCTGTATCAAGAAGTCCTATGGGGCTTGGGCAGCGATTGGAATAATGACCCGGATTATTCTCATGGCTTTCTCGTGCCATTTCTTTCGGTGTATTTTATTTGGGAGCGCTGGAATGTCTTAACTGATGAAACGCCTTCGCCCAGTTTCTGGGGAATTGGGCTGCTATCGCTCGGACTGTTTTCGCTTGTGGTTGGGCTAGTTGGTGCTGAGCTCTACGTACAACGGACGTCATTGATTGTGGTTTTGTCCGGGACTGGTCCTGTTGATTTTAGGGTGGAAGTCCTTATGGCCTTGAGTTTTCCTATTGGATTTCTGATTTTCATGATTCCCTTGCCCGCCATTGTTGTGAATACCATTGCCTTTCCCTTACAGCTCTTTGCGGCCCAAGCCGCCACATTCTGTTTGTTTTCGTTAGGCATTCCTGTCTTTCGAGAAGGCAATCTCATCATGCTCGCGTCCACAACCTTGGAAGTGGCAGAGGCTTGTAGTGGTCTGCGTTCGCTCTTGTCATTATTGGCACTAGGGACGGTGTATGGATATTTTTCCCAGGATGTCATGTGGAAACGCTGGATGCTCGTCGTTCTCTCTATTCCGATTGCGATCATTGCGAATGCGCTCCGGGTTAGCGGTACGGGGATTTTGGCCCATTATTTTGGCGCGGAAGCAGCCGAGGGCTTTTTATCATACGTTTGAAGATGGCTTGGTGTTTGTGGTGGCGTTTGTGTTGCTATTTGTCTGTGGGGTAATTCTAGGAAAGAAATTGGCCGTCAGGTTCCAGCAACTCAAGCCCGTGTTTCTTAATGTGAAGCACAATTGGTCGTAGTATAGTTCTTGAACTATCAAATACGCTTTTCGCCCTCACCCCAACCCCCGCCCTGGGAAGGGAGAGGGGGTTCTGAAATGACTTGATTGTAAGTTGAAATTCTCTATTATGAAAAGATGGCCGTTTCTCATTGCTGTTCTCTTATTAATGGGAACGTTTGGTCTCATCCAATCGTTTTCGAAAGACGAGCGGCTCATGAACAATAAAGCGTTCGCTCAGTTCCCGCTGAATCTTGCCGAGGAATGGAAGGGGAGAGAACTGGGATTGGACGATAAGGTATTGGATGTTCTCAAGGTCAGCGATTATATGATGCGAGTGTATGTGCCAGTTGTGGCCCAAGTCGGAGAAGAATCCGAATTGTCTGAAGGTGAGGATCAAAAAACACAGTTGAAGAGCGTGGGTCCACACCTTCCCGTCTGGCTGTATGTTGGATATTATCAGAGCCAACGGACTGGGGCCACGTATCATTCTCCAAAAAATTGTTTGCCTGGGGCAGGCTGGCAGTTTATGGAAGCGGATTATGTCACGATTCCTCTGACAGGAAATGTGAATATTACAATTAATAAGGTTCTTATTCAAAAAGGCTTAGAGAAACAAGTCATCTTGTACTGGTATCACGACCGAGGGCGAGTCATTGCGAGTGAATATTGGGCGAAAGGCTATCTTGTGTGGGATGCCATGACCAAAAATCGGTCGGATGGCTCTCTGGTCCGTATTTCCGTTCCCGTCAAAGATGGTAATGTGCATGAAGCATGGGACCAAGGGGTGGCCTTTTTACATGATCTCTGGCCGACCCTCCTTGAACACATGCCAGATCATTCCGTGATTTAAACTTCCAGGCCATCAATCAATTCCCAAAGGTTCGTATGAGCATGTGGGTGATTCCCTATTTTCTGAGTGCGGGGGGTGCTCTGCTTTTCGGGGGTATCCTTTTTAGCAAGAAGGCCTCTAGCCCGGTCTTTTTCCCATTGGTCCTGGTTATGGTGGTGGTGGCGTGGATCCATGGCCTTAATGGAATGAGTGTATTGTTCCCTGAATATCTGCTCATTGGGAAGCAATTCATTCTATTTGGCGAATTAGCGTTCCCCGTGGCACTCGGTTATGTGAACTATACGTTTCTTCAAAATCTCTCTCCTCGCTCAAATCAAAGAACCCCCAAAAACATTCTAATAATTGCGGCAGGAGCCATCATCTTGAGTGTGTGCCTCTTCGCTTGGCCTGAATCGGTTATGCAACGTATTCCCAATGGGGAAATCGTGTTTTCGCGACCGGCCGGATTGGGCATTTGGGGTTTTATTCTCCTTGCCTTAGTCCTTGGATTATCTCAACTTGAACAGATTCTTCGGGCGGCTCGTGACCCGCTACGATTCCAAATGAAATTTGTGCTGATCGGATTGGGTGGGTTGGCTGGGATTTCCATTGCTCAAGCCAGCCAACTGCTCTTACTTCCGGTCTGGAAACAAACATATGCATGGGTAGGGAGTATTGCCGCCTGTATTTCCCTAGCGCTGATTGCTTTTGGATTAGCACGATGGCGAATCCACGATTTCAGCCAAAAAGTGCAAGTCAGTCATCAGGCGTTGTATACCTCCCTCACGTTTTTAGGTGTGGGGGGCTATTTGATCCTGGTCGGAATTGTGGCAGAGGTGATTCAAAAAACCGGATGGGAAGTTGGAGAGGCTCTCGGAGCATTACTCTTATTTGTTGGGGGCATTGGGTTAGTGATCGTGATTGTGTCTCGCCAAGCCCGTGCGGAACTTCAACAATTTGTCGCCCGTTATTTTTTTCGAACCAAGTATGATTACCGTCAAAAGTGGTTGGAAGTCACCGAAGTCTTTACGGCCTGTCATGACACTCAAGAAGTATACGATCGTTATCTGGAATGGTTAAGTCAGACATTTGGTGCACCGCGAATCACCATTTGGAAGAGGTTTAATGTTGATGGGCGATTCCATCAGATTCGAACCATCAATTCCGAAGATCAGCCGCCATCAATTGCAGGAACACATTCTTTGGTTCAAAGAATTCTTGCCAACAAAGGCCCATTCAGGATTAATGAAGAAGGTGACGAAGACAACGGCCTTAGAGAACTTTGTCAAAGCACGCAGGCGCATATCTGTGTTCCTCTGATAACAACTCAGGAAGGTCTCCTTGGATTTTGCACATTGAGCAAGGAACTCCATGATCGAAGCTACGACCACGATGATTTTGACTTGCTTCGTGCCATTGCCCATCATGTCACCATGTTAATCTTACAATTTCAATTGGTTGAAGAGCGAAGTGCGACGGCTAAATGGGAAGCCTTACACAGGTTTTCAGGGTTTTATCTCCATGATTTAAAAAATTTGGCCTCCAGTTTATCCATGGTGGTTCAGAATGCGGAACAATATGGTCATGATCCTGAATTTCAGGCCTCGGCTATGCGGACGGTTCGGACGACCTCTCAACGTATGATGGATCTCATGGCAAAGTTGGCCAGTCAATCCAAAGGTCTGGATACGGATAGGGAGAGGAATCTTCAAATCGTCGATATGAATGTGTTGATTCAAGAAACGCTCGAATCCCTCAATGGGCCAGGGCGTAGACCAACGTTTCATCCGGGAAAGGTGCTCCCGACACTTCAGTTACAGGTAGATCCTATTAAACAAGTGTTGTTGAATGTGATCCTGAACGCACGTCAGGCTATGGACGGCAAGGGTAGTATTGATATTGCTACCACATTTGATGGGCAATACCTGAAGGTCGAAATTGTGGATACAGGGCCTGGAATTCCTATGACCCGATTGGAGACTTTGTTTCAACCATTTAAAAGTTCAAAGAAAACTGGGCTGGGGGTTGGCCTGTTCCAATGTAAGCTAATGGTTGAAGATAATCATGGGAAGATACGCATTGAAAGCCAGGAAGGGCATGGAACAAAAGTTATCCTCACATTTCCAGCTGGAGCTGCCGATACGTTAAGAAGTGAAAAGTGAGAAGTACGAAGTAAGGAGTGAAGGGTAAGGGGTGGGGATGAAGCCGAAATTCTTTTTCTTTGTAGAGACGCTCCGCTGGAGCGTCTTCTGAGAATCTACTAATCTTTACAACAATATTTTTGTAGGAAAACACGGGGATTTTCCCCTAAGAGACTAACCATTTTACAATAGTGATATGGCAAAAACAGATAACACACAGGATTCTACTCCACTTCCGTCACTTCTCCTGATAGAAGATAGGCAGGAAATTCGGGAGCAAATGAAATGGGGCTTGAAGCCTTTTTACACTGTCTTTGAGGCCGATAATCGTGAAAAGGCAGTGGAAATTCTTCAGCAGGAAAAAATGGTTTTGGTCACCTTGGATTTAGGGTTGCCGCCGGATCCTGACGGGGTCAAGGAGGGTCTAGGTGCTCTAGAGCAGTTTATCGGGGTGAATCCCCTTGTAAAGGTTGTCGTGATTACCGGGAATCAAGATCGAGCTAACGCCTTAAAGGCTGTTCAGTTGGGTGCCTATGATTTTATGGATAAGCCTGTGGATTTGGAAGTCTTAAAGACTGTGCTTCAAAGGGCCGGGTATCTAGCTGGGCTAGAGAAAGAAAACAAAAAACTGTTGGAGCGCGAGGAAAAGCGTGACTTGCCGGATATTATTGGGACCAGTCCGGTGATGGCCAAAGTATTCGATATGATTCGACGAGTGGCGGGATCTGATATTTCTGTGTTGATTGTTGGCGAGAGTGGAACGGGGAAAGAACTAGTGGCAAAGGCTATTCACCAGCAAAGCCATAGGAAAGACGGGCCATTTATCGCGATCAATTGTGGGGCTATTCCCGAAACGCTTTTGGAAAGCGAGCTGTTTGGCCATGAAAAAGGTGCTTTTACCGGTGCTCATATGCAACGTCCTGGTCGAATTGAGTCGTCCCAGGGCGGCACGCTTTTTCTAGATGAGATTGGTGAAATTTCTCCCGCGTTACAAGTTAAATTGCTTCGGGTCTTGCAGGAGCGAAGTATTGAGCGGGTAGGCGGGCGAGTGGAAATTCCAGTCGATGCGCGGGTCCTGGCGGCCACCAATAGTGACCTCCAACTTGCGATGAAAGAGGGTCGCTTCCGTGAAGATCTCTATTATCGGTTGAATACGGTGACGATTTCCGTTCCGCCTTTGCGGGAACGCGGAGCCGATATTGCGATGCTGGCCAAAGTGCTACTCCAACGCTTTGGGGATGAAGCCAAAAAGAAAGTTGCTGGATTTTCTCGCGAAGCCCTCTTGTCCCTTGAACAATATCTTTGGCCGGGGAATGTGCGGGAATTAGAAAATCGAATTCGTCGGGCGGTGACGCTGACGGATAATCCTCGAATTGCACCAGAGGATTTGGATTTGGAAGATCCTAAAGATGTGCAAGCTGGAACGACGTTAAAAGAGGCTCGTGATGCTGTGGAAAAACGCGTCATTGACCAAACTCTCACCAAAACAGGCGGGAACATTACCAAAGCGGCCATGATATTAGCCGTGAGCCGTCCTACCCTTCATGATCTAATCTCTCGCCACAATATTAAAAAATAGTTCATTCCAGCATTTGTGTCGATAAGCAACCTCTTTACTCTCCTTTCGATGGTCTGGATTCTATGTTGAATAAGTTTAAACCCTTACTTATGGATGTCTTTTATTTAGGTCCACAAACATTGACAATCTTTGTAGAATGAGTAAGACTGCGTTGGAGGAGGGTTACGTCATGCACATCTCACTCACTCCAGAGCTTGAACATATTATCAAGTCGAAAGTGCAGACAGGACTGTATAATAACGCCAGCGAAGTGGTACGTGAAGCGTTGCGCTTCATGGAAACCCACGCAGAATTAATCTACCAAATGAAGGTAGAAAGGCTTCGTGCGAAATTGGCGATAGGAGCTGAACAGGCTGATCGTGGTGAATTTGTCGAACAGACTATCACGGAGATTATCGAAGAAGTCCGACGAGAGCATAATGCCCAATGACTATAAACTCACCCTTGCGGCCAAGAATGATATAAAAGACATCTGGCAATACACCGTTGAGAGATGGGGCGAACAGCAAGCGGAGAAATATATTGATCAGCTTGAGAAAAAGTTCAAAGACCTCGTGAAGACTCCCAATCTTGGCCGGGCAAGACCTGATATTCGCAATGGGTATCGAAGCCTTCCGGAAGGAAAGCACATCATTTTCTACAGAGTGGCTGACGATCTCATAGAAATAATCGGTATTCCTCACGCGAACATGGATATTGAAACCCACCTCCTACCCCAAACAGAAGACTGATGAAGGCCATGAGACAATTGGGGCTCACTCTGATCTGGCAAGATATCACGTATACCTTACCCAACCCTTCGAAATTCTAAATGGTGCTTTTTGCTCAACATATTATTGTCCTCGGCGTGCGCTTGTCAGGGCCCTTTCACCTCAGTTAGTGAGAGGGAATGTTGAAAAAAGCCGCCAGCGGCGTTCTCGCCATTTTGCCGTGCTCACGTACTGAGAGTACGCTCCGTGCGTCAACACAAAGGGGTCACCCTGCGGGATGAGCCAAGCTATTCGCGCCCTTCGGGATCTAGCAAGCGATTCGCGGCCTTGCTGGGCGAACTTTTTTGAACATTCCCTCCCGTTAATGATGATGGTCTCCTTACGATGATTTATGAGCCAACGGCGTGAAATATTCAACGGCCTCTGAGATGATACTCGAACGAGGAATGCCTCTCGCATCAAGCTTCGGAATGAACAGCAAAATCCAGTCTCGAGGAAAAAGGGATCATAGTAGAGTAGCCTCGGCCAGTCACCCAGCCGAGGCCCTCGCCAGAACCGGACTAGGACATTTCGACCATCCGGCTCCTCCGCTGCTATGGCTCACGGGTGAACGCCCCCAGGTTTGAATAACCCGCAGACGGGGAAGAGAAAAGCCCATACCAGAGCCTGGTGCCTC
>PVMK01150622.1_pt1 | contig 11866 bp, 10 predicted proteins | sample 1853481 | NCBI WGS metagenome assembly PVMK01 (sample SAMN08533507, study PRJNA380276) | Marine sediment metagenome, whole genome shotgun sequencing project. | reverse complement strand
AACCTGGCAAATTCGCTAGCAAAGGAATATGAAAGCCCGGGGCGGCTACAGCAATCTGACACGATTCGGACTAATCTACCAGTATGAATTTCAAGCTCACTTGGCACTGGCTAGGAAAATTCAAAGTCTTCTGGTGGTTTCTGATTGCCATCATTGGATCCGTTGTAGTAGCCGATTGGATTGGGTGTCGAATTGGGGTTTCGCGTGCCGAACGTCTGCCATATGCGGGATGGTTTTTGGAAATGCTTGGTGTGTTGGTCGTTTTCTTCGGGATCGGCGACAAGCTACAGCTTTTTGAAAAAGACGGACTGATCGCACGCACGATAAAGATTCTAAGCGAATTTCCGTTATTCCGAAGCGATACACATGTTGCGGCGGGAACGGCGAGTATTCGCCTCGGCGGTGGTAGGGTTCGAGCAAGAACGACAATGAATCCGCCGCCCGGGGCGAATTTGGAGGAACGAGTAGAATTCCTCGAACAAGCGATCAACAAACTCAACGAATGGATAGGGGACGCAAAAGAAGAGGCAATTGAGGGGCTGGACAAGCTGAAAGAAACTATTGACTCCGAGCTTGAATCGCTGCGTGAAGATATTGACAAAATTCGGCACCAATCAGAACGAGCACTCGTCGGACAGTTGGGCTGGGAATATGCTGGTCTCGTGTGGATTATGATGGGGCTAACACTTGCAACAATCCCCGACGGTTTGCTTTGGTTGCTTTCTCCGATTATCCCTTATTTCGAGGGGATAACTTGCTAGCCTGGTACTGCGGCTCTGCAGCATTTCACACAAGATTCAATGACGCGAACCCGAGGGAACGGCTCGATTATTCCCGCAATGAGGAGAAATGTCTCAATTAACTGGCTGATCTTCAGTAAGAAGCCACTGCCTGAGTACAGCACGCGCCGCGACCGTGCTTTTTAGCCCAAGCAACAGATTGTTTACTGCAATCAGTCGCAATGTCCCGGCAATATCCCGGCAGTTATGATCGTCGCCATGCGCTTCGCGTTACGTGGTGATGGTTTACATTAGTAGAGCGCTGCCTGGGATCGGCAGTGGTCCAAAATGCTATCGACCAACCCATTGAAAGCTCCATAAAAATTTGGTCAAAAGCTTGATTTACATGTAGACTGAGTCTAACCGCGGTCACTACATTCCGGCAAGCGGTCTACCAACGATCAAACTTTTCCCGCGCGGAAAAAACAAGCAACTACAAGAAGGATCCGCCGATGAAGAAGCTAACCATCAAAAGATGGGACGAATTGGAAGATCGCGTTCCGGCACACGCGATAGTCGCCGATGTAGACCTGGTTGTAGTGCGCTACGACGAGTCCGTCAGCGTTCTTTACGGCCGGTGCGCACATCGAGGCGCGTTGATGTCCGACGGCAGCGTAGACGGCCCCAATCTAATTTGCGGTGTCCACGGCTGGGATTACCGACTCGATACCGGAATCAGTCAGTACAACAACAAGGAGACGTTGCCAAAATTCGCCTCCTGGCTGGAGGACGGTCAGGTATTTGTAGACGAGGCCGAAATCTCTGCCTGGGCCGATGATCACCCACAACCTTATAGCCGCGATGCCTATCAAGGGGCGTACCAGGACCCGACGGGAACAGTCGACGAGCCGCATGTCAAATTCATACGCATGCTTGCCAATGATGGTCTGAGCAAAGTGGGCCATCACGGTCCCGCGAGCGCAATGGGTGTGCCCAGGGACAGCCTGCCCAAGTGGGATGACCTGCAGTTCATTGTTGGTCAGCTGGCCAAACTGCCATTGCTGGACGATGAGCCGGTAACAACCGAACTTATCATCGGACCAAACGCCGATAAGCCTCTAAAGCTCGACATTCCGCTGTTCGTATCTGACATGAGTTTTGGCGCACTCTCTGAAGAGGCAAAGGTTGCTCTCGCCAAAGGCGCGGAACTCGTGGGCACGGGAATCTGCTCGGGCGAAGGCGGCATGCTCCCTGAAGAACAGAGCGCAAATTCGCGATATTTTTACGAGCTGGCGTCGGCACGATTCGGTTTTTCCTGGGATAAGGTCGAGAAAACCCAGGCGTTTCACTTCAAAGGTGGCCAGGGAGCAAAGACCGGAACCGGTGGTCATCTGCCCGGTGACAAGGTAAAGGGAAAGATCGCCAAAGTGCGCGGACTTGAAGAAGGGCAAACCGCAATTTCGCCGCCGCGCTTTCCCGACTGGACCGAAATCAGTCAGTATCGGGACTTTGCGAGCGAAGTAAGAGAGAGAACCGGCGGAATACCCATTGGCTTCAAATTGTCGGCGCAGCACATCGAGAAGGACATCGACGCCGCACTGGATGTTGGTGTCGACTACATCATCCTCGACGGGCGCGGCGGCGGAACGGGCGCCGCCCCGTTAATCTTCCGCGACAATATTTCGGTGCCAACCATTCCGGCACTGGCGAGAGCGCGTCAACATCTGGACTCGAGCGACGCCAAGGACATTACTCTGATTATCACGGGTGGACTCAGGACGCCCGCCGACTTCGCCAAGGCGATGGCATTGGGTGCGGACGGCATTGCCGTTTCCAATTCCGCCATTCAGGCGATCGGTTGCCTGGGCATGAGAGCCTGTCATACGAATAACTGCCCGGTCGGTATCGCGACGCAAAAACCGCACTTGCGCGAGCGACTGCCGGTCGACATCGCCGCTGAGCGCCTTGCGCGCTTTTTCGAGGCATCGGTGTCACTGATGGCCGTCATGTCGCGAGCGGCCGGACACCATCGTCTTGGCGATTTCAATATCGACGACCTGACTACGTTCAGGAAAGACATGGCGGATCTCACTGGCGTCGCCTACGGCGGCGTCGTGCAAAGGTAGGACTGTTATGACCGACAAAAACACGAAGCTCGAGTGGCACCGCGTTGCCGATATCGACGAGTTACCTGAAGGTCGCGTCAAGACGGTGACCACAGGCATTCACTCCATGGCGCTGACGCACATTGACGGTGAATACCACGCAATGGACAACCGTTGTCCGCATCAGGGCGGCCCGCTGGGCGAGGGGTCAATCGAAAAAGGAAAAAATGGTGAGTGCCTGCTGCGGTGTCCCTGGCATGGCTGGGACTTTGACCCCAAGACCGGGCGTCCGCCGGGCGGACACGAAGATTCCGGGCAAACGATGTACCCGCTCGAGGTCCGCGATGACGGCATTTACATTGGCCTGGAGAAAGATCCACCGCATGAGATAACGGTCACCGATGTCATGGCGGAAACGATGACCAACTGGGGTGTGACCTCGGTTTTCGGCATAGTCGGCCATTCAAATCTCGGCCTGGCTGACGCCCTTCGTCGCCAGGCAGTTAAGGGCAAACTAAATTATTACGGCGTACGCCACGAGGGGGCCGCCGCGTTCGCCTGCTCGGGATATGCAAAGCTCACGGGTAGCCCCGCTGCCTGCCTGACCATAGCCGGTCCGGGCGCCACGAATCTGATGACCGGGTTGTGGGACGCCAAAGTCGACCGGGCACCGTTACTCGCACTGACCGGTCAGGTGCAGGTGCAGGTCTTCGGTCCTGGTGCGTTTCAGGAAGTGGATCTGGCAGCCGCATTTGCTCCTGTCGCCGCCTTTAGCCAATCGGTATTGAACAGCTCGAAGCATGCAGAGCTGATGTCGCTCGCTTGCAAGAATGCCATCGTGCAACGTGACGTGGCTCATCTGATTTTCCCAGACAATGTTCAGACCATGGTGGCATCAGATCCAACGCCATCCGGTCCTGAAGGCCGTTTATCTGTCGCCAGCGTCGCTCCCGACGATGCCGTACTCGATGACGCGGTCAAGCTAATCAAGAAGTCAAAACGACCCATTATAATCGTCGGTTATGGTGCTCGCGACGCCATGGGCGACGTCATCGATCTGGCAGAACAGCTAAACGCGCCTGTGCTGACAACATTCAAGGGCAAGGGGCAGATTCCGGACACTCACCCACTGGCAGCAGGTGTGCTGGGACGATCGGGTACGCCGATTGCGAGCTGGTTCATGAATGAATGCGACCTGATTCTTGCATTGGGATCCTCGTTCTCTAATCACACCGGCATCACGCAAAAACGAACGATCATCCAGGTTGATTTTGATCGTATGCATCTGGGCAAATTCCACGCGGTGACACTGCCTGTTTGGGCGGAGATAGGCGTAACCGCCAGACGCATGAAGGGCTTACTCAAAGGCGCAGCGAAAACCGTGGATCAGCGACCTGAAGTCGCGGATCGCTGGGCGATCTGGCGCAAAGAAAAGCAAAGTCGCGTAATCGATGATCAAGGCAAAGGAGTCAATTCGGCGTCAATTTTTGCGGCCCTGACGCGACTCGCACCGGCCGACGCCATTATCGCGGTTGACGTCGGCAACAACACCTATTCATTTGGTCGCTACTTCGAGTGCCAGGAGCAACGCATCCTGATGTCTGGCTATCTTGGCTCGATCGGTTTCGCCTTTTCGGCAGCGATGGGTGCGTGGGCCGCCACTCAAGATCAGGAGGCCTATCGCGGACGAAAGGTGATTTCAATCAGTGGCGACGGTGGCTTTGGCCAATACATGGGCGACTTCACTACGGCGGTGAAATACAACATGGATATCACCCACGTGTTACTGAACAATGGCCAGCTCGGCAAGATCTCCAAGGAGCAACGCGCCGGTGAGTGGCCGGTGTGGGAGACCGATCTCCACAACCCGAGTTTCGCGGCATTCGCCAATCTATGTGGCGGCAAGGGCTTCCGTGCGACAAAGGCCGAGCAAATCGAGTCTGCTCTCGGCGACGCACTGGCATATCCCGGGCCTTCACTCATCGAAATAGATACCGACGCAGATTTGATATGACAAGGGTTTGATCATGCATGAAATACACTTGGTATTGGAATGGCTCGCGGTCGCTGTCGATTTAACCGGAGCGATGATCATGGTCTGGGCATTTGTGGAAGCCGTAGTCGGCCTGGTCCGCGGATCGATTCGTGCCGACGACGCTCACAGCCGAATTCGTAATATGCAGGTCGTTCGGTGCGGGCTCGGCGTGAAGCTGGTGTTTGCCCTTGAACTCATGATCATCTCTGATCTATTTGTCACGATAATTAGTCGCTCTATCGATGATTTGATACTGGTTGGCGGCCTTGTTGTCATCCGCACGGTCATAAGTTACTTCCTGAACAAGGAAATTCAGGAAGTCGGTGCTGAGCTGGCACAGGAAGCCAACAGCGGCTAGCGCATCAACCTAGAGTTGACTGTCGGGAACAATCTTCATAAGCCATGCCTTAAATCTACGCCACGCGCTAGTCTGCGGTTCTTTCGTTTCTATAATCTCTTCGCCGTCAATCCTGGCATGCCACTCAAGCCTACCGTTTCCATTTTCGACAAGCCTGTATGCGGCAACCGCAAGCCGCTCCTCCACAGCATCGGCCATGCCACTCGCAAATTCGGGTGAGTCGATCAGCAGCCCCATCTCCGCATTGATTTCGATCGATCTCGGATCCAGATTTAGCGACCCGACAAACATGTATCGACGGTCAAACAGGAATACTTTTGTGTGCAATGTAAATGTGTCCGGATCATCCTCGTTACCGCCTAACTCGCGTCCGGCATCTGCTCTAACCTCGTAAAGTTCGGCACCCGCCCTGATCGCAGGTTTGCGGTATTTCGCATATCCGCTATGCACCGGCACATGGTTATTCGAAGCAAGGGAATTGGTAACGATAACTACCCTTAGCCCACTATTCGTCAAGTTACGTAAGAGCTGAATCCCCTCATCTCGTGGTACGTAATAGGGCGTGATTATGATGACTTCCTCTTTGGCGCTGAGGAGCACTTCCCTTAGGTCATTCGCGAGTTGCATTTGCTCCTCGCTGATTTCATTAATCAGTTTGTCGGGGCTGTCTGACAGCAATCGCGCCTCGGCCGGGATGAGTGGCAGGCGATCCGCCATCAGGTCTTGCAACAAGTCGCTCTCCGTCGTTTGCTGGTAAACCGTGGCATAAACTTGTTGCAATTCTTCCGTAACTTCGGCGCGGACCGTTTCAAGCTCCTCACTTTGTTTGTTTGAAACGAAATGATCGATCGGTACAGCGTGCGAATGATTCCAAAACTTGTCGAAGGATTTGGATATCTCGTCGGCTATTGGTCCGACTGCAAGAACCTCGAAATCTTCAAAAAAATAGTCATCCTTTAGTTGAAAATATTCGTCCGCAATATTCCTGCCACCAACCACACTGGCCTGATTATCGACGGTGAACGACTTGTTGTGCATGCGCCTGTTAGCCTGCTTGAAACTTGTGAGAAAATTAAGCCCCCAAATACCACTCCGGGAAATCGGGTTAAATACACGCACCTCGACATTTCCGTGCTGATTAAGTAGCAATAACGTGCGATCCGGTGCTTTAGTAAAAATGTCGTCAAGTAGCAATCGTATTCTGACGCCGCGGTCCGCTGCCTTAAGGAGTGATTTAAGCAGCACTGCACCTGCAATGTCGTTCTTTACCAGGAAATACTGTAAATCAATGCTCTTCTCCGCGCGTTCGGCGAGCTGCAGTCGAACACCCAGAGCGTCCCTTCCTTGTGACAGAGGATAAAAACCCGACAGACCCTCATGTGCCTCAAGCCATCTGGCAACATCCTGCCCCAACGATGTGTCCGCGGTAATAGCCATCTTTTCACTATATGTCTTCGGCTGGTCCAATTGTACGGTCGCGCAACCCGAAATAATTGCGACGGAAAAGACTAGAGTTACTAATTTGTGGAGGTCAATTATGGACAATTTGAATTCGTACAACTATTGCAGTCGTGCAGATCATGGATCAGGTATTTGCTCAGGGGACTGGTCTCTTTCTGATGCAATTTCTTGCAAAATCTGATCGCAAAGACCTTCGAAGGATGAACGAAAGTTGGAACCATAGTCGCGATAATATGCGGCGGTTGCGTCGTTAGAGAGTTTGTCTCGCAGTTCCCGCCGAAATGCATCCCATGATTCTTCGGCCATGAATCCGGAGCTGTACTGATAGTGAAAGTTATCCAACATCACAAAGAACACGCGATTTCGATAGAACCATAGTCCAACAGACTCCGGTGACTGCGTTTCAATCAGAGATCTAATTTCCGGAGATGCAATTCCCGAGCGAACCGCAGTTGCAATTTCTTCGGCCTGATACGTTATGGCTCGTTCATTTTGCATCTGCGAAGAATAATAATCGACAGCGGTGCTTGCTCTTTCCTGATATTGACTGGCGATCGCGATCTCTTGCGACTGCCTCAACTGCATTCCAACAAAAATCAATGACCCTACGATTGAAGCAAACCCAATAATCTCTGCAAGGTCTCTCCAGTTAAACTTCTTCATGCGCAATATCCAGATGCGAGAATCACGATACTGTACTCTGCGTTATTATTCTTTGTCATCCGCGCCGGTTCGAGCCCACGGAATGAGCATCAATCTATCATAGGCGATAGGTTCGCCCGTTGTTGCACTGACTCCGTAGTTTCCGTTCCCGATTCGGCGCATGGCTGCATCAATTTCCTTGATAGTTCGCTGGCGCTGTTCAACCATACCGCGCGCGCGCAGGCGATTTTCCTGCAGGCTGGCTGCATCGGCAGCGTCGGCAAGAGAACAGTCGTCTTTAACCACAATCTCCCGTTCCAGGGTCACGATCCGCGCCGACAGCTCGCGGCGCTTGCTCGCGAGGCGACTGGCCAATTCCTCCAGTTGAGATTGGCTCAGCTTGGCATCGATATGGGCCTGAAGTTTCAATATCGGTATTATTCCTTGGTTATGGTTCGTACTTACGGGCTTTCTCAATACCGAACGTACGCTTCCGATACGCCAGTGTCGAAGGTTTCAGGTCCGGCAATTCGGCCGCACTGTCATCCCTCGAGACCCGCCAATTCGTCAGGTGTAAGACGTTCAGAATATTGAACTTCTACTGATCGCGCAAAGGTGGAACAATAACAGTGCGTGTTTTTTTTCAATATTTTCGCAAGGAATATGATCATGAGTAGTAAGATACAACAAATTATCTGCTGCGCTGCTTTACTGAGCGCCGCTGCACTATTCCAGAGTGCGGCTATCGCCCAGGAAGGAGATATCTACATGGGCGCTCCGGTTACGCTGGAAAAAGCAGCAAACGGCGCCATCGCCAACAAAAAGCTACTCGACCGTGTTGAAGAAGCTGCGCGACTGATAAATCTGTTTGATCGATATTTGCCGCAGGAGGCTGTCGTAATCCCGCCTGCCACGCTTGTTCAAGATCATCAGTAACGATCCGAAGTTTTCGAATCTGGGTATGTAGCGCTTTTATTAATGTTTTCAGCAAGAAATAGGGCTTAAAAATGAATTCAACAAAAATACGTGCTGTAGGTACAAGTCTTCTGATCCTGTCATTGCTCGTTGGTTGCGGTAAGAACGAGGAGAGCCAAACGGCCAGTGCTGTGCCAGATCAGGATGCAGTAACCGCGTCCGTTCAACTTAGTGATCAAGACGTCGATAATCTTGTGCGGCGTTCTTATCAATACGTCGCTATGTACAATGTGATCCAGAAGTTCGCGCTAGACCCTGCCTCAGACAGTTTGTTTATGGACGGGTTCAATAAGCCAGTAGCCGCTACTGCGCTTGCCGACCACAACATGACATCCATAGCACGACCCAATAACGATACCTTGTACCAGGGGGCTGTTCTGGATCTGCGCCTTGATCCAATTGTTATCGAATACCCGGCTATTGATTCGAAATATGTGGTCCTTCAAATATCGGGCTACGATCATTACCCCGATGTTCCGTTAGCAACCAGTAAAGGGGATTTCAAGAAACCAACGAAGATACTTTTCTACACCGATCGCACATCAGGTTATGACGGCCAAAAAATTGACAGTGTCGATAAAATCGTAAAAGTTGATGGTGATTTTCTTTTCGCTTTTCTGCGCGCTATGCCACATCAGGCCGACCCAGACCGTATGGAACGGATCGTTCAGGCGCTGAAAAGAGTCAAGCTGTTGACCTTGTCTGAATTCCAGGGCAAGCCAGCTAAGGATTACGGTGATGTACAGTTTCCTGCTTATGGCGAGTCGGATGCAGATGTTTTTGCCAGCAATCTGCTTGAAGTCATGCAATTTGTATTCAATCACACCACCTTCGATGCCAACAATGCTACAGATCAGGCTGTGCTGGCAGCTTACAAACCACTTGGTGTAGAACCCGGTAAGACGTTTGATGAGTCGAAGGTCGTCACGCTTGAAGGTTCGAGGTTGCGTGAGGCAGCCAACCAGTTGGCCAAGCAGGTGTTTGTCGATATGACGAATCCCAAAATATTAGCAAGGGCGGCGCCTATGATGTTTATGCCCAAGGGAAAGATTGATCTTGATATACAGGTTAGTCAGTCCATAGCAGGGCCGATCGGTCTGCCTGCTTATCAGGCCCGCTATCTTCCGGTTACCGCTAAAGATGGCGAGCCCCTGAACGCTTTGCACGATTATGTGTTGAAGATCAGCAAGGATGAGTTACCTCCTGCCATGGCTTTCTGGTCATTGACGTTGTACGACCAGGCAAATGGTTTTTTTATTCCGAATGAGCAAAAGAAATACAGCGTCGGTGAGAATGCCGGTTTTAAGCTCAATGCCGCAGGCGGTATTGAGATAGTCATCAGCGCCGAAAAACCTGCTGCCCTGCCAGTTGAGAACTGGTTGCCGATTAACAGAGGTGATATAGAACTTAGCCTCCAGTACCGTATTTACGAGCCTGATGCCGAAAAAATGAAGACCTGGGTAGTACCCCAGCCAGAAATAATCCGGGAATCCAGTGAGTAGAAAGATATAAGTAGCAGGAACCGCTTCCGGACGGCATGGCTTCAGTCTAGATCGAAGCTGCCGGAATTTTGCCGGGATCAGTCCTGACCCGTTATGACCTGTTAGGCACTTACGTCCGCGGGCGTCTCCAGCATATCTATTAAAAACAATTGCTTACGTACGCCCTAATGCCTTCGGGAGGCAGTGCTTCAGTGCGCCAACCACAATGTCTGCAATTGGTCGTTTTGAGCGGGTCGCCGAGTTGCTCTTCGGATTAATTGAATGACCGCTCTTGGCCGTAAGCAGCCATCGAAAATCTAGAGTCTCGCCGATATTGGCGTCCGCTATACTGCGGAAAGCGGCCATTGGAGTAATATCACACCGAATGACCGCTAATGACCCAAAGCGGACGTTACTCATCGCTAATATTTTTGACGCATCTTTCAAGTTGGACAACTGGATTGAGCTATGAATGCCGAGAAACTGAGTACACGGCTTGCGATTGCAGCAAATTTTGGTGTGATAATCAGTATCCTCTTTCTTGCGTTCGAAATTAATCAATCGACAAAGGCAACCGCAGCCGCAGCAAGCGAGAGTGTCATCAGTGGATATAACGCCCTAAATCTTCCCATTGTTTCTGACCCTCAAGTCGCACGCGTGTTTATTCTGGGCCTTTACCAGCCAGAAGAGCTTACAGATGTGGAGGCTGTACAGTTTGCTATGTGGCTACGGTCACAGGTCAACCAGCACCTGAAAATTAGAGATCTCACTCAGAGAGGTCTGTTCTCAGAGGCGATGGAAGGTGGTGATATTCAGCAGCTTGCACGGATGCTATCAACGCCAGGCGGCAAGATCTTTTTTGAGGGTAACAAGGACATTATGCCGCGAGGGTTGCTTGAAGACATGGAACCCTATTTGGGTCAGCAAATGGAATCTGACTTCACATTTGGCCGCAATTTCGAACCCGATAAATAAGGACCTGCGTCCGCTACTGGCCGAAAGCGGCCATTCAGAATCGTGCCGGGGAAAAACCACATCGAATGACCGGTTACCACCCGGAAGCGGCCATTGGCCTGATACTATGCCGAATGACCGCTAATGACCCAAAGCGGTCATTGCGCAAGGTCCGACCGGTCTTGATATGTTGAGCGAATCAACTTCCAACCGCGCGAGATTTCAGGAGAAATAAAGATGAAGAATAATTCCAAAATCCTTGGGCTATCGTTTGCTGTGATAGTTGTGGCAGCGGTCATTTATCTCACAGGGTATAACGACGGTTCATCCGGGCGTGAATCTGCAATCGACAATACTGCTGTTGCGGAGACCGGCTCAGGTGAATGGTCACCTACCGGAGAGTATCCAACACGAGAAGTCTATTTTCCGGGGACAGAAGCTCTGGGACCCGATGAAATCCGTGTTATCGCCTGCGGTTCTGGAATGCCGATGCCGAGAACCAAGCAGGCGGCTGCTTGTTTCCTTGTCGAAATCGGTAACGGCGATAAGCTGATATTCGATCTGGGCACCGGCTCGTTCACGACACTCTACGCACTTGGCATGCCACTGGATTACATGACCAAGATATTTATTACGCATCAACACGCTGACCACATGGGCGACCTACCGACAATGTGGATTTACGGCATGCAAAATGGTCGTTCATTGCCTCTGGACGTTTGGGGTCCCGGCGGCGGCGGTATGCCGGACAATTGGGGAATGAAGCATGCAACGAATGGCATCCTTAACTTTTATAACTGGATGCTGGAAACCAGCAAGGGCGGTCTTGACACTCGTTCTCTCGTCATGAATGTCCATGAATACGACTGGTCGATAGTTAACAACGTCATATACGATGTAGATGGGGTCGTAATTCGCACCATTCCAGCGGTCCACCTTGAAGGTTCGGTCAGTCTTATTCTTGAATGGAAAGGCATGAAGATTGCGTTTTCGGGCGACACGCTGGCGAACCAGTGGTGGACCAAAGAGGCCGCTGGTGCAGACTTAGCCATTCATGAAGCGTTTCTTCCAAACCGGTATTTTGTTGAAAAATACAAGTTCCAACCTGCCGGAGCGGTCGTGTGTACCATAGTACT
>PVMK01127906.1_pt1 | contig 11866 bp, 12 predicted proteins | sample 1853481 | NCBI WGS metagenome assembly PVMK01 (sample SAMN08533507, study PRJNA380276) | Marine sediment metagenome, whole genome shotgun sequencing project. | reverse complement strand
ACAGGGTGGTCGTAGTCATGAGTCCGAAGATCATGCCGAGCGTGAGCAGGAATGTGACTCCGAGTCGTGCTGTTCGGGCGCTGCTCAGTCGGCGCCTTCGACCCACCGCCGAGCGGATGCGATGATGTCCTCGAGCTCCGCGCAATCCTCACGGCAGGCCCGACTGCTCCGACCGGCTAATCGGTTGTAGATCGGCCGCCGGATCTGTCGTCCGCGACCAGGTTGTACCCGTCGCCAGAGCCACGGACTTGTATGCACCGTCGTAGATCCCTATTTGCTTGTTCTTGACTATCGAGTCGCAGTACAGCGACATCAAGTCTTCCTCTCGAGCGAGAAGGTCGATTGCGTGCAGCGTCTCAGGAATCGACCGTGTCTCGACGGTGCCATCGCCAAGTTCTGCTGACCTGATGGCTCCCCAGGCCTCATGGCCACCGACCCGCTCATGGAAGATCTTTGGCACGGGATAGAACGCGAGCTCGCTTGGCTTGGTGATGAGGACGTCTGCGACTCGCATGAGATAGTTGGTCGAGTACACCGCATGGAATGTGTTGTCGAAGAGGAAGACGTGTACACCCTCAGCTGATCCCGGTTCGGATCTCATCGGCGAATCCCTTTGGTGTCATCCCATGTTCGGTGGAGGTCGACGTCAACAGCCGAGATCCGAGTTCAGCCTTCATCCATTCCCAGTTGTCCTCATGGTCACCGAGATTCACCATGAGTGTTGCCTCACCGGCATCAACCATGGGCATCATGTGTTCCACGATCGCTCTGAACAGATCCCGCTGAGCGCCGGCGCCGCCCATGGTGAGGAGGTACCGTCTGGGTTCGCCGTTGGCCATCCGTGCCAGCCGTTGGCCAGAGTCGTACTCGATGTTCTCCACGATCTCATGGTCGACGTGGTGTCCTACGTAGTGAAGAGCGTCGCTTGGCATCGGCTTGAGAATGGCGTTCTTCTCATCGAAACCGCGCATCGTTCGGAACCCGTAGTAGCCCGACGGTGATTGCACCGCGTGCTGGGCACCTTCGATCACCTGAAACGCCATTGGCCAATTGTCGAACATCATGTCAACGACGTGAGTCATGTCTCCCGCCACCGCCCCCATGGTGTTCCACATGTGGGAACCAAGCAGCGGGGTCTCGGCTGGAAGCGACCGGTGGAGATCAGCGAAGAGTTCGCTCATCCGGTAGTCCCTGGCGTTCGCCTTGAGGAAACGCCACGGCCATCCCAGCGGCGAAGGTGTTCAGCGCCCACCACAGGCCGGGAATGGTGCGGTCGCCGGTCGTGACCGATTCCCACACGTACTTGTTGAAGAGTGAGCTGCGCTGGGAGAGGCGTGAGAATTTGCTGTAGTTGGTGTTCCACATGTTGATGACATCCGTCGAAATGCCTGGCACTGACAACAGGTCGAGCCAGTAGGGCGTGTATCCCATCGACTTGGCGGCAGATGCCCCTGCCATGGCAATCCGATAGTGGCCGAAACCCATGCGAACCGTCGCACAGATCACGCCGCTGTTCGGATCGATTGGATCGCCACCTCCATCTCGAACGATGTCTTTGAGGCCGAAGACCGATCCGAGGTAGTTGTTGTCGATCACCGACAGGTCGTAGTGCTCGCCTGGCTGGTAGTCGAACCGGTCGATGAACATCTGTTGCCACCGGCGTGCGCGCTTCACATGCGACGCCTTGAGATCGTTGCCGTACAACGAGAATCCGTCTGCCATGCGTCGCTCCTTCTTCGCGTATGTGGCCGTGGTGCCTGATGGCATGACGATACCGGGTCAACCTCCCATTGCGAAAGCGTAAATATTTCGCGGCTCGAACCTTCGGTTTGACAACCAAACACAACCAAGCGAAAGTAGGGGTGATGTTCCCTTTTGGAAGACAGTCGCTGGAGTATGAAACGAACTGACCCTCCTGAGCTCCGCAGGGGGAAGATCCTTTCAATCATGCAAGAACGGGAGTTCGTGCGAGTCTCAGACCTGAGCGCCATATTTGGGATCTCCGAGGTGACCGTGCGAAGTGATCTCGATCGGCTCGACGAGTCAGGCGATCTCCAGAGAGTCCACGGCGGTGCGGTCATCCGCACACTGCTGCCGAGGCAGGAGCGGTCCTTCGAAGAGTCGATCGGTGCCTCGGCGGAGGAGAAGGCCGCTATCGGGCATGCCGCTGCGGCTCTCGTATCGACTGGCGAGACCATCATTCTCGACGTTGGCACCACCACGACCGCGGTCGCACGCGCACTGGTCGCACGCCGGGACCTCGGCGACATAGTTGTGTTCACGAGCGCCATCAACGTCGCGCTCGAACTCGAGCCTGCAATTCCGAGGTTCACGGTGGTCGTTACGGGGGGCACGCTGAGACCCCTCCAGCACTCGCTCGTCGACCCAATGGCGAATCACATCCTCGAGCGGGTGAATGTCTCGACGGTGTTTCTTGGGTGCAACGGCGTGCATCCCGAAGAGGGGATCACCAACGTCAATCTGCCGGAGACGGCAGTGAAGCAGCACATGCTCGACGCAGCTCAGCGATGTGTGGTGGTGGCGGAAGGCTCCAAGATCGGAAACATCAGTGTTGTCAAGATCGCAGACATCGACACGGTCGACGTGCTTGTGACCGGATCATCTGCACCTGAAGAGGTACTGAATGAGCTGGCCGACCGCGGCCCCGTGGTCGAAGTCGCGAAACAAACAGAAACAGACGGGCCATCAAGCCCCGTCAAGGAGGACCCATGACAAAACGACTACTCGTCCTGTTGTTCGTGTTCGCGCTGGTCGCAGCTGCGTGCTCGAGCGATGATTCGACTGACTCGGAGACGACCACGACGGCTGCGGCCGTTGAGGACGCGACCACGACAACGGCGGCTGCTGCCACAACCACAAGTAGCGGAGATACGGCTACCGAGACCATCACTGTTCGCTGGCGCACGCGTCCGGACAACGATCAGGAAGCCGGGGTCTACCAATCGGTCAGCGATGAGCTCGATGCGACATTCGCAAACGTGACGCTCGTATACGAGGCTGGCGGTACGGAGACCGAGGGTTATCAGCAGGCATTGCTCACACAGCTGTCCGCTGGCGAAGCTCCTGATGTCTTCTGGATCCCCGGCGCGGACATTGCAGCATTCGCGTCAAAGGACGTCATCCTCGACGTTCGACAATACGCAGACGGTGATGCCGGCTACAGCGAGGAGGACTTCTATCCGGGTCCCATGGGAGAGCTCACGACGGATCCAGCCACCGCACAGCCCGGCGGTCCTCTTTGGGGACTCCCTCGTGATGTGTCCGCTTTCGCTCTGTACCTCAATCTCGACCTGATCGCCGAAGCTGGCACAGACGATCCACGAGAGCTCGCAGACGCTGGCAACTGGAACTGGGCAGCGTTCGACAAGGTTGCTGCCGATATCGCTGCACTCGGTGCTGAGATCTCCGGCTACGGACAGAACTCTTGGTGGGGCCCAAACGGATGGTGGATAAACAGCGCCGGAGGCGGGTTCTTCAACGACGACCGCACGGCATGTGCACTCGACACACCTGAGGCCTTGGCCGGTGTGGAAGCCTTCCGTGACTTCTACGCGACGGGCAGTGCATTCACCTTCGGTGAGGACGCCGAGCCCGTCTTCAAGGCTGGCCAGATGGGTATGTTCCAGAACGGTCGCTGGGCGACGCCCGGCATCCGTGAAGTCGACTTCGACTGGGATGTTGTGAAGCTGCCCGATGGCCCCGGTGGTCCGTCGAACTGGGCCTCCTGGGGCGCCTACGTGGTGAACGCTGACACCGAGAACCCGCAGGCAGCGTGGGACCTGGTCCGTGCGCTGACCTCGGCGAACGTGCAGGCAACGGTTGCAGAGCTCGGAGCGAACATTCCGAGCCGCGTGAGCCAGGATGCACTTGATGCATTCCTGACTTTCACGCCACCCGAGAACACCCAGGCGTTCCTCGACGGGCTCAGCGAGAACCCGACGACAGAGGCGCCGCTGTGGACTGGTGACTGGCCATCGTTCCGCGACGAGATGAACACCCGTATCGGCGCGGTCGTGACCGGCGATCTATCCTTGGAAGACTACGCCGCGAACATCTGCACCGACCTGAATCAGTACTTCGACAACTGATCCGAACCGACGAGGGGGTGGGGCCACGGCCCCACCCCCTTCCCCTTCACCAAGGACCGTGACACCGTGACCCAGGCAGAGACTTCCGCCGCCCAGTCACCACCGTCGACAACCAGAGCCCAGCCGCTATGGCTCCTCGCTGTCGTGATCTGGCAGGGTGTGGTCGCCCTCGGGGCGGTGGCGCTCGGCATCGGGATGGTCACCGGAACCGTCTTTTCGTTCAGCGGGATCGGCCAGATCATCGCCGCCGGGCTTGCATTCGGTGCAGCTGCGGCGGCCATCTATGGGATCCCGCATCTGCTCGCGCACCGCAACAAGGGCCGCTCGGCGGCGACCCTGCTCCAGTACACACTGCTCGTGATCAGCGCGGTCGGTGCGTTCCAAGTCATGGAGATGTTCCGCGGGATCGACGCGGTGGCGTCGGCCTACCGCGACCACTGGTCCTGGACGCTCGTCGTCATGGTGGGGTGGGTCGTGTATTCACAGGCCGACCGGTTCGGGGCATCCGAACAATCAGTCGCCCGAATCGGACGATGGATCATGCTCGCAGGTGCAGTCGTGCTCGCCTTGTTCCTCGGCGTCATTCCGGGAGTGATCGAGTTCGCCCGGGCGACTCGTCGGCCCCGAGGCGCTGGGTCTGACGATCGTCGCTGCGATCTCCGGCACCTCCTTCGCACTGCTACGGCGACGCCAGGCAACCGAGCTGTTCAGCACGACCGAGACGCAGGCTGAGGCCGTCGACGGCTACCTGTTCGTGTCACCGAACGTGTTCGGGTTCCTCGCGTTCTTTGCCTTCCCGCTCCTGTTCTCGCTCTTCATCTCGTTCACCAACTGGGATGGGCTGACGGCGATCGAATGGACCGGTCTCGACAACTACATCCGCATCTTCAGCCTCCAGATCGTCACGGCCGACGCCGGCCAGGCCGCGTCCGACGTCCTCTCGGCGGGCTACAGCCAGGCCTTCAAGTTCGGCGACGTGATCGTCGGGGCCCGCGACCCGAACTTCTGGATCGGGATGCGCAACATCATCTTCTTCGCCCTCGTGGCCATCCCGCTCGCCACATTTCCCGCACTGCTCTTGGCCGCATTGCTGAACTCGAAGATCCCCGGCATGAAGGTGTTCCGTGCGATCTACTTCATCCCCTACGTCGCCGGCCTGCTCGGGGTGCTGCTCATCTGGAAGCAGCTGTTCAACGCCTCCATCGGCTTCATCAACTACTTCATCCTGCGCTTCTTCGACCTCATCAACTGGATCACGCCTATCGAGTTCACGGCGCCCCAACCGCAGTGGCTGTCCGACCCCAAGGTGGCGATGTGGTCGATCATCATCTTCTTCGCATGGTTCATGACAGGGTTCAACGCGGTGCTGTTCGGCGCGGGCATGCAGGGCATCCCGAGCACTCTCTATGAGGCGGCCGAGATCGACGGCGCGACCTGGTGGGTGAAGTTCCGCCACATCACGGTGCCCCTCCTGCGCCCGACCACGTTCTTCGTCGTCGCCACGACGACGATTCTCGGGCTCCAGATCTTCACCGAGCCCTACGTCCTCATGGGTCCGCAGCTCCCGCCGTCAGGCCCGAACAACGCGACCCTCACCCCAGTGATCCAGTTGTACCAGGAGGGCTTCAACCGGTTCAATCAGGGCTATGCGAGTGCCATCGCCTGGGTGCTGTTCATCAGATCTTCTCGGGAACGCTCTTCAACTTCTGGCGACAGCGGCGATCCGAGCAGGAGGGCTTCTGATGACCACGACCGAGCTCGGTTCGCGTATCAGCGACGAAGCCGAGGCTGAGGCGCGGCGGCTGTCGCGCAAGTCGCGGCGCCGCAAGTACCGTGGATGGGCCCTGATCTACCTCATCCTCGGCTTCTTTGCCGTTGTGATGATTTTCCCCTTCGTCTACATGTTCTTCACCGGAGTGAAGAACTCGTCGGACGTCTTCCGCTATCCGCCGCGGGTCCTGCCCTACGCGTCCGAGACGATCGAGGTGAACGGCGAGGAACTGCCGCTCTACTCCATCGAGACACCCGGCGGAGAGGCGCGCACGATGGTGCTCGTCGAGACCGGCGTCAAAGCGGGCCTGTTCGCCCGTGAGACCGATCTCGAGACTACCGTTGCCGTCCCGCTGCAGTTCGCCGCCGACACCGGACGGACCGTGCAGGTCGAGGGTGACGAGCTGCACGTGTACCTCGTCACTTACAGCGGAGAGTCGGAGGAACTCGTCTTGTTGCGGGGCACGGCCGTGGGCCGATTCGTCGACAAGGACGACGGGACAATCGAAGGCTACGCTGTCGTCCGCACCGCGAAACCATCGGAGATGATCTCGGCGCAGTGGTCGAACTTCGACGAGGTGCTCGGCATACGCGACTTTGACAGGGCCATCACCAACACCGTCCTGATCACGGTGCTGGTCGTCGCCGGGAGCCTCTTCACATCGATCATGGGCGGCTACGCCTTCGCACGGATGCGCTTCCCAGGACGCGACCAGCTGTTCGTGGCCTACCTCGGATCGATCATGATCCCGTTCATCGTGTTGATCATCCCGCTGTTCCAGATCGTCGTCGCCCTGAACTGGAACAACACGCTCGCCGCTCTCGTGTGGCCCTTCACCTACACGGCCTACGGCACGTTCCTCATGCGCCAGTTCTTCGTATCCATCCCGAAAGACCTCGAGGAAGCGGCCTTCATCGACGGGGCGACGCGGTGGCGCATCCTTTGGACGATCTTCGTTCCGCTCTCGTGGCCGGCCATCGCCACGCTCGCGACCTTCCAGTTCCTCTACGCCTGGAACTCGTTCATCTGGCCGCTGATCGTCATCGACGCCGGCAACACCGAGTCGTTCGTGCTGACACTGGCGCTGTCGATCCTCGGTGGACAGGGCGCCGACCAGCCGCAGCTCATCTTCGCCGGCGTCGCCCTCGCCGTGGTCATCCCGCTGCTCGTGTTCGCGAGTGCCCAGCGGTACTTCGTCGAGAACGTCGCATCGAGCGGCATCAAGTGAGGACGAAGTGAGCTCGAAATCCCTCCGGGTGAACCACCTCGCTGAGCCCGTCGTTGATGTTCCCGCCATGACGAGTTTCTATCGTCACGGCTGGCACTCATGGTCCCCGACGGGTTGGGTAACGCCGGAGGAGCCGGTACAACCGATCCCTGACCGAGGCCGGAGGCTTGGCCACGACGACCCGGTGTTCGCGTCTGAAATCGACGTATCCGGAAGCGGATTCGGAGTGGGCGTCGCGGAGGATGGGCTTGCTGTGCTGCTCGGGTCGCTCGACCCGGGAGCACGCGTGCGGCCAGCGAATGGACGGCTTGTCGGGCAGTCGGAACTGGACGACCCTCAGTGGGTAACGATTCTCGGACCGGTTGACGAGGTCTTCTCGGCCTACGCCAAAGAGCTGGGTAGTCACCTCGGAATACGTCAGCGGGAGCGGCAGCGGGTGTGGTGTTCGTGGTACTCGTACTACGAGGACGTCACGGCACGAGCGATCGAGGACGAGATCCGTGCAGCCGGAGATCTTGCGTTCGATGTCATCCAGGTCGACGATGGCTGGCAGGTCGGCATCGGCGACTGGACACCTGCCGATGACTTCTCCGGTCGGATGCCGGAGCTTGCCGCGCGCATCTCGGACTCCGGGCGTCGGGCCGGAATCTGGCTTGCTCCGTTCATTGCCAGCTCGGATTCGGCGCTGGCCACAGCAAGACCGGAGATGCTGCTTCGCGACGGAAGTGGCAATCCCGTAACCGCAGGCATCAACTGGGGCGGTCCTTACTTCGCACTCGATGTCACGCGAAGCGATACCCAGGGGTACATCGGATCTGTGATCACGGAGGTGCGATCGTGGGGATTCGATTACCTGAAGTTGGACTTCCTCTACGCAGCGGCCTTTCCGGGAGCACACGCGCAACCGAATGCGAGAGAGATGGCATACCGGCAAGGTCTCTCAGTGGTGCGTGAGGCGGCGGGCGACGACTGCTACCTGCTGGCGTGCGGGGCCCCGATCATTGCTTCGATTGGACTCGCTGACGGGATACGAATTGGGCCCGATATCGCCGAGTTCTGGCACGATCCCGAACTAACAGCCATCGGTGACTTCTCCGGCCGGGGAGCGCGAAACGCCATCGCCACGAGTTCGCAGCGCCTTTGGCTCAGGGACGTCATCGATGTGGATCCCGACGTGGTCTACTTCGATGAAAGTGAACATCGACTGGAGGAGACTACCGTGGATGCACTGATCGCCCTCGCCAAGATCACAAACTTCACGAGCGTCTCAGATCGACTCGCGGAGCTGTCCAACAACGAGCGCCACCGGTTGGCAACGTTGCTCGATGCCGAGCCGAACGTGGAGCGTCAGCGGCTGGGGGTGTGGTCGGTTGACGGAGATACGTTTGACTTCCCGGCGATCGTAGGTTCGGACGCCGATCTCGCTCGGAGCGTCAAATGACACAGCCACAAGGACCATCAGGCCCACACCGCCGATTCAATCCGCTCACCGGTGAGTGGGTTCTGGTGTCGGCTCAGCGAACGGATCGCCCATGGCGCGGCCAGGTCGAGGACCCCACACCCGACGAGCGGCCACCATACGACCCAACCTGCTACCTGTGCCCGGGCAACGATCGCGCCGGCGGCGCGGTGAACGACCACTACACCGGCACATACGTGTTCACAAACGACTTCCCGGCACTGGTGCCCGACCCAGACGGGAGCGGTTCGGTTACCCACGGGGTGTTTCGAAGCCAAGCCGTAAGTGGAACATGTCGCGTCGTGTGCTTCTCGCCTCGCCATGATCTGACCCTTGCTCAGATGGACGAGGCGGAGATCAGGAACGTCATTGACACATGGGCCGCTCAATCCGCCGAGCTCGGTGCGGACCATGCCTGGGTGCAGGTGTTTGAGAACCGCGGCTCGGCGATGGGTGCATCCAGTCCTCATCCGCATGGGCAGATCTGGGCCTCATCGTCGGTGCCGACGATCGTTCGGAACGAGGACAAACATCAGAGGGCTCACTTCGAGCGGACCGGCGACGTGTTGTTGACTCGTTACGCATCCGACGAGGCGAAACTCGGGACCCGCGTCGTAGTTGAGAACACGGACTGGATCGTTATCGTGCCCTACTGGGCCGTCTGGCCCTTCGAAACCCTCGTCGTTCCGAAACGCCCGGTCAGACGTCTGACAGATCTCGACGCCGATCAAGCCGATGGCCTCGCGCGAACGCTCAAGGAACTGCTGACGCGTTACGACAACCTCTTCTCGACACCCTTTCCCTACTCGATGGGTTGGCATGGGGCTCCGCCGCAGAACGAGAACGCCGATCACTGGCAACTTCATGCGCATCTCTTTCCGCCACTGCTGCGGTCGGCGACGATTCGGAAATTCTTGGTGGGCTACGAACTGATGTCCGAGTCCCAACGGGACCTCACAGCGGAGCACGCAGCAGAACGACTCCGAAACGTGTCAACGATCCACTATCGGAATGCGGTCATCGGTGACCCCGCCTGAACACGCGTCCGCATTGCTCGAGTATCATCTCGGATTGGGCCCTGATGTGGTGGCCGTTGTTCCAGGCAGAGTCAACCTCATGGGAGACCATACGGACTACAACGACGGCATGGCGCTGCCGATGGCAATCGATCGCTACACGGCCGTTGCGATGCGAAAGCGGGACGATGGTGACATCCGTGTGTTCTCCGAGATCGGATCACCTGTCACGTTCGACCCCACGTCATTGGTTCCCGCCGGTCGTGGCTGGGGTGAGTACGTAGCCGGGGTCGTGTGGGCTCTCGGCAGCTCTCGGTCTCCGTGGGACGGGGCCGTGTCGTCTTCGGTACCGATCGGTGCAGGTCTCTCCTCGTCTGCTTCGCTTGAGGTCGCGGTCGCGATGGGGCTGAGCGATCTGTTCGACGACGGACGGAGCCAGATCGATATGGCCCGCGCGGCACATCGTGCGGAAGTCGAATGGGTCGGAATGTCGTGTGGCCTGATGGATCAGATGGCCGTAGCACTCGCCAGTGCCGAGTCGGCTCTCCTGATCGACTTTCAATCGCTCGGTACCACGGCCGTTCCGTTCTCAAACGATCTCGCCATCGCAGTCCTCGACACGGCCACGACCAGGGAGTTGCTCACCTCGCCCTACAACACCAGACGTGCTGAGTGTCAGGAGGCTGCCAAGGCGCTCGGCATAGCATCGTTGCGAGAGATCGGAGTTGACGACCTGAAAGCAGTGGTCGATCAGCTCGATGATGTCCGGTTTCGTCGCGTTCGCCACGTCGTCACGGAGAACGCTCGTGTTCTCGCAGCGGTCGAAGCGCTGGAATCGGGCGACCACAACCGTCTTGGAATCTTGATGACGGAGAGCCATCTCAGTCTCCGCAACGACTACGAGTCGTCGTCGGCGGAGCTCGATCTGATTGTGTCCATCGCGGAGGAGTATCCGGGGTGCTACGGCGCCCGAGTTACCGGTGCAGGGTGGGGCGGATGCGCGGTTGCCGCAGTGGACAGGGAATCCGCAGCCGACTTTGCGTCTTCGGTGGCTACGCGGTACCGGATTGTGGCCGACCTCAATGGTGAAGTCCACATATGTCGTCCGGCTATCCCGGCTCACGTGATCCACGCGGATCCCGAAGGCCCGTCCACATGAGCGTGCTCGTGATAGGCCGCGCCGGATACGATAAGGATCGGACGCAAGGCGGCGAACGAGGCGTATCCGATAACAGCTGCAGAAGAGACGCATATGACCCATCTCAAGGCGTTGTTGGACGCGTACCTCGAGCACGTTGTTGTTCAAGATCCAAGCACGTGCCGGTGCTTTCGATCCGACTAGCGGCTGCTACTGGGGAGGCAAGGCAGACGCTAGGTCCAACATGACGAGAACTCTTGGTCCCTTGATGGGGGCGTAGGGAACCGTGGCTGCCGCTTATCGGCCTATCGGTGGGTGGCAGCCAACACGCTTAGGCTCAACCGCTTTCAGATCGCCAGACATGGTCGATGCTGAGATGCGCGTTTCCCCCGTGATATCATCCATCTGTTTGGAACCCGTGTGGCCACGGTTTGGCCATGGCGGTTCGTACTTTCGTGGCAGACGTCATGAATGCGGCGTGAAGGTGTAGCGAAGTAAGCCCGCTGCGGCACAAGCGTCCCGGTTAGGAAACCCATACGTACCAAGGCTCCCGAACACAGGGGATACGTTCGCAACGTAGGGGCCACGGGTTCGAATCCCGTCACCTCCACCCGAGATTACTCTTGCGGCGCAAGGGTTTCACGAAAAGACCCCACCAGTGAGTGTGGGTTTTCTCGTTTGCGGGCGCCGAACGGGCGCTGGGCTGTGATGCCTATACCAAGGTATTGACGGGCGAATCCGGGATTGGGGCGCTTTGTCGGAGACAGCCGTCGGCAATGCTCACTGCACCTCGGACCATGGCTGTGGATCATCAGGATGCGGGATCTGCATCAAGGCGTCGCCCACAACGACCTTAAGTTGGCCGGTCCTCCGGCGCCACTATGCATGCTGCAATCGAGATGGCAAAGACCTTAGGTCCCGGATCGCGGATCGTGACGGTTGTTGTCGACCGCAGGGACCGCTACTTCGCTGAGGCTCCGAACGAGCATTACGTCGTGTAGGCGCCGGGCGACCTCCCGAGGACGACGGTTCAGTTGTGTACGGCACATGTCTCCCCCCGCCCATAACGGCACATATGGGCGGTTAAGAAACCGATCCTGAGCCGCCCATATTGCCGGATATGCGCTAGCCGGACGGTCGAGTCG
>PVMK01143515.1_pt1 | contig 11867 bp, 8 predicted proteins | sample 1853481 | NCBI WGS metagenome assembly PVMK01 (sample SAMN08533507, study PRJNA380276) | Marine sediment metagenome, whole genome shotgun sequencing project. | reverse complement strand
TCCAGCAGCGCCAGCGTCTCCTCGAGATAGAAAACAGTGGGATTGTGGATCCGCGAGTAGCACCAGGTGGGAATCTGGTACGAGAGAGCCGCTTCCATCTCGTCGCTGTCGCGATACGCCTGCGAGGTGGAAGGGAAGATCGGCTCGATGATGCCGCCCTGGCCACCGGAGAACGCCTCCTCGGCGCTGTACATTCCGTGCACGGCGATCGTATCGAACTTGAGGCTGCGCACCCTGTCGCGGTGCGCCTTGCGTTCAGACATATACTGTTGGGCCTTCTCGACGTACTCCTGTACGCCGTCCGCTGTCATGACTGTCATTGCAAATCCTCACTCATTCAGTTGATAGGACCGACGGTCCTCAATTCGAACCGCAGGTCAGGTGCTCGTCCGATGGATCTCGAGCAGGTCCACAAGCACGGAATAGCCCGTCTCCACCCGACCGGCGCCGGGACCGACCAGCGTGACCTCGCCCAGCAGTTCGGTGTCGAACGTCACCGCGTTCATCGCCCCGCCGACCGACGACAGGGGGTCCGTAAGCGGTACTCGCTGCGGCGCGACGACGGCCTTGACGCCGTCGGGGCCGCGTTCCAACGAACCGATCAGCTTCCACCGCTCGCCCGCCGCGGCGGCGGACTCGATGTCATCCAGCGTCAGGCCCGAGATTCCGCTCCGGTCCACGTCCGACATCGCGAGCGGCTCGCCCATCAGCAGGTTTCCGAGGATCACGACTTTTCCCGCCGCGTCGAAGCCCTCGACGTCACCCGCCGGATCGGCCTCGGCGTATCCCAACTCCTGCGCCTCGGCCAGCGCATCCACATACGACGAGCCGGCTTCCATCCGGGTCAGGATGTAGTTGCAGGTCCCGTTCAGGATGCCGCGTACGGCCCGGACATTGGCCGCGCGGAGCAGGTTCAGGCCGAGGTTCACGGTCGGTGTCCCGCTCATCACGGTGCCCTCGACCCCAATCTGCAATCCCCGCTCGGCCGCCAGCTCGGAAAGCTCGGACCAGTGCAGAGCCACCGGCCCCTTGTTCGTCGTCACGACGTGCTTGCCGCTCTCCAGCGCCTTCCGCACATGCGTCGTCGCCGGCTCCCCGGTCTCGAGGTCCGTGAAGCTCAACTCCACCAGCACGTCGGCTGCGCTCTCCTCCGCCATCCGGATCGCGTCCCAGCCGTGATTGGCGGCGGGAAGAGTCTCGAGCCCACCTCCGTTGCTCACCGCCTCGAGCAGCACGGACGGATCGAAGCCGGCGGGATCGTAAATACTGCCCAGGCGGGCGTCACATACTCCGACAATCCGATAACGGACGCCGAATTGTTCGGTGAGTTCGACGGCTTGATCGCGCAGGATTTCCGCGAAACCCTGTCCGACGGTGCCAAATCCTATCAAGACGAGACGATATTCCATGGGTCGTTCCTTATCGGGGCGCGGGCGCAGGGCCGGCGGGTGCGCACAAACCGCAGATCCGACCGGGCAGGGAGCCCGGTCTCTACGCCGCAAGATAGCATCGCCGCGGCGGTTCACAAACGCCCCCGGGAGGCGGTGTCAGGGACGCGGAGAATCCGTCCAGGTTTCCGGCGGAAGGTTCGTCAAGCGGCTGGTTCCGACTCGCAGGCGAACGCCGTCCAGCCCGGCTCCGAAACTCCAGCCGATGCTCACCGGAGGGATCGTAAAAAGCCAGATTTTCGGGGCTTTGCCGCGCCAGCCGTAGCCGACGCCGAACTCGATCTGGCGCTGGATGGCGTTGCCGCCCTGCTCCTCGTCCGTAGACAGATTCAGCGCATCGACAAACCAGCCGGGCTGCAGGTACAGGACTCCCGTGAGGAGCTTGTCTCCGATTCCGAACAACGGGTACCGGGCATCCGTCCGGAATCCGACGACTCCGTAGTCGTCACGCAGCTCATCCTTGGACCAGGTGACGCTGTAGAACGCACTCGGCTCGACCCCAAGCTCGAACTCTTCCACGGAAACACGAACTCTGAACGCAGGCCGAGGGCGCTGATCCCCACCGTTCCTGGAGACAGGTCGTCCTGGTCCTCGAGCGAGAATGCGAGCCCGATATCGAAGAATGGTCGCAACAGCGACCGTTTGCTGAGCGGAATCGGCACCTCGACCCCGGGAATCAGGGCCAGGGCGCTGACGCTCGCATCGGGAATGTCCGCTACCCCGTCTACGTTCTCCACCCCCAGCACGCCGGCGAACCGCAGCCGCAGCCCCCACCCACGATCCTCCCAGTCGCGCACCGTGAACGTCAAGGGGACATTGAGCACCCGGACGCTGCGGCCCTCGGTCTCGTATCCCGCGATTCCCGGATCGAAGAATCCGCCCAGATAGCCGTAGTTGAGCAGCAGATCCAAGTCGCTGCGCAGCGTCTCCTGCGCACCGATCGCAGTCGGAACCGCGATCAACGCGAGACGGCGGAAGACAGCGCCGGAGGTAGAAGCGTGCGTGTCGAGTCACGCCGCCGAAGCTAAGCGCGGGCGGGAACGGCGGACAGCGACAGGAGGTGCGGCGGTGACACCAGTCGGGGGATAATGTAGAGGCGATCAGGGGACGAACTCGACGTGGACCACATACAGATGTGGGAGCTGACCAGGCCATGACGAGGATCCGATTCCGGCCGCCAAGCTGATCGGGGCGCTCGCGCTCGGGACTGCTATTGTTCTCGCTCCAGGACAGGCTCGAGCCCAGGAGCTGATTATCTTCGACGTGGCGGGCTACGAGGTCGTAGTGGAAGGCGATCCCGGTCCATTCGAGTTGACCGCGGACACCCGGGTAATCGAGCCCGGACTCGAGATCGCGACGCTCACGCTGGCCAGCGCTGCCGCCGAGACCCCGCCGCCGCTTGTCCTCCGCTGGTCGCTGCCCGCGCACGACATCCAGGGCATCTGGACGACGGGAAGCTGGTCCCACAAGACAGTCGGACCCGACTGGTCGATGTCTGGTGTGAGCTCGATGTTCGCGCGCAACGCACCCGTGCTGTCGCTGTTCGGCAGCGACGATGGCAACCGTCTGACGGTCGCAGTGTCCGACGGCTGAACACGGTGCGAGTGCGGTCGGGGATCCGGGAGGAGGACGCGACCGTGCGGGGGCGGATCGACCTGTTCTCCGAGCGACAACCGGCCACCGTCCGCACCGGGATCGAGATTCGATTCGACCGGCGGCGGATTCCACTGCACGAATCGCTGGCCGACGTCAGCGACTGGTGGGCAGGGCAGCCGGGCTACGAACCAGCGCCTGTCCCCGAGCTGGCGCGGCTCCCGATGTACTCCACCTGGTACAGCTACCACCAGAGCGTGTCGGCGGACGAGCTACTGGGAGAGGTCGAGCTCGCGAAGGAGCTCGGATACGAGGCGATCATCGTCGACGACGGGTGGCAGACGCTCGACAGCCGACGCGGCTACGCGTTCACCGGGGACTGGGAGCCGGAGCGGATTCCCGCAATGCGCGAGTTCGTGGACGGCGTGCACGAGCGCGGCATGAAGATCCTGCTGTGGTACGCCATGCCGCTGGTGGGAGAGAACTCGAACATCTTCCCGGAATTTCGCGGTAAATACCTGCGGTACTGGGACGGCCAGGGCGCCTGGGTGCTGGACCCGCGCTATCCCGAGGTGCGCGAACACCTGATCGACACTTACCGGAGCGCGATGCTCGACTGGGGCGTGGATGGATTCAAGCTGGACTTCCTCGGCTTCTTCGTCGCTACCGACTCGACCGAGCTCACGATCGCGGACGGCAGGGACTACGCGTCCGTCAACGAGGCCGCGGACAGGCTGCTCACCGACGTGATGGCGGAGCTGCGTGCGGTGAATCCCGACGTTGTGGTCGAGTTCCGGCAGCCGTATATCGGGCCGCTGATGCGGAAGTACGGAAACATGTTCAGGGCGGCCGACGCGCCGCACGTCGCGGTGGACAACCGCCTGCGCACGGTGGACCTCCGCCTGCTCAGCGGCGGCACGGCGGTCCATTCGGACATGTTCATGTGGCACGCCGGGGACACGGTCGAGGCGGCGGCGCTGCAGTTCCTGAGTGTCCTGTTCTCGGTACCGCAGCTCTCGGTGCGGCTCGCTGATGTCCCACCGGAGCACCGCGAGATGGTGCGTCACTGGACCGATTACTGGCTGCGGAATCGTGACGTCCTGCTGGACGGGAAGTTCGTACCGCACGCGCCGTTGGCCAACTACCCGCTGATCGAGGCCGCGACTGACGAGAAGCGCATCGTCGCCACCTATGGAGACATGATCATCCCCGTCCCCGAAGGCCACGGGCGCAGGGCGCTGGACGTAGTCAACGCCAGCAGCGCCTCGCGGGTGGTCCTGGAAGTAGGCGGTCGGCTGGGCCGCTTCGACTACCGCGTGGTAGACACGAGAGGTCGGGCGATTGGAACGGGGACCGTGGAGCTGACGCCCGGCGTGTATCGGTTCACGGTCCCCCGATCGGGCCTGCTGGAGCTGACGCCCTCGCCCTGAGGGGGGGGGACGGCGCTACAGGACCGGCGCCCACAGGCGGGCGAAGTTGACGCTGAATCGCCAGAACCACGACCTGTCCTTGAACGTGCTGGGATCGATCAGCCTGCTGGTGGCCATGTCCCGCTCCAGCATCTCGGCCACCTCAGTCGTGAACTCCTCGTCATAAATTACGGCAGCTATCTCGAAGTTCAGCCGGAAGGACCGGTTGTCGTAATTGTGAGTCCCGATCGACGCGATGGCGTCGTCCACCACCATCACCTTCTGGTGCAGGAAGCCGGGCGCGTGCATGAAGAACTTGACGTTCGAATCCTCGAGAAGCTCCATGTAATGGTACATCGCCCGGTCCGCCAACCACTTGTCCACGATGCCGGGCACGAGGATGCGGACGTCGACGCCTCGCAGACTGGCTAACATCAGCGCCTTCACGATCGCCTCATCCGGCACGAAGTACGGCGCGGTGATCCAGATCCGGTCCTGCGCCGAGTTCAGGGCGTGTACGAAGAACATCCCTGCCGTCTCGAGCGGATCTGCCGGCCCGGTCGAGACGATTATTCCCATCTTGTCGGCTGAATCCGGCGCCGTGTACGGTTCCCAGTCGAGATCGAGGAACTCCCGCTGCGCCCAGTACCAGTCCGACGCAAACACTGCCTGAGTCTGGATGGCGATCGGACCGTCCAGCTTGACGTGCGTGTCCCGCCAGGGACTCATCTCGGGATCGTGTCCGAGATATTCGTCGCCGACGTTGTGCCCACCGACCCACGCCGTCTTTCCGTCCACTACCACGATCTTGCGGTGGTTGCGGAAATTCAGCTGGAACTTGTTGCGGAATCCCTGCCTCGTGTTGAAGGCGGAGACTTTCACGCCGGCGTCCGCCAGGTCCCTCCTGTACTGCTTCCCGAAATCGCTGCCGAGCTCGTCGTACAGGAACGCCACCAGGACGCCCGCCCTGGCCCGCTCGATCATCGCGTCCTTCAAACGTCGACCCAATACGTCGTCATGTACGATGAAGAACTGGACGAGGACGGATTCCTGCGCCTTCCCGATCCCCTCGATGATGCTGTCAAACGTCTCCTCGCCATTGATCAACAGCTCGGCGTCGTTGCCTCGTGTGAGCCGCATCCCGGCCAATCCCCGCAACGCATCGAACCCCGGCGTCCTGGTTTCGAACTCCACGACGGATGCGTCCATGTTCGACCGGACCCGGTCGACCAGGCGGTCGAAGTCTCCCTCGCTCGCAGCGCGGGCCTCGTTGTAGCCCTCGAACTTGTTGCGTCCGAGCACCCAGTACGCCGGAACGGACACCACGGGAACCGTCACCAGCGCCAGCGACCACGCAATCGCGCCGGGTTCGGTGCGGCTCGACATGATGGCATCGATCGCCGAGACGAAGCCCAGGACGTACGCGGTGACCAGGAACCACCCGGTGATCTTCTTCCACAGGCTCTTGCCCGGCTTGCCCTCGGGCTCTTCCTGGACGGTGCCGTTGTCGGTACCGGTGTCCGACCTGTCGGTGTCTGTCACGGTGCACCGCTCCAGGTGAAATGACGAACTCGAGGTAAGCGAAGACGCTGCCACGTGTGAAGCGGCCAGGCCCGGCGTGGCCCCGAGCGCAGAAAGACCGAGGACCACGGCGGCGATCAGGGCGATCAGGGCGATCAGGGTCCACCCGATGGTATTGTTGCTGCGGCCCCGGCGTCGCTTCTGCTCGGCCACGACCAATCTGCTGACTCTGCCTGCCACGACGGCGCGCTCCTGTTCCGGGAAGGACCACCTGAACTCCACCGCGCCCCGGGTGTCCATGCATCCGGGGCGTTTCGGCCCGTCCGCTTACCCCTTCGGGCGGAACCTCGCCTGGAAGAATCGCAGGTACTCGGGCTCGTAGGTGAACTCGAGGCCGCCGATCGACTCCCGGTTGTCCCAGATCTCCATCACCGACTCCGCCACGACGTCCATGTGCGCCTGGGTGTAGACCCGGCGCGGGATGGTGAGTCGCACGAGTTCCAGCGCTGGATGCCGGTTCTCACCGGTCTCCGGATTCCGGCCCGCCGAGACGTTTCCGCGCTCCATCGCCCGCACGCCGGATTCGATGTACAGCTCCGCCGCCAGCGCCTGGGCCGGGAATTCGTCCTGGTCCAGGTGCGGCAGGAAACGCCTGGCATCCAGGAACACGCCGTGCGTACCGATCGGCAGCATGATCGGGATTCCCTCGTCGGCGATCTTGTTGCCGAGGTAATGGACCTGTCCGACCCGCGCGTGGATGTGGTCGTGCTGGATCGACTCGTATATCCCGATCGACAGCGCCTCCATGTCCCGGCCCGACATCCCGCCGTACGTGTGGAGACCTTCGTAGATCACGACCATGTTGCGGGCCTTCTCGGCCAGCGCGTCGTCGTTCACAGCGAGGAATCCGCCGATGTTCACCAGGTGGTCCTTCTTCGAGCTCATCGTGCAGCCATCCGTGAGATCGCAGATGTCGCGGACGATCTCCGCGATGGTCCTGTCGGACTGCCCCGGCTCGCGCTCCTTGATCAGCAGCGCGTTCTCCGCCACGCGAGTCATGTCGTGGATCACAAGGATGCCGTGCTCGTGGGCCAGCTCCGAGACCTGCCGCAGGTTCTCTAGCGAGATCGGTTGACCGCCGCACATGTTCACGGTAGTCGCGACCGAGATGTACGGGATCTTCTCCGCCCCCACTTCGTCGATAAGCGCCTGGAACTTGTCCAGGTCGACGTTGCCCTTGAACGGGTGCATGAGTTCCGGCTGGTGCGCCTCGTCGATGATGACGTCCACGAACGTCGCGCCGGCCATCTCCTGGTGAAGCCGGGTCGTCGTGAAGTACATGTTGCCGGGCACGTAGTCACCGTCCTCGATCAGCAATCGGCTGATCATGTGCTCGGCCGCGCGTCCCTGGTGAGTCGGGATCAGGTGCTTGTAGCCGTACACATCCTGCACCGCGTCCTCGAGATGGTAGTAGTTCCGGCTCCCGGCGTACGCCTCGTCACCGAGCATCATGCCGGCCCACTGGCGATCGCTCATTGCGTTCGTGCCCGAGTCGGTCAGCAGATCGATGTACACATCTTCCGAGCGGAGCAGGAAGGTGTTGTATCCGGCGCCCTCGATGGCGGCTTGCCGCTCGTCGCTGCTGAGCATCTTGAGCGGCTCGACCATCTTGATCTTCCAGGGCTCGGCCCAGGATCGTCTTCTCGTCGGCATGGGATCACTCCCGATTGCGGTATTCACGTTTCAGGGTCCTGCGGGCGGACAATGTACGGGTCGTGACGACCTTTCGCTCGTGCCAGTGGCCGCCGACCTTTCCGGCGGGAATACCCGTCGCGGACCGGCGCTCCGCAGCGTCACCGCGAGCAGCGAAACCACCCGTCGAGAGGCACGTCATGAAAGGCAGCCTGGTACTCATCACCGGAGCGAGCGCGGGCATCGGAGCCGCCTCCGCACGCCGGTTCGCCGCGGCCGGAGCCCACCTCGCCCTGTGGGCGCGCCGGGAGGACCGATTGGTCGAGCTCGGCACGGAACTGCACGACAGGCATGGCGTGGATGTGCACACGGCAGCCGTGGACGTGCGTGACCGTGACGTCGTGAACGCAGCGGCGGTAGTGCTCCTGGAGGACGTCGGAACGCCCGACCTGTTGCTCAACAACGCCGGACTGGCCAGCGGAATGTCGTTCCTGCAGGAGGGGGATCACGAAGACTGGGACCGGATGATCGACACGAACCTCAAGGGCCTGCTCAATGTCACGCGGGCGATCCTGCCGGCGATGGTCGAGCGTGGCACGGGCCACGTGATCAACATCGGGAGCACGGCCGGGCACCAGGTCTACCCGAAGGGCAATGTCTACAACGCCACGAAGTTCGGCGTGAAGGCGCTCACCGAGGGGATGAACCTCGACGTCGCGGGCACCGGCATCCGGGTATCGAGCGTGGACCCGGGGCTCGTCGAGACCGAGTTCTCGGTCGTCCGGTTTCACGGAGACGAGGAGCGCGCCGGAGCCGTATATCAGGGCTTCACGCCGCTGTCGGCGGACGACGTGTCCGATGTCGTGCTGTTCGTGGCCACGAGGCCGGCGCACGTGAACGTACACGACGTGGTCCTGCTGCCGACGGCGCAGCGGAACGTGTACGTGCTGGACAGGCAGGAAGGCGGCTGATGTGGTATGTGCAGGATTTCGGACGCCGGACGTCATGGGGGACGACAACGGATTCAGAAGTCACCCCGCAAGGAGGCAGGCATGAGGAAGACGATCGTGGCCGGACTCGCGACGACGGCAGCGCTGCTCGCCGGCCCGCACACCGATACCCGGCCCGTAGTCGCGCAGGAGGCCGGACACCAGGAAGCGCCCGTGTACCGATCCACCGCGGACGACCGGGAGGCTGTATCAATTACCGTCTATAACCAGAACTTCGGGCTCGTCCGGGAGATCCGGAATCTGTCGTTCGCCAGGGGGAGAGTGGCGCTCGAGTTCGCGGACGTCGCCTCGACGATCCAGGCCGAAACAGTCCACATGCGGCCGCTCACAGGCCCGAGGCTGGATATCCTGGAACAGAACTACCAGTACGATCTCCTGAGCCCGCAGAAGCTGCTCGAGAAGTACGTCGGGCGAGATGTGAAGCTGTACCGGTGGAACGAGAAGGAAGGACGCGACGAGGTCGTGGACGCCGAGGTGCTGTCGGTGAACAACGGCACCGTTCTGCGGATCGGTAACGAGATCACGTTCAACTATCCGGGCAGGATCGCCTTCCCCGAAGTGCCGGAAGACCTGGTCGCGCGCCCCACGCTGATGTGGCAGCTGGAGAGCAGGACGGACCGGCAGACCATCGAGACTTCCTACCTTGCCGGCGGGATGAACTGGAAGGCCGACTACGTGATGGTGATCGACCAGAAGGACGAGGAGGCGGGTCTGACCGGCTGGGTGACGCTGACGAATCAGAGCGGCGCCACCTACAAGGACGCGGAGCTCAAGCTGGTGGCAGGCGACGTCCAGCGGCTGTCCAACCAGCCGCGCGACCGGATGAAGGCCGTGATGGCGATGGAAGAGGCCGCCGGGCGACGGGATTTCGCCGAAGAGGCGTTCTTCGAGTACCACCTGTACACTCTCGAGCGGCCGACGACAGTGAAGAACAACGAGCAAAAGCAGGTTACGCTGCTCGAGGCGCCGGAATTCGACATCACCAAGCGGTTGATCTACTACGGTGCTGCACACTACTACCGCGGCCAGTACGGCCAGGTCGAGTCGAATTCCAAGATCGGCGTGTTCATCGACTTCGAGAATGCCGAGGACAACGGGCTGGGCATGCCGCTGCCCGCTGGCGTGGTGCGGGTATACAAGAGCGACGCATCCGGCGCCCAGCAGTTCGTCGGCGAAGACCGGATCGACCACACACCCCGCGACGAGCGGGTGCGGATCAAGCTGGGAGAAGCGTTCGACGTTGTCGGCGATCGCAGGCAGATGGACTTCGACGTGATCGGCGACTGCACGACCGAAAGCGAATGGAAGATCCAGCTCCGGAACCACAAGGACGAAGAGGTCGAGGTCGAGCTGATGGAGCCGATCGGGGCCGACTGGCAGATTCTGTCGTCCAGCCATCGCCACGAGAAGCTGGACGCCCACACCTTCAAGTTCACCGTGAAGGTCCCGGCACACGGTGAGACGACGGTCACCTACAGGGTGCGCGTACGCTGGTGCTGAGTGACGGATGACGTTGTTCATTCCCTGACCGCGCGCCGGGACGACTCAACCTTCCGGCGCGCTCAGTTGTTGTGACAGGAGCGAGGGGTGGGGAGTGAGGCAACGCACCGGATCGAGACATCCGGTCACTACCGAATCAGGTTCAGTGTCCGGACTCCGGTCGCGGGCAGCGGGCATACATTGAGACGATTCCTTCAGCACACACGCCGGGGCTCCGCCGAGATCCCGCGAGGGGCCCGAGTCACGACAGTCTGTGACCGCCGCCTCCCGATCCTGCTCACATCGGTGGTCCTGTTCGTATTCGCGCCCGCCCCGATGCGTGCGCAGGTAATCCGCGACTCGATTCCCGCCCCCGGCTGGCCCACCTGCCGGCATACGGGAGGCGAGGCATGCGAGGGCAAGAACGCCAGCATTCTACGCCTCGGTGCGGGCGAAAAGTTCGACCTGGACGGCAAGCTGGACGAAGAGTTCTGGAAGCGGGCCGTGTACATCTCCGATTTCGTGCAACGCGAGCCGGTGGAGGGAGTCCTGCCGACTGACAGCACGAAGGTCGCGTTCGCATACGACGATAAGACCCTGTACATCGGGGCCCGGATGTACAGTGATGATCCGTCGCAGATCCGGGCGATCCTCGCCCGTCGTGACGACTCCGGAAACTCGGAGCGGGTGATCGTCTCCATCGATTCGTATCTGGACCGCCGGACATCGTACACCTTCGCCGTCACCGCTGCCGGCGGGCGGATGGACTGGTACACGATCAACGACACGGACAGTCACCGGAGCCGGGATTTTTCCTACAACCCGGTGTGGACAGCCGGGGCCGTGATCGACTCCCTCGGCTGGACTGCCGAATTCCGTATTCCGCTGTCGCAGCTGCGGTTCAACGCCGGGGACAGCCTCGTGTGGGGCGTGAACATCAACCGGTTCATTCCGCACAAGAACGAGGACATCTTCTGGATCGCGATTCCGCGAAATGAATCGGGGTGGGTATCATGGTTCGGGGACCTCGAGGGGATCGAGGACGTCAAGTCGCGACGGCCCGTCGAGGTCGTGCCCTATATCTCCACGTCGGCTGTTCGAACGAGCTCGGAACTCGTGGACCCCGACGATCCGTTCCGCAGCCAGACGGAATTCGATGGGAGAGTGGGAGCGGACCTCAAATTCGGCCTCGGACCGAGCCTCACCGTGGACGCGACGTTCAATCCCGACTTCGGGCAGGTAGAGGCAGACCCGGCGGTGGTGAATCTGTCCGCTTTTCCTGTCTTCTTCCCCGAGCGCCGCCCATTCTTCATCGAACGCCAGGAGCTGCTCGAAGCCCAGGGTCTGTTCTACTCGCGCCGGATCGGCGCTCCCCCCTCCAGCTTTCCGGACGCTGACTACGTGGACATGCCGGCCAACACCACGATTCTCGGAGCCGCAAAGCTCACCGGCCGGACGCCGGGCGGCCTGTCTGTCGGAGCGCTGGGCGCATACACCATGGAAGAAAACGCGTCCATCTTCGACGCATCAGCGGGGATCGAGGACCAGGTTCGGGTCGCACCGGCAACCGGGTGGGGCGTCCTCAGCCTCGAGCAGCAGTTCGGTAACGCCGGATCCACCGCAGGTATCGCCGGCACGGCCGTGAAACGCGATATCGGTCTCGCGGACCCGCTTTCGTCAACCTACAACCGGCAGGCCTACACAGGCAGCGCGAA
>PVMK01182942.1_pt1 | contig 11868 bp, 11 predicted proteins | sample 1853481 | NCBI WGS metagenome assembly PVMK01 (sample SAMN08533507, study PRJNA380276) | Marine sediment metagenome, whole genome shotgun sequencing project. | reverse complement strand
CAGATAATCTAGTTATAGAAAAGGAGAAATTTTGCTGCTTCTCATATCGCACAACGAGTTTATACCTCTGAAAATAAGAGGCAATATTGCATTTTTCTAAAATAATGATTTAAAAGAAATTTAAAACCTAATCGTAGTCATTTGGCTGAACTACCATAAAGTTGCAGCTGGCAAAAACTTTCATGTGACGGCTCACTCAATGCCGCGTCTAGAAAAGTCCTTAAGACGGATACCAAATAACCATAAAAATGTGAAATAGCTAGTTGCTCCCAGCGCCACCACCCATGTTAATCGGATGATACGCTCCATCGAGGAATTCTCCAGCCATAATGTGGTGCTGCCCATAGAGAACCAAAGCACTGCAGCCATCACAACCAACGCTACAAGTACTTTGCTAAAAAAGATCAACCATCCTGGTTGTGGTTGGTAAATTTGATGGCTACGCAGCTTGTAGTAAAGTAGACTAGCGTTGAAACATGCACCTAGACTAATTGCCAATGCCAATCCTGTATGCTGTAAGGGAACAATGAATGCAAGATTCATAAGCTGCGTAACAGCAAGAGTGATGACAGCAATTTTTACTGGGGTTTTGATGTTTTGACGCGCGTAAAACCCAGGCGCTAGCACTTTAATCAAAATCAATCCCAATAAACCGAAACTGTAGGCTACCAACGCATTATGCGTCATCAACACATCATTAGCAGAGAACTCACCATGGTAAAATAGTGTAGTAATCAGCGGAGTAGCAAGTAACGCCAGTGCAACTGCAGCGGGCAGTGTCATCATCACAGTTAATCGCAAGCCCCAGTCAAGTAACCGAGAATATTCTTCGATGTTGTTGCTGGTGTAATAGCGGGAAAGAGATGGGAGCAGTACCGTCCCCAGTGCCACTCCCAACAAACCGGCAGGAAATTCCATTAGTCGATCTGCATAGTAAAGCCACGACACACTACCAGTGATAAGAAAGGAAGCAAATATAGTACTTATTAGCAAGCTGATCTGGCCGACAGACATACCAAATACTGCCGGTCCCATTTGTTTGACTATCCGCCAGGCACCAGTGTCATTAGATTTGAGACGCGGGCGTGGCAACAACTTTAGGCGTACAAGAAAGGGTAGTTGAAAGGCTAGCTGCAGTATACCACCTATGAAAACCGCCCATGCCAGCGCCAATACCGGTGGATCCAAAAACGGAGCGAGCCACAATGCGCAACCAATGAAAGACAGGTTCAAAAACGCAGGGGTAAACGCAGGAACGGAAAATTTTCCAAAAGTATTAAGTATGCCACCTGATAAAGAAACTAACGATATGAATAGAATGTAAGGAAATGTGATCTGCAGAAGTTCTACTGTTAACGAGAATTTTTGTGGGTTAGCAGAAAACCCTGGCGCACTCACATAGATAATAAATGGAGCTGCAATTACACCAACGAGCGTTACTACGAATAGTACAACCACCATCAACGCAGCTACATGATCGATTAGTTCGCGCGTTTCCTTAAACGTACGGTTATTCTTATATTCTGAAAGTATCGGTACAAATGCATATGAGAATGCACCTTCTGCAAACAGGCGGCGCAACAAATTAGGAATACGAAAAGCGACAAAAAATGCGTCAGTAGCCATGCCCGCACCAAAAATACGAGCAATTAACATGTCACGTACAAACCCTAGTATACGGGATACCAGAGTCATGCTGCTAACCGCAGCGAAAGCTCTAAGCGGATTCATTGAAACGTATGTTACCCTGAATATTGCAACTAGTTTGCGTAAGTTACCTGCTTTGGCCCCTAGCGCTATAAACGAGTTAGCTCAATACGAAAAGGAAATTTAACTGATACCCTTCCTCTTTGGCTGTTTAGTGCGCCCATTTAATATCAAGCACAAGTTCTTCTCTGAATTTTTGTAACTAAGAAGCTAAGCTAAAATGGACACTCTTGTATTCTTTAGTGTTCAGCAACCTAAAGACAACTTTAGTCTAACAATGATAATCTAGTGCCCGACTAGTGTTTACCCTAGGGTCTACTTTTGAGCTCCTGATTCAAGTGTAATTAATTTTACAATTAATGCCTTAACCTGAGTATAACTTCCACGCTATTACATTTATTCTCCTTGTAATATGTCAAAAAAGACTTATAATGACTGGCTATTTTACAACCGATGAGTTGGGAACCTCTCATGGCTAATACTGCACAAACGAGAAAACGCGCAAGACAGAATGTGAAGCAAGGTGTTCACAATCATAGTCTCCGTTCCAAACTTCGCACAGCGATTAAACATGTAATCAAGGCCGTCAAAGTTGGTGACAAGAACGCTGCACAGGCTGCGTTCAAGATATCCTGCTCTACAGTAGATTCGATTGCCGACAAGAAGATTATCCACAAGAATAAGGCTGCTCGCCACAAGAGCCGCCTATCTGCAGCTATCAAAGCGATGGCCTGATAAAAGTAACCTCGCCAAAAGAACTCAATTGCTCCTGAGCTTTATGTACCTCAGTGACCGCTTCTTGCCCCGACCTATCCTTATGCCACCACGCTGCTATGCAGAAACAACACTATTATGATTTACCATAGAGTTTCTAGCTAAGCAAAACCAGCCAAAACAAGATTCTCAAGGAAACTAGTTATCTGATAAGCGTGATGTGCTCGTATATACGGATGAACTGCATACTAATATTTACCTTACTTACCTATTTTACTTGAGGCCACTTACTACCCCTGACGAAAAAGGCTTGAAAAATCTGATTAAATGGGTAAAGATGAATAACGGCGCTACAAGTAAATTCACTGCGTACGGCGGCTCCTGCCGCCGTGTTACATTCTGCCGCTAGAAAACTGAATTGCCCAATGGAAAATCTGATGAACACCTATATGCGGTTACCCGTTACCTTTGTCAAAGGTAAGGGAGTATGGCTATGGGACGACCAAGGCAAACGATATCTTGACGCTCTTGCCGGTATTGCTGTATGCAGCCTAGGGCATTGCCACCCTAAACTCGTAAAGGCAATTTCTGAGCAAGCTGGAATGTTGATTCACACTTCTAATCTGTATCGTATAGACAAACAAGAAAAACTAGCCCATAAACTCTCTTTGTTGTCTGGCATGAATAAAGCCTTCTTTTGCAACTCAGGTGCAGAAGCTAACGAAGCTGCGATTAAATTAGCAAGGCTATATGGCCACAACAAGGGTATAGATTTTCCTACTATCATTGTAATGGAGCAATCCTTTCACGGCCGCACCATGGCGACTCTGACCGCAAGTGGTAGTCGCAAAGTTCAAGCCGGTTTTGAGCCACTCCTTACCGGGTTTGCCCGAGTGCCTTTCAATGATCTTGAAGCGATAACACAAGTGGCAGCACATAACAAAAATATTGTCGCAATACTAGTTGAGCCATATCAAGGTGAAGGGGGTATCAATATACCTCAGGCGAACTATTTAAAAGGATTGCGTCAGATATGTGACAAGAATGGTTGGCTGCTAATGCTAGACGAGGTTCAATGTGGCATTGGTCGCAGTGGCAAATGGTTTGCCTTCCAACATAGCGGTATAGTTCCAGATGTGGTAACGCTAGCTAAAGGACTTGGTTCAGGTGTACCTATAGGTGCTTGTCTTGCCGGAAACATAGCAGGGGAGGTATTCAAGCCAGGCAATCACGCCTCTACTTTCGGTGGTAATCCGTTAGCCTGTACTGCAGCTATCACTACTCTGAATGTAATTGAGGAAGAAGATCTAATGAGTAACGCAATGGAGCAAGGTGATTTCATGCGTAAAACTTTCCAGACACAATTGGAAGATGTGGAGGATGTCATGGAAATACGTGGGCAGGGATTGATGATTGGTATAGAGCTTTCTAAGCCTTGTGGGGATCTAGTAAAGGATGCTTTAAAGAAAGAGCTCCTAATTAACGTGACTTTGGATAAAGTGATACGTCTACTACCATCATTAGTACTTAAACGAAGCGAAGCAGAACAAATGGTAAACACCGTGTCCACTTTAATAAGAGAATTTTAGGGGCATTGCAAATCACTTGAAAAGAAAAAGTAGACTTCGCTGATTAATGGCTTACAAATATTATGCAACTTAAACATTTTTTACAATTCAATGATTTTGCCCATGAAGAGTTCGAATACCTTTACGAGCGCACACGCTGGATTAAGAGTGAATTTAAGCAATATCAACGTTATTGGCCACTAGAGGACCGTACCCTTGCAATGATCTTTGATAAGCATTCAACTCGCACAAGATTATCATTCGAGGCTGGAATGCACCAGTTAGGTGGAGAAGCAATTTACCTATCAACCCGAGACACTCAGCTTGGACGAGGTGAACCAGTAGAAGATGCGGCACGGGTGATCTCGCGCATGGTAGATATAGTCATGATTCGAACTTACGAACATGACATAATTGAGCGCTTTGCCACACATTCAAGGGTGCCAGTAATCAATGGATTAACAGATGAATATCATCCCTGCCAGATCATGGGTGATATTTTTACTTTCATTGAACAACGTGGAAGCATCTCAGGTAAGACAGTGGCATGGATTGGCGATTCAAATAATGTATGTAACACTTGGTTGCAAGCAGCAGAGGTATTTAACTTCAATGTTCACGTTTCTACTCCACCTGGATACGAAATTGAGCCAGAACAAGCAGGACTTTATGGCACCAGCCATTACGAGGAATTTTCCGATCCACATGATGCAGTGAAAAATGCCGATCTTGTTACCACTGACGTATGGACCAGCATGGGATTTGAGGCCGAGACTGAGGAACGAAGGAAAGATTTTGCTGATTTTCTCGTAGATGCAGAGATGATGTCGTGTGCAAAGAAGAAAGCACTGTTTATGCACTGCTTGCCTGCTCATCGTGGTGAAGAAGTAGCTTCAGATGTTATTGATGGGCCACAATCGATCGTGTGGGATGAAGCAGAGAACCGACTACACACTCAAAAGGCACTGATGGAATATTTATTATTAGGGGAAATTAATCCGAACAGTTCCTTGCAGGAGATACAAGAAAAAAATAAACGCTAGTAAAAATATGAGAAAAATTAAGAAAGTTCACCTGTCCAAAATTAACAAAATTGTCTTAGCCTTTTCTGGAGGGCTCGACACATCAGTGATTCTGAAATGGTTGCAGGACACTTACCAGTGCGAAATTGTTACTTTCACTGCTGACATTGGCCAGGGCGAAGAAGTCGAGCCAGCGCGCACCAAGGCAAAACAACTTGGTGTAAAGGAAATATTTGTTGAAGACCTGCGCGAAGAATTTGTACGTGATTTTGTTTTTCCGATGTTTCGTGCCAACACCATTTATGAAGGCGAATACCTACTTGGCACCAGTATTGCCAGGCCACTAATCGCAAAACGACAAATTGAAATTGCAAGAAAAACAAAATCTGATGCAGTTTCGCACGGAGCAACCGGAAAAGGTAATGATCAGGTGCGCTTTGAACTCGGTTATTATGCTCTCCAACCTGACATTCTTGTAATTGCCCCATGGCGTGAGTGGGATCTCACATCACGGGAAAAACTTATGCAATATGCCAAACAAAATAACATCCCGGTAGAAATGAAAAAGAAAAGTGGCTCACCATACAGCATGGATGCCAATCTATTACATATCTCCTACGAAGGTCGCACACTAGAAAACCCTGCGCTGGAGCCAAAAGAATCTATGTGGCGCTGGAGCGTATCTCCTGAGAAGGCACCCAATGAGGCAGAATACGTAGACATTGAATTTAGCCAAGGCAATATCATCACATTAAACGGCAAAAACCTCTCGCCTGCAAATATACTCACCACTCTTAATCGACTAGGTGGCAAGCATGGCATAGGACGCCTTGATTTAGTTGAGAATCGTTATGTAGGCATGAAATCACGCGGTTGTTACGAGACCCCTGGTGGCACCATCATGTTGCGTGCCCATCGTGCGATTGAATCTATTACCCTTGACCGAGAAGTTGCTCATTTAAAAGACGAATTAATGCCCCGTTATGCTGCATTGATTTACAATGGTTATTGGTGGAGCCCTGAACGCAAAATGTTACAAACTATGATTGACGCTTCACAGACCCATGCAAATGGATGGGTTAGGTTAAAGCTCTACAAAGGTAACGTGATTGTGGTTGGGCGAGACTCTAAAACAGATTCGTTATTTGATCCTAACATTGCTACTTTTGAGGAAGATGAAGGTGCCTACAATCAAGCGGATGCTGAGGGGTTTATTAAGCTAAATGCTATGCGGATGCGCATAGCGTCAAAGTTGAGGAACATTAATTAATTTTGAAGTTTTCGTTCTCTTTATTTGAGGGAATAGAGTTGTGACGTAATTCACAAATAAACTAATTGCTTAAAATGTATTATGCATGCTTGATGCCAAGCAATTTATGTTAATGGGGGGTGTCATGCCGTCATTTGATATAGTTTCAGAAGTTGACAAGCAAGAAGTTAGAAATGCTATTGATCAGGTGAATAAGGAAGTCAGCACCCGCTTTGATTTCAAGGGATCTGAAGCACGGGTGGAGCAGGAGAATTACTATCTTACTATTTATGCAGATGATGAATTTAAGCTTGGGCAGATATTAAATATTCTTATGGGCAAGTCCGCTAAGCGTGGCATTGACGTACGTTGCATGGATAAAGGCGGAGTAGAAAAAATTACCGGGAACAAAGTTAAACAGAAGATTACGATGAAAATTGGGGTAGAGGCTGATCTTGCAAGAAAAATTGTCAGGCTCATCAAGGATAGCAAACTTAAAGTTCAAGCAAGTATACAGGGAGATACGGTGCGGATCTCAGGCACAAAGCGGGATATTCTACAGGAAACAATAGCATTGATTAAGAAATCTGTTACTGACTTCCCGCTACAATTTCAGAATTTTCGAGATTAAATACTGTATTATTCAAATTGGGTAAGGCTAATTAAACCATGCCAAACCAGTCTAAAAAATGGAATCAGAGTCAATATATTTGATTATGGATAATCAAATTTGGCTCAATGTTACTGGAAACTGAAGAATCCCGCGAGTAAGGACGCTCATGTTTCAATAAAATATTGTAATATGTTCGGACGGACTCCGTTAGAAACACTGCTTCTCCACCTCTTGCGTAGCCATGCTTTAGCTTCTCAAAATACTTACTATTGCTTAATAACGGTAGTGATCTTTTTAGGTCTACCCATAAATCCGGGCTCAATTTCATCCGTTGTGCCAAGATACGCGCGTCTTCTATGTGTCCATAACCTTGGTTATAAGCTGCCAAAGCGATCCATGTACGATCAGGCTCATCAATACGCGCTGGCAGCATATCTTTTAAAATCAGCAAATAACGCGCCCCGGCCAGAATGCTTTGCCGTGCGTCAAGGCGATCAGTCACTTCCATCCGGTCTGCAGTGTCTTCAGTTAGCATCATAATGCCTCGTACATTGGTAGGTGAAGTTGCCATCCGATCCCAATGAGACTCCTGATATGCTAAAGCAGCAATCAAACGCCAGTCTATTTTCGTTATTTCCTCGGCTTGGTAAAAATAATTACGTAAATCTAGCGGTATCGTACGTATTTTTTCTAGAAATTTATTTCTATCTTCTTTCCCCAACCACCGAATATGTCCGTAATATTTGTCAAGCAAGCGATTCAATGTGCCATCTCGCTCGATTCGCTTAAAGAATTCCTGTACTTTTTTCTGTAGTTCTGGATCCACATATGATGAAAATGCCCACGCCTTACTATTTTCTTTTCCTAGGTTTATGGCGACGTCTAAATTTGTATAGAGATTTTCTGCAAAACTTATATTGGTTGAATCAGTTACTACATGGTCAATCTTACCCTCTGCTAACCTTGCCAATAGACTCTCAGTTGACATATCCGTTTCAGTCCATCTCAAATCAGGAATCTCTAATTTAGCTTCATTTAGCCGTTCGGCATGCACTGATTCTCTTACAATCTCAATATTCTTTCCGACCATATCCTCGATATTTCTTGGTTTAGGATTATCTGTATTGTAAGCTACTTGTGGTTGCGTACGTTGGTAGATTGGGCCAAAATGAATTCGCGACTGGTTCTTGGTAGTAACACTTATACCAGCTGCTAGATGTCCCTGGTGCCTCTCAAGAGCTGACAACATCTCTTCCATGTTTTCTACCACAATAAACCTTACTTTCTTTTCTAGTTCTGTAGCAAATTCTGACGCAAGATCAAACTCTAATCCAACATACCTACCGCTTATGTTTTTATGATATGTATCATGATTATTAACGATAATGACTATCAGTTCATCAGTTTTCTCGAGTAATGGCACTGATTCCTCAAAAGAGTCACAAGCAGAAATCAAAAAGCCACAAATAAAAAATGAAAAAATTGAGAAAAAATACGCACTGAAGATATATGTATGATATTGAATCATTCTGCCACGTTTTATTCATGACCAAAGCTAAAATTAGCTGGTAGAATAATTGCCTTGGTTAATATGGAGAGGTACCGAAGCGGCCATAACGGCGCTGACTCGAAATCAGATGGTCAGGGTAACCTGGCACGTGGGTTCGAATCCCACCCTCTCCGCCAATAATTACTACTAATTTATTGATAATTAATATATTTATATTTATAGAAGGCTATCCGTCTTACCATGACGCTTGAGGAAGGGACAAAAGGTAGGATCAGTCATGTAAAACACTTAGAATACCAGAAGGGGGTGGTTACGCCTAGTATCGGTCTTGCCTATACTCCCACGTTAAAGGTACTACATATTCCTACATCGACTTTAATTTTGGCGTAAAAAAATTTTCAGAAAGATAGAGGGAGAATGCCCTCAATATTATCCAATAATGTGTGTTTTCTCACAGAGTATTCTATTCAGAGTGATTACTCTATATTGCATGGACCCCACATGATCGATGGATAAACCATCATTTTTATTCCGTAACAGTTTTGTACGATCAACTTATCAAGATGTGAGGCAGTTAAATGATCGTTAGCATGGTAGATCTTCTTTGGCGCCCGTAGCTCAGTTGGATAGAGTACTTGGCTTCGAACCAAGGGGTCGGGCGTTCGAATCGCTCCGGGCGCGCCATAAACAAGGGTTAGCATAACAGCTGGCTCCTTTTTCTTTTTGGGGTAACGTAGGGGTAACTTTACACGAAGAATTTAAATAAGAAATACACATGCAATCTCAATAGAAGAATCGTGTATTTATGGGAAGAGTGGGGGTACACCTAGTATTGGTCTTACCCCGCTCCACGTGTTAGAGGTACTACATCCCTTACATCGACTTTCAATTTTGGCAAAAGAATTTCCAAAAAGACACTGCGATAATTTGACCTGTGACATAGTTTATTCTTATGGCAGTGGTATTTTTTCACAAACTACTACCCATACCCTAATCCGCTCTAAAAACTATTAGCTTTCAATGTGTCAACGATTGCTCGTTTTTAATATACCAACAAATATACCAACAAGTGTATTACGTTTAAAGCTATTGAATTGTGATTTATTACCATCCTAATCACATTTGAAGCTTTCAAAAATGTGATTTTTATCACAGAATTGATTTGTCGGTTTGAGTAATGTGCTATGCATAAAGCAATATTCTATTTTGGGGGACTATATGAAATACGCATATGTAAGCGAGAAGTTTGCCACCGCACGGGAGAGTCTTATGCTCCCGCATCCAGATGGGGATACCAGATCAATTGTTTATGCCTTTTTTGAATGTTCGCTTAGCTTACGTACACTTAACCGATGTGACCTTGACGACGGAGCTAGAACATCTTTGAGAAAACTTAAGGAATTGATGGACACAACCGGATTGGATGACCCATTAGGTCGCGGGCTTTACACTGTCAAAGCTGAGAGACTTTCCCTAGATCAGAAGGCTGAACTATCTAGGGAAGTTAATTATCTTGCAACCTGGTTTGACGCACAGTCTAGGGAATAGAATTAATACAGTCCTAGTTACCGCAGCCCAGCAATAAACCCATACACGAAAGCAAGGCAGACCAAGAAAATGTTTTTGTAGATAAGAAAATCTATAAATGTCCGATTTGACCTAGCAAACAGTCACAAATGACTGCTTTTGGCACAAAGCAGACATTCAGAATAGGATAAAAACAGAGGCCAAATCCGTTCGTCAGAAAGATAGTCACATGTTGTATGCGCCTGAATTCTATCCGTAGCATTAAATCTATTCTAGAGATTTAAGAGCGTTATTAATTGGGATGAAGAAGTTAATACCCTGAGATGTTTTATTTGCAGAAAACTTTGAAGTAGCTATACCGACAGCAGCACCACTCCTGTCAATTAATGGACCATCACTGATTCTGGTAGTTACCTGAGGGTGATGCTCAAGGTTGATAGCTGAACGTCCGCTATGATAAGAAAGAGCTTCTATGCTTCAAACACTATAAGGAGTGAGCTACTTATGAACCAATTAGCACAACCAAGTTGGTATGCGTTTGGATACATCCTTCTAACTTTTGTAGTAGGTTATCTAGCTTCTACTAGAGGGCGCGGTGGTATTACTTGGACACTTATCTCTGCATCAATATCACCCATAATAGCTGGAGTAATACTAATGTTACTGCCTCAGAAATAATTATGGTATAAAAATATCGAACAGTACAATTAACTAAATAATATGATTTGTGTATAGAGCGCTCTTCTGAGGGACATTCGCAGACCTTATAATTTATTCGCTTCCCATGTACATTGCTCATTAGATACCATGCGTGTTCCACTCATGAATGTAGGGGACTTTAATGTTCCTCTTTTTTATTGCTCTGAAGCCAAACGATGCCATTTCGCTGCTTCCTGATAATCAGGGGCTACGCCTTTGCCTTCGTCATACATCAAACCAAGACTATCTTGTGCAACTGCATGTCCTTGCTCCGCAGCCAAGCGATACCATTTAGCTGCTTCTTGATAATCTTGGGTTACGCCTACTCCATAATAATATGAACAACCAAGGGAATGTTGCGAATACTTATCTCCCTGCTCTGCAGCTAGACAATGCCATTTAACTGCTTCCTGATAGTCTTGAAGTACGCCTACTCCTCTAAGGTACATCCGACCAAGTAAACCTTGTGCCGTTGTATTTCCTTCTTCGGCTATCGGTTTAAGTAATTCTAGGGCTAGAGCATAGTTACTTTTCTTATATGCCCATACTCCATTATCAAGTTCATCTGCTCTGACAACATTATCAAGTTCATCTGCTCTGACAACATTATCAAGTTCATCTGCTCTGACAACATTATTGTCAATAGCTATATGCATTGCATTCTCCATAAATACTTTTCTTGTCAATATATACTCGGCACATTACTCAAACCGATAAATTAATTCTGTAATAAAAATCACATAAATGATTTATTTGCAATTTGTTTTAACGACACTTTTAGTTCCTTATTATCGAATGGATACTAGTTTATGCATGTATATCGGATAATAAGGTGGAGTGCTTGATTTATGGTTCGTCTTTGAATGTCCCCTTTTGGCGCAAAGCGGACATTCAATTGGGCGGCAGGAATCGAATCGCTCCGGGCGCGCCATAAAACAAGGGGTTAGCTATTACGCTAATCCCTTCTCTTTTTCATTGCTACCATATTGCTACCTTACGAGCCAATAAAGCATTAAATCCAGTCATGGATACGGATAGTAATATGCAAGATAGGCGGGGCTAGGGTAGTAACGCCAGCCTTAGATATATCCGTACTGTGTAGGCGACTACGAGAGGAAACAGTCTTTATAGATTTGAAATTAGAAACAGGTGGGGCCTTCTAACTATTACTAGTAACTAAGTTTGGTTAGTTTGCGGCACTCTACTCTACATAGTTCCTTAATCCACGCAACAATTCTTGCATACCTTTGCGGTACTGT
>PVMK01165316.1_pt1 | contig 11869 bp, 16 predicted proteins | sample 1853481 | NCBI WGS metagenome assembly PVMK01 (sample SAMN08533507, study PRJNA380276) | Marine sediment metagenome, whole genome shotgun sequencing project. | reverse complement strand
ATTTGCCCGACATCGGCAAAAACCTGTTCTCCATAATGCTTCAAGGCGCCGGTTTTAGGGTGGTCGACTTAGGCACAACATCACCGCCCAGCAGTTTGTGGATGCGGTCAAGGAACACAATCCGCAGATTATCGGTAATTCGGCGCTGTTGACCACAACGATGCCGAAGATAAAAGAGACCACTCAGGCGCTCAAGGAGACCGGCATTCGCGATAAGGTCAAGATCATGGTCGGCGGCCCGCCAGTGATCCAGGATTTTGTAGATAAAATCGGAGCCGATGCTTACAGTGCCAATGTGGCTTCTGCTGTGGAAAAAGCCAAAGCGCTTATGACTTAACACGGCACTATATAATAACACCATAATGTATTAGAGTGAACCGATGAGAGAAGAAACGTATGCTAATTATTGGCGAACTGATTAATGTCAGTCGGAAAACCATTACTGCTGCCCTCGAATACCATAATCAGATGTCGATTCAACAGGATGCCAATGACAAATTTTGTAAAGAACAAAAGCGCAATTCATTTGGATGCCACCGTAGCCGGACCGCTTTTCATGCTCTCGGCTTCACTAATTTTCACGGTGAATACTCTCTTAATTAAGCTTCTGGACCATCAGTTTACCGCTTGGCACATTGGCTTTTTGCGATTTTTCGGAGGGATGGTTGTTATAATTTTAATATTCGGGCGCCATAAAAATCTTTACAAAGGGCACAATATGCGCCTGCTCATTATTCGTGGCGTGACCGGGTCTATTGCCTATATTTCAGCAATTACAGCAATTCGTCTACTACCCGTATCCACAGCACTTGTTATATTCTACTCTTTTCCAGCATTTTCCGCCATTTTTTCGTTTTTAATCTACAGAGAAACTATTGGAAAGATCCAGGTCGTATGCATAATTGGTGTTATAATCGGTGTTGGCATTCTCTTTGATGTTCAGTTGGATGGCGGGCACCTCGGAAAAACCATGGCACTAATCGCCAGTGCATTTGCCGGATTAACCGTGACACTGATTCACACGCTTAGGAAGACGGACAGACCGGCTATAATCTATCTATATCTTAGCACTATAGGAACACTTGTTACCCTTCCGAAGTTCGTTATTCACCCAATTCTTCCGTCAACATCTTTAGAATGGGTCATGATCCTGGGGATCATCTTTACTTCAACCACGGGACAGCTATTAATGAACCAGGGATTTTTTTACTGCAAAGGATGGGAAGGCGGGGTATTAATGTCCAGCGAAGTAATTTTCACTGCTGTCGTGGGAATCGTATTTCTAGACGACCTAGTCTCCGTGAGCTTTTGGATAGGTGGACTCATAATATTCACCAGTATTGTTGTATTGAATCGTGTACAAGCGGGAATAAAAAAGAAACCTGTAAATCAGAGGACTTCGTGATTACAGATGTCTAAAATTTAAGGAAATCAAAAAGAGGGCCGGAATAGGATTTAGAGGTCAGATTCTGAGCCCTTGAGATAGCTCTGAGATTTTGAATTTAACCCCAGACAAGGGGATGAGGTTCAAGTTTGAAAAAAACGATTCTGAATTACCTGGAGCTATGTGAAAAACAGAGGCGTTGATTTTTGTATTTAACAAGTTTCTATTGGCTGAATCTTAATTCGACAGTTATCCATCTGAGCTATCGGTTAAATCAGATCCAAATCCAAAATATCATTCAAAGATTTCCATTACCAATTCCCAAATATATTTAATTTAGGTTTCGTTAGGACATCCAAAAATTAATTAATCGTTTAAAATTGTGGGAGCAGGCACGATTTACACACTTTTTGTGAGACGATTATTTTGTATATTTGTCATTGTGTAATCCATACTTTTCATCGCCGAGGTATTCGCCTGAAGAGGTTCGTAGTAATCTGGATTTTATTTTAGTTTTTTCGTGAAAATAATTCCACTTCCGGGCTTTGAGCATAGCGGGTTTGTTTTACCTGTTTTCCGTATCCCAGTAGTTGATCAAAGTAGATAACAAGCTTGGGGAGAATGTTGTATTCAGCAAATATTCTGACAAATTTATGTAACCAATCATTGGGTTTATTCCAGGGACAGACCCGGATGCAAACCGAGCAATGGTTTCCATTTTTAACCCACCAATCCAAGCATTTCATGGCCCTGACCGGCCATTTCAGTAGACCGGGGTACATTATGTTCGTTCCAGGCCTTGTCCGTTCTTTCTCCATCAGGGATTGAATTGCTGGGACAGTACTTGGCGCATAAGGCACACTCTTCGCAGAACTTTTGAACTCCGATATCAATAGGTTTATCGGGGATCAAAGGAAGATTGGTAAAAACCTTACTTAATCGAACTCGTGGCCCGTAATCCCGGGTTATTAATTGTCCGTTACGCCCAAGCTCTCCGAGTCCAGCGTCAACTGCCATGGCAATATTGATTCCCAGTTCATTGACCGAGGGTATGGCACGATACCCGAGTTCAGAGATAAATGTGGCCAAAGAACTTGCACACCAGGCTCCTTTCGAATACTCAATATCGGTGTCATATTCAATCCCGGGTGATCTTTGAATCACATCATAACCCATTTCATGTACCATCATAATAACGTTATCACATCCTTCGGGTATCTCTATGGGGTCTCCCACCGCAGCCGCATGCGAGTAATTCACATTTTGGTTTCCCCAGTGGGTGTAGATATAGGCGGGATTGATTTTGGCAATTCCCACATCATCGGCGCCAAGCCAGAGAGCTTTCTCTTTAATTATTTTGGTCAATTCCTTAGGATTAGGGTTTTTGAGCCGGTACTCGTCGTTATAAATCGGTTTTGTTTCTCTGCCTAAAAGATTTGCCCGAACCACATAGTCAACGGTTGCTCCCGCAACCCAGGTGGCATGGTCGATAATGGTTTTTCCGGGCTTATTCGACTTCAGGTTTTCAAGGCAGTTTTGGTGCATTTTGGAATATTTATTTCCCTCGGCAGCACCCCGACTAAATGCAGTGTTGCGATCATCGAATCGTTTCAATTCTTTGGTTATATATTTTTTATAAGTAGGTTCTTTAACGGTTCTCATAAATTATCCTATTATTTTAATAACACCTTGAATGGAATAGTGTGGCAGCTACATAAATAAAAACCACAATTGCCCCAAACTACAGGTAGATGGTATCACCACTGTGGCAAAATTACTGATATCATAAAAACCGGCTGCCAAGTCAAGATAATCCTAAATTTAATTTTCGGAAAATTTTTCGGGCCGACCGGCACTTTAATTTAAGGATGGATTTTTGGGGGCGGGACACCCGTAGCGGACCATAACATATCATCTTACAAAACCGCTTGTGATATCCATTTGAAACATGTATTTTTAACCGAGTTTGGTTTATGGCAGAATCCAGGTCCCAGATTGCACCAAATTTCATTCCGATTCTTTGGATATCACAACCTTGCCCGAACCTTGGTTATTCTCAATGTACTGCGCCACGAGCGCACTTTTTTTATAAAGTGTGCGTAACTGCGCAAAAGATGAGGGCGGGCCCCTCGGAGTCGGCTTGCAGGAGCAGGCTTCAAAATACCTCAAGCTGCTGTGGTCAAAAGCCATGGTGGTGAGCGTTGAGGAAAAGGTCCCGCCAGACGGGATCAGTTGTGAATCAGAGAGACGAGCGCAAGCGAACCATCCGATGAGGTGTCGAAAACATAAAGACGACGTCAAAACTGGTGGCTATCTCTACACCAGGATAAGTCCAGGGGAAACCTGCTTACTGCCTGGGCGGCGTCCGGCATAAAGGTGGCGTGACTCTGATTTAGGCTTCTGTGTGGAACGTGGGAACTCTTCATGTGATGTTAAGAGAAAACCCTATAAGTGAGGCCCACGAAGGGGGAAAGTATCGATGCACGTGAAGGGGGCGGATCATCCTGTATTAGTGTTGAAGGTCCTGTAATGGGGCTGGAGCGAAGGGGATGAGCCAGCTCGCAGCAAGCGATGGTCAACCAGGCAACTGGGAGGAACCGGGTTTCTTTCTGCGTCGGCTTGAGACCGTGAGGTTTCAAGAGAATGGCTGGCAGGAGCCCTATGAATCGAGAGGTTCACGTGGGGTCTGAGGGGGACTGGAGGTGAAATTCCTCCGGTCTACCCGACTCACCGAGTTTCAGTCATTTTTATAAATCATAAATTTACGCACTTCTTGAGTTGTTTTTGAATCCAGTAAATGTTCCATCAACAGGAATGCCACATCAACGGCTGATCCCGGTCCACTACACGAAATAATCCGATCGTCCATTACAACTGGACCCTTTACTACGATGGCCCTATTTTTCTTTAACCGGTCGATATTATCATGATTGCGGCTATAAGGATAAGTTGTCGCCTGTTTTCCTTTTAGAAGCCCTGCATCAGCAATAGGTAAGATACCGACACACATTGTCGCTATATACCCACCATTATAATAGATGTCACTTGCCAATCTGTATATCTTTTCATTAAAGGCTTCATCATAACCGTAACTGAAAAAACCACCGGGAAGCACTAATGCTTGGTAGTCTTTAGGATTTATTTCAGAAAACGGAAGGTCCGGTTCTACCTTCAGACCAAAACGGCTTTTGATAATCGGATGAAAACCTGTTGTAGAAACTAAAGCCTTTTTTATATTTTTTCTATATTGAGTCCAACCGAATACGTCACGAATTGCAATGGCCTCGAGGTCTTCAAACCCATTGGCTAAAAAAAGTAAGATATTGATGGATTCATCCGGCATGGTTAATTTTATTCTTTCTACTAATCCAGATTGATTTTGCGATTCCCGTATGATCGATATCGGAGGGTGTCTAAAAGTGACAACTTACTCTACAAGGACAAGCGCAAAATAATTCCATCTGCCATATGTCTCTTTTTTCGTATCTATTTCAAAACCATTCGCCCTGGCTGTCCTGAAAACGTCTATCCCACAGGCTTCCATGAGAGGTCTTATTCTAATTTTATTCTGTTCCGGTTTTTGAGAGTCCTCCAGAGTCTCTTTTTCCCCTGAAGGTCAGGTTGCTCCGGCAGGACCTGAAGATAGGGATGTCAAGGCAAAAGCCTTGTAAAAGCCCATATTGTAGGCCTCTCCCTCAAGTCTTACTGCTATCTCAGTAAGCTTCTTTCCTTTAGAGCCATTGATAAGGATAGCCTTCGAATACTCCTGAAGAACTTCTTTTGTACTTTCAACATCAGGTGCAAGAGGCGGATGATATGCGTCTTTTTCATAGAGATGACAACCGTAGCGGCATTTCCATAGTACCCACTTTTCAACGACAACCGTATTTGTATCTATTATTTTTGCTTTTTCTGCACCCAATTCAAAAGCTTTAGTTAATACGTCTTCAAGATTTACTCCCCTTGGGTTCCATTCATTAATAGGCTTTGAGCTATCGGAGCTATCGACCTGCGATTCCGATGAATGCTTTGCCTCTTTTTGACATGGCTCAATGGGTTTTTTAGCACGAATTAATACCCCCTTTGTTTTTGGAGAGCTGTTAAAGCCTGTTTCATTGACCAACTCAATATCAGCAAAGCCCGTCTTTTCAAAAATTGCCAGAAAATCCTTTTCCGGTATCGCTCCACCCTCTCATTGGGACCAGCTTTTTATGATTTGCTTTCTATCCTCAGTTAACTCGCCGATTAAAACCTGGTCTGCAATCATCAGCCGTCCTGCCGGCTTCAGAACACGAAAGACCTCAGAAAGGGCCTTGGCCTTATCAGGCACAAGGTTAAAAACCCCGTTAGAGATAACAACATCGAAATTCTCATCTGGAAATGACAATTTATCAGCTGCTTCTTCTTCGTAAGTCACATTATCAAGATTTGCCGATATAAGATTTTCTTTAGCCCGTTGTAACATCGCAGGCATCAGGTCAATTCCAACCGCCTTTCCGGTGGGGCCTGTCATTTTTGCAGCAAAAATTGTATCGATTCCTGACCCACAACCAAGATCTAAAACAGTTTCCCCTTCGTTTACAGCCCCTAATGTAAATGGGTTTCCAACCCCACAATAAGAAGCTATCACAGTTTCTGGCAGTGCCTTTATAATTTCCGAATCGTACTGCAATGCCTCAAGCCCCGCTTTGCCGGTAGGATACTTAAACAGGCCATCAAGCTTTTTTGCCACTTGCTTGTATTTCTTTCGTATTCCCTTGTAGATTTTGTTTTTTTCTTGAGAAGAAAATTCGGTTTCCATGATGTTTCCTCCTTTAATGGACAACGTTTGGTTTTTACATGGGAAAACTGATGGCCTTCCTGATGGCTTCCGAGAGCGTTTCCATGTCCGGAATGTTGTCAAAGGCGATTCGTTCGTTGATTACAATGGATGGAACGGCAGGCATTCGCTTACAAATTGCCCCGAGGTCAGCGTGCCGCATCACCCCCTCTTTGGAACCGACATCGACCACCGTCCACTGGAGAACTCCCTGCTCAAATTCGGGGGCAATTTCCTCCAATATTGCAATTGCGAGATCGCACAACATGCATCCTTTCTTTTTGGCAACAATTTCGACCATTACGTTTTGCGAATCCATATACCGATATTCCTTTTCCAGCATCTTCACTTTTAAACTTATCTTTTTTTGCCATTGTCTCTGTGTGATGTCAAATGGTGATACATCGAGTCTACCCGGATCTCGATAGAATTATATACATATCATGTTCACAGCCGTCAGGACAAATAGAATCTAATCTTGCCACCAAATCCCCCACAACGGATGCCGGTTTCCCCGTGGCCACCACCCATTCCCGACAAACCTTTACCAACCGTAGGTTTACATTTACAGCCCATATCCTGCCATGGGGTTAGTACTTCTCTTCCCTAAAGTCCTCGTATACACGCTCTGAGAGAGTCTCAGTATGCTTTCCTTAAGCCTTTTCCCACTCTCAACACATGCCATTGGATCTATGCAACCCCAGTTTTCCCAGGGGCCTACGGCCCCTTCCACCATAAGCATGGCATCACTGAGGCCGGACGCAGAGCATGAGCATCGTGAAAAGGAATCCATCGGATTCCGGTTTGGAATCCTTTGCGAGATTCACTTCGCCCGGTGGATTGCCACATGATCGATCAGGGCCATGCCGGAGAGGAGCTCTGGGGAGAATCCTTGATAAAAAAAAATAAGAACACACCTGTAAGCGACATCCTTATACAGGGGATATATAATCCCGTGGGCACGGGGTACCCTCCTATAAACACGAGATGTTTATCTGGATGAGAGAACACTGCAGGGATCATCATAATGTTCCACCGACAGTACCATCAATATTAGGGGGGCACCGCTTTAGGGCAGTGCTCCCCTTTCTATTTGTATTTTTGACAAATTTTTTTTATAATGTGACTGCTTCTGAGGTTTGGCTGAGGTTTGCTGAGCAGCAGATCAGATCAATGCATAAATTAATGAATGCAGTACATCTTAGTATGAATCATAAAAACGGAGTTCCGAAATGCTTAAGACGATACTTACTGGCTACATTGAAAGTGCCATGTCTCAGGCAGAATATGACAAACTTGAGGATGACACCTTTTCCGGTCGAGTTCTGGGATGCAAGGGAGTGATTGCATTTGGAAATTCATTACGCGAATGTGAAAGCGAATTGCAGTCGATTCTCGAAGATTGGATTCTCGTTGGTCTGAAATTGGGCCACCGACTTCCAGTGATAGATGGATATGATCTGAATAAGGAACCTACTGATGAGTCCGTGGCAGCCATGTAAGCGACGAGTTTTTATCAAACGATTGCGAAAGCTTGATTTTGAAGGTCCTTTTTCAGGGACGCGGCATCAGTTTATGGTCTTTAGGAATTATCGTTTGAGCATTCCTTCCAACGCTGAGTTTTCAGTCCCCCAACTGCGAATGATGATCCGGGAGGTAGAGTCAATATTAGGTCGAACTTTAGCTTCAGATGAATGGAATCGGTTGGAATAATACAGATTTAGTACATCACCTACTTTTGTGTGAAAAGACGGGTTTTATAACCCCAATTGAGCTAAAAAGTTCGATTTGGTGTCCGTAGGCCACCTTTTCACGGTAACTTTTTTCAGACGGTTTTAGATAATCGCTTCAAGGAATACATCCCATCCAAGCCTTTGATCGGTTTTGGCTTTTTTTCGTGCTTTGAATAAAATAGATGTTTAAACCGCTGGTAATTTGAAGACACAAACTCCTTTGAGCCGATGATGCCGGAATCCGTAAAATAGCGCGTGCGGTATCTGAACCGATCGCTTCGACTGAGTTCAAACTCCCTGTTGCGCTCTTTTTCAAGAACCATACCGTTAATTATCTTGACCTTCCCCTTTTCAGGCTGATTAACAGCCCCCGCTTCATATATATATCTGCGATACCTTCTGATCCGTTCTTTCTTACTTTTGGCATTGAATTCCTTTAACCCGAAATCAGTGGAAAGAAAGTTATCCCGATTGTTAGTTTGCACATGATACCCAAGGGAATTCCAACGATATTCTTCAGGCCGGACAACAATGCCGGCACGCAACGGATTTAAATCTATGTAAGCTATGCAATTTATCAAGGTCTCTCCATTCTCAACAATGACACTTTTAAACCGGTCTCCCCAAAAATAGCCGCGGCGGTGATGCCGCCGGTTGTAATACCTGGCAAAGCCAACTTTTATTTCACGAACAAATTCAGATAGGTTTGATAGTTTCTCCCGTAAGGATGGAATTAAACCGTCTGCGAATACACGTTCATCACCATAAAAGCCTACAAAACGCTTTTTTATATCCTCATCTGTAAATTTGTGATCGGGAAACATCCTCACCAGAAGATGGAAGTGGTTTCCCATTAAACAAAACCCTAAAATTTCGACAAAATACAGAGTCGAATACCGCTTGAACAGATCCATCATAAAATCTTTTTCAACATCGCCCAGTGGAAAACCATCCAAAGCAGTTCTGGACATCACATGATAAACAGCTGTTTCATCATTAATTTTCAGTCGCTGGGTTCTTGGCATTGTTGACTCCTGTGGTTTGAAATATTTTGCTTTAGATTACACAAGATTTACATCGTGTCAAGCATAAAGTACCTGTCCCCTTTCGCCTGTTGAATCGAATCCCGAGGACTCATCAAAAATTGACATTTTTGTTTTATCCCGCACGAAACCAAAAGTCAGTTGAAAAAGTGGTGTAGAATCAACTGGTTGTAATTACAACATTTTTAGATTTTCAGAATCTTGCTCTTCGAATCCGTAGGCCGCAGGTGGGTTTGAACTTGTGCTGAGCTTGTCGAAGCGATTTATCCTGAGCCTGTCGAAGGATCCTGCTCCCGCTGTGCGGGATTTCACATCTGGTCTTATAAGTATTAAGGAGTTCAACGGGCGTACCAGATAAACTAAGAACAGGGAGTCGTGTCTAAGATGCTACTCCCTGTTTTTGATCCATGACCTACGGCAGGATGAGAGCCAACTGTTATTGGAATGGTAGCTGAAGGCATGAGTCAGGAAGAAATTTTAAAAGCATATCCAGATTTGGAGACTAAGTACATCCAGGAAGCCTTGCATTTTGCAGCTGAAGCCCTTTAACCATAATGATTGTCATTTTCTTGACCGCTTATACCGTTTCATGTAACATCACGTTATAGTGGTTGTCAAAAAAACGTTCCGGTATTCAGACGTTTTGTTCTACAACCACTTATGCCGCAATTCCGTCATTCGGAATATTATTATGGAAAGCGGTATAATTAAAATGAACGCAATTTTCAATTTGAAAATCGGCCCAAATGGAGCATTTTCAGATTGTACAAGATTTGATTCCGTTAGGAAGTCGATAACCATAGGGAGATTGTCAACATGGAAAGTTTAAAACAAGAAGCTCTTAACGTCATATCAAAAATGCCTGATACGGCTGAAATTGATGACATTATGTACAGGCTATATGTGATCGATAAAGTGCGAAAGGGCAGGGAAGCCGTTCAGCGGGGTGAGACTGTTTCTATTGAAGATTTGAAGAAAGAAATTCAATCATGGTAAAATGGTCTGTTCCAGCGAGAAATGATTTAAAACAGATACATGATTATATTGCAACAGATTCAAAATATTATGCGCGAATGGTTATCCAAGAAATAGTAGCAAAAACTGAAACATTAACCGAACTTCCAGAAATCGGCCGTGTTGTTCCCGAAATTAGTGGTCAAAATATCCGTGAGTTGCTTGTTTATTCATACCGGCTTGTTTATGAAATCTCAGCCGGAGGAATCGAGATCCTTGCCATCATTCACGGTAGACGAGATTTTAATTCAGCTTGGGATGCAAGAGATCACTAATCCTCAATGTAAATGCCCACATTCTCATTTAAGCACCATTTTTCAAGGCGATTTCAGATAGGCTTGATAGTTTTTCCCGTAAGGATTGACACATCCTGAAAAATGTTATACATTGTATAACAAAGCCGAAAGGGGTGCAAAATGCTGGCGATCCGTTTAGATAAGGAACTTGAAAAGGAGTTAGATCTCCTCGCTAAAACTCGTGGCAGCAATCGCAGCGCAGTGGTTCGGGAAGCGATCATCCAATATTTGGAGGACAACGAGGACCTGCAACTCGCCAAAGAGTCCTTATCCAAAATGAGCAGCACCAAATCGCTGAAACAGTTGAGGAAAGAGCTTGGGTTGGACAGTTAGAATCGGCAATATTGCCGAGCGGCAATTGCGAAAACTTGATCGGCCTGTCCAAAGGCGCATTCTCGATTGGCTGAACGACCGGATTGAAGGTTGTAAAAACCCGCGACATTTTGGAGAGCCGTTAAAAGGAGACCATGCCGGGTTCTGGCGATATCGCGTTGGAGACTATCGCATCCTATGCGATATCCAAGATCAAAAGATAGTTGTCCTGGTTCTCACGATTGGGCATAGACGACAGATTTATAAGCGGGGATCTTGAATCCCGAGGCCGCAGAGTGAGCTCGCCCTGAGTTTATCGATGGGAATCCTGCTCCCGCCAAGCGAGATTTCACATCTGATCTTAGGAATTTTCTAACATGACGTGTCCGCCTACGCCATGAATCGTCCCCCTGGAGCCATGAATTGTCGTTTCCCGGCATGAGCCGGCAAGTAGTTAAGCTGTTAAGCTGGTGAGCTCTTAAGCTGTTGAGTTTATCAGCTTATCAGCTCAATAGCATATCGGCTCACTAGCTTACCAGCTAAATAGCTTTTTTATTTAATGATTTAATCTGCGTTAATCTGCGGATATTATTTCAGCTGCGGACTGTAAGAAACGCAACAAAGCAACACCTTATTTCCACGGTTCTAATTTTTATTTTGCTACCCTTCCGCTACAATTCCTCGGAGGTGTATTGTACCCATTGAAGAAGGTGTTCTCGCAATTATCAGATCGATTCTTTGGTTGCACATCCACCTCTATAGAAGCGCGAAGGTCTTTTGGTGCATTCGGGAATTCACCGAGAATTGCTTGCGAGCCGAATATCCAAATCTCGGTGTCTTCAGAGACTTCGCATGCCGCCCTAATTGCGTGTTCAAGCTGTTCACGCGTCATTCTTTCCCTCCGATCCCATTCAGTAAACGGCGCCGTTCGTCAGAGTTCAGTATAGCGAAAATGGGATTGCTCTGACGTAAACGATTGGCTCGCTCACTGGTTGCTGTTAAGAATTGCGACAAGCGCCGAATAGAATATGATTCCAAGATATCGCGCCACTCCTCAATATCTTTAGTCGCAGATCCATGATCTTTCTTTAACATGCGTTGGACGTGCTCCTTTGCTCGTCGTACGAGGGAAGTATCATGTTCGATAGCTTCAGCTAATTTGCGCGACAGCTCCAGCATGCGTTGATCCCTTACCTCATGAGTCAGGGGCGTTGCATACATTTCCCGACTATATTTGTCCGGGAATGGTAGAAATCCATACAAAAGGG
>PVMK01189465.1_pt3 | contig 11870 bp, 14 predicted proteins | sample 1853481 | NCBI WGS metagenome assembly PVMK01 (sample SAMN08533507, study PRJNA380276) | Marine sediment metagenome, whole genome shotgun sequencing project. | reverse complement strand
AAATTCTGCGAGTACCACCAGGGCATGGTGCTCGTGACCGGATCGACCGGAACCGGTAAGTCCACCACGCTCGCCGCGATGATCAATCATCTCAATGAAACCCGTAATCTCAATATCATCAGTCTCGAGGATCCGATCGAATTCGTGCATCCGAGCAAGAATTGCCAGCTTATTCAACGCGAACTCGGCACACATCTGACGACATTCGCGGACGGTGTCCGATCAGCCATGCGCGAGGACCCCGACGTCATCCTGGTCGGCGAACTTCGCGACGCCGAAACGATCTCCATGGCGATGACCGCCGCGGAGACCGGTCATCTCGTCCTCGGTACTTTGCATACGACCGGCGCCGTCAAGACGATTGACCGGATCATTGATGCATTGCCGGGCGAATTGCGCGAGCAAACAAAAGCGTTCCTGGCGATGAGCCTTAAGTCTGTCGTTACCCAGGTACTCGTTAAAACACCCGATGGACGTGGTCGTCGTGCCATATTCGAAATTCTCGTCAATACCCGCGCCATCTCGAAATTAATTACAACCGATCAGACGCACCAGATTGCTTCACAGCTACAGACCGGCAAGGATTACGGAATGCAGATGATGGATCAGTCGCTGCTCAATGCGATCAATGCAAAAGAGGTCGATCCCGACGACGCGTACCGCTATGCCACTGACAAGCGGAAATTCCAGCGCTTCGTGACGAACACAGACCTGGTGCCAACGATTGATTTCGCCGGCGAGAATACGCTCAATGAGTAAGATAGATTACTACCTGGATCAATCTCTCAAGCACAGTGCGTCGGACTTGCATTTCGTGTCGGGAATCCGGTACGTGCGCGCGTGCACGGTGACCTGCGGATTCTAATGGACGAGAAACTGACTATCGACGGCGTGCAGGAATGTCTGTTCGCGATTATGGATGGCACGACGCAACGCACGTTAGAACAAAAAGACGCTGCGGATTTCGCCTACGACATCCCTAACGTATCTCGTTTTCGTGTCAACGTTTTTCGCCACCTGAACGGCATCGGCGCAATATTTCGTGCGATACCATCACAGGCGCTGACACTCGAACAACTGAATATGCCCAAGGTCATTTATGATCTTTGCAAACAGACACAGGGCATGATTCTCGTGACAGGCAAGACTGGATCGGGTAAATCAACCACGCTCGCCGCAATGGTCGACGCGATGAACAGGAACCTGAAGGGCCACATTCTGACTATCGAGGACCCGATTGAATTCGTTCATCAGACCAGGAGCTGCCTGATTAGCCAACGTGAGATCGGTGAGCACAGCGACTCTTTCGCGGCCGCCCTGCGTTCCGCATTACGCGAGGACCCGGACGTCATCCTGGTCGGCGAAATGCGCGATCTCGAGACGATCAGCATCGCCGTGACTGCGGCCGAGATGGGTATTCTTGTCATGGGCACCTTGCACACCAATGGCGCCGCCCAGACGGTCGACCGGATCATCAACTCATTCCCGGCAGACAAGCAGAGTCATATACGCACAATGATCTCGACGTCGCTTCGCGGTGTCGTGTCGCAGCAGCTATTGCCGACCAAGGGTAAGCCCGGCCGTGTCGCCGCTCTCGAGGTACTGATCAATACGTCCGCCGTTGCCAACCTGATTCGCCAGGGCAAGCTCGATCAGCTCGAGACGGCCATGCAATCCGGCGGTGCCGTCGGTATGCAAACGATGGATGCGGCGCTGATGGATCTCGTCAATGGCGCCCTCGTAGACGGCCATGAGGCCTATCAGCAGGCCACCTACAAAGCCAAATTCGAACGCTTCAAGAACGGCGACTGAAACGTGGCATAATCGCGGCCTTTGACCCGGCCGACGCCAAGCAATGCCCGACAAAACACGAAAGATTCTTGTGTCCAACGCCCTTCCGTACGCCAACGGATCGATCCATATGGGGCACCTGGTCGAATACCTGCAGGGCAATATCTGGATTCGTTTTCAGAAATTTCGCGGCCACACCTGCACTTATGTTTGCGCCAGCGACGTGCACGGCACGCCCGTCATGCTCAAAGCGAGAGAGCTCGGCACATCGCCCGAAGAATTGACTGAACGAATCACCAAGGAATTCTTACGCGACTTTTCCGATTTTGGTATCGAGTTCGATAATTACTACACGACCCATTCGCCGGAAAATGAAGCGCTGGTCATCGAGATGTTCAACGCGTTGCGCGAGACCGGCGACATCTACACCAAGACCATCGAACAGGCTTACGATGAGCAGGAAAACATGTTCCTGCCGGATCGATTCGTGCGCGGCACCTGCCCGCGGTGCGCGACCGAAGACCAATATGGCGACGCCTGTGAAAACTGTGGTGCCACGTACACGCCCGCGGACCTGATCGACCCGATTTCCGTCCTTTCCGGGTTGCCGCCCGTAAAGCGTGAATCGGAGCATTATTTCTTCAAACTCAGTGAGTATAAACAACGACTGCGTGACTGGATCAAGGACGCTGCACTTGAGAAAAGTATGGTGGCGAAACTTGAAGAGTGGTTCGACGCCGGATTGCGGGATTGGGATATCTCACGCGACGCGCCGTACTTCGGTTTTCAGATTCCGGGCACGGATGACAAGTACTTTTATGTTTGGCTGGATGCGCCTGTCGGTTATGCGGCGAGCTTCAAGAATCTTTGCGAGCGGCGCGACGACCTCGATTTCGACGAGTACTGGCGACCAGGCCATGATACTGAGCTGTATCATTTCATCGGCAAGGACATCATGTACTTTCACACCTTGTTCTGGCCCGCTGTTCTGCAGGGCTCGGGCTTTCGCACGCCGACCAGCGTGTTTGCGCACGGATTCCTGACAGTCAACGGCCAAAAGATGTCCAAGTCACGCGGGACGTTCATCAATGCGCGAACCTACCTCGATCACCTGCACCCGGCTCACTTGCGGTATTACTACGCCGCCAAGCTCGGACCGACGATGGAGGATATCGACCTGAATCTCGATGATTTCATTGCCCGCGTCAATTCCGACCTGGTTGGCAAACTGATCAATATCGCGAGCCGCTGTGCGGGCTTCATTAGCAAGCGATTCGATGGCAAGCTCGCCGATACGCTGCCGGATCCCGACCTGTTTGCAATTTTCGCCAATGCTTCGGAGGAAATTGCCGACCATTATGAGCGGCGCGAATTTTCCAAGGCAATGCGTCGAGTCATGGGTCTTGCCGACGAAGCGAACCGCTATATCGATGAAAAAAAGCCCTGGATCATGGCCAAAGATGAGGATCAACTGGCGGATGTGCAGGGCGTATGCACGCAGGGCATCAACCTGTTTCGCAGCCTGATGATCTACCTGACGCCTGTAATCCCGAGCGTTGCCGACGCTACCCGGTCGTTCCTCGGCGAGGATGACTGGTGCTGGGACGATGCCAGTACGCCGCTGCTCGCCACGACCATCTCGACGTTCACGCCGTTATTGACGCGGGTAGAGCCCGACCAGGTCCGCAACATGGTCGAGCAATCAAAACAAAGCTAGTACGCCTCGGCGGAGTACTCGTTACAATACGACGCTGCCATGACAGAGCTCATCGTCATATTCGTCGGAACCGTCTTCGTCAACAACTTCGTGTTGGTGCGGTTCCTCGGTCTGTGCCCGTTTCTGGGCGTTTCGCAAAACCTTGAAGCTGCTGCTGGCATGTCGCTGGCAACCGCGTTTGTCCTTACACTCTCCTCCGCCACCGCCTACCTGCTGCACGAGTACGTACTTGTGCCGCTGGATCTCGAATACCTTCGGACACTCAGTTTCATACTCGTCATCGCGGCCAGCGTTCAGTTCACAGAAATCATGGTGCGGCGTCTGAGTCCCTTACTGCACCAGGTGCTGGGAATTTTCATACCGTTGATCGCGACCAACTGCGCGGTGCTCGGTGTTGCATTGCTGAACGTGCAACAGTCAAAAGGCTTCGTACAGTCGGTATTCTTCGGCTTCGGCGCTGCCGCCGGATTCGCCCTCGTGCTGGTCATGTTTGCGACAATTCGCGAACGACTGGACGCGGCCGACATTCCCGCGCCATTTCGCGGCACCGCGATTGCCCTGATGACGGCCGGCATCATGTCACTGGCATTCATGGGGTTTTCGGGCATGGCTCGGCCGTGACCGCGGCAGACACTGACCATCATGTGGACCGCCATCATCACAATCGCCGTTATCGCACTATTGGCCGGCCTTGCCTTGAGCTTTGCGAATCGATCGTTGCCGACCGAACAAACAGCGATCATCGAGCAAATCAATGACCTGTTGCCGCAAACGCAGTGCGCGCAGTGCGGCTATCCCGGTTGTCGTCCGTATGCGGCGGCTATCGCCGAGGATGGCGTCGATATCAACCTTTGCCCGCCGGGCGGCGAGGAAACTGTGCGCCGGCTCGCGGACTTGCTCGGCAGAGCGATTATTCCGCTGCTTGAAGAGGTTGCGCCCGGGCGCTCCGTCGCCATCATCGATGAATCTCAATGCATTGGCTGCACTCACTGCCGCAGTGCCTGTCCGGTCGATGCAATTGTCGGCGCCCATCAGTTGATGCATACCATCATCGAATCCGAGTGCACGGGCTGTGAATTGTGCATCGCACCTTGCCCGGTCGACTGCATTAGCATGCGGAGTCTCGCGTGAGCGCACCGACTTATGATCTGGGCAAACTGCATGGTGGTTTGCGCTTACCGTCGCAAAAATCGGCGGCGACCGCGATGCCGATTCAGAGAGTGCCCGTGCCCGCTCAACTCGTGTTGCCGATTGCTCAGCATGTCGGAGATCCGTCTCACCCCGTCGTTGGTATCGGCGAACGCGTTCTGAGAGGCCAGTTGATCTCGGAGTCCGATGGCACGTTGAGCGCGCCTGTGCATGCTTCGTCATCGGGCAAGGTTGTTGCGATCGAACCCTGGCCAGTGTCACGGCGTTACGGTGACACCGCGCCCTGCATTATCATCGAATGCGACGGCGAGGACCGGCACATCGAACGCGCCGAGGTTCCGCCCGCGTATGACAAGTTGCCACCGGACGTACTGCTTGCACAAATACTGCAGAGTGGCATCGTCGGTCTTGGCGGCGCGGTGTTTCCGACCGCTCAGAAACTCATGCAAGCCGTCACTTGCGAGCTCAATTACCTGATCCTGAACGGTGTCGAGTGTGAACCGTACATCAGCTGTGACGACATACTCATGCGCGAATACGCGCGCGAAATTGTCGGTGGGGCACAAATACTGCTGCATGCGCTGAGTCTCGACATTGCTTATATCGTCGTCGAAAGCGACAAGCCCGAAGCAATTCATAGTCTCGCTGAGGAAATGGCCGAGGTTGACGACCCGCGGCTCGTTCTCAAGCAGGTGCCGACAATCTACCCATCGGGCGGTGAAGACCAGCTAGTGCAACTCGTCACCAACCTTGAAGTACCCAGCGGCGGGCTTCCCACCGACGTCGGATGCCTGGTACAGAATGTCGGCACTGCCGCTGCCATCTACGAATCGGTTATCAAGCACGAGCCACTGATTTCGCGCATCGTGACCGTTACCGGCGATGGTGTCGCTCAACCGATGAACGTCGTGGCCAGGCTGGGTACCACGGTGGCCGACATCATTAATTTTGTCGGCGGCTACACGGAACGCGCGGAACAACTCATCATCGGCGGGCCAATGACGGGCAAAACGGTTACGACAGACCGGGTTCCGATCGTGAAAGCAACGAACTGCGTACTCGTGCTATCGGAAGACCCGGCATTGGGGCCGGAGATGCCGTGCATTCGATGTGGTGCCTGCGCCGAGGTCTGCCCCATACAACTACTGCCGCAACAGCTATTCTGGTATGCCTGCGCCGACGATGAGGCGAAAATTCGTTCCTACGGCCTGACTGATTGCATTGAGTGCGGCTGCTGCGACCTCGTTTGCCCAAGCCATATTCCACTGACCTTCGATTTTCGAATGGCCAAAGCGCGCATTCGCGAACTGGCGGACGAAAAAGCACGGGCTGAGCGAGCACGACTGCGTTTCGAGGCACGCAACGAGCGACTCCAGAATGAACAACAGCTGCGCGACGACGAACTCACGCAACAAAAAGAAACTGCGAAACGAGCCGGGGCCGAGACGATCGCCATGATCATCAAACGCAGTGACAAGGACCGAGGGAAGCGCTGATCGTGGAATTCGTCAGACGAGAAGCGCCGTATATTGCACCCAAAGTCGACGTGGCGTCGATGATGTTGCATGTCATGGCCGCATTGATTCCCGCCGCACTTGCGCACGTCTGGTATTTCGGCCCGGGATTTCTTTGTAACCTGATCGTTGCAGCAATGTTTTGCGTTGGCGGCGAAGCCTTGATGATGCGGGCGCGCGGGCGCCAGCCGATGGCGGCCATTTCGGATTACAGTGTGCTTGTTACCGCTGTCTTGCTGGCCTTCGCGCTGCCGTCACTGACGCCCTGGTGGGTCACGGCAACAGGCTCGTTGTTCGCTGTCATTGTTGCGAACATTTGTACGGCGGACTGGGATTCAACGTATTCAATCCCGCCATGGCCGGCTATATCGTAATTCTCGTCGCATTCCCGATGGAAGTGAATCTGTGGGTCGCTCCTCGCATGGGTGACATCGACTATCAGTACCTGACCATTTTGCAGACGATTAACTACACGCTGACTGGCTCACTGCCCGAGGCCCTGGCATTCGACGCAGTCAGTCGTGCAACGCCGCTGGATGCCATGCAATCCGGGCTGCGCACCATGCTGACTTATTCCGAAATACGGACAGATCCCATCATGGGCAACTTCGGTGGCCGCGGCTGGGAATGGATCGCCAACCTGACCCTGGCAGGCGGTATATGGCTGCTGATCAAGAAAGTTATCCGCTGGCATATCCCGGCGGGTGTCATTGCGGGATTGTCGGTTTCTGCCAGCATCATGTACATGGTCGATCCTGGCGCAAACGCGAGCCCGGGTTTTCACCTGTTTTCCGGTGCAACGATCCTGTGCGCGTTTTTTATCGCCACTGACCCGGTGTCGGCGGCAACCAGCCCGAAAGGACGCTTCGTTTATGGTGTCGGTATCGGTTTGCTGATTTTCGTCATTCGACGTTGGGGCTCCTATGCGGACGGCGTTGCATTCGCCGTACTATTGATGAATATGGCGACTCCCGCCATCGACTACGTGACTCGCCCGCACATCGTCGGCCATGCGCGCCGCGGGGATCGAGAATGAATACGGACCAGTCCGTCCTCAAGAGCGGCGCAACACTCGCCCTTGATTGCGGCCATCTGTACCGCGTTGGTTGCTGCAACCTATCAGCTGACCGTCGATCGTATTGCGGATAACGACAAGGCTCTGCTCGAACAGAGTCTGGAGCCCGCGTTGGCGGACACTTTTTACGATAGCGGGATTAGCGATTCCCGGTTGACTATTGCTCCACCGCACAACCTGCCCGGGTCAGGCCCCGCCCTGATTTATCGCGTGTACGCCGCCGGTGAACCCGTCGCGGCTTTAATTGCTGTGACGGCCAGGGATGGATTCTCGGGACCTATTCGGATCCTGGTCGGCGTTGATATCGATGGGCGTAGTCACCGGCGTTCGAATCCTTAAGCACCGTGAAACCCCGGGCCTCGGTGACAAGATCGAGCCAACTCGCTCGGACTGGATTCATCAGTTCGCAGGGCGTTCGTTGGTCGACCCGGAAACAAGCAGATGGGCGATCAAATACGATGGCGGCGACTTCGATCAATTGACGGGCGCGTCGATAACCCCGCGCGCTGTCATCGGCGCCTTGCGTGACACATTGGTCTATTTCGATGCCCATCGCGATGATATATTCGCGGCGCCGGCAGACGGGGACGGCTCATGAGGGATGACTCATGAAACACGGCAGCCTCATCGGGCGTTTACAGGCCGGGCTGTGGAAGGACAATCCGGGCCTGGTTCAATTGCTTGGCCTTTGCCCACTGCTGGCAGTGACGACGACACTCGTCAATGGCTTTGGCCTGGGTATCGCAACCCTGTTTGTACTGACTCTGTCGAACGGACTCGTATCCGCAACCCGACGCTGGATTCGGAACGACATTCGCATCCCAATCTACGTATTGATCATTGCGAGCCTTGTCACCTGCATCGAACTAATTTTCAAAGCATGGTTTCCGACATTGGACCGATCGCTCGGCATTTTTATTCCGCTCATCGTGACCAATTGCGCAATCATCGCGCGCGCCGAAGTGTTCGCGTCGCGCAATTCCATTGGCGCAAGCATCATCGATGGCATTGGAATGGGCGCAGGATTCGCACTGTTGCTCATGGTAATCGGCGCTTTTCGGGAGTTGGTCGGTCAAGCGTCGGTCTTGTCAGGGATCGACTTGATTTCGGGCGGCGAACCATTCGCCGGATTGTCCTTTGCCGACAGTGGTTTTTTGTTGGCCATTTTGCCCCCTGGCGCCTTCTTCAGCCTCGCGCTTGCAGTGGCAGCTAAAAATGCGATCGACCGCAGGCGCCGCAAGTCGCGTAGCGGAGGCGTAACGCGCAGTCACAGTCGATCCGGCTGAGTCCAATGAATCTCGACAAACGTACCACCATATACCAAAAGCTGCGGGAACTGGACCCGAACCCGGATACCGAACTGCACTACGAAAATCCGTTCCAGCTGCTGGTGGCCGTCATCTTGTCCGCGCAGGCAACGGATATCAGCGTCAACAAGGCCACGGATAAACTCTATCCTGTCGCCAACACGCCGGAAGCGATTTTCGCGCTGGGCGTCGATGGGCTGACGCCTTACATCCGAACGATCGGCCTCTATAACAGCAAGGCCGGCAATATCATCAAGACCTGCCGGATGTTGATTGACCTGCACGGCAGCGAAGTGCCGAAAAACCGTGAGCAACTGGAAGCGTTGCCCGGCGTCGGCCGAAAAACAGCCAATGTAGTTCTCAATACCGCGTTCGGCGAGCCAACTATTGCCGTTGATACACACATTTTTCGGGTCTCCAATCGCACCGGTATCGCGAAAGGCAAGACGCCGCTAGCCGTCGAGAAGCGCCTGGTACGATCAACGCCCGATGAATTTAAGAAGAACGCACATCACTGGCTAATCCTGCATGGCCGTTACGTATGCAAGGCACGCAAACCATTGTGCGGCGAATGTGCGATCGTCGAGTGGTGCGAGTATCGGCAGAAGGAGCTGCCATGATATTCGGTCAGGATCGTCATGAACTTCGCAAGATGTATGCGGATGCCTGGCAAAAACACTGCGACAAGACGCCGATGTCGCCACTTGAAGCGCAGATTGCGCAGGTTGTCGAGGAGCATCCCGAATATCACGAAGCCGTGGGCGGTGATCTCGCCGAGGACTTTACGCCCGAGGGTGGCAAGACCAATCCCTACCTGCACATGGGCCTGCACTTGAGCATTCGCGAGCAGGTGGCCACCGACCGACCGACCGGGATCGCCGCGATATTCCGTCTGCTGGCCGACAAGGCCGGCGACAGCCACACAACCGAACACCGCATGATCGACTGCCTGGCCGAGACGCTGTGGGAGTCGCAGCGCGATCAAAGCTCACCCGACGAATTGCATTACCTGGAGCGCCTGCGGCAGCTGTAATGTAATAATCGCAGTGGATGAATGGTCTCTTAATGTACTGTCGCCTGCTTGGCGGCCTCCCACAGGCGCACGAATGAGTGAAATGAGTCAAAAGTACCCGGTTGCGGGCGCTGGCCTCGGCTTGCGCCGGCCCATTGCCGACAAGCTCAAGGGTTTACCGGATGGCGAGATCGACTTCATGGAAATCGCGCCCGAGAACTGGATTCACGTCGGCGGCGCCCTGGGCAAGAAGCTGCGCTACTTCACCGAGCGCTACCCGTTCCTGATTCATGGGTTGTCGCTGTCCATTGGCTCGCCGGCGCCACTCGACGAACAACTGGTCCGAGACATCAAGAGCTTCATGGCGGATCACAATATCCTGATGTACTCGGAACACTTGAGTTATTGCGGCGATGACGGGCAACTCTATGACCTGATGCCAATCCCGTTCACCGAAGAAGCCGTCAAATACGTCGCCGGCCGGGTCAGGCGCGTGCAGGATATTCTCGAGCAACGCATGGCCCTTGAAAACGTGTCGTACTACGCGCCGGCCGACACATCGATGAGTGAGGTGGATTTCCTGTTGGCTGTGCTCGAAGAAGCCGACTGTGACTTGATGCTGGACATCAACAACATCGTCGTGAACAGCATCAACCACCGCTATGACCCGCACGATTTCCTGCGCCAGATGCCCGCTGAGCGAATTCGTTACTTTCACCAGGCCGGTCACCTCGTCGAAGCCGAGGACCTGAGGATCGACACACACGGCGCGGCCGTCGACGAACAAGCATGGAAGTTGTTGGCCGATGCCTATGAGCATTTTGGCCCGGTCCCCACTCTGCTCGAACGCGATTTCAACTTTCCGCCAATCACGGAATTGCTGCTTGAATTGAATCACATAAGAGAGTTGCAAGATTCGGCCGCTCCCGAGGCTGCCAATGGTTAAACGCCCCGAATTCCAGGAGAAGCAGTACGCATTCGCGGCACATATTCGCGACCCTGAACACGCACCTGCACCCGAGGGCATCGAAGATCGCCGCATGGCGATCTATCGCAGTTTGTTTTTCAATAATTTGAGGAATTTACTGTCGAACATGTTCCCTGTGCTTAAGAAGCTGCACGCCAAAGACAAGTGGGCCTTAATGATCCGGCAGTTCATGCAAGAACATCGGGCAACAACGCCATATTTCCTGCGGCTGCCGCAGGAGTTTCTTGAATTTCTGCAAACCGAATACCAGGCAAGTGACGACGACTTCCCATTTCTTTTGGAACTCGCTCATTACGAATACGCCGAGCTGTCGCTATCGATTTCCGAGGACGTGAACGACCTCACCGGCGTCGATCCGGACGGCGATCTTTTATCCAACATTCCCGTCAAATCCGAATTGACCTGGGTGTACGCCTACGAATACCCCGTGCACCGAATCTCGAGTGACTATCAACCGCAGGCACCCGGTGAGCAGCCTACCTACCTGGCTGTTTATCGACGCAGCAACGACAAAGTCGGCTTTCTCGAACTGAACCCGATGACGGCGGGCCTGCTTGATGCGATAGACAACAACGACGACGGCCGGAACGGCGAAGCCTTACTACGCACGCTCGCGAAAGAAACCAATTACCCCGATGTTGTCGCATTTACCAAGCATGGTTTGGCGGCACTCGAAGAGATGCGACAACTCGAAATACTGACAGGCACGCGAACGCCAGACTGAGGAACATAACGATGAACAAACTGCTCGAACTTTACAAACGCATCGCGGACTGGTTGGACTGTGCCGCACACTATGGTGGTGGCCTGTTGCTGATTCGCGTACTGATGGCGTATGAGTACGGCAAAGCTGGAATTGGCAAATTTAATGGCAATAATTGGTTCGGTAATTTTCAGGACGACTTCATCTTCCCGTTCAATATCATCCCGCCCGATATCAGCTGGTTCCTGGCAACCTGGTTCGAGATCCTCGGTGCCGTCGGACTGCTTGTCGGTCTGTTCACTCGCTTTTGGGCATTCTCATTAATCATACTGACCGTTGTTGCGATCTCGGGCGTGCACTGGCCATCTGACTGGAGCAGTCTTGGTGAACTGTGGGACGGCTATCGCATAACCGCGAAGAATGGCTCCGGCAGCTTCCGCGTTCCCCTGTTGTTCATTGCCATGTTAATTCCGCTAATGGTATCCGGCGCTGGTAAACTGAGCGTAGACAGCTATCTCGCCAAGCGTATTCTTAAATCCGATGCCTGAATCATTTGAAAAGACCTGTTCTCGATCCTGCAGGCGTTCACGACGCTTCTCGTATTCCTGATCGGC
>PVMK01188968.1_pt1 | contig 11871 bp, 13 predicted proteins | sample 1853481 | NCBI WGS metagenome assembly PVMK01 (sample SAMN08533507, study PRJNA380276) | Marine sediment metagenome, whole genome shotgun sequencing project. | reverse complement strand
AGGTTTTTCTGTAGATCAAGAAACGACTGGTTTGCCTTCAGATCAGGATAGTCTTCAGCAAGGGCAATCAGTTGATGTAGTTTCGTGCTTAATTGACTCTCGATCTGTCCTTTTTTTCAATGCCGCTGGCATCTGCACTTTCAGATCGCAGCAGCGTGATGGCACTTAAAGTTGAGCTTTCATAATCGGCATATTGCTTAACAGCATCAATCAGTTTTGGTATCAGATCATGTCGGCGCTTGAGCTGGACATCAATATCACTCCATGCGGCCAGCACCCTGTTTTTATCACGTACAAACAGGTTATATATAATGACAAGCCATGCTACTGCGGCCACGAAAAAGACTAAGATAAGTTCCATGATGATTACCGTGATTGATTGTCCTGGTAACTATTAACTAATCTTTACTTGGGCCCCCTGATATACTGAATTTGATGTGGTGGCCAAAGTCACAGGCCAAATATAACATATTGAAATATGGATAATTAAAAAACATGTCATTAAACAAGCATCAATTAATTCTGGGAGGAAGTGTAATGTTAAGAAGAATCATACTAACGGTAACATCCATGGCATTGGGATTAATTTCGATCAATGCCTTCGCCGGTCATGCCACCCTTGAAGATTGCATCGAAATTGTTAACGGAATCAAAAAGGGATCAATTACTCGAGTCGAGTATCATAATTTCTCAAATGAAGGCAAGCCCGCTTATGAACTTGAAATGGTCGATAGTGAAGGTATTTCATGGGAATTTGAATGCGATAAACACGGTAATATAGTTGAGATTGAACAGGAAGTTGATAGTGCTTCTGATCCTTTATTCAAGGCCAGGGCAAAAGTCTCGGAAGCTGATGCCTTGGCAACGGCTCTAATGGTATATCCAGGCAAGAATGAGAAAACCGAATATGAAATTGAATTCGATGGTGCGCCTTCCTACGAATTTAATATCGAAAGCAAGGATGGCACGGAATTCAATGTCGAAGTAAGCGCTGAAACGGGCGAAATTATTGAGGTCTCAACTGAAGGCTGGGAAATCGGTACTGAAGAATAAAATAGAATTTCTCTCGAAGTACCTGAGAGTGTGGGCGAAGCCGTTCTCGGACTCCTTCCGACACTGGTTTAGACATCGTCGCTCATACGCATCCATGCGTCCGCTGCACGACCGCCATGGATGGCGGAAGTGTCGAAAATGCAGGAGCTATTTTCGACTACCGTACATCCTGTACATAGCCGCTCTCGCACATCCCTCGACTCTGTCTCCTGATTCGTTCTACCTCCTGCATCCCTGCAGTCGTGTGCTTCACGGCATTGCCTGCATGGATGCAGGTACTTAGGATTTGTCAGGAACAAAAATCCTGAAGACCATCCCTGGCCAAAAAAAAGGGACCCTAAGGTCCCTTTTTTAACAACTTAAATAATTAAAATTATTTGTTGTTGATGTACATTGTTACTTCAAAACCGAAACGAATGTCGCTGTATTCTGGTGTATCCCATTTCATGATATTATTCCTCATATTTTTGATTAATGTTAAATTTAAAATTCCTGCACGTTTTATATTGCAGAGTCTGTGCCACTATTATCGATTATCACGAGAAAATCTGATAATTCTTATTTATAACAATGGGTTATATTAATTCTGTTAAAATGTAAGAACTCAATCATTTTGGTTAATATCTTAGAATTGGTCTAAATTAACCAGTATATTGGTTGTTATCCACCATCATTGAACCCTGATGTTGTTATATTTTTCATCTTTGGTCAGATCAGTGGGTGCCACAATGTGTACGACCTGTATACATTGGCCTTTGGCTGTATCCCCAAGCTCCGTAAGTTGTTTCGAAAATTTCTTCCCGGACTTGTTGTCCCTGAAAACACCACCCTTTTCACCTGACATTTTCTTGTTCCGCTCGTAGGTTACGGCATAACCATAAATTTCGAATGGCATAGCTTCTGCAATTGAATCGATTCGGCACGAACATGTTTGTAAGTCATCCATGGAATTTCTACCTATGTTATGCAGGCAATTAAGCACATATTCAACACGGTCACGTGTCGGGTAGTCATTCGCAGCAACGAATGTTGAAACACATAGTAATAGTATGAAGGGAACAACTTTAGGTATATTTACAGACATTTTTTAATTCCTCGTATAATTATTACAATCAAAATTTAAATAACTTTTTCACAGCTATGGAGGGAGTCTAGGGCAGAAATACTTATTAATAAAATAGAATAAATAGGATATAACGATATATAAAACAGGATGATTATTTTATGCCAGCAAGCAGTGTCCACCGGGAGTTCTTAAGGTGTGTTCCCCTATGAGTGGCGAGAAAAAGAGCAATTACACTTTGGGGATTATGGATTTTTATCAGGATTTATCGCTGTCTAATTTCTCGAGCTGTTCCAGGGTAGGACTATTAATGAAGTCTCGAAATGCTTTCATCCTGAGTAATAGTTCCTGTAGCTCAGCATCTAAATCAGCATAGTCATCAGGGTTTGTTTTTACTTCGCTCTCAATACGCTTTATTGCATCGGTCAGAATTATATTAATCATTGCTATGTTTTCTTGCTTTGTTGGTTCCTGATATTGCTGGCTAACTATAGGCCTGATACTGCTATTTAACTAGAGGATTGACAGTGTTATTTCGCGAATTCTTCATCTAGTAGTGACATCCAATTATCAAACATCTCATTTGCATGTATCACTGCGTCCTCGCTGCTTGGGAAAATAGGCTCAGTTACAGCAATAGGGATTACCTCATCTTCTGGATAATATAGTTCTGCGTATACCTTGCCGGTGCGTGGATAAGTCGCTGTTTCTACCCTTAATTGAGCCATTGTTATGCTCCTTCGAGTTGTTGGTAATCACGGGTATAATTTTAGTAGGGACTCTGATTAATTGATGATAAGTACATCACAAATTAGCAAAATACAGGCAGCAAAAAAGCTGTGTCGCCGGGTTCAATAATTTGTCATTCTTCATATATCTAGTTACACCCGACTCGGGTAGTGCTTATGGGGTCGTAATCGTTGTCGCAGTGGATGTTATTTTTTATGGTATACAAGGCCGAGCCAAGCACGCCAACAACAACCAGTATGATTACCCACATTAGTTTGTCTGTCATCTTTTTGGCTGCGTCGTTTTTTTTCTCATGTAATTCTCCTATCCTGAAAAATGTGGTGGATGACAATAACCCGACAACAATTTCGCCCCAGAGCTAATGCCTTTGAAGATGCCACCACGCACCTCTTTAGGGTGGGGTTGAGGACTCGTTGGGATTATGCCTGGAGTGCAGCTGGGTGGCTTGACATAAGACGCCAATCAATTGGCTTTCTGCGCCAATTTTCAGGGGATGGTGGAATTGATTCTTGCTTATTGATTCGATTGGCTGGGGGTAGAGGATAGCTTCCTCAACAAGAAGCCGTATATACGCAAGCAGTTTACATTTTTATGCGAAGTTAACGTTGTAAAATAGGTGGAGTCCATATACGGACATTCAATTCAAGATTCTAGACCTGAGCCCATTCCGGTGTTAATACGTCGCTGATCTCGTATTAATTTTGGCTAATGTTTCAACTTGTGATGTAGTGTTCAAGCTGCCCAATCGTGAACCGTTGCTCGGAGATTATGACCTTAACCAAGTCCCCGATGGAAACAATGCCCACCAGGTCTCCGTCTTCCACAACTGGCAGATGTCGAAAGCGTTTCTCGGTCATCAGCGCCATACACTCTTCTGTGGTACGCTCCGGAGGCACTACCATCACACGATCGGTCATGATCTCACTTACTTTTGTATCCGGTGAAGAACGTCCCTGGAGAAAGCCTTTGCGTGCATAGTCCCGTTCAGAGATCAGCCCAATCAGTTTATCCTCATTCATCACGGCTAGGGCACCAACTTGGTTCTCTGCCATCTTGACCATAGCATCATAGACGGACGCATCCGGTCCAATGGTATAAACCGAACGTCCCTTCTGTTCCAAAATTTGTTCCACCGTATTCATCGACTATTCCACCTCTTTTAAACAGGACTGCATTGCTATTATTCGATTAGAGCAGGACAACCTGCGTCCTGTCCAAATGCATGCTTAGAGTATAGCAACAGAAAATTCCAAACATCATACTAGTTTCTCTATACAAACAAACCAGTGAAAACGGACGTTCGATTAGAAATATTGAATTGGTGCTATTGGCCATATTTAGTGAACACTCATAATTGAGTCTTAATATCCCCTATAAATTTAACATTACAATTTAATTGTCAGAATTGCTGTTAATTACGTGTTTTACTTGGGGGGCTGTGCAGATTTGTCAGAGGATTTCTATCATGTACTGCATCAAATACGGTCCGGTCATTGTACCCGGTGATTCCTCCTCCAGTACTTTCTACCGTTTAGTGTCAGGTTTGGTGGATCCCTCAATCACCATGCCACATGGTAAGAAGTTGATCCCCGAAGATCAAATTGCCAAGATTGAAACCTGGATCGACCAGGGCGCCAAAAACAACTGAGTTAATACCCTAGCTTGATAATCAAGGAAAACAGTAGTCCCCTTACAATTTTCCTCAGAAACTAGCCTATAATTGATCTAGATCATATATCTTTCTAACGGTAAGATGTTTCATACGTATGTGAATTAGACTCTTTCTATGAGTTTGGCTCCACGTAAGTGCAATTTTCATTTTGATTGGGGAGTTCAAGATGGGCGATAAAAATGGACATTTATTAGGATTTCATCAGGTCAATCTGATGAATTCGGAAAAGCTCGGCCCCACACTTATTCCTCTCACGTTTCTATTCTTATTTTTTATCCTATCCGTATTCTACGTTTCGAATGTCAAGGCAGCAGAGATAGACTGGGGACAGGTTGACGCCAAGACCATCAAGACCTTCTACCCCGGTGTTTCATCATGGGGTTTTATGAAGGGCAAAGACCACGGGACCGGGGCCAACGTGGTGAAGAAGATGGGGAAATCCTGTGCGGATTGCCATGTCGGCAAGGACGGATCATACGATATCAAGTCTGACCAAATCATTTCCGGGGAATTAAAAATGGTTGCATCAGGTGATGCTTTTGAACCCGAGCCATTGACGGGGATGCCTGGATTCAAGGATGTCTCGTTGCAAGCGGCGTATGATGCGGAAAATATCTATCTGCGGCTCCAGTGGCCGGGTTCGGGTGCTAGTACCTCCGAAGAAGATGCAGACAGGGTATCGATACAGATCGCCAACAAGATCAAAAGTTTCAATCTATACGGTTGCTTCGTCTCCTGCCACGACGACCAGTCGGATATGCCGGAGAATCGCGGTGAGGAGAAAAAACTTTACGGTTACTTCGCTAAGGGCAAATCACAGGACAAGCTGGATGGCTATCTCTCGAAGGGACAATTCCTGGATTTATGGGAAGCATCCTTCGTCGGGACCGAGGTGAAAACAGAGGATTATTATGTGCTTGAGGATCGTCATGAAGATAAAAATGACCTGACCGCCACGGGCAGTTTTGAGAGTGGAAAATACACAGTGGTTATCACGAGAAAACTGTCAACCGGTGATGCCAAGGACATTAAATTGCAAGACGGTAAGAGTTTCAGTATGGGTATTTCCATACACGACAATAAGAATAAGGGCAGAAAGCATTATGTCTCCTTCCCTGTTTCTATTGGGCTTTCAACATCGGGGGATGTTACCGCCAGGAAATTCTAAAATTTCGGTATTATTAAGGGGAGTGTCATGAACACAAGGTTTTTAGAGCTGTTTAAGATAGCAGCCGCGGTCACCTTGCTCCATCTAAGCGTTACAGGGGTAATGGCAGCGGACAAGGCCAAAGAGATAGACTGGGCGGCCCTGAATCCGGATATCAAAGGGGCAACTTTTGTTAAAAGCAGCACCGAGTGCCTCGAGTGCCATGAAGATTATATGCGCACCTATGCACTGACCAAGATGGGGCGGTCCCTACCCAGTGGAGGCTGTGAGTCCTGCCACGGTCCTATGAGCAAACATCTGGATGCGCCGAGGCAAAAACCGGCGCTGGTGGTGTCCCAGAAAAACCTGACGCCCGAGCAGGGTAATGCCATTTGCACAGCATGCCATCAGTCTGGTATCCAGTTAAATTGGCAAATGAGTTCACATGCGGCAGCGGGCAATACCTGTACAAACTGCCACGACATCATGAGCATGGAAGATCCGGTGCTGACCAAGACCACCCAGGTCAAGGTGTGTTTCGCCTGTCATAAGGACAAGCGCGCACAGATGAACAGACGTTCGCGCCATCCTATCAAAGAAGGCAAGGTGGTTTGCTCAGATTGTCACAATCCACACGGCTCTGCCGGCCCCTCACAGTTGGTAAAACATTCCGTCACCGAGACCTGCTATCAGTGTCACGCTGAAAAACGGGGACCGTTCGTGGTTGAGCATCAACCGGCCAGAGAGGATTGCACCATCTGCCACAATCCACACGGCTCGGTAGTCACCAGAATGTTGAAGGTGAAGGAACCATGGCTTTGCCAGCAATGCCATTCCGAGGGCTATCACCCAAGTAGCCTGTATAGCGGCAGCGGAATTGCAGACCCAGATGCGATTGGTGTTGTCCCGGCACAACAAATCCTGGGAAGAAGCTGCACGAATTGTCACGTACAGGTGCATGGTTCGAACCATCCATCCGGGCAGCGTTTGACCCGATAAGCCGAATTCGAGAATGGTTATGAACCCAAATAAAAGATGTTGGAAAATTTACAGGGGGTACTACAGATGAGTACTTTTAAAACTTACCTAAAGGCCATGTCCTTAGCAGCAGGTTGTCTATTCGTTGTCGGCTTGTATGCTGCAGAAGAAGATATGGAAGAAGAAGGGATGATGGAGGAAGAAGTTGAGGAACTTCCTCCGCTCTATATCAGTGAAGTGGAAATCGGCGTTGGCGGGGTTGACGATGACTCTTTCAAATTCGGTGAATATAACGGCCTTGAGGATAGTGGTGCCTTTTTCATTGGTAATATCATGTACCGGAAAAATGCCGTTATCGGTGATGGCGATAACAACTACTGGGAATTTTCCGGGACGAACCTGGGGCTCGATAACCGAAACATTTTTGCGGAATATAGCCATGATGGCACCTATGGGGAATACAGCAAGAACAGCCCTTACAGCGTTTACTTTGAATACGACCAAATACCCCATAACCAGTTTGATGATGGCCTGACCCCGTTCAATGGGGCCGGCACCACAAACCAGACATTGCCCGCAGGCTGGGTCGCTGACACTACCACTGGAGGTTTGACTCTGCTTAACGCAAGCCTGAAAACTATTGAACTGGAAACAGAACGGAAGCGGTACGGGGGCGGTTTCGATTGGTCCCCTCTAGATGGCTGGAAGCTACAAGCTAATTATCGCCATGAGGACAAGGAAGGGTCAGACCCAATGGGTGCGATATTTGGCACTTCTGGCGGCAATCCGAGGGGTTCTGTCATTGCAGTCCCCATTGACTACGATGTCGATGAGTTTAATATCAGCCTCGCCTACACGGACATGAAGGCCCAAGTCAGTCTCGACTACCATCTGTCGCTGTTCGATAATAATGATAGCTCGGTGTTCTTTACTAACCCCTTCAACACCCCGGCTCGCGGCTGGGATTTCGGTGCCAGTTATGACGACTCCGTACCGCCACCACAAGGTCAGCTGGGACAATTCGCGGACAATGAGGCGCATCAGCTCAAACTATCGGGTGGCTATAACTTTACCCCGAAGACGCGTGCCACGGCAACCGTCTCCTATTCGTGGTGGTTACAGGACGATAACTACCTGCCCTTCAGTAATGTCTTTCCTGCAGACGAGGCGGCTTTGCCAAGAAGTGACCTTGACGGGGAAATCGATACCCTGTTTGCGAACGTCAATCTCTTTCACCGCGTGAATAACAAGCTGGACCTCAAGGCCCGCTTCACCTACGATGACCAGAACAACGATACCCCGCGCGATATCTATGTCCGCATCCCGGGCGATTCTGCTGAGCAAGATCCACTTGGAACCACTTCCCAATCGAGACAGAACTGGAACTATGAAATGCAGAAGCTCAAGGTGGAGCTGGAAGGAAACTACCGGATTTCGCCCAAGGTCAGAATGTCGCTGGGCTTTGACTATGAATCTAAGGATCGGGTATACAGCGAGGTAGAGGACACGGATGAATACACCGGTAGGATAAAGCTCTCATTCAATCCTGTCGACTATGCAAGCGGCTGGGTCAAATACTCCCATTCAGTCCGTGACGCTTCGACCTATGTCAGCAACGAACCGTTCCTGACCGGGCATGATCCTGCCTATATCGCGACACTGACCGGCGACGAGTTGTATGAAAACGATCCCCTGCTGCGTAAATACCATTTCGCTGACCGTGATCGGGATATGCTAAACGGCACGATTAGTGTCTACCCAATCGAGAACTATACATTTACGCTGAGTGGACATTATAAGAGAGATGATTACGATAATACTGAAATCGGCTTACAGGAATCTAAAAATACCATGGTGACCCTGGATCTGAACTACCAGCCGAGCGACATCATCAACACCTATGCCTGGATCTCCAGGGAAACATATGATTATGACCAGAGGGGATTTCGGCGAACAGGAAGTCCACCCGTAGGCCCAGGGTTTGACAGAGCCCAGCTGCGTTGCCCGCTGGCTGGGATTTCTGGACCACGGACACTGAAGACTCGATAAATACATTCGGTACCGGGATCGACTGGGAACGTGATCGAGAATAAATTTGACCTGAAGCTGGATTTCACCTATTCATCGGCAAACACCCATTACGACCCAATGGGGCGGGCCGAATATCAATGCTCCGCCCGTACAATTGCCCGATGTGACCACTAAATTGTTGGCTCTGACTCTGACTGGTGATTACACGATCAAGGAAAACATGACTGCTCGCTTTAAATATATGTACGAAAGGATGGACACAGAAGATTTTAGCCTGGATGGTGTGGATCCTGATACCTTGTCAAACATAATCTTGATGGGCCAGGACAGTCCAAACTACAATGCACACGTTATCGGACTGTCGTTTATATACAAATACTAATATAAGAATTTTGACAGGAGGAGGGTGAGGACGTTGTCCTGAACGGTGAGTAATGGCCATTAACCTGAACCTGAACCTTCTCTCACCGTCACGGCAGGTTGTCCGGATCATCGGCGGCGTCCTTGCCGTGGCATTGATCGGCTGGTGCTTCGCCTATGAGCCGGTAACGCGTCATTTTATCGCCCAGGATGCTGTCTGTACCTATTGTCACCTTGAGCGGGAATATCAGCACACCGCCAGGATGTCATTCTCAAAGCAGCACCCCGTAGAACCTAAGGCAGATGATCGAATCGCAAGCTGTGTGGACTGCCATCTGCCCGAGGGATTCTGGGCCGCGACATTTGCCTATTCCCACTTCGCCAGTGCCACGGATCTGTATGGGCATTTCCGTGACCGCAAGGGAGAAAGGGCAGGAGACTGGATACCCATGAGCGCCGCACGCGCCTACCGGGTGCGCGACCGCTTGATGGAATACGACAGCGCCCCATGTCGCGTCTGCCATATCGAAGAAGAGATCAAGCCGAAAGAACCACGAGGGCAGAAGGCACATGAAGATGCCCTGAGGGATAAGGACACTTGTGCCAATTGCCATGCCAACGTAGTCCACCGCTATGTCGACGTGCGCGAAACCAAAGTGGCAATGAAAGAGGATGACGAGGGAATGGATGATGATATGGATGAGGGAATGGACGATGATTTGGATGAAGGATCAGAAGAGTTAGAGGAATTGTAGCTTCCATAATTTATGAAAGGGCTATATACGAGATGAGTCAAAAAAACATTCCAGAGGCTGACGCTGATCAGGAAATAGAGGACAGTGTTGCGATGGGCCCAGAGGGTGAGGCATCGCGCGCAGGCTCTGCTCGGGAGACCATTGTGAACAAGCAGGAAAAATCGCCTGCTGGTCGTCGGAGTTTCCTGACTGCCATTGCGGGTGCCATGACAGTAGCCGTTGCGGCCATCACCACCTCGGTGCTCAGGATTCGGCCGAGTATAGCCAGTGAAAATAACGACACAGGCGATGGTAAACAGAACAAACAATACGGCATGGTTATCGATGTCCGACGTTGCATCGGTTGTCATGCCTGCACCGTCGCCTGCAAAAGTGAATTCGATGTGCCGTTGGGAGAAAACAGATCATGGGTGGAATATGTCGAGAAGGGGACCTACCCGAATGTTAGCCGCAGCTTTTTGCCTAGGCTCTGTAACCATTGCTCAGAGCCACCCTGTGTAACTGTGTGCCCGACCAACGCAACCTACAAGCGCGAGCAGGATGGCATTGTGGTTGTCGACCAGGGTCTCTGCATTGGCTGCAAATATTGCTTGCAGGCCTGTCCCTATGACGCACGCTTTATCAATCCTGTTAATGGATGGGCTGATAAATGCGACTTCTGTGCCCACCGTGTTTCGAAAGATCTTGAGCCTTCCTGTGTTAACACATGTGTAGGCGGCGCTCGCATTTTTGGTGATCTGGCCGACCCGGAAAGTAATATTTCAACACTCGTTGCCAAGAACCAGGTCACGGTCCTGAGACGGGAGATGGGAACGTTTCCCAATGTCTATTATATTGGTGCCGATCATACCGATGAACTCGATGCCAGGCGACCCGAGGTAAAGAATGTGCGCGTGCTAACGAACCGGCGACATAAGAAGAGGAGATAGCGGTGGAACATGAACTGACCTGGGGATTGCCAGTGATCTGGTACCTGTTTCTGGCTGGCGTCGGCGCGGGCACCGTGACAGTCAGTGGCTCGGTTCTCTTACGTGGTGGCGATTACAGCAGCGGTGGCAGTTTCTTCAAACTTGCACGCTACGGTGCACTGATTGGACCCATTCCGGTGATAGTCGGTTGCCTCCTCCTCATTTTCGAACTAGGTCGGTGGGACCGGGCACTGAATCTGTACAAGGTGATCAATCTGTCACCGATGAGTATCGGCTCATGGTTCCTTGGGGTGTTCATCCTTACCAGCCTCGTTTATGCATTCGCATTCCTGCCATCATTCATACCACAGTGGAGAAAGCTGTCGCGTCGGCTGGCCCCGGTCCTGCATTTGTTGGCATGGCTCAACGTCCCATTGGGGATCGGTGTTGCCGTCTACACAGGCATTTTGCTGGGCGCCATGGCGTCACGACCGCTGTGGAATTCCCCTATTCTCGCCCTGTTGTTTCTGGTCTCGGCACTTTCTACAGGGGTTGCCGCAATCATCCTCACGCGTGTGCTTTTCCACAGGAAAGACTCTTCTGTCAAGGCTGAAAGGCGTCTGGATAGACGGCGGGAAGCTACCCTGGTCAGGCCAGGACGCCGCTACTATGAGACGGCTTACATGTTGACCTCATCTGACTTGTTATTGATTGGTTTTGAGTTGATGGTGATATTCCTGTTCGTTATGTTTGCTCACTTAACGATAGGTAATCTGAAATACGCTATGGGCATTATCCTGCCGGGGGGAGAGATGGCGGCATTATTCTGGATCTGGGTCGTGTTGGTTGGGCTGGTCATACCGGGCCTGCTTGAACTGGCCTACGTGTTTCCCAAACTGATTTATCACCATGAGTTCAGGGCGCATGTGATTCCCGAGATCCTGATATCAGTGGCGGTGTTGGTTGGGGGTTTTATGCTGCGCTATGTCATTGTCATCGCCGGCCAGCTCACCGGGCCGATGGGAATCTAGAAATGATGGGAGTTTGCCATGATTAACCGACGTAATTTCATCAAACTGGGCACCGCAACTGCCGCCGGCGCACCTCTACTGCTCAAGAGTGACGTGGTTAAGGCTGCAGAATTGGCCAAGGGC